>Ga0137368_10007881_pt1 | contig 11040 bp, 6 predicted proteins | sample SagtaG_13_FD_104917 | JGI IMG/M metagenome (GOLD analysis project Ga0137368, IMG submission 104917) | Vadose zone soil microbial communities from Sagehorn Ranch, Mendocino, California, USA - Sage1_L_100_16 metaG | ecosystem: Environmental > Terrestrial > Soil > Vadose zone | place: USA...
TACTGGGCGCTCGCCGTCGACGACCCCCAAGCCGTCGGCGCGGCGGCCACGCTCCTGGAGCGCTCCCTGGAGGGAGTGGAGACGCTGGGGGATGATCCATCCCTGTTCACCGGCCTGATCGGCCTGGGTTGGACCCTGGAGCACCTGGCCGCCGACCTCCTGGACCTGGGGGACGAGGATCCGAATGCCGACCTGGAGGGCCAGCTGGTGGGTGCGCTCGAGGACGGGGCCTGGGAGGGGCACTTCGACCTGGTCTCGGGTCTGGTGGGGATCGGCGTGTACGCGCTGGAGCGCATGTCGGGGGGCCGGGGGAGCCGCACCGTCGAGCTGGCGGTGAAGCGCCTCCTCGAGCGCGCCGATCCCCGGACCGGAGGTGCGGCCTGGCACACCTCCCCGGAGTGGATCCTGATGGAGGACGTTCGCGCCAGATTCCCCGAGGGGTACTACAACCTTGGGGTGGCGCACGGGCTGGCGGGCGTGGTGTCGCTGCTGGCCCAGGCGAGCGCCGCGGGCGTGGCCGAGGCCGGAGCGGGTGCCCGCCGCTCCGCCGGTTGGCTCCTCGACCACCGCCTCCCCGACCCCTTGGCCGGGGTCTTCCCCGGGTTCGTCTTTCCGGGCGTCGAGGCCCGCTCGTCGCGGACCGCGTGGTGCTACGGCGACCCCGGAGTGAGCTCGACGCTCCAGCTCGCAGCACGGCTGTTGGAGGAGCCGTCCTGGGCCGACGCGGCGCTCGCCGCCGCCCGGGCAGCCGCCGGCAGGCCACCATGGGAGAGTGGCGTCGATGACGCCAGCCTGTGCCATGGGGCCGCAGGCCTGGCCCACCTGTTCAACCGCATGTACCAGACCACGGGCGAGCCCGCGTTCGAAGAGGCGGCCCGACGCTGGCTGCGCGCGACCCTGTCGCTGGTCGAGGAGATGGACCGCCCCTGGTTCCTGGAGGGGTTGACCGGCCCGGGACTGGTCCTGCTGGCCGCGTGCACCGAGGTCGAACCCGCCTGGGACGCCGTGCTCGCCGTGTCCAGTCCGCTCGAGCGGGGGAGCCGGTGACGGGCCGGCCACCCGGGCCGGCGACCGAGTACCGCGCGGCCGGGTTCGTGGTGCTGCGAGCCCCGCTCCTCCCGTTCGATGAGATCGACCGATGGGGTCGCGGGCCTGCGACCGTCTCGGCACCCAACGCCTCGATCGACGCGGGCACGTGGGAACAGATGCGCCAGACGGCCGTCGCCGAGTTGCGCGAGCTGTTCGAGCGGCAGGAGATCAGGGAGGCGGTGTTCCTGGCGTCGCCGTCGCTGCTCGAGGTGTTGGATCGGCTCGGCGAGCAGGAGATGGCGGATGCGGGGCGGCCCGTGCTCTCGCTCGCCGCGTACGTCGCCCGGATGGCGGGGCGACCCACGCCGTTCGGCCTGTTCGCCACCGTGACGCTCGGAACCGTGGCCTCGCCCACCTCGCTCCAGCTCGACCCCGTCGACGAGGTGCGGCGGCACTCCCGCCTGGATGCGGACTACCTCGGCGTCCTTGCGGCCTCGCTACGAAGCGTGCCGGCGATCCGGGCGGACCTGGTGTACCGGCCGAACTCGTCGCTCTACGCGTGGGGCGACGGGCTGCGGCTGGTGGAGTCCGATAACGAACGGTCGGGACGCGCCTATCGGCTCGTGTCGATCGAGTGCCCGCCCCATCTGAGGAGGGTCCTCGATCGGGCTGCCCAGGGTGCGACGCTTTCCCAGCTCGCCGCCGAGCTGGCCGACGACGACGTCACGCTCCAGGAAGCCGGCGAGTTCCTGGAAGAGCTCGTCGACGCCCAGGTCCTCCTGGGGGATCTCCAGTCGAACGTGACCGGGGAGGAACCACTCCAAGCGATGACGGCGAAGCTCTGGGGTCTGGGGGGCGGTCACTCCGTGGCCGAGCCACTCGAGGAGGCCCGGACGGCGCTCCACGCGCTGGACCAACAGGGGGTGGGCAGATCGCCCGCCGAGTACCGGAAGATCTGGGAGATTCTCCAGGCCCTTCCGGCCGAACCCGATCTGTCTCGGCTGTTCCAGGTCGACGCCGTCCGGCCCGGCTCCGTGGCCATCGCACCACACGTCGCGCAGGAGATCCTGCGCGGCGCGGCGATCCTCCACCGGTCCTTTCCCGGTCCTCGGACCGATCCGCTGCGCGAGTTCCGGGAGGCCTTCGTGGAGCGCTACGAGGGAGAGCAGGTTCCCCTGGCCGTCGCGCTCGACGAGGAAGCCGGGGTCGGATTCGACCGGACCACGGCGGGAGCGTCTCCCTTGCTCCAGGGCATCGAGTTTGCCCGGGGCGAGCAGCCGAGCCGACGCTGGGACCGGCGAGACGAGTTCTTGGTGGTGAAGCTCGCCGAGGCCCTTGGGAGCGGATCCGCCGAGATCGAGCTCGATGAGGAAGAGCTCGACTCCGCCGTCCCGCCTCCCCCTCTGCCCCTGGCCGATGCGTTCGAGGTGGGTGCCGTGATCGCATCGACGTCCGCAACCGCGATCGACCGAGGCGACTTCGCGCTGCTGCTTCTGGGAGTGGACGGCCCTCCCGGCGCTCGGTTAGTGGGCCGGTTCTGCCACGCTGATCCGGGAATCGAGCAGGAAGTGCGCCGCCACCTGGCCGACGAGGAGCGGCTGCACCCCGAGGCGGTATTCGCCGAGATCGTGCACCTCCCCCAGGAGCGCCTCGGCAACGTGGTGTGCCGGCCCGTGCTGCGCCAGTACGAGATCCCGTATCTCGGCCAGACCGGGGCGCCGCCCGACCGGCAGCTCCCGATCTCGGACCTGCTGGTGTCGGTGGAGGACGATCGGGTCGTCGTGCACTCGAAGCGACTCTCTCGGGAGGTCGTGCCGCGCCTGACTACCGCCCACTACTTCGGTTGGGAGGGGAACCTCCCGCTGTACCGGTTCCTGTGCGCATTGCAGCACCAGGGGGTGACGGCGGACTTCGGGTGGACGTGGGGAGCGCTGGAGGCCCTGCCGTTCCTGCCCCGCGTGTGTTCCGGACGGCTGGTCCTGTCCCGGGCGCAGTGGAACCTTCGGCCTCCGCACGTTCGGGAGCTGAGGGAGCGCTCGGGGCCGGAACGGTTCCGGCTCGTTCAGGAGTGGCGGGAGCGGTGGAGAATCCCGAGGTGGGTGGTCCTTCCCGATGGCGACAACGAGCTGCCCATCGACCTGGAGAACCCTCTGCTCGTGGAGGTGCTGGCCTCGAGATTGCGGGAGCCCTCTGCGGCCCTGATCGAGCTGTTCCCTCCGCCGGATCGGTTGGCCGTGTCCTCACCGGAAGGGAGATTCGTCAGCCAGATCGTGGTGCCGTTCGTGCGTGTCGTGCCCCGGGACGATGGCGCCGCGGCCGCCGCTCGCCCGGGCCGCTCTCACGGCGAACATTGGTCCACGGACACCTCGGCTGTCCGGCGATTCCCTCCGGGTTCTGAGTGGCTGTACGCCAAGCTGTATTCGGGATCGGCCGGGACCGACAGGTTGCTCCAGGACGTCGTGAGGCCGGTGGTCGCCAGGTGCCTGGAAGAGGGAATCGCCGACCGGTGGTTCTTCATCAGATACGCCGATCCGCACTGGCACCTCCGGGTCCGCCTGCACGGGTCGCCGGAGGGCCTGAAGGACCGGGCCACGGGGTTGCTGAGGGAGGCCGCGGCCCCCTTCCTCGACGGTGGCAGGCTGTGGCGAGTCCAGCTCGACACGTACCAGCCCGAGGTGGAGCGCTACGGCGGTGTGGTGGGGATGCGGCTCTCGGAGGACGTGTTCTTCGTGGACAGCGAGGCCGCGGTGGAGGTGCTGGAACAGCTGAGCGGCGACGAGGGCCTGGACGTTCGCTGGCGGCTGACCCTCTCCGGGATCGACCGCCTCCTCGAAGCCCTGGGCCTGGATCTCCCGGCGAAGCTGGCCCTGGCACAAGTGCCCCGTAGGGCTCTGGCCGCCCGCCTGAACCTGGATGCCGCGGCGGGGAGCGACATCGGGTCCCGGTTCCGCGAGCTCCGCCGAGGCCTCGAGGAGCTCGTCGTCGCGCCGGCGATGCCGAAGGAGTTCGAGCCCCGGACGGTCGAGGCGTTTTCCACGCGGTCCACTCGTCTGGCGCCGATTGTCGGAGCGTTGCTCGAGGCGGAGCGAGCGGGCCGCCTCACCAGATCCTTACAGGACCTGGCCGGCAGCTACGCGCACCTCCACATCAACCGCATGCTCCGAGACGACCACGACATGCAGGAGCTGGTCCTGTTCGACTTCCTGGAGCGCCTCTATCGCTCCCAGGCGGCGCGCACTCGCTGATCGGCGCCCTTGCGGTGTCGAAACCTCGCGGGAGCTCCGGATAGTGCGCGACCTTCCCGAGGCGGATGTCGTTGTTGCCGAACGTCGCCGGGCATTCAGCCGGAGTCACCGTCAACGATCAGGCGGAGCTGGTGTCAAGGATCACCCGGAACTCCGTCAAGCATCAGGTGACGCCGGAATGTCAAGCATCACCCGGAACACGGCATCACACGGTGCCCCCGGGAGGACTCGAACCTCCGACACCTGGTTTAGGAAACCAGTGCTCTATCCCCTGAGCTACGGGGGCCGGGGATGCAGAAAAGGTGGGAGGAAACCCTCCTGACCTGCATCGACAGCCTTCCGAGCGCTCAGTCTATCGAGCCGAGGGCCCAGATTGAGACACTCTCGGCCTGCCCGGAGTCATAGGGCCTGGACGAGGCAAGAGTCCATCCCGGGTTCGGTGGGTTGGATGCGAACGCCCGCTACGCGGCGGGAACCTCGCGCCGCCGGCGACGGTGCCGGTCGAGCGCGAGGGAGTTCACGAGGAGCGCGTACCCGAGCACCTCAGCCTGCTGGCGGAGTTGGCCCTTGGAGTGGGCCCGACCCAGGTACAGCGAGTCGTCGAGCGCCCGGTTGATGGACTCGGCGTCGTTCCGCCGCGCATACAGCTTGGCGAAGTCGGGATCGGACGGGGGGATGACCCGGACGTTCTCGGGCCGGTTCAGCCGGCGCCCCCGGTCCTCCTCGGTCCCGTGCAGGCGCACGGTCACCGTCCCTCCGCCCTCCTCCGGCGGGAGCCGGTACTCGTTGTACCAGCGGTAGGTCCCGGAGAGGTCCCGGTTGCGGTGGGTCCTCACCCGCTCGAGTTGCTCGAACAGAGGCTCGCCCGTCTCGGTGAGCCGAAGAAGGCCCACTGCGCCGCCCTGGGCGAACAGTTGCACCGTCGCACGGCGCCCGTCGGGGGACACGACTTCCTTGTCCTCGAGATGCACGCTCTTCTCCACCCTGCGTCCCTCGCCTCGACGGGGAGTCTTGGCTCCCTTCTGGGCGGCCGTCACCCGGTTCACCGGGATGAGTCCAAGCTGTCGGAGCAGCGTCTGGTGGTGCACCCCACGAAGGGCGGTGTCGTAGATGACCCCCTGGGCACCCGGAACGAGGGGCGCGAGGCGGCGGAAGCACTCCATGGCCACCGCGGCCTCCCCGCCGGGCTCCGGGACCCGCTCGACGTCCAGGATCATCCGGGCGTGGGTGTCCTCAGCACGCACGGCCACCATGACGAACTTCGTGCCCCAGGCGGCCTCGCCATCGCCCTCGAAGTGCAACCGGGCGTCGGGCTCGTGACGGACGGTCCGGATCTCCCCTGTGGATCGGTCGACACGGGTCTGACCGGGCCTGGCTCTGTACAGGGGCGCCACGACCTTGCCGTCCGCGTACAGCATCCGGGACAGATGGGGATGGGTCCATGATCCCGGCCCCGCGGGGTCGAGCAGGCCGATCTCCCGCGCCTGCTGGGTAGCGAGCTCCCGGTGAAGGCGCCCGATGCCCTCGAGGACCTCGGGACAGGAGAGGTACCGGTTGCGTCCGTACAGGAAGTGGTGGCGCCGCATCGGTCGGCTCGGTAGGTGCCTGGACGACTCGTCTGGGAAACGGCGCCGCACCACCCGGCGCATGAACCGCTACGTCACTGGGTGAGAGAGCTCGGCCTCGACCTGGCGACCGCTCCGGTACACGCCGAGGAGGGCGTCGAACACCAGCAGCATGAAGTCCGGGTAGTCACGCTGGCGACCGCCATGTTCCTTTGGGGGAAGGGGGATCAGCTCCGCCAACTCGTAGACGGCCTCGTTTCGGAGGATGGCCTCGATCCGCTCCAAGGATGACACGCCGGGGGAGTGGCTCACGCAGAAGCCTCATCGGGGTCGGCACGCCAGTCCCAACCGACCAGTCGTGCCGCGCGGTCGAGGCTCCGCATCCCCAGTGCCCGGGCCACCTGGTCGATGGAACCTCCATGGGCCAGCATGGTGGCCCCGACCCAGGCGGCCACCGACAGAGGACGCACGTCACGCTCCCTGCCGAGGCCGGCCCGACGCAGGGTGTCAGAGATCGCGATGCATGCGGATGCCTGACCCGCCTCACCCCCGGCACCGCTATATACGAGGGGGGCCCCAGGATCACCTTTCAGCTCGACCATCCGACGCGCGATCTGCTTGGAACCCCACTCCGACATTCGGCCCGAGCGGGGTTCGAGCCGGGGCGAGCCGTGGACCCGCACCGAACCGGAATCGAGATCCACATCCGACACCCGGACGTGCGGGAGCTCCGAGGTCCGCGCCCCGGTCTCGGCCAGAGCCCACGCCGCCGGCTGTCGGGTGTCCCTGAGCGTGTGCACCGCCCAGCTCCGACAGAGGGCGACCTCGTCGTTGGTCAGAGGTCGGCAGGAGAGGGCGGATCTGGGCGGGAGGTGGATGTCGAGGGTCGGGTCACTCTCCGCCAAACCCAGGAGCCGGGCCATCCGGAACAACAGGCGCAGTGAGGACCGTCGATGGTGCATCGTGGCGGTGGTCGGTACCTGCCCGGTTGAAGTGCGGGCCCGGATGAAGGCGTCGGCGTCTCCCGGGGTCACCTCATCGAGTCCAGGGGTGCGGCTGGCCTCCTCAGCGAAGGAGGCGAAGCGACGAACCGTTCTCCGGACGCGGCTGGTGCTCTGATGGGAGAGGAGGTCCTGGTCGACGGCGTGCTGCAGGGCAAGCTCGACGCAGGCGCCCAAATCGGTGGACGTTGTCGACGCCCGGTTGTCGGACCCCGCGGCTATGCTCGCGATGTCGGGACCTCCTTGTAGGTTCCGGCCACGCCCCGGGGTGTTGCTGCACCGCCGGGGCACCTCTTTGCGCTCAGCAATATCTTAGAGGCCGATATTGATGAACGTCAAGAGGTAGGAGTACTTTACGCCCTGTGACTAGCCATCTGATGGGCGCCGCCGAGGTTGCAGAGATGCTCAAGGTGTCCCGGCAGCGCGTAGATCAAATCGCTCGGCGCTACCCGGACTTCCCAAAGCCCGAGGTGTCGCTCTCGGTGGGACGCGTCTGGGCAAGGGCGAAGATCCAGGCTTGGGTCGAGAGACATCCAGAAAGGGGCCCAGGTACGCGGATCGGGCCCCGAGTGTCGGCTTCGAGGGGAAATAATCCCCACGGAGACGCCTGAACAGCCTTCGCTGGCCACTCTGGGTTCGAGTCCCCTTTGGTGGGCCTGATTGGATGGCTTTCGAACCGACAATTCGGACAAACGGTACGGAACTTGCTCGAGGCGACGAGCCTCGATCCCAGAGATCGTGGAGGTAACGCGATGACCCGATCCCGAGAGAGTGGTCGTTCCGAAACCGGCGACACAGAACGGCGCCCTAGCTGAGGTTCGCCTGAGAGCTTGGCGACGCGGCGCTTCCTAAAACGTGAAGGTGAAGCGGTTCCCGGAGAAGCCGCCCGAGCAGGACTGGACCGGTTCCTGCCTGACAGACTTCCAGTTCCACGCCCTCGCGGAGAACCCGCTGCCGCACTGTTGGCCAACTCCAATGGTCCGTCGGGACTCCACGGCGTTCAGCCCGAGAAAGGTCCGCCCGAGTAGGGGGAAGGGCAGGCGCTGGTCGACGTCCTGCAGGACCGCGAAGCACCTCTCCTGCGGCAACTAGGCACGTTGACAACGGGCAAGGCCAAGCAAACACTATTGCCTTAAGGACGGGACTCCGCAGCTTGGGAGAGGGTATGTGGCGACCGACTCGAAGGCGCCTTTTGAAGGCGAGCGCATCCCTCGCTGGCATCTCCCTCATGGCCTCAGCGCCGAGTGGCGTTCACGCTGCTACGAGAGGCCGCAGGTATGGCTCGGCCAACCTCTCGGGCTGGAAGACGATTCTTGGGGACGGGATATACGCGGCACCTGGAGAGGATCCGGTGACCGAAGCAGACATCCGCACAATCAACTTCTCCGATCACAGCGAACTCCAAGCGAACATCAACCGGCGGCGGGTGATGGCGCACAACATCACGTACAAGAGCGTCACGGACGATAACGCCCTAACCTTTCTGCACACAGTGGCGTACTCGTTCCGAGTCCCTTTCCTGCCTGCGGTGGGCAATTTCGACCTAAACGCGCAAACAGTGGAAGGGGGGGTCTTCGTCTGGGACGGAAGCGGGACGCGACTTGACTACGGGGCGGCCTTCGAGTGGATCCTAAATCCCTGGATGGAAGAGTTTGGGGACATACGGACATGGACCGATTGGGGCGGCGGCCAGTGGCAGAAGGTGGGAGAGCTCGCCCCCAACACGTCTTGGCATCGCGTAACATTGAAGCTGGATCCCGTCCATAGGACTACCGCCATGGTCCTTGATGGCCTGCACTACCCCAGCGCCTTTTCCCAAATCCCCCGACCCCCAGACTGGGGTCTTGACACGACGGCTCGCCTCCAGGCCGAAATCATTAGCCTGTATCCGGGGCCTGACAATCCTGGAGCTCTCCACAAGGCGGAGTTCAAGGATTGGGTATGGATCTGGAGACACCCGTAGTAGTAGGCGGGCATGGCGCCGGTTGCCGGTGGGCGTCCTGAGGAAGAACCACTTGTCGATCGGGGTGTCAGTTGTGTTGGCGTTCATCGACGTGTGCTGAACACCGGGAGTGGGACTCCACGGCTCGGTTTCCCTGCCTTCGCAGTAGCTTGGATCGCAAGCGGACCACTTCTTGGATGGCGTGGCGACTTCCGGGTCGGCCGAACTTAAGGCGACCCATTCCGCGATTGGTTTCCCCGCCTGCCAGGTCTCGACTGGGACCTCGTATCGAAGAGCGGAATCGTTTCTGATGCCGACGGCATTCTCCCGCGCCTGACGCACTAGCACACATGTGTCGTAGACGCGCTGACCGATGTCGCTGAGCATCAAGGCGAGTGGCTCGACATCTTTCGCCCCTCCAATCCTCATCCAGTCGGTCCTCAGACACGCCTCGCAGGTCGACTACGCACAGCACGTACCTCGTCAGCCCGATCAGCGGCTGTTTCCGCCTGAGTCGGTGTAAGTCTCACGGGTCCAGAGGCGGTCGCCTTGACCTCCACGAAGTATGGACCAACCTCGAATCGCACCCCGACGTCCTCAAGAGTTTCCCCGGTACTCGGCAAGGCGACCTCGTAGTCGTAGCCGCGATCAACGAGTGTGACCGTGAGGCCGTGCCCCTCCAAGGCTTCCTTGATGGCGTCCTGAACAGCCAGTCCCATCCGGCGGCACCGTTCGACATCCTGCCTACGCCGTTGCCTCGCTTGGAGCTCATCAGCGAGTGATTCGTAGAAGTCGGGATCTGCGCCGCCCGACTCAAGAAGCCGCGCCAAGCCTTGACGCACGCGATTCTGTGCTTCTCCTGGAATGCCTAGGAGTCTCAGGTCGAGCTCGTCGAAGCCGAAACATTCGGTGAGCAGGGCGATTGCGTCGCTGTTCCCTGTAGGGCGCGGAAACTCCGATTCGGCCTCTGACCAGGCGTTTCGGAAGCGTAACCTGCCCTGTAGGGCGCGAAAACCCTGATCATCAGGCCGCTCCCGCCCAGTACTCATGGATCAGGCCGCCCAACACGTCGCGACGACGGATCCGCTCGGAGGATGCTGCTGCTGTCGGCCGGCGCTTCATGACCGGAGTCTCCAACTGGAGCCCACGATGCGGCCGCTCGTCGTTGTAGTGGTCGACATACCGACGGAGCACCCGGTTGAGATGCCGCCTGGTGAGGATGAGCATCCGATCCGTGCACTCAGCCCGCACGGTTCTCACCCATCGCTCCGCCACGGCGTTGGCCCGGGGGGCCCGGACGGGAGTGCGGATCACGCTGACGTCTTCGGTCCTCCAGACGTCGTCGAAGGACCTGGTGAACTTCGCGTCCCGGTCACGGACGAGGTACCTGACGTTGTCGAGTGCGTCAGCGATGGCGTAGTTCCGGGCCTGCTGGGTGGCCGCCTCGGCGCCACCACCATCCGCACCATCCTTCGCCGAGCCGGGATCGGTCCGGCACCCCGGCGCGACGGGCCGACCTGGACCGAATTCCTCAGGTCCCAGGCCGAGGGGATCTGGGCCTGCGACTTCTTCACCGTGGAGACCGCCTGGCTCAGGACCATGTACGTCCTGTTCTTCATCGAGCTCGGCTCCCGCCGGGTCCACCTGGCCGGCGTCACCGCCCATCCCGACTCGGCGTGGGTCACCCAGCAGGCCAGGAACCTCGCCGTCGAGGGACGCCTGGAGAGCGTCCGGTTCCTCCTCAGGGACCGGGACGCCAAGTTCTCGGGCCCGTTCGACGAGGTCTTCCCGAACGGAGGGTGTCCGGGTGATCCGCACGCCGGTGCGAGCACCGAGGGCCAACGCCGTGGCCGAGCGCTGGGTCGAGACCGTAAGGACGGAATGCCTGGACCTCACGCTCATCGCGTCTCGACGACACCTCGCTCGGGCACTACAACCGCGAGCGGCCGCACCGGGCGCTCGAGCTCGCCCCACCGGCTAGTCAGCCAGTCCCGCCCCGATCACCCCGTCCGCCCGACATCCGCCGGCGCGTCGTCGGTGGCCTCATCCACGAGTACTACGTCGATGCGGCGTGATGATCCGAGTTTTCGGTGCCCCACAGGACCTGGCGGCGCTCGGGTCCATGCTGTCCGACGAGTTCGCTGACGCCTATCGGTCCGAACTCGGGGAACCCGCCGACCTCCTCGAGGTCGACCAGGACGGATTCACGTTCCTGTTCGACTTCTCCTCGGGTTCCAGGACTCCCGGCGGCCGGGATA
>Ga0137368_10007885_pt1 | contig 11038 bp, 10 predicted proteins | sample SagtaG_13_FD_104917 | JGI IMG/M metagenome (GOLD analysis project Ga0137368, IMG submission 104917) | Vadose zone soil microbial communities from Sagehorn Ranch, Mendocino, California, USA - Sage1_L_100_16 metaG | ecosystem: Environmental > Terrestrial > Soil > Vadose zone | place: USA...
AGCACTGGTTCTCGAGGCCGGTCTCCTTGTTGCGGCGGTCGTACTCGACGTAGCCGTCGCCGTCGCTGTCGCCCCAGCGGTCGATCCACTCGAGCGCGGCGCGCGCAGCCGGCTCGAGCTCGCGGACGAGTTCCGCGTTCCCCGACCAGCGCTCGGCCTCGTCGAGGAGGACGAGGAAGAGGGGCGTCGCGTCGGCGGTGCCGTAGTACGGGGAGTGCGGGCGCTCCTCGAAGTGCGTCAGCTCGCCGAAGCGGATCTCGTGGAGGATCTTCCCCGGCTCGGCGTCGCGGAAGTCGTCCACCTCGGTTGCCTGGTACTTCGCGAGCACGCGCAGGGTCGTCTCCGCGAGTTCCGGCACGAACGGCAGCGCCTGGAAGCTCGTCAGCAGGCTGTCGCGGCCGAAGACGGTCATGAACCAGGGCAGGCCCGCGGCCGGCATCGGCTGTCCGGGGAAGAGCGTCGTCTCGAAACGGAGCGCGGCCAGGTCGATCAGCGAGCGCTCGTAGACGTGCTCCAGCGGATCCCAGTCGGTCTCGAGCTGGGGTGCGCCGGCGAGGAACTCGGCGAGGCTCATGCCGATGTTCGGCTTCGCCTCCTCGTCGTCGTGGCGGTACTTGATCGCCTTCGCCTCGGTCGTCACCGGCTGGACGAAGATGCACGTGTTCCATTCGGAGTGCGGGTCGATTCCGAGCTCGAAGGTGAGGCCGCGCTCATCGAGTTCCGCCTCGCGGCTTGCGCGGATGCGCGTCTCGCGGACGAAGTCGTCGCGCCTGTAGGCGAGCACGAGGGTGTCGTCCTCGAGATGAGCCGACGTCTGGCCCTTCTTCGCGAGCGCGTCCTTGACCTCGAACAGGTCGGCGAAGTCGGCGCCCGCATCGAGGCGCAGCTCGAACTCGAGTGGATCCCCGCCGTGGTTGATGACGGTGACGTCCTCGTGGAAGCCGTCGCCGATCGAGCGCTTGCGGATCACCGAGACGGTCGGGTTGTCGTTCACCGAACCGGTCGGCGGCACGAGGAAGAACTGCGCCGTGAAGTACTGGTTCTCGTCCGTGGAGAGGACGTCGAGCGGCGAGCCATTCGCCGTCAGCTTCCAGCGCGAGAGGAAGCGCGTGTCGCGGAAGAAGAACCCGTGCGCCTGGTCGGGCGAGGCGTCGATGTCTCCGCGGAGGTCGCTGACGAGGAAGGTCGAGCCGTCGAGGATGCTGATGGTGTCCTTGGCCATGTTGTGTGCTCCTTCGGGGTCGCTGCCGAACTGTCGCACTCGGCGGCGAGGCGTTACAGCTGGCGGTGCCGTTGGATGAATCGCTGCGATTCGCGGCGTACACTCGGCGAGTGGGTGCACGACGGCCCGCCGTCATGCTCGTCGTCTCCTGCGCCCTGCTGGCGCTTGCGGTCGGCGGCGCCTCGAGCCGTGTGTTCGGCGCGGGGGCGGCGGGCGGTGGGACGCTGCGGGTCGCGACACCGCTCGACGTTCGGTCGCTCGACCCGGCCCTTGCGAGACCGTTGGCGGCAGCCACCTGGTATGCGACCTGCGCGACGCTGATGACGTTTGTGGATGCTGCGGGTGCGAAGGGTTTTCAGCTGCGCCCCGAGGCCGCCGCACGTCCTCCACGGATCTCGCGCGACGGACGGACGTACGTCTTCACGGTTCGCAAAGGCTTGCGTTTCAGCGACGGCTCACCTCTGACGGCGGCGAATTTCGCCGTTGCGCTACGCCGAGTCCTGAATCCGAGCATGCGTCGGAGGGTGCGCTCCTGTTCTCAGACGTGAAGCAGATCGTCGCGGCCGGCCGCCGGCTCCGGATCACGTTGGCGAAGCCGAGCGGCGATCTGATGATGCGCCTGGCCATGCCGTTTGCCTGTCCTGTGCCGCTCGGTTTCCCGGTGGACCCAGCCGGTGTCGACCTGATGCTCGGCTCGGGCCCGTACTACGCCGCGCGTCACGACCCGAACAAGCTGCTCATGCTCGAGCGGAACAGCTACTACCACGGGCGTCGCCCACATCGGGTCGACCGCATCGTCATATCGATCGGCGGCGACCTCGACGACAGCATCCGGGCGGTCGAGGGGGGAGAGGCGGATGTGCTCGGAATCGAGATTCCGCGCGCCGTTCGAGACGTGCTCGCCCAGCGCTACGGGGTCAACAGGAGACAGTTCTTCCGGGCGCGTGGGAGGTACACGGCCGCGCTCGTGCTCAATACATCCCGGCCGCTGTTTCGCAACAACGTCGCACTCCGGAAAGCGGTGAACCTGGCCGTCGACCGTGCGGAGGTGGTGCGCAGCGCTCATGCCTCCTCGCTCTGGTTCAGGACGACCGACCAGATCATTCCGAGCGGGATCCCGGGTTGGAGGGATTACCACATCTACCCGATGAAGGCACCCGATCTCGTGCGCGCGCGGAAGCTCGCTGCGAGCAACCTCCGCGGCGGCAAGGCGATTCTCTACGCGTCTACCGGCCCGGGATTTTACCGGCCCGGGATTTCTCGACCAGGCCCAGGTGATCGTCCGCAACCTTCACGGGATCGGCCTCGACGTCAGCATCAGGGCGCTGGCAGTCGAGGTGATCAACGCCAAGGCCGGGGTTCCCGGCGAACCGTACGACATGATCCTGGCCGACTTCCCACCGAGCTACCCCGATCCCGCGGACATGCTCCTTCGTCTGCTCGGCGGAGAGAACACGCGGAAGCCGTCGGGGAACGACAATTTCGCCTACTTCGACGACCCGATCTACAACCGGCGTCTGGCCGCCGCCAACCGCCTACTCGGCGCGGCAAGGTTTCGCGCGTTCTCGAAGCTCGACGCCGAGATCATGCGGACGCAGGCGCCATGGGCCTCGCTGTTCGAAGGAAGCAACACGCTCTTGCTCTCGAAGCGGGTCGGCTGCCTGAAGATCCATTCCGTCTTCATCCGCGACTATGCAGCGATGTGCGTCCGCTGAGGTCAGGTCACCGCGACCCAGACACCGTTGTCGTCCGCGGCGAGAGCGACGGGACTGGAGCCCAGCCGTAGGGTGTCGACAACGCGGTTCTCTGCCGGGTCGACGCGGTAGATCCTCTTCTCGCTCCTGCTCGCGACCCAGATCGAGCTCGCGCCGCCGGCTACCGCAACCGGATCGCTCCCCGTCGCGATCGTTGTCTGGATGAGACGACTATCCATATCCACCCGCAGCGCCTGTCTCACACCGCCGATGTGCCCGGGCCCGCCGCTGACGACCCAGAGGCTGTCTGCGCCGAAGGCCAGGCCGCGGACGCCGCCGACGTTGACCGCGTCGCCCGGAATACCGGACCGTGCGGCGATCGGGAAGACGTCGTCGGCACCGGCGACCCAGGCCTCGTCTCCCCGGAACGCGATCGGGCCGCGCGCTCCGGAGTCGGGAACGATCGGGAGCGGGTCGCGTGCGTTCGCCGGATCGATGCGGATGACGGTCGTGCCCGGCGCGGTGATCCAGAGGTAGCCGCCGCCGGCGGTGATTCTCGCGGCTTCGCGCGAGCCGCGCTGACCGAATCCGCCGATGCCCAGTGCAAGCGGCGCCCGTGCCTGGTCATAACGCGGATCAACGGGGACGACCGAGTTCTCCAGCGTCACGACCCAGATCGTGCTCGCGTAGCCGACGAGGTCGGTCGGATGACCCCCCACAGGGATGGTGACGGTGCTTCCCGTCTCGCGGCGGATCCGCGTGATCGTGCTGTCGCGGAAGTTCGCGACCCAGACGGAGTCGCCCATGAGCTCGAGTGCGCGTGGCGCACGGCCGACCGAAAAGGACCTCGTCAGCTGCCCCGACCTCGCGTCGACGAAGCCGACGGAGTTCGGCGCGAGCTTCGTGAATGCTTTGTGCCGGCCGCCGAGCGCGAACGCCAGAACGAGGGCAAGGGCGAGACCGGTTGCCAGTACCAGGGCTGTGGCGCGCCAGCGAATGACCCGCGTCGAGGACCGCTGTGTGAGCGGCCCCCTCGGCGGTGCGGGCGACGGCGGCGCGTCGAGAGCGGGATCGTGTGTGAGGACGGCCTTCTCCAGCTCCTGCAGCTCGCGGCCGGGCTCGAGACCGAGCTCCTCGACGAGGACGCGGCGCCCGTCCTGGTATACCGCCAGTGCATCGGCCTGCCGCCCAGACCGATAGAGCGCGAGCATCAGCTGCGCTCGCGGTCGCTCCCGCAACGGATGCCGGCGCACGAGCGTCTCGAGCTCCTGAACGACCTCTTGGTGGTGGCCGAGGGCCAGATCGGCGTCGATCAGGTCCATCACCGCGCTCAGGTGCTCCTCCTCGAGCCGATCGACCTCGTTTCGTGCGAACGACTCGAAAACGACATTGGCCAGCGGCGGCCCGCGCCAGAGCGCGAGGGCCTCGCGGTAGCGCGCGCCGGCTCGTTCCAGATCGCCGTCTGCGGCGAGGCGGCGACCCTCGGCGAACAGGCGGCGAAACTGGGTCGCGTCGAGCTCCTGCTCGTCGATCCGTAGGAGGTATCCGGGTGGGCGCGTTTCGATCGTGTCCGCGCCGACGATCCGGCGCAGCTGCGAGACGTAGGTCTGGAGGACCTTCGTCGCGGTCGCCGGCGGTCGCTCGCCCCAGAGCTCGTCGATCAGCCGCTCGCTGGAGACGGTCTCGTTCGGATGCAGGAGAAGCACGCCCAGCAGCGCCCGTTGCTTCGGCGCGTCGAGCGCGAACGGCCCTGCGTCGCTCGCGAGGTCGAGCGGGCCGAGGATCCGGAACTTCATATGCCCGTTTTACCGCCGGTGTGACGGCATTCCTAGCCTGGCGAAGTCGCCGCTATACCGGTGCTCGACCGTCCCTGGCCCGCGCCTCGACCGCCGGAGCGGACGCTCGTCCACGTGAGCGGAACTCCCGAGGGCAAGGTTCGCGAGGGCTGGAGCTACAGCGGTGAGGTGTGGACGGACGCCGAAGGGCGCGCCGTCGTCGCTCTACCGCCGTTCATCCGCCTGCACCGCGACGGGTTCGACTACGAGCTGACGACGGTCGGGACGTTTTGCGAGGCCACTGTGGCGGAAGCGATCGCCGCCGATCGTTTTACCGTCGCCACGAGCGAGCCGCACGTGAAGGTCGCGTGGCGCCTCACGCCCTTTCGGGGCGCGCCGTCGCGAGGCGAGGCACTCGACCAAGGTCTTCCCTCGCGGGCTGTTGCCGATCGATGCCGGAAACGTCCAAGTCCGTGAGGAGGTCTGAGCCATGCATCGCCTGTTGATCCTCGCTTTCGCCGCGGCGTCGCTCGCGTTGGCGTCCGCCGCGCCGGAGACGCGAGCGGCGGTCGTCGACGCCGCTCCGACCTGGCCGATCCCAGCGGACGCTCCGGCTGGGCCGCCGCCAATCCCGAATCTGCCCACGGCCACCGACGTGCTGCCCCCGCCTGCTGAGATCGCCGATCCGGTCACACCGGCCGCGGCCTGCGGCGCCTGGCACCTGCAGAGCTACTACGGTGATCGGTGGCCGGCCGGCTCGAGCTGGTGGGAGTACCGGTGCAGCTACTACGACGCGCAGTACTACAACGCGTGCACTGGGACTGGAGCTTGTGACGCCTTTTGTCCGTACTGCTACTGGGACACACAAGAGTGGACCGACTACTTCTATTGGGACGGCTCGAATGCCGTCTTCTATGGGGAGGCCTACAGCGATTCCGTTGCCTACGACACTGGGGACTCTTTCTCGTCAGCTGCCTGGTGGGACGAGACGACGAGCAAGTGGTACCGCATCGATTCAGCATCGACCCCACCCGCGAACGTCCCTCCCACCGCGAGCTTCAGCTTCACGTGCTCAGGACTGAGTTGCGTCTTCGACGGCAGCGGATCTTTCGATCCCGACGGAACCATCTACTCCAATGACTATTACTGGAAATTTGGTGACGCGTCGGAGGCGGGCGGGCGCAGCACCCAAGATCACACCTATGCGGCGTCGGGCACCTTCACCGTCACGCTGACGGTCACCGACAACGGCGGCGCGACTGCAACCGTGTCCCAGGCAGTCACAGTCCAGGGACCGCCGAACGCGCCTCCGACCGCTGCCTTCACGTTCAGCTGCACGGGACTGAGCTGCAGCTTGAACGACAGCGGTTCAACGGACAGCGACGGCGCCATCGCGAGCTACAGCTGGGCCTTCGGTGACGGCGCCGGCGCGACGGGCGCCACGGCCTCGCATACATACGGCCACGCCGGCGACTTTTCGGTGTCGCTGACGGTGACTGATGACCGCGGCGCGTCGGCGACGGTGTCGAAGGAGGTGACCGTGTCGAATCTTGCGCCGACGGCCACGTTCACGGTCACGTGCTCCGGTCTCCGGTGCACCGTCGACGGCAGCGGGTCAGCCGATGGCGACGGGACGATCGCGACCTACGGCTGGAGCTTCGGCGACGGCGCCGGCGGGAGCGGCAGGACGACGGTTCACGACTATCCGAAGGCCGGCAGCTACACCCTTACCCTGACCGTCACCGACAACGACGGTGCGAGTGCGGCCACCTCGCAGCGGATCAACCCCATCAGCCTCAGCGCGCGGGGATACAAGCAGAGCAGCCAGCAGAAGGTGGATCTCTCCTGGAACGGCGTGGCCGGAACGAGCTTCGACGTCTACCGCGACGGCGGGAGGATCGCCGCCGTCCAAGGCACCACCTACACCGACGTCGCGCCGAAAGGGCCGGGGAGTCACACGTACACGGTGTGTGCGGCCGCGGGCGCCACCTGCTCGAGCAACGCCACTGTGACGTTCTGACGCGCGGTTCTGTAACGGAACCGCTGCTTCGGTCGACTGAGCGGCGTGGAGCTCATCGACGTCAGCGTCCCGGTTCGGCCGGGCATGGTCACCTACCCCGGCGATCCGCCTGTCTCATTGGAACGCGTCGTCTCGATTGCAGACGGAGGAGTCTGCAACCTCTCGAAGCTGGACTTCGGCGTCCATTCCGGGACGCATGTCGACGCGCCGGTCCACTTCATCGACGGCGCGCCGGCGGCCGAGGCGTTGCCGCTCGACCTTCTGATCGGGCCCGCCCGCGTGCTCGACCTGACGGCCGCCGAGCGCCTCGACGCGTCCGCTTTTGACGGCGCCGAGCTGGTGCCGCGCGTCCTGCTGAAGACGCGCAACTCCGAGCTCTGGGCCCGGGACTCTGTCGCCGACGACTTCCTGGCGCTGACGGAGGACGGTTCCCGAGCGCTCATCGACGCGGGCGTCCGCCTCGTTGGGATCGACTACCTCTCCATCGGCGACGAGGCCGCGCACCATGCACTGCTCGCAGCCGGCGTCGTCGCGATCGAGAGCCTCGACCTCCGTGACGTCGAGCCGGGCGACTACGAGCTGATCTGCGCGCCGCTGAAGCTCGTCGGCTCGGGCGGCGCACCGGCCCGAGTCCTCCTCAGACGCTGATCCGCAAAGACCTTGTAACGCACGCCGCCCTGGAAGAGTCTCCTGTACATGCCGCCGATCGTTTCGCGTGGATTCAGGGGCAAGCGTCGCGATGCGCCTGCCGATCGCGTTCCCCCGGGCCAGTACGTGACCGACGACTTCCCGGTGCTGTCGGCCGGCCCGACGCCACGCACCCCGCTCGCGGACTGGGACTTTACGATCGCGGGGGAGGTCGACGAGCTCCACCGCTGGACGTGGGAAGAGCTCCGGGCGCTGCCGAGCGAATCCGTCACGGTCGACATCCACTGCGTCACGAAATGGTCCAAGCTCGACACGGCCTGGGAGGGGGTCTCGGTGGACACGCTGCTCGACCGGATCGAGACCTCGGCGGAGTACGCGACGGCGTTTTGCGACGGCGGCTACACGACGAACCTCCCGCTCGACGACCTCACCGGCGGCAAGGCGTGGATCGCCTACCGCTTCGGCGGCGAGCCGCTCGACCCCGAGCACGGCGGGCCGGCGCGGCTGCTCGTCCCGCACCTCTACTTCTGGAAGAGCGCGAAGTGGGTGCGGGGCCTCCGGTTGACGGCGACGGACGAGCCCGGCTTCTGGGAGTCGAACGGCTACCACATCTACGGCGACCCGTGGAAGGAACAGCGGTACTGGGGCGATTGACAGCGTTAGTCGGGCGGCTGACCTGGCGCGTTGCCGAGATCGCCGAGGTGCGCACCGAGACGCCCACGGTCAAGACGCTCGCCCTCGACGTCGAGGATTGGCCGGGCCACCGCGCCGGCCAGCACGTCGACATCCGACTCACGGCGGAGGACGGCTACCAGGCGGAGCGGAGCTACTCGATTGCCTCGGCGCCCGGCGGGGACCGGGTCGAGCTCACCGTCGAGCTGATCGAGGACGGCGAGGTGTCGCCGTACCTGACGGACGAGGCACGCCCGGGCGATCTGATGGAGCTGCGCGGTCCCGTCGGCGGCTACTTCGTCTGGGATCCCGATCCCGGCGGTCCGGTGCTGCTGGTCGCGGGCGGCTCGGGCGTCGTGCCTCTGATGGCGATGGCGCGGCAGCGCGCGGCGGACGGCGACCCTGTCCCGACGCGTCTTCTCTATTCGTCGCGGAGCCTGGAGGACGTGATCTACCGCGATGAGCTCGAGCGATTGGAGGGCGACGGCTTCGACGTCCTCCACACGCTGACCCGGTCGCAGCCCGACGGCTGGACGGGATATTCGCGGCGCGTCGACCCGGAGCTGCTCGCCGAGGTCGCGCCCCCGGAATTCGCGCTGGCGTTCGTCTGCGGTCCCACGCCGTTCGTCGAAGCCGTGGCGACGGCGCTGGTGGCGCTCGGCCACGAGCCGAGCCGAATCAGGACCGAGCGCTTCGGCCCGACGGGAGGTTGACGAGATGGACGAGCTGACGCTGGACGGAAATGCGGTCGCCGGGCTCCTGGCGGAGGTCTTCGCCGCGGAGATGACGACCGCGCGCGGCACCTGCGACCACTGCGGCGCCGTGGAGGCGGTCGGCGCCGTGCTCGTCTACCGGGGCGCCGGCTTCGTGCTCCGCTGCCCGCACTGCGAGTCGGTGGTGGCCAAGCTGGTCACCGACGGCTCGCGCGCGTGGATCGACCTGCGCGGCCTGCGGACGCTCGAGCTGCCCGGCTAAGCGACGGCTTCGTCGTAACGAGCAAGCTCGTGGTCGGCGAGCTCGTAGCCGCGGGCGATCAGCGCTCGCTTCGCCTCCACCGTCCACGGCTTCTGGCTGCGGAAGCCCGGGTCGAGGCTGACCTCGCCGGCGGAGGCATGCACTGTGATCCGCGGCAGCACGCGCTCGTGCCGGAACGGGAAGCGCGCGTCCGCGAAGCGCTCCTCGACCGCGCGACTGAGCCGGTCGCGCCGGCTCGAGCTGCGGACGCTGTCCTCGACGAGCGCGACGACGTCCCGCCGCAGTGCCTCCAGCTCGCGGATCGACTGGTCCTTCTCGTCGGCGAACCGCTCCTCGAGCGCGTTGTTGCGCAGGATCGACACCCGCATCAGCCGCACGATCATGTCGACGAGATGCGCCGGCTCTCCGTTCGCTGCTCGTTCCTCCGCACGGCTCAGCTCGGAGATGAACGCGCGGACGGGCGGCACCCGGCGGAACCGCTCCAGTCGCTGCCGCAGGTGGACGAGCCCGCCGGTGCCGATCCTCGGATAGCGCGGGAGGTACCGAAAGCCGAGGATCAGCTCGACCTCGGGATGGTCGTACGCGTAGCCGAGGGGGTAGTTCCGGACCCAGCCGCCGTCGGTCGCGATCCGGTCGCCGACACGGAGTGGCAGGACCAGAGCGCTGATCGCGGCGGACGCCAGCACGGCTTCGGAGAACAGCTCCGGCGGCGTGTGGCGGGAGGAGTAGACGAGCTCACGCGCGTTCGTTCCTTCCTCGTCGTCGTCGTCCGTGACGTCGGTCGCGACGACGACGAGCTCGATGTCCGCGTTCGCCACGTCGCGCGCGAGCGCGATGGGGTCCCCCAGCTTGCGCTCGATCGTCCGCGGCAGCGCGTAGTCGTGGAGACCCATCAGAGGGAGCTGCCAGAGCCGGTGCGGCCGGAACGTCTCCTCGGGCCGCAGCTCGAGCAGGAACCCTTCGAGCTCGTCGAGCCGGTCGACCGCGGCCAGCGTCCCGCACAGCGCACCCGCTGAGGTGCCGAAGATCCAGCCGACCCGAGGCCAGTACTCGGACTCGCGCACGCGCTGGAGAAAGCCGAGCTCCATCAGGACGCCGTTCATGCCGCCGCCCGAGAGGACGATCGCCACGTCGCGCCGCAGATTCACAACCTTTGGGTTAGCACGGGCGTCCAGCCAGTGTCAACGGACGATCGGCTGGACCTCGACGTAGACCTTGATCGCGTCACGGTCTTCCGTCAGCGCCCGAATCATCTCGTCGTAGTTCTCGAGGCCGCGGATCGGGGTGGTCAGCAGCTTCGACAGCCAGCCGGGAAAGAGCGCCTCGGCCTTGATCAGATCGTCGACGCCGCTGCGGAAGTCCGCGGGCGACGCGTTCACGGTCCCGACCATCACCTTGTTGCCGAGGACGAAGCTCTGGTTGATCCTGTCGGAGTTGATCTCCGCCTTGCGGTTTCCGCCCGTGATCGAGGAGAGGACGAGAACGCCGTTCTTGCCGAGCACCTCGGCCGCCTCCCAGACGATCGGGCTGAAGCCGGTCGCGTCCATGATCAGGTCGAACGGCCCCCGCTCCGCGCTCGCCTCCGCCAGCGACGCGTCCTCCGAGCTGACGTAGACGCCGCCGAGCTCCTCGACGAGGCCGGCGTTCCGGTACGGCTTCCGTGGCAGCGAGAAGACCGTGAGCTCGAGCCCCCGTAGCCGCACGGCCAGCGCCATCAACAGCCCGATCGTCCCCGAGCCGAGGATGCACGCTCGCCGCGGCTCCCAGATCTTCAGCCGCCGCTGGATCTCGAAGGCATGGTTGATCCCCTTCTCCGCGACGGTCGTCGGCTCGAGCAGGACGCCGACCTCGGCGAGTGTGTCCGGCAGCGGGAAGACGAACTGGGCGTCCTCCACGTACTCCGCGGTCAGGTAGCCGTGGAGGAGGTTGATCCCGCGCTCGTAGTAGACGTCGTCGGTGGTGAAGTCCTGGAGACCGATCTTCCCGAAGAGCGAGGAGCCGGGCCGGCGCACGCTGGCGACGACGTAGCCGC
>Ga0137368_10007893_pt1 | contig 11036 bp, 10 predicted proteins | sample SagtaG_13_FD_104917 | JGI IMG/M metagenome (GOLD analysis project Ga0137368, IMG submission 104917) | Vadose zone soil microbial communities from Sagehorn Ranch, Mendocino, California, USA - Sage1_L_100_16 metaG | ecosystem: Environmental > Terrestrial > Soil > Vadose zone | place: USA...
AATCAAGGTAGGACCTGCCCCTAAAGGGGGTGGGCCTTCCGGCCGATATCCCGGCCATGGACGCTGCTGAGCGCAAGGAGATCCTGAGCCGCTACATGGACCACCAGCGCCGCTTCGAGGCGGTCGCTGCCAAGCGCCAGACCGGCAACGCCGAGGTGATTCCGTTCTCCGGCCCGCTCCGTGAGCTCGAGCAGGAGCCGACGATGCGGGAGATCGAGGTCCTTCAACTGATCTCGGACGGCCTCGTCAACCGCGAGATCGGCGTGCGCCTCTTCCTGAGCGAGGAGACGGTGAAGTCGCACGTTCGCCACCTGCTCGCGAAGCTGCAGGCGCGGTCACGCGCGCACGCGGTAGCCGTCGGCTTCCGCCGCGGCATCATCGCGTAGCCACACGCCCCGGCCTCAGCCGGAGTTGGCGTAGCTAACGGTTTCTTTTGGCTTGGTAGCGACGGTTTTCCACGGCCTGTGGAAATCCCTCAACAGGGGGATGACCATAAGTTGTGGAAAACGGAAGCTACGCGGGCCTTACCACTCTTTGCCAGCGCCAGCCACGGTGGAAACCGCGGCGACGGCGCCGAGCATGCGCTTCAAACGGAGCATCGAACTCTCCTCTTGGGGACTGACGGCACGAGGAGCTTATACCCCCTCTGGGGGAGAATTCAATAGGTGTTGACCAAAAGTCTTGTAGGAATCAGCCGATTTGTGTCTAGAGTGGACATAGTCCATGGCTATGCCTTCGGACTGACGCTCACCGCGCTCGGACTCCTCTTGTCAATGCTGGTCAGCGGCGTGGGTCTGCGGGCTCCCGTTGCGGTGCTTGTGGGACTGGCAGCCGTTGCATTTCTGGCCGAGCGTCAAAGCGTGCGCGTTACGTCCCACACGCAGATGTCGGTGTCGGTGCTTCCGATTCTCTTTGCCGCAGTGCTCTACGGTCCGATCGCCGGGATGCTCGTTGGCGCGTGCGCGCTAATTGCGGATTTCGGGCCCCCTTATGTCCGGTGGACTGTCTGGACGAGCCAGCGGGCGCTCTCCGCGGGGCTCGCGGGAATCGCAGCTGGCTACATCGTCTCAGGAAGTTCGCCATTCGGCCGTACGTTCGCCGCGGTTGCCGTGGCCGCTGGAACTGAAGCGGTCAGCGATGGCTGTCTGATGAGCCTTACGGCCGTTGTCCGCGGAAACAACTTCCTTGAGACGACGCGGTCGATCGTCCGCCTCCAGCTTGGTGCCGTTCCTCTTTACACGCCTGTGCTGGCAGTTCTGGTCTTCGCGTATTGGCACTTTTCCCCATGGACCGTGGCGCTGTTCTTCGCGCCAGCGTTCGCTGCGCAGCAGCTGTTCCGTCTGTATCAGGAACAGCGCGACCTTGCAGATACAGTCGTCGCGGCGAATCGGCGACTAGAACGCGCGAACCTCTCGTTCGCAACGGCCTTGGTTGCAACTTTGGACGCTCGGGACAGGTATACCGCAGGTCACTCCGCCGCTGTCGCAATCTACTCCAGAGACATCGCGAAGCGAATGGATCTTCCCGAAGAGGATCAGCAGCTAGCCCACCTGTGTGGTCTGGTTCATGACATCGGAAAGGTTGGACTTCCACCGGGGCTGCTCGAGAAGGCGGGGGCGCTTACGCTCGAGGAGCGTCGCCAGATGGAGCAGCATTCGGTTATTGGCGAGCGAATCTTGTCGAAGGTCGACGACTATTCCGAGATCGCTCGGGTCGTACGCAATCATCATGAGCGGGTCGACGGCAATGGTTATCCCGACGGCCTAGACGGGGACGACATCCCTGTGGTGTCCCGGATCATCGCAGTAGCCGATGCGTACAACGCAATGACGTCCGATCGGCCATACCGCGACGCTATGCCGAGCCGTGTAGCGCGACTCCGCCTCGCGCAGGCCGTCGAAAGTCAGTTCGACACGTCTGTTGTGGCCGCCTTTGAGGCGATTTTGGCTGGCGCTACGGAGTCGTATCGTTCTGGGATTCGGGAGGACTTCAACCTCGACGCTCAGCAGGCGGATACAGACGTACCGGCGGCAGCGGTCGCGGTCGGCTGACTTATCCCATGGGAAACATCGCGGCTTCAGTCCGCGTACGCACGCCTAGCTTCTCGAGGATGTGACGAACGTGGACCTTCGCGGTGCCCTCTGTGATCCACAGAACGCGGCTGATCTCGCGATTCGACAAACCCTGCCTGAGAAGCTCAAGGACCTCGCGTTCGCGCGGTGAGAGACGACCTTGAGAAGTCGGCAGGCGCGGTGTTCCCAGACCTGTCCTACGCGCCAGCGCAGGATCCACTTCCTGCACGACCTTTGTAAGTCGGGCTGCGTGGACGCCCTCCAGTTCGGACAGTGCCTTCAAAATAGGTGGATGTGCTCGATACGCGCAGACAAAGCCGTCGACGTTCCCAGTCGTTGAGCTCGTCTCGACCGCGTCTGCCATGGCGCCCCGCCTAGTACTTTCATCGGTCTGATCGGCGCAAATGGCTCGGGCGAACCCTCGTGTCACGCGACTATCAATGTGGTGGGACACGAATTCGGATAGTTCCGCGCAACGGGCCGATTCCTCATAATCGCCTGCACAGGCGAGAGCTAACGCTCGCGTGGCGAGGAAGTCGCCACGCATCCCCGGGTTTGGTCGGCGGACCCACCTGTCTTCGAGCTCGTCGAGGGCGCGGTCGACACGACTCTGGGCTAGCTCGATACGCGCACGGATCACAGCCGAATTGATCTCACAGTGAAGATCTTGCCCTTGCTCCGCCAATTGGCCTGTTTCGCGGGCCGTTGCCATCGCACGCTTGAAATGTCGCAAGCCGAGGAGCGCGAGGGCGAGCTGTCCCAAAGCGTGGGGTAACACAAAGTCGAGGCCGGTTGATCGCGCGACGTCCATCTCTCTCTCAGCGGCCTGGCGCGCATCCTCATAACGACCGCTGAGGCACAGAGCCGTTACCCACGTCTGGAGAAATCCTGTGACAACGACAGGATCGAGTACGTCCGACAGCAGGTCGAGCGTGCCAATCTGGGCGTCGACAGCTTCGTCGATCGCGCCGGTGCGCGCAGCGAGATGAAGGTGGGCTTGGCTTGCCCGCACTGCGGCCTCTACATCGTCGCCGCGGTATCGCTCAAATTCGTCGAGCGTCTGTCGAGCATCATCCATTTCCTCCAGTTCGCCAAGAACGAGAAAGCGGTTCCAAAGAGCGTCGCGCCTCTCGACACTCGATCCTGCGGTTCGCTTCGCAAGATCCAAGTAGCCCAACGCCTCACTCGGCCTGTCGCTCAGATGGGCGCTTTGACCAGCCAACCGATATAGGCGCGAGGCTTCGCCCTCATTTCCAAGTCGTTTCGCGATACGCACCGCCCGTGCCTCGGCATCTGACCAGCGCCCTTCCCTGAAGGCAATCTCGGTCGCCGCGAGGTCGAGCGCATCTCTGGAAACCCCGTGGTCGCGACATGCCGAAATCCAATCGCGCAGCGTTGACAGGCGCCCCTCCGAAAGAAGTCTGTCGAGGGCCAAATCGAGTGTCTTCCTAAGGACGCCCGGCAAGTCTCGCTCGGCACCGACCAAGAACGCCTCATCCCATCGGTCATGGGCGAGATACCAGTCTGCTAGGCGCTCGGCGGCTGTGACGACCTCAGTCCTGTCGAGGTCGTTTAACTTCCCTGTGAGGAATTGTCGCAACAGCGGGTGGAGTTCATAGACGTCCTCCATCTTTATGAGGAAGCCGGCACGGACGGCCGCAACGATTGTGGTGGATGCTGTGCGCCCCAAAAGTGCGCGTGCCGCCGGAAGTGTGATTTCCGGGGCAATCGACAACTTGGCCAGTCTTGTACGGGCCGCTGTCGGAATTTCTCGGAACACCTCTTCGGCGAGGAAGGCATGCAGAGATTCCGGCATCACGTCTGCGGCGTCGGGTAGGCGGTCGCTTAACGCGGCGAGGCCGATGACTGCGGGCCATCCCCCGGAAAGCGTCACGAGGCCGCGCATATCGCGTGCGTAGTTTTCTGGCCCCAGGACCTCTGCGGCTTCGTCCGGGGTCATCGACAGGAGGTTCTGCCCGATTTCAAACACATCCCCGTAAAGCACACGCCGGACCGTTGCCCAGGCGGGCCGAATCCGGGTTGTCACGAGCATTGGGATGTCCCCTTCCTGGACGAGCGCGTCGATCAATTGTTCGGCTGGTTCAGATCCCGCCAGGAAGTGGTAGTCATCGAGCACGAGCCAGGTTGAAGGTGGCCAATCGCGAGAAAGATCGAGGACCATCTGCGCGAGCGCTGCGACATCCTTGCCTGGATCCGTAGCTGACCGCAGCCACTGTAGGAGTCGTTCCGTGGACTCTCCGGTTACTCGGCTCGCCACATTGGCCACACCCAGCGCGAGTGCAGCGATATCGGACGCCGCGGGATTCGCACGTAGCCAGACACCCTTTCGTGCCGGGTCGGTGAACCATTCACGCGCCAACGTCGTCTTTCCATAACCAGCCGGCGCCAAGAGGACGAATACCCGCGCGCCAGCGTCGTCGAGTAGCCGCGTGAGCCGCGGGCGTCGGATGATCTTTGTGCGCGTCGGTGACGCTTCTGCGGCCGTGCCTTGGTCCACATTCGTCCCCTCTATGGGGCGCCGCAGTCCCCCCGAACGGAGCGTACTCCGGATCGCCAGGCTTGGAAAGTGTCCTTTCCGGGCTGAACCGTCCCTACGGCCTGCGCGGGGCCGCAGGGACGGTGCCGTCAGCCCCCTTCGTCGGCTTTCGCCGACTCCAGGCTCTTGGCGAGCGGGTCCTCTCCCGTCAGCGTCCGAAAGGCGATCGGGATCTGGCGCCGCCGCGTGACGCCCAGCTTCTGGCGCAGGGCATCGGAATGCGCTTTGGCGGTGCGAGGGGAGATCCCGAGTCGCTCGCCGACCTCGTCGTTCGAGCAGCCCGCCGCGATCAGTTCGATTACCTGACGCTGCCGTTCTGTGATGCGTGGGAATGGAGGCCCGCAGTGCGTCGTACATGGGCCCGAAGCTACTCGGCCAGACCGGACTCGCCTATTGACCGGAAGGAGTATTTCCTCGGGGTACGCCGTCGGCACACTGGAGCCGAGGCTCGCCGTCAGCACGAACCCGAATCGCCGACGGACGTCTCAATCTGTATGCGGTTCCGTGCGGCGATAGTCGCGTTGGCGGCGGCCGTTCTCCTCGTCGGCCTGGCCTCGGCCGCCCCGCCGGCGCCGATCGGGTCGTTCACGCTCCATGGCTACGAGAACCGGCCGACCGTGCTCGCCCTCGCCGACGGGACCATCGTCTGGGGCGTCGGCCGCCCAGCCGGCGAGCTCCAGCTCCGTGGGCTCGCCGGCAGGGTTGTCCGGACGCTGTACCGGGCCAAGCTGCCGCCCGTCCCGCCGGACGCGTCGTCGCCCTCCTTTCGCACGACCGTGCAGCAGTCGCTCGAGTTGCTCGACGGCACGCCGACGCGTGCCGCGTTCATCCGGCGCGTCTCGCTCGTCCACACCCCGAAGTGCGCCGAGTCCACTCCGCCATGTGAGATGCCGGTTCAGATGGAGCAGCTCTTCGCCCAGGTCCTCGCGGGCCGCGTGCGCTCCGGTTTTCGGGTGATCGCCGTGGGCAACCGCAGTCACCATCCGTGCGCGTCGCTGCCAGTCCAGCTCGACGCCTGGGGCCGGACCGCTGTGTATGCGGCCGAGCCGGCGGCGGTACCCGCGTGTCGGCGGCTCCACGGGCGCGTGACGTCGATCGTCAAGGTGTCCCTGGTCGGAAGGCCTCGGCCGCAGGTCCTGGCGCGTCTCGTGGACGCCCAGGTCGCGGGACTCGCATATGCGGGCCGGTACGTCGCCTGGAGCGCGACGCGCGACGGCCGATGTCCGTGCTCCTCTGTCGTCCGTCTCGACCTCAGGACCGGGAAACGTGTGCGGATCTCGGCGGGCAACTCCGTGCACGATCTCGCGCTTCAGCCCGACGGCGAGCTCGTCTTTGTCGGCAACGTCGTCCGGAAGCTCGGTGGCACGACCTGCGGGCGGGACGAGGTCGGATACGCGCGCTCGGCCGGACGACTGCGCGGTTCCTCGGGCGCCCGGCCCAGCAGCTCGGCGGTTTCGCCGGGAGCCGAGTCGTCTACGTGGGCAATCCGCCCGCGACCTGCGTCGGCGTACCCCTGGTTCTGCTCGCCGCCTCCGTGCCGAAAGGGACGACACGGACGCTGCGAGCGCTCGACCAGGGGCTCGCGGGGATCGACTTCGACGGCCGTCTCCTGGCCACGGCGATACCAGTTGGCTCCGACACGCTCGTTCGCGTCGAGCGGCTGCGATGACTAAGCGGCGACCCGGCGGGCGTTCAGAAAGCTCGCCTCGTGGCCGCGCCGGTTCGCATCTGCGAGCTCGTCCTCGTCGAGGGCGCCGATCCGCCGCAACAGGTCGAGCTCGTCGCGAAGATGCGTTCGCATCATCTCCGGGCCGTCCGTCGCGATCGTGAACTGGACGCCGTGGTCGACGAACGTCCGGAAGGTCTCGCGGATCGCGTCCTCGTCCGGCAGCGCCTTCGTGAGCAGGTTCGAGGTCGGGCAGATCTCGAGCACGATCTCCTGCTCGCGGAGCGCACCCATCAGCTCCTCGTCCCCAGCGGCGAGGATCCCGTGGCCGATCCGGTCCGGACGAAGGACCTCGACGACCTCGGCGACCTCCGCGCGGCCGACGTCGCCGCCCTCCTCCCCGACGTGGATCGTCACTCCGAGCCCAGCGGAGCGCGCCTCTTCGACCATCGGCCTCAGCTGCGTGTAGTCGAAGCGGGCGCCGTCCACGCGCGGGCCGGCGACGTCCACTCCGACGACGCCGCGGTCGGCCCAGTGGATCGCCTTCTCGACGATGATCGAGTTCTGCTCGGCGCTGAACGTCCGGTCCATCATCAGGATCAGGCCGGCGCGCACCTGCGGGTACTCGAGCCGCGCGCGGTCGAGGCCGCGGACGGCGGCGAGGATGATGTGGTCGAGGTCGCGCTCGCCACCGCGGTTCCGCTTCATCGGGTTGAAGCGGAGCTCGAGTGTGGTGATCCCCTGAGACCGGTAGGCGCCGCCGATCGCGCCGTGCACGGACCGCTCGACGGCGAGCGGGCTCGACTGGATCAGTTCCGTCCAGTGGTAGATCTGGTCGAGCCCGTCGAGCCCGGCGACGCCGCGCGGGTCGGAGACGGTGACGAGCCGCTCGAACTCCCAGTAGTCCTTGACGGGGAGCGCGATTCCCTGTTCGTGCGCGAGGCTCCAGAGGATGTCGGAGGCAACCGAGCCGCCGAGGTGCGTGTGCAGCTCGGCGAGGCCCTCCATGAAGGAAGTCTAGATGGGAAAGGAAAGGGGCCCCCGCCGCCTCAGGGCCCCTTCCGCTTTCGCTCGTGAGAGCGGTGGATTAGCGACCCTTGCGCTTCGCCTTCCCCTTGGCCGCCTTCTTCTTGTCGGCGCTCGTGCACGGACCGAGGTGGTCGCCCGGGTGCTTGCTGTGTCCGTTGTCCCAGGCGGGCTTGCTGACGGTGATCGTGTGGCCGTTGTGGCAGATCACGACCTTTGTCCGGCCCTTGCCCTTACCGGGCTTGCCGGCCTCGCCCTGGCACCGGAAGAGCGTGTGCTGGTTGATCCGGATGTCGCAGACGAGGACTGTCTGCTCCTTGTCCGCGAAGAACCAGCCGCTGTCGACGACCAGCTGGATGCCGGTTACCGTCCGTGTGCCGAGCAGCGCCAGTGCGCCCGTGTAGGTGTTGCACTGCGTGCCGGGTGCAAGCTGCGACGTATCCCAGCGGCACGGATCGTTGTTGCCGATCAGGTTGCCGCTGTCGACGTACGTGTTCGGCGGACAGCCCGTGAACGTGGGCGACGGGCCGAGGTACACGAACACGTTCTTGTCGCCGAAGTTGATCTGGAACCGCGGCGAGCCGCCGCCGCAGCTGTCGTCGGTGACGTTGAACTTCGTCGCAAGCCGCGTGAGGCTTGCGAACGTCGTCACACCCGTCCCCGTGAAGTTGATACCGCTGAAGTCGTCAGCGGTCGATGCATTCGACAGGTCGGAGACGAGCTTCACCGCGTTCCCCTGCATCGAGGCGCCGCCGAAGAGCGAGCCCGAAGCCGCGAGTGCCGCAGGAACGAAGACGAGGACGGCGAGCGCGGCGAGAAGCGTCGTTAGACGTCTCATGCGAGCGGGGCCACGGAGGCCCCTTCACCTCCCTTTGCTCTTTCGTTCTCCTACAAATGATGCTTTCAACGCATAAAACTGGCGCTGTGCCGTGGCTGAACTAGGCCCAACCGACGACCGCCCAGCGCCGGCCCAGGAACCGGGCGCCGAGCAGTGCCAACCGGGCGACCGTCAATGCGACCAGCCCGCTCCAGACGCCGATGATTCCCCAGCCGGCCGCCAGGGCGACGAGCGCGATCGGGATGTAGAAGAGCACGCTCGCCGCCAGCATCGACCACATCAGGAAGGACGTGTCGCTGGCGCCGATCAGGATCCCGTCCAGCGCGAAGACGGCCCCTCCGAGCGGCTGCATGAGGGCGAAGAGGGGCCAGATCTCGTGTGCTCGGTCGAGGACGGCCGGATCGTCGGTGAAGGCGCGCGGGACGACGTCGCCCAGCGGTAACAGGATGACGGCAAAGACCGAACCGAGGACGACGGACCAGAAGATCATCCGCCGGGCGGCCTCGTGAGCGCCCTCCCCGTCGCCCGCCCCGAGCATCCTGCCGACGATCACCTGCGCCGCGATCGCGACCGAATCGAGGATGAGCGCCAGGAAGACCCACAGCTGGAACGCGATCTGGTGCGCGCCGATCTCCGCGTCGCCGATCCGGGCGAGCACCGAGGCGGCGACCAGGAACGAGGCATAGAGCGCCGTCGTGCGCACGAAGATCTGGCGGCCGACTCGCACGAGTGGCCGCATCTGCGCGAGGCGGGGGCGGCGCGTGTCCGCAGCGGGCCGCAGCAGTTCGCGTACAAACGCGAGGCCCATGCCGGTCTGGGCAACGGCCGTTCCCGCGGCGGCGCCGGCGATTCCCCAGTGGAAGCCATAGACGAAGAGCACCTCGAGGACGACGTTGGCCGCGTTTCCCCAGAGCACGATCCAGAGCGGCCGACGGAGATCCGAGACGCCGCGGAGGTAGCCCTGGCCGGCGAGCGCGATCAGCGCAGACGGCAGCCCGAGCGCCGCGATTCGGAGATAGACGAGCGCAAAGTGCCCTGAGCGACCGTGGGCACCGAGCGCGTCGAGCACCGTGCCGCCCAGCGTCTCGGCGAGGATCACGAGCGCGGCGCCGATCGCCAGTGCCACCCACAACGCCTGCGCGGCGAGCCCGGCGGCCGCACGATCGTGCCCGGCCCCGCTCGCCCGCGCGACCACTGCAGTCGTCCCGTACGTGAGGAAGTTGAAGATCGTGAACGTCCCCGCCAGCAGCGTCCCGGCGAGGCCGAGGGCCGCAATCTGGGGTCGACCGAGATGCCCGACGATCGCGGTGTCGACGAGCACGTACAGCGGCTCGGCCGCGAGCGCGCCCAGCGCCGGCAACGCGAACCGCAGGATCTCGCGGTCGTACGGCGACCTCCGCATCAGGCGAGTTTTACGGGCTGCGTTTGCATCGGGGCGGAAGGGGAGACCTTGGGCTCGTGCGCAGGATCGTCGCCGTCCTGCCTCTCCTTTTGCTCGCCGTCGGCTGTGGCGGCAGCAAGGAGAGCGGGTCGCACTCGACGACGCGTGCCGAGACTCCGGAGGGATTCACCGTCCGGCACGTCCGCGACGAGGGTTTCTCGATCGCGGTGCCGACGGGGTGGCGCTCGATCGACGCGTCCACCGCGCTGACCGGGTCGTCCGCGAAACAGTTCGAGCGGGACAATCCGGCTGCCGCCGGTGCGGTCGAGGCGCTGGCCCGGCCTAACTCGCCGATGAAGTTCGTCGCGATCGATCCGGCAGGCCTGGAGTTCGCGACGAACGTCAACGTGCTCGTCTCGCGGATCCCCGCTGACGCGTCGTTCGAGCGTTGGACGAGCGCCGAGACCGCCCAGATCGAGGCCCTCAATCCGACGCATCTGACCAAAGGAACGGTTCAGCTCCCGGCCGGAAAGGGCTTCCGATTGAGGTACCACGCCCGGCTCACGATCCGCGGGACGCCGCGGGAGCTTGCGATCCATCAGTACATGCTCAAGCGCGGGCCGTTCCTCTACGTGATCACGTTCACGACAGCGGCGACGGAGGAGAGCCAGCTCGCGAAGACGTTCGAGAAGTCGGCGCGAACGTTCAAGCTGACGAGCTAAACGTATCCTCCGCCGCGTGAAGGTGGGCATCGTCGTCCCGTACTCGTGGTCGTTCTGGGGCGCCGTCGTCGAGCATGCCGAGCTGCAGGCCGAGGCGCTGAAACGGCGCGGGATCGAGACGCGGACGATCATGGGCAACGATCCGCCGGGAAGTTTCAGCCGCGTGCTCCACCCGCGGCTCGGGCGGCACGGTCAGCCGCCGCCTGACGTGATTCCCGTCGGCCGCTCGGTGATCGTCCCCGCGAACGGGTCGCTGCCGAACATCGTCCTCTCTCCCCGGTCGGTCCTACGGATTCGCCAGGCGCTCGAGCGGGAGCGGTTCGACCTCCTCCACCTGCACGAGCCGATGACGCCCGCGATCTGCATCGCCGCGAACGCGCTGGCGCGCGTGCCGCTCGTCGCCACCTTCCATGCGAACGGTCCGCTCGGCTGGATGAAGTTCGGGAACCCGCTCTGGGGCTTCCTCGCCGATCGCCTCGACGCGCGGATTGCCGTCTCGGAGCATGCGGCGGAGACGGCGCGCGCCTGGCTGCCGGGCGACTACGAAATCGTTCCGAACGGCGTGCTCATCCCTCCGGAGGCAGACGCGGGCGGGCGCGAGCACCGGCTCCTCTTCGCCGGCCGGCAGGAGCCCCGCAAAGGGTTGCCGGTGCTGCTGCGCGCATGGCCGGAGATCCGCCGCCGGACCGGGGCCCGGCTTCGGATCGCCGGGGCCGACCCGCTGGCGGTTCGGTTGATCCTGACGCGCGAACGCGTCCCTGACGAAGGGATCGA
>Ga0137368_10007907_pt1 | contig 11024 bp, 8 predicted proteins | sample SagtaG_13_FD_104917 | JGI IMG/M metagenome (GOLD analysis project Ga0137368, IMG submission 104917) | Vadose zone soil microbial communities from Sagehorn Ranch, Mendocino, California, USA - Sage1_L_100_16 metaG | ecosystem: Environmental > Terrestrial > Soil > Vadose zone | place: USA...
AGAGGATGTCGCGGCGGGCCCCCTGCACCGAGATCTCCGCGACGTCGGCCCCGCGCGACGCGGCCTCGATGCCGAACCACAGCGCCGGCGAGAAGAGGACCTGCGTCGCGTCCACCTGTCCTTGGAGCTGCTCCTCCGGGACGACCGTGATGTTGGAGAAGATGAGCTCCTGGGATTCCGGCGCCCCCAAGACGCCGGTCGGCGGGGTCGTGAGCGAGGTGGGAAACGGGATGTTCACCGCCTCCCCATTCCGCGTGTAGCTCGCCTGTGCCGTCACCTGCGGCAGGTAGCCCGCCCAGGCCTTCCAGGTCGCCTGCTGCGCCTGATGCAGCCGCGCCGCGGCCGCCTTGAGGTCGAGATTCCGCTCGTCCGCGAGGCGGAGCGCGTCGTCGAGCGTGAGGACCGGCGTCGCCGCCTGCGCCGGAGCCGATGGAGGGGCGGCACGTTGCGACCCCGACGGCGCCTCTGCGCCCGGCGCAGGGGCGGGATTCTGGGGGGAGGCCTGTGCGAGCGCCAGCGCGAGCGCGAGCGGGGCGAGCGTCGTCATGGGCGAGCGGAGTATCCCCCGCGGACGCGGCGCGTCAAGCGGATCGAGCCGCGCCGACCGCGCGCGGCGCTACTTCGCGGCGCCGAGATCCTCGATCTCCGCCTCGATGTCCTTCCTCTCGTCGGCGTCGGGCTTCAGGGCGAGGAACTTCTTGAACTCGCCCCCCGCCTTCGCCTTCTGCCCACGCTCCTTGTAGAGATAGCCGAGGTAGTAGTGCGGCATGGGATTCGTCGCCTCCTCCCGCGCGGCGCGCTCGTAGAGCGGCAGCGCCGCGCTCGCCCCCTGCGACTCGTGCAGCGCGCGGGCGAGCTTGTAGAGGACCTGCACGGCCGCGGGATCCGCCTTCATCACCTGCCGGTAGATGCGGACCGCGTCGTCGTGCTTCCCGAGCCGCTCCTTGCAGTCGGCGAGCGCGATCCGGTGGCGCGACGCCTTCGGGGCGGCGGCGCTCGCCTTCTCGTACGCGGCGGCGGCGTCCTCGAAGCGTCCGTTCGCGGCGAGGAGCTGCCCGAGGCGCTCGTGCGCGTCGGCGAACTTCGGATCAGCCGCCGCGGAGGCGCGGTACTCCTCCGCTGCCTCGGGGAGCACGCCGGAGCGCTCGATCGCGATGCCGAGCTGGAGGTGGTGCTCGGGGCTCTTCGGCTCGAGCTCCACCGCCTTTCGGAGCTGCGCGATGGCCGCCGGCGTCTCGCCCTTGCGCAGCAGCGCGCGGCCGAGCCACTCGCGCGTCTCGGCGTGGCGGGGATCCTCGTTCGAGGCGGCGGTGAGCCGCTGGACTGCGCCGTCGAGATCCTCGCCGCGCTCGACCTTCACCACCCCGAGGCCGGACAGCGCGAGCGCGTTGCGCGGCTGCAGGTCCACGGCGGACTGGAACGCCTTCTCCGCCGCGGGCAGATCGTTCGCCTTCCACAGGAGCCTCCCGAGCGAGACGTGGGCCTCGACGCTGCGCGGGTCCACGGCGAGCGCGCGCTCGAGGCGCGTCCGCGCTGCGGCAGGGTCGCCCTTCGCGAGGGCGAGCTTCGCGAGCCCGATCTCGGCCGGCGCGTAGGAGGCATCCAGGCCGAGGGCGACGAGGAAAGCCTTCTCGGCGGCGGCGGAGTCGCCCTGCGCGGCGGCGAGCTCCCCGACGCCGGCGTGCGCCGCCGGCTCGCGCGGCCCCTTCTCCACCGCGGCGGCGAGCTCGACCCGCGCCTCGGCGAGATCGCTCCGGCCGAGGGCGATGCGGCCGAGGGCGAGCCGCGGCTCGAACGCTCCGGGATCGCGCGCCGCGACGTCGTGGTAGAGGCGGGCCGCCTCCTCCCCCTTTCCCGCCGCGTCGAGCGCGGCCGCCTTGGCGAGGAGGAGCGCGGGATCGCCCGGGTTGCGCGCGAGCGCCTGATCTCCGAGGCTCGACGCGTCGAGGGCGCGGCCCGCCGCGGCGAGCGCACGGATCCGGACGGCGGCGATGGCGGGCACCCCCCGCCGCCTGCGCGGCGAGCGGCTCGAGCACGGTGACCGCCCCTGCGGCGTCGCCGTGCTGCAGCCGGTGGCGCGCCAGGGCGAGGCGGGCCTCGGGAAGCCGCGGATCGGCCTGCACGGCGGCGTCGAGGATCTGGTCCGCCTCCGCGGCCCGCGACGACACGCGGGCGACGAGGGCCCCGCTGAGGGCGAGCGCGCGGGCGCGTTCGGCGGGCGCGAGCTTCGCCTCCGCGCCGTCGACGAGCAGCGGCGCGAGCTGCGCCTCCGCCTCCGCGACGTCGCCGGCCGCTTCGGCGATCGCGGCGAGCTCGAGGCGAGAGGCGAGGTGGGTCGGGATGGCGGAGAGCACCTTCCCGAACGCCGCCTTCGCGCCGGCGGGGTCGCGCTTGGCGAGGAGCGCGAGCCCCGCGCCGTGGCCCGCCCGCGCCGTCCCGGGCTTCATCGCCTCGAGCCGCGCGAAGAGGGAGACCGCGCGCGGCGCGTCCCCGCGCGCAAGCGCCGAGCCGCCGAGCAGGGCGATCACGTCGGCGTCGGGCGCCGCGTTCGCCGCCGCCTGCTCGAGGGCGGTCTCGAACGGGAGCGTCGCCGCGCCCGCCCCGGTGGCGAGCGCCACCGCGAGCCGTGCCGAGAGCGCGGGCAGCTTTCCTGCCTCGTCCGCCTCGAGCCGGTCCGCCGCGCGGCGGGCCTGGTCCAGCGCCTCGGCCGGAGCCCCGTGCCGGAGCTCGAGCGCCGCGACCACCATGGCGTGCAGCGCGGCCGCCTGCGGCGAGTCGGGATCCGACGCGACGGCGCGCGACGCCACGTCGAGCGCGGCGCGGTCGGCGGGGTACTCGCCCCGCTCGAGCGATGCGCGTGCCTCCGCGAGCAGCGCCGCCAGCTTGGCGGCGTCGCCGCGGCGGAACCCCTTCAGGAAGAAGAACCCGAGCGGCGTGAAGCCGGCGCCCACGCCGACGAGGAGGATGAGCAGCGCCGCCGCGGCCGCGACGACGAGCTTCCGGGGCGGGAGCCGGAGACGTCCCCCCTCCACCACCTTCGCGCCGGCCATCCGCGCGCCGAACGGGACGCCCTGCTGCGGCTCCGCGGCGGCGGGGTCGGCGGACGCCGCCGTGACCTTGCGCAGCGCCTCGCCGAACGCCGCGATCCCGCCGATGGGCGACCACGTCCCGCCGCCGTCGCGCGAGACGTCCTCGTTTCCCATGAGCTCGCCCTTCGCGAGCATCTCGGCGATCTGGGCCTCCTCGAACGGACCGAAGATCTTGCCGGACCGGCGCCTGACCTTGTAGCTCGCGGCGCTCCCGACCGCGGAGGCACGCGGCGCGGCGCCCCCCGCACCCTCGCCGAACAGCATCTCGAGCTCCTCGCCCGCGAAGCCGGCCCCGGGGTCGGCGGGCGGCGGGACGACGGGAGGAGGTGCGCTCGCGCTCCCGAAGTCGATCTCGCCGAAGCCGAGCGCGTCCACGCCTGGCACCGGAAGCGGCTCGGGGCGCGCGGCGAGCTCTTCCATCGTCGCCTCGGGCGCCGGGGCGGGGAGCTCGGGAGCCGCGTCGCCCCAGATCGCCTCGGCCGCGGCGGGCTCCGGAACTGGCAGCGGGTCGGCAGGCTCGAGCTGGAAATCGGCGGCCGCCGCCGAGAAGGGATCTTCGCCGGGAAATGGCGGGAGGGACGCCGGATCCCGCTCCTCGGGCACAGGTTCGGGCTCGGGCATGGCGAGCTCCGGCTCGCGCGGAGCCATCGAGGCCGGCCGCGGCGGAGCCACGGCCGCGCGCGGCGCGGGGAGCGGCACCGGCGCCGCGAACGGCATCGCGAACGGGGACGCGTCAGGCGGCTGCGCCGCGCCCGCGGGGGCGGGCAGGGGAACCGCCCCGCCGCCGGCGATCGGCGCCGCGTCCTTCGTCACCGGGAAGGCCTCGCGGCACTTCGGGCAGCGGACGTTGAGACCACCCGCCGGCAGCCGCCGGTCGTCGATGTCGTACGCGGCGCTGCAGTGCGGGCAGGCGACCTTCATGGCGCGGTCCTTCCAGTCACGTCCTCACCGGGAACCCGGGTCGCGGAGCAACGCGGCTCATCCGATTCGAACCGACGTCGGAGGGCGAGGTAGTCGTCGACGTCGGCCCGACCGCCCCGGGCGATGCCCTCGGGAGCGAGCCGGGCGTGGAGCAGCTCCGCCGCGATCCCATCCGGCCCCCTCGCCTCGAGATCCGGCACCTCCGACAGCTCGCCCGCCGCGATCGCGTCGAAGCGGGCGCGCAGGTCGAGGTAGCGGAGGAAGGACTCGACGACCTCGGCGGGCGCGAGCTGCGCGCGCTCCCCGACCTCGCGGACGAGGCGGGCGCGGCGGAGCCGCTGCCACAGCGGATCTCCCGCCGGTGCGCCGGCCCGGAGCGCGAGCCCCTCGGGCCCGATCTCGCCCGGGATGGGCCGGAAGCCGTCGTCGCCCGGCGGGCTGCAGAGCGCGCGGAGCACCTCCACGGCGCGCCCCATCGCGTCGGCGGAGAGGAAGTTGCGGATCTGGCGGTTCGCCTCGCGCAGCCTCGCCGACAGGCGCCGCAGGAGCCGGAGCGCGATCTCCCCGTTGTTGCGGATCAGGTCGGCGAAGGCGGCCTCGTCGATCTCCAGGATCCGGGCGGCGACCTCGACGACGGCGGTGGCGGAGCGCGGCTGCCGCTCGAGCAGCGCCATCTCCCCGAACGCTTCGCCGGGCCCCAGCCGCGCGAGCGTGACGTCGCGCGTCCCGACCCGCTTCACGATGCGGACCTCGCCGGACTGCAGGACGTACATCCGGCTGCCGGGGTCGCCTTCCTCGAACACGACCGCCCCCGCGGGGAAGTCGCGACCATAGATTTCGGCGGCGGACGGCTCCGAGGTCATGGGCGCGGTTCCGGAGTCGCGGGCGGATGGACGGAGAGGCGGCGGAAATCCCAGGATTCACGCGACGGTACCATCCGGTCGGCGGCCCGTTCAAGGATACCCTGGCCGCCGGTGTGCCGTGCTAAACGACGGGGATGGCGGGGCTGACCGACGCGCTCCGGGAGCGGCTCAGGGCCTGGACGCTCGAGCTCGGTGGGCCGGGCACGCGCACCCGCCTCGAGAAGCTGACGCCGCCACGCAACGAGTACGGCGTCGATCCGTACGGGCTCGACGTGGAGTACGTCGTCGCCGCCATCGCCCCGCTGCTGTGGCTCTACAAGCGCTACTTCCGCGTGCAGCTCCACGGCGCGGACCGGGTCCCGAACGACGGGGGCGTCCTCATCGTCTCGAACCACTCGGGCCAGCTCCCCTTCGACGCGGCGATGATCGAGGTCGGGCTCCTCATCGAGAAGGACCCGCCGCGCGTCGTCCGTGCCCTCGTCGAGAGGTGGGTCCCCACCCTCCCGTTCGTCTCGACCTTCATGGCTCGCTGCGGCCAGATCGTCGGCACCCCCGAGAACTGCAGGCGCCTGCTCGCCGCGGGCGAGTCGCTCCTCGTCTTCCCCGAGGGCGTACGCGGGCTCAACAAGCCGTTCCGCGAGCGCTACCGGCTGCAGACGTTCGGGCTCGGGTTCATGCGGCTCGCGCTCGAGGCCGGCGTTCCTGTCGTCCCGTGCGCGGTGGTCGGGGCGGAGGAGCAGGCGCCCGCCCTCCTCGATCTGAAGCCGCTCGCGCGCCTGTTCGGCTTCCCGGCGTTCCCGATCACGCCGACGATCCTCCCCCTGCCGCTCCCCGCCCGCTATCACATCCGCTTCGGCGAGCCGATGCGGTTCGCCGGCTCCGCCGACGACGAGGACGCGGAGCTCGAGCGGAAGGTACGGGAAGTCGAGGGTGCCGTCCGCGCCCTCATCGAGCGCGGCCTCTCCGAGCGTCGGAGCATCTACCTGTGATCGCCCGATCTGCTCATCCGGCGAGGCCGGCGCGATGAGCGACGCGCCGCGCGAGGCGCCGACCTCGGGGGGAATGCCGGCGCCGGTCCTCGTCACCGGGATCGCGGGGAACCTCGGCCGCGCGCTCGCGAAGCTCCTCCACGGCGAGACCGCAGTGGTGGGCGTGGACCGCCGCCCGTTCGCGCGGGGGCCGAAGGACATCCCTCACCACCAGGTGGACATCCGCAAGGCGAAGGTGGAGGAGGTGTTCCGCCAGCACCGGATCGCGGCGCTCATTCACCTCGGGATCATGCACGACCCGCGCATGCCGCGGAGCGAGGCCCACTCCTTCAACGTCATCGGCACCCACAAGATCCTCGAGCTGTGCGTCCGCCACGGAGTGAAGAAGGTGGTGGTCCTCTCCTCCGCGAACGTCTACGGCCCGCGCCCCGACAACTCGAACTTCCTGCCGGAGGAGGCGCCGCTCATGGCGGCCGAACGGTTCAGCGAGATGCGCGACCTGATCGAGCTCGACATGTACGCGCAGTCGTTCATGTGGAAGCACCCCGAGATCGAGACGGTCATCCTGCGCCCGGTGAACATCGTCGGACCCACCGTGCGGAACGCCCCGTCGAACTTCCTCAGGCTCGCGCGTCCCCTCACCGTGCTCGGCTTCGACCCGATGGTCCAGCTCATCCACGAGGAGGACGTCTGCCGGGCGCTCGTCCTCGCGCTCCGGACCGGGCTGCGCGGTGTCTTCAACGTGACCGGGCCCGGAGAGGTCCCGCTCTCCTCCATCCTGCGCGAGCTGGGCCGGAGGCCCGTGCCGGTCCCCCACATGCTCGTCCGCCCCCTCGTCCGCCGGGCGTTCGAGGCGCGCCTCACGAGCTTCCCGCCCGAGGAGCTGGATCACATCCAGTACCTCTGCGTCGTGGACGGATCGCGTTTCGCGCGCGAGGCCGGCTGGTCGCCGGCGCACGGGCTGCGGGAGACGATCCGCAGCGTCCTCGGCAGCCCCGCGGTATGAACGAGCGATGACCGACCGGCTGTGCCGCGGGCTCTTCCCGTCGCGGGGGCTCCGCGCCGTGTTCGTTCGCGTGGGCGACACCGCGCGCATGGCGCGCGTCCTCCACGGCCTCTCCCCGACGAGCGCGCGGCTGTTCGCGCAGGCGCTCGCCGCGGGAGGGTTGCTCGGGGCGCTGCAGAAGGTGAAGGGGCGCGTGAACCTGCAGCTCGCGTGTGATGGGCCGCTCGGCGGGCTGTTCGTCGATGCCGACCCGGAGGGAAGCGTGCGCGGGTACGTGCGGAGCCCGACCGTGAACTTCGCCGGCGACCCGGAGCGCGGCGATCGCGCCGCGCTCGGCGGCGCGGGGACCCTCTCCGTGCTGCGCGACCTCGGCGGCGGACAGCACTACCTCAGCGCGGTGCAGCTCGAGGCGCTCGACCTCGCCGGGGACATGCGCCGCTGGTTCGAGGCGAGCGAGCAGGTCTCGACCGCGCTCGACCTCGCGGTCGTCCCCAGCCGCGACGAGCCGCTCGGGGACGTCGCCGGCGTACTCGTGCAGCGGCTGCCCGACGGGGACGGCGCGGCGCTCGAGGAGGCGCGCCGCCGGATCGGCGCCGGTGCGCTGCGGCTCGGGCTCGCTGCGGGGCTCGGCGCGCAGGAGATCCTGCGCGACGTCGCGGGCGACGGCTTCGAGCTGCTCGCCGACAGCGAGGTCGCCTACCGCTGCGGCTGCAGCCACGATCGCGCGCGCTCCGCAGTCTCCGCGCTCGGCGCCGCGGGGGTGGCGGAGGTCCTCGAGCAGGACGGAGAGGCGGTCATCACCTGCGAGTTCTGCCGCGCGCGCTACGTCGTGAACGGGCCCGAGCTCGAGGAGATCCGGCACAGGCTCCTCGAACGTGACCGGGCGATGTCCTAGCGTGGAGCGTGGTAGATTCTACGCGCCCGACCGTACCGGGCCGTCACCGGAGGCTTCGCCATCGCGACCCCGAAGAAGAGGAAGACCCGCGCTCCCGCGCGGCGCTCCCGTGGCGCCGCGGCGGCGACGAGGCGCCCGCGTCCGACCGGCTCCGAGCACCCCATCGGCGAGGGCGTCGCTGACGGCTTCGCGCTCGACCGGCTCTCCGCCCCCGCCCGAATGAAGCGCACGCCGAAGAAGGCGGTGCGCGAGCTGGGCTGGGCCGCCTTCGGCGACGTGGCCCGCGCGCTCGCCGCCGAGATCGCGCGGCGCTACCGGCCCGCGGTGGTCGTCGGGATCGCGAAGGGCGGCGTGTTCGTCGGCGGCGCGCTCGCCGCTGCGCTCGGCGTGGACTTCTACCCTGTCCGCATCGAGAAGCGGCGCCGCGACGCGGGGACCCTCCCCGAGCCGATCCAGGAGCTGCCGGACCTGCACGGCAAGAAGGTGCTGGTGGTCGACGACGTGGCGTCCACCGGCGCGACGCTCGCCCGCGCCCGCGCCCTCGCGCGGAAGGCGGGCGCGCGCGAGGTCCGCACCGCCGTCCTCGTCGCACGACCGCGCGGCGCGCGCCCCGACTTCAGCGCCTTCGCGACCGACGAGCTCATGCTGTTCGGCTGGGACTACCAGCTCGACTCCGCCAGCGACGGCCCCGACGATCCGGGGGAAGTGGGCGTCTGACCCTGCCTCCCGCCTAGGTAACGTGGACGTGGACCTGGACGTGGACGTGGTCGTGGTCTTCGACCTCGACCTCGACTTCGACCTCGACTTCGGGCGGTCGAGGACCAGGTCCAGGTTTAGATCCACGACCACGACCACGTCCACGACCACGGTTGGGCTTTCGTCGATGCGGCAGCGCGGTGACGACACATGAAACGCGTCGTCCTCGGCACCGCCGGACACATCGATCACGGGAAGACCGCGCTCGTCCGCGCGCTCACCGGCATCGACACCGACCGCCTGCGCGAGGAGAAGCGGCGCGGGATCACCATCGAGCTCGGCTTCGCCCATCTCGCCCTGCCGGACGGCACCGTGGCGGGCGTGGTGGACGTGCCTGGGCACGAGCGGTTCGTCCGCGCGATGGCGGCGGGCGCCGGCGGCATCGATCTGGTGGTCCTCGTCGTCGCCGCCGACGAGGGGGTGATGCCGCAGACGCGCGAGCACCTCGACATCTGCCGCCTCCTCGGCGTTCCCCGCGGCCTCGTCGCGCTGACGAAGGCGGACCTCCTGCCGGGGCTGGGGGCGGACTGGCCCGCCCTGCTCGAGCAGGACGTCCGCGCCGCGACGAAGGGGACGTTCCTCGAAGGAAGCCCGCTCGTGCCCGTCTCCGCGGTCACGCGCGAGGGGCTCGACCGGCTCGTCGTCGAGATCGGCCGGCTCGCGGCCGAGGTCCCCGAGCGCCCCGCCGACGGTCCTGTCTTCCTTCCGGTGGATCGGGCCTTCTCCATGAAGGGGTTCGGGACCGTCGTGACCGGCACGCTCGTCTCCGGCCAGATCGGCGACGGCGACGAGGCCGCGCTCCTCCCGCCATCTCCGGGCGTCGGCCCGCTCCGCGTGCGGGGCGTGCAGGTGCACGGCAAGCCGACCCCGCGCGCGCTCGCCGGACAGCGGACGGCGGTGAATCTCACCGGGGTCGAGACGGGCGCGGTGCGCCGCGGCCAGGCCCTCGTGCAGCCTGGCGTCCTTCCCGCCTCGTCGATCCTCGACGTCGAGCTGACGCTCCTCGCCGCGGCCGCGCGTCCGATCCGCCACCGCGCGAAGCTCCTCCTCCACGTCGGCACCGCGCAGGTCTCCGCGACGGTAGCGCTCCTCGACCGGGGCGAGGTGGCGCCGGGGGGCGAGGCCCTCGCGCAGCTCCGCCTCGCCGAGCCGGTCGCGGCGCTCCCCGGTCACCGCTTCATCTTGCGCGGCTTCGCGCCGCTCGAGGGGCGCGGCCGGACCGTGGCGGGGGGGCGGGTGCTCGCGGTGGCGGCGCCGAAGCGGCGCCGCGGCCGGCCCGAGGCGATCCGCCAGCTCGAGGCGCTCGCCGGGTCCGACCCCGACGCGCGCGCCCAGACCATCCTGGAGATGGCCGGGCCGGCGGGGCTGGACCTCGGAGCGCTGGTGGGACGCACAGCCCTGTCGCCGAAGGCCGTCCAGGCGACGCTCGAGCGGCTCGGCGCTCGGGGCGGCGCGCTCCTCTTCGACCGGGATCGGCGCGCCTGGGTCGCGGGCCCGGTCGCGCGCGACCTCGCCGGCCGTCTCCTCGCGACGGTGGACGCGTTCCACCGCTCCCACCCGCTCGCCGCCGGGATCGCCCGCGAGGAGCTGCGCGGCAAGCTGCCCCCCATCACCGACGCGCGGCTGTTCCAGCGGCTCCTCGCGCAGCTCGGCGAGCGGGGCGAGCTGGTCCTCGAAGGCGATCACGTGCGGAGGAAGGGGCACGCGGCGGCATCCGCGGGCGGCGCGGGCGCGCTCAAGGACAAGGTCGCGGCGGCCCTAGCGGCGGGCGGCGTCGCTCCCCCGCGGCTCGCCGAGCTGCCGGCGGCGGTGAACGCGAGTGAGGGCGACGTCCAGGCGATGCTGAAGCTCCTCGCGGCGGAGGGGCGGGCGGTGCGCGTGTCTTCCGAGCTCTGGTACGACGCGACCGCGCTCGCCACCCTGCGCGAGAAGCTCGTCGCGTTCCTGCGCGAGCACAAGGCGATCACGACTCAGGAGTTCAAGGACCTCGTCGGCGCCACCCGCAAGCACGTCATCCCGCTCGCCGAGCACTTCGATCACGACAAGGTGACGCTCCGGGTCGGCGAGAAGCGCGTGCTGCGCGGCGAGGGCAGGTGATGGCCTCCCGCGTTCCCGACCCCCCCGACGCCGACGGCCCCCCGGCACGCAAGCGCGCCGAGCGCGCCGCGCTCGACCAGGTGGCGGAGCTCGCGGCCGAGGCGACCGATCTCGCCGCCTTCCTCGCGCGCGCGTCCGAGGTGGTCCGGCCGGTCGCGGGCTACGCCGGCTGCGCCGTGTTCATGTACGACGAGGCGTCCGCCTCGCTCGTCCGCGTCCACGAGGACGCCGGGGTGACCGCGGAGCTGAGCGGGCGCACCGCTCGCGTGCGGGCCGAGGGCCCGCTCGGAGACGTGATGCGCGACCGGACTGCGCGCGTCCTGCCCGTTCCGTTCCCGGGCGGCGACCCGGCGATCGTCGCCCAGCTCGGCGCGTTCAGGTCGCTCGCCTGGATCCCGCTCGTGGCCT
>Ga0137368_10007912_pt1 | contig 11021 bp, 6 predicted proteins | sample SagtaG_13_FD_104917 | JGI IMG/M metagenome (GOLD analysis project Ga0137368, IMG submission 104917) | Vadose zone soil microbial communities from Sagehorn Ranch, Mendocino, California, USA - Sage1_L_100_16 metaG | ecosystem: Environmental > Terrestrial > Soil > Vadose zone | place: USA...
GTCCCGGCGTGCTGCTCGTGGCCAAGGCTCGGACGGTGTCGTTGACGGTAGCGCGCACGCAGCCTGAGGATTCGGTCCGGCTGTCGGCTGCGAAACAGGCCAGCCTCGAACTGACCCTCGCGGACGGATCCACGTTGAGCGGTTGGGCGACGCTCGAGCTCCCGCAGCATCACTCGCGGCTGCTCGATTATCTCAATGCAGCTGCCGAGCCGTTTTTTGCCATCACGACGGCCGATGCTGTCCACCTCGTGAATCGCGCGCACGTGCTCTACGCCCGCCCTGAGGACTGATTCATGGCGGCACGGCTCGATCCCTTTGTCGACATCATGCTGCGCGAGCGCGCCGATCAGCTGTATTTGCTGCCCGACGAGCCCGTCACCCTGGTGAAGGACGGCAGGCCGCGCAAGGTCTCCAGGCAGCCGCTCACCGATCAGCACATTTACGCGCTCATGGTCGACGTCGCCCCGCCGGAAGCGGCCGACAAGATCGACCACCATGCGGAGACGGAGTTCGACTACGCGGCGGGGAACGGATTGGTCCGCGTGCGAATCGTACCGGAGTCGGGCCGGCTGACGGCGGTGATCTCCGCGATTCGCCAGGAGTCGCAAGAGCAAACGGCACCAATGGTTGCCCAGTCAGCTGAGCCGATCGCCCAACGTCCAGCCGCACAACCCTCACCACCCGCCGCCAAGCCGGCCGCGCCGGCCAAACCGCCGCGGGCATCCGTCATCGCCGCCGCGCCAATGGTCGACAGGCCTGTGGCGACGCCGGGTGAGCTGCCCGGGGAGTTCGCGTCGTCGCAGTATGAGGCCGCCGAGCAAAAACTCGGCAAGCTGCTGCGCGCACTCGTGCAGTCAAGCAGCTCGGACCTGCATCTCCGCGTCGGCGAGCCGGCGATGTTCCGGACGCACGGCGAAATCAAGCGGCAGTCGGGGGCGGCAGTCAGCGTGAATGATCTCGAGCTGCTCGTGCTTTCGATCATGCCGGAGCGCAACCGCGGCGAATGGAAAGAAACGGGCGACACCGATTTCGCCTATGAGATCGCCGGGCTGGCGCGCTTCCGCGTGAACGCGGCCCGCGATCGCAAGGGGCCGGTAGCGGTCTTCCGCGTGATCCCTGCCAAGGTCGTGACCGTCGAAGAGATGGGATTGTCCGACGAGGTCCAGAAGCTCTGCTATCTCAAGAAAGGGCTGGTGTTGATCACCGGTCCGACCGGCTCGGGCAAGTCCACGACGCTGTGCGCCCTGATCGACCTCATCAACCGCACGCGCACGGATCACATCATCACGATCGAGGACCCGATCGAGTTCGTGCACGAGAACAAGAAATGCCTCATCACGCAGCGCCAGGTGCACGTGCACACCGACAGCTTCAAGTCGGCGTTGCGCGCGGCGCTGCGCGAGGACCCCGACATCGTGCTCGTCGGCGAGCTGCGGGATCTCGAGACGATCGCCATCGCGATCGAAACGGCGGAGACGGGACATCTCGTGTTCGGGACGCTGCACACCACGACCGCCGCGTCGACGGTCGACCGCATCATCGACCAGTTCCCCGCCGATCGTCAGGCGCAGATCCGGGTGATGCTGTCGGAATCGCTCAAGGGCGTAATCTCGCAGACGCTGTGCAAGAAGGCCGGCGGCGGCCGCGTCGCGGCGCGCGAGATCTTGCTGACGACCCCGGCGATCTCCAACTTGATCCGCGAGGGCAAGACATTCCAGATCCCGTCGATCATCCAGACCAGCAAGAAGCTGGGGATGCTGACGCTCAACGACGCGTTGCTCGAGCTCGTCGAGAAGAAAGTGATCGACCCCGACGAGGCCTACATGCGGTCGGTTGAGAAAGCTGGACTGGTTGCAAGTCTCAAGGCCAAGGGTTTCAAGCCTACACTCCTGCCGGAGGTCTGATCTATGAGCCGTCTCAACCCTCTTCGCCTGATCGTTCCCGCGGCCCTCGTGGCCGTAGCCGCATGCCAGGACACCACCTCACCGCCGGCCCCCATCGGCGCTCGGGTCGCGCCGTCTGCGTACGCGCCGCAGCAGGTCCAACGCTGGTTCGACGTGATGGCGCGCGAGGGGTTGGCGCTGCCTGGCACGGTGCTCGCCGATTACGATGAGACCACCAACCAGGTGGTCGTCGGCGTCGAGCATGCCGCCGCGGCGGCCAATGTCCATGCTCTCGCGGCGCGTCTCGGCGTACCGGCGGCAGCGCTCGTCGTGCGACAGATGGAGCCGATCCACTTCGCCCAAACGCTCCGCGACCGGGTCGATACGCGCATCGGCGGAATCCAGATCCACTTTGGGAATTTCCTCTGCTCGATGGGGTTCAACGCCGTGGACGGGGGGCAGCCATCTTTCGTCACCGCGTCGCACTGCACGAATAAGCAGGGAGGCGTCCAGGGCACCGTCTATTATCAGCCGCTGCAAAGCGTGGACGGCGTCTCGATTGGCACGGAAGTCGAAGATCCGCCCTACCTGCGCCGCATCGCGGGCTGCCCGCACGGCAAAAAGTGTCGCCACAGTGACGCGTCGCGCGCGGCGTACAACTCGGGGATCAACTCCGCGCTCGGACAAATCGCCAAGACCGACGCGAACAGCCCCAACACGTACTCGCTCGTGCTCAACGGATCCATCAGCCTCTCGGGCGGCGACCCACGCGATCATTTCACGATCGGCGAGACGATCAACAAGGTCGGCCGCACCACCGGCTGGACGCAGGGCCAGGTGACGGCGACGTGCGCCACGGTCAACGTTTCACGCACGAATATCAGCCAGATCTGCCAGACGATCGTCGAAAACTCGGTCCAGATCGTGGGCGGTGGGGACAGCGGCTCCCCGGTCTACACATCCACCAACGCCCTGGCCGGCGTTCTCTGGGGCGGCAACTCGTCGGGCACGCTGCTGGTGTTCAGCCCGCTCAAGAACGTTCAGGACGAGATTGGACCTCTCCAAATCAAGTGACAGGCTCCGCATAGATGCGCGGCGGGCACGGTGCGGCCCTCTCTGCTCTGCTTGTGATCGGGGCACCGCACATGCCCACCGCGGGTGTCTCGCCACTCGAGTTCACGATTTCGGCCCCGACGCGTACTCACGTCGGGGCGACCGTCGCCATCGTGCTGCGCCTCCACAATGCGTCCGACCGGCCGGCCGAAGCGCATTTTCTCGGCCGCACGATCGTCTTCGACATCGTCGTCGCGCGCGAAGACGGGGCGATCGCGTGGCGGCGGCTGGAAAAAGACACGGGCCCCGGCATCCTCCAGATCCGTACTCTCAAACCCGGCGAGACGATGCAGTGGCACGACCGCTGGCTGCCGCGAGCGCCAGGTCGTTACCGCGTCCAGGGGATCCTGCCGTCCGACGCACGCGAGCCGCTGCGGACCCCCTGGGTCGGTGTCGAGGTTAGCCCTTAATCGTCTTCGTCGCCTCGTCCCAGCTGACGGTCGTGCGCCGGAAGAACGCTTCGTTCGCCATGTGGCACGCCAGCGCGGCGTTGTGGCCGAACACCACGTCCTCGACCACCGGTTTCCGCGTGCGCACCGCCTCGAAGTAGGTCCACAGGTGCGGCCGCGTGTCGTCGAAGTCCGGAGTGCTGAAGGACACGGTCTCGGACAAGGGCGGAGCCTGACCCGCTTGCAGGTCATGGTCTTTATGCCACTGCGTCTCGTAGGCATCGCGGAGCGCGCGCGGGTAGCTGCCGGTGTAATAGCTGGGCCAGCGATCCGTGCCGGTCTGCGGTGAGAACGTCAGGGTATTGCCCGACACCTCGAGCACGCCCTTCGATCCCTGGATGCGGTACTGCTCCGGCATCTCCGTTCCCAGATTCAGCCGCATGTACACGGGGAGATCGGTGGCGCCGTAGTAGTAGATCGTGGCGTGCACATCGGGCATGTTGCGCCCGTCTTTCCAGCGCCGGATACCGCCCACCGCCGCCGCCTGTTTCGGCGGTTCGTTGATGCCGAGCATGAATTGCATGCCGCTGATCAAGTGGACGAGGAGATCACCGGCGACGCCGGTGCCGTATTCCTTCCAGCAGCGCCAGCGCGCAAAGATGTTCGGATCCAAGGAACGCTTCGGCACGTCGTTCTGCCACGTGTCCCAGTCGAGCGTCTTGAGCGACAAATCGGGCGGCGGCGGATACTCCCACGCGCCCGTTGGATCGTTGCGGCCGAGCCACCCTTCGACGAGCGTCAGCTCACCCAGCATGCCCTGCGCGATCATCTCCTTCGCCTTGGCGCAAATCTGCGAAGAGACGCGCTGCGAGCCGACCTGCAGAATGCGGCCGCTCTTCTTCACGGCGTCCACCATCGCGACGCCGTCGGCCGCGTTATGGGACATCGGCTTCTCGATGTAGATGTCCTTCCCCGCGCTCACCGCTTCCACAACCATGCGCCGGTGCCAATGGTCGGGGACCGCGGCCACGATGCAATCGATGGTCTTATCGTCGAGCAGTCTGCGGTACTCACGGGTGGTGGGGAGAGTGGGGCCGACGATTTCTTTGGCCAGGGTATGCCGGCCGTCGTACAGGTCGGCCGCGCCGGCGCACGTCACGCCGGGCAGCGAAATCGACGTCCCCAGGAGGCCGGAGCCCTGCATCCCCACGCCCACCATCCCAAAGCGGACGGTGTCGCTGGGGGCAACCGCGCGGAACTTGAATGGCTTGGCAGCGAGCGAGACACCGGCGGCAGCGGCGCCCAACTCCAGGAATTCACGGCGGGACCAGGTCGGTTTCTTCATGGCGACTCCTGGGATGCGGGTTTGAGCTGTCAAAAATGCTCTTGAACCGAGGATCTCGCTAAGGCGTCGCAACAGCGTCGACTTCTCGGCCCAATTCGAGGATCTCTTCCCGTATGGCTCGTCGCTCGACGGTCAGGCGGAGGAATGCACGGCGCCGAAATAGGAAGATGGTCAAGGCATGTGTCGCGCCAATTACGCGATCGAGCCGTTCGGCAAAGTGCAGCGCGACGTATCCCGATAGCGGCAGTGCCGGCGCCACCAGCGCGGCGGCCCAAGGACCGCGCCACAACCACGCCGCGAAGACGATCGCCGTCCAGGTGATGGGGAACAGCAGCATGGCGGCGACCAGCTTCACCGTCGCGAGTGCATCCTCCGCACCTTTGGTAATCCCGGTCGCGACCCAGCCGACCGCACGATACGCCGGATAGTTCACCACCAGGCCGAGCAGCGCCACCGGCAACCCGATCGTCAGGAAGAGGGTGCTTTTCACGGCATACGTGAGGACACGCCACCACACGTAGCTCCGCGGCGCGAGCTGCTTCGGGTCCAGACCGGCGGCCGCGAGCGACGCGGCATGGCGCTCGAGCCGGCGCCGCAGCGCGGCGGCGCGATCGGGCCAACGCTGCCGGGCCACCTCGTATCCCGCGAGCAACCGGCGGCGCAGCTCGAACTCGTCCGCGAGCGGCACCGGAGGGTGCGGCGCCTCGTCCGCCGCGCTGAAAACCCGCTGCGCTCGCGCGACCAGCGCGTGCACCTCCCCTTCCTCGGCCTCGAGCGTGACTGCACGCAGCGCGCTCCCGAGTCGCTCGGTGAGTTGCAGCACCGGTTCGGGAGGCGGCTCGGCGCCCGCCGCGAGCGGGATGCGCTCCACCGGCAACGGATCTCCGAAATGCAGCAGCGCGGCGCTGCGGAAGGTCTTCTTGGCGCGGTAGTACAGTCCCGCCGGAACGATTTCGATCGTCATGTTCGGAGGCAGCGCCGCGGCGGCGCCGAGGGCAATGCGGGCAGTTCCCGTCTTGAGGGGTCGCAACTTCGGATCGCTGTGAGAGCCGCCCTCGGGGAAGACGGCGATCGTGCCGCCGCGCACCAGGACGGCTCGCGCCGCTTCGAACGTCTGCGCGTTTTTCGCGAGATCGGATCCCGCGTCCTGGCGGCGATGCACCGGAATCGCCTCGAACGCCCGCGCGATCGCGCCGATCACCGGCATGCGAAACAGCGGCGCCTTCGCCAGGAACGACACGCGCCGGGGCGCAAGACACAGAAGAAATGCGGGATCGATGAGCCCGTTGGGGTGGTTGAGCACGAAGATGACGGGACCTTCGCGTGGCACCCGCTCGATTCCGGTGACCTCGATGCGGCTGAAGAAGATCCGCAGCACGAGGCGGAGCAGCGAACGTAATAACGTCCTCATGCAACGGGCGCCGTCGCCCGCGACTCACGCCACGCGGCGTACGTCCAAATCGCGCCGCTCACGACGATCGCGACGGGAATGATCAGCACCGCCTGCCCCAACGAGCGGGCGTCCGAAATCGCGCCGACCAAGGCCGGCGACGGCACGTCACCCAGGATATGAATCGTGAAGATGCTCAACGCCACGGCCGTCGCGCGCATGTGGGGCGACACGGCGTTCACGATCGCCGAGTTGACCGGCCCCGTCGATGCGAACAGACACAGCTCAGCGACGATGATCGCGACCCAATACAGAGCCGGCGCCCGGGCGGCGAGGGCGACGAACGTGAGGGGAGCCGCAGCCAGCGTGACACCGCCCGACAACCACATGTAGGCCTGCCTCGAAACCCGCAGCAGCCGGTCACCCACCCAGCCGCCGCCGTAGGTTCCGAGGAACCCGGTCACCACGACGATCGCGCCGAACTGCACGGTGGCCTGGGCCTTGGGAATGCCCCGCACGCGTTCGAGAAACGCCGGCATCCAGAACGCCAGCGCACCGATCGCGAACGTATAGGCGGCGTACCCGAGGACGGTGAGCATGTAGGGACGATTGCCGAGCAGCGCGACGTACGACAACCCGTGGGTCGCTGGTGGACGAGCGCTATCCGGTTCCTGCGCTCCGCGCTGCGGGTCGTACAGCCGCCACGCCAGCAGCGCCAGGATGAGCCCCGGAAAACCCGCGACCCAGAACGCCGGCCGCCACCCGAAGTAGTGGTCCATGAGCCCGCCCACCACGTAGCCCAGCGCCGAGCCGATCGGAATGGCGGCGAAGAAGATCGCGAAGACCCGGCCACGCCGCTCGCGCGGGAAGTAGTCCGCGAGCAGGGCCGGCGAGATCGTCCCGTAGGCCGCCTCGCCGATCCCGACCGCCGCGCGGGCCGCGAACAACGACGCGTAGTTCCAGGCGAAGCCCGCGGCCCCGGTTGCAAGGCTCCACACGCCGACGCCGAGCGCGATCAGGCGCGCTCGCCGTCGCGTGTCGCCGAGCAAACCGAACAACGGCGCGGCGAGCATATAGACGATGATGAACCCGGTCATCAGCGAGCCGAGCTGCGTATCGGAGAGCTGCAGCTCGGAGTGCTTCATGCTTTCTGCCAGCGCCGCTACGATCCACCGGTCCAGGTAGTTGAACAGGTTGATCAGCGTGAGCACCACGAGCCCCGTGCGGGCTGTGCGGGTGAAATCGTGAGACGGGGTGGGAATCATAAGGAGGGGACAAGCATACGCCGCCCTGTCCGGGTCGGCTACGAGGCGGCTTCATCAAGTGGCTCCGCGGACGGGGGTTACGCCGCTGATTTCCGCGAGCGCCCCCCGTGAACGGGCGATGAGTGTGCGATTTGTCACCTCTCGGGGGACAGATCGGCGTTACAATTGTCCTCGTTTCGCATCTTAAATGGTCCCTCTTTGGTTCCGGCGCCCGACCCGGGATTCGCGCCCCCCCGCGATACGGCTGCCGGCCCACGTCCATGCACGGGGCTGGCATGCACTGCAGTGGTACGGTCGCGCCCAAGCGACCAGCTACGTGGCGACTCGCGGTTATCGCGCTGCTCCTTTCTGGAGCAGCGTTCGCGTGTGCTTTGTCGGATGCACTGACCGGCCCCAAGACCGCGGTCGTCGCGCTCCAGTTTGCCGGGGACTCGGTGCTCGTGGTGGGTGACACCATCGCCTTCGGGGTCACCGCTGAAGTCGACGGCACGCCGCTGGCCGCCCCGCGTTTTCGATTCACCATCGAGGATACGCTCGTCGCTTCCCGCACCGCCTCCGGCGATTCGATCGTCGGGCGGCGACGCGGTCGCACCCACCTCACCGCCTCGCTGACCAGCCCGCTGTTGCCGCACCCGCCAACGTTGACCGTGGCCCTCGAAGTCGTGGTCGGGGCCGTGACGGTCGTTCCCGCGAACGACACCCTCACCAGCATCGAGGACACGCTGGTCCTGGCGGCGCCCGCGTTCGATGTGCACGACGTGCCAATCGGCGGCATTGCGCCCGCGTGGATCTCCTCCGACACGACCGTGGCGGCCTTCGTAGCGCCGGGCCGGCTGGTCGCGCGGCGCAACGGTCAAGTGCTCGTGCGCGCGCTCGTCGATAACGACACGGGCATGGGCAGCGTCGTCATCGCGCAGCGGCTCAGCCGGTTGCAGGCGTCGCCGTCCGTCCTTGTCTTGAATGCGTTGACGGCCGAATCCACCGTCGTGGTCACCGGCCTCGATGCGCGCGGCCATCCACTGGGGGGTGTGCCGATCAGCTGGGCCACTGAGGCCGCCACGATCGCATCGGTGACCCCCGCGGGCCGCGTGCGCGCCGTCGACAACGGGACGACACGCATCCTGGCGCAGAGCGGCTCGCTGCGCGACAGTGTGATCACCATCGTCGAGCAGCAGGCGAAATCAGTCGTGATTCGGCCCGATCCGGTCCCCGCCATTGTCGCCCTGGGGGATCAGGTCTCGTTGGCGGCGAGCGCGACCGATAGCCTCGGCTTCGTCGTGGCCGTGCCGAACAAGAGTCCGGGCTGGGCCACGCTCGACCCCACGATCGCGACCGTGGACCGCAACGGCCTCGTGACCGGGGTCGCCGTGGGACGGGGCCGGATCGTTGCGGTCATCGATGCCGCGCGCGACACCGTGGCGGTGGACGTTGGAGATCTCGCTGCGTCGATCGTGCTACAGCCGCCGAACGCGACTCTCGCCAGCCTGAAAGACACGCTGCTCTTGGCCGCGACAGTCCGCAACAGCCGGGGCAACCTGATTCAGAACCCGGTCATCAGGTGGCACGCATCCGATTCCTCCATCACGCGCGTCGACACGGTGCCGCGGCCCCTGGCGGTGGCCGTCGGCGTCGGGACGGTGCGTATCATTGCCGTGTCGGGCAGCGTCGCGGACACGAGCGTCGTCACGGTGACTAACGCGCCGGTATCTCTCGATATTCCCCGGGGTGCCGACACGCTCACCAGTATCTGGGACTCGCTCCCAATTCTGGCAGTGATCCTCAACGCGCGGGGCGACACCCTGGCCGCGAGCTCGGTGCAGTGGTCGAGCGATGCGCCGCTGGTGGGCAGCGTGAACGGCGCGGGACTCGTGGTCGCCCGGGATACGGGCCGAACCGTCGTGCGCGCGAAATACGCGACCGCCCCCGGTGACTCCCTGCGGGATTCGATCGCGATCCGAGTGTTCAATCTCCCGGCCTCCGTGGTGTTGAGCGATGATCGCGACACACTGACCACGCCCGGACAGTCGCTCACCTACACCGGCCAAGTGCGGAACGCGCGCGGCACGCCGATTCCCGGATACACGATCGCCTGGTCGTCGACAAACCCGGCCGCCGTGACGGTATCGTCGGGCGGCGTCGCCACCGCGGCAGGATTCGGGTCGGCACTCGTGATTGGTCAGGCCGGCGGGCTGGCCGATACGGTCATCGATGTGGTCACGAATCCGCTGCGCGTGATCGTCGATAACGGAGTCGCGATTGCGCCACGGTTTGGCACGCTCAAGCGTCCCTATTCCCGCATTGCCGACGGATTGAATGCCGCGGATCTCGACGACACGGTGTTCGTTCGCCGGGGTGCGGCGCCGTATGCGGAGACGGTGGCGCTCACCCGACGCGTCACGTTGCTCGGCGATGACTCGGCGTTCGCCGCGAGCGGTCAGAGTAATGCGTCGCTACTGCCGCTCATCTCGCATGATACGGGCGCCGCCGGAATCACCGCCTATACCAAGGCAACCGTCGTTATCAAGAACCTCGCGCTTCGCCATACCGTCGCGGGGGCGGCCATCGATGCCCGCCAGGCGGACCTGCGCGTCTCCCGCTTCTACGTCAATCCTCCCGGGACGGTCGCCGGACGCATTGGGCGGGGCATCGCGCTCGACAGCTCCAACTCGTCGGCCGCCAGCATTATCAGTACCGAGATTCGTTCCGTGCGCGGCTACGGGATTCGCGTGCGCGATGGCACCGGCGTCGTGGTCGATAGCGTCTACATAGAATCCGTCGACTCGATGCCCGGGGTCGAGGTCGGCGCGGGGATCCGCATCCTGCGCGGCAGCGGCAATGCCGTGCGCCACGCGACGATTCGCGGCACGCAGGGTCCGGCCATCCTCGTCGACTCGAGCGCGGGCGCCACGATCGCCGCGAACGATCTCGCGGGCCGCCAGCGGCTGGCGCTCGTCCGCTGGAGCACGGGAGCGACGATTCAGGGGAATCTGCTCGACACGCGGCCGCTGGGCTTGAACGGCGAGGTCTACTCCGGCGGGACCCTCTTCGAATGGGCCGGGCTCGAAATGCAGTCGTCGTGGCAGGCGGTGGTGACGGGGAACCTGTTCCGCGATGTCGCGCAAGCCAACCAGGACCCCTACAACGCGATGCGCTTTGTCCTCGTGCGCAACCCGTCGTTTCCCCTGCAGCCCGGGGCGCAGGTGTCGAGTAATACGGCGGTCGGCAGCCGCAGCGGCATTCGATCCGAGAACTCGAACCTCAACGTGCAGGGCTCTCGCTTCGACAGTACGCTGTCCGGCGTGATCGGCACGGGCAGCGACGTGCTGACGCTGCAGAACGACACCGTCAACGTCACGCTGCAGGGCCGCTGCATCCAGGCAACGAGCGCCAGCTCCGTGACGCTGACCGGCGACTGGTTTCAGGCTTGCACGGCGGGCGTCGCTCATGCGGTTTCGGTCGGCGGCGGATTCTTCCGGGTGCAGCAGTCCACGTTCATGGACAACCGTGCCGCCGTGCTGTTCTCGGGCTCGAGCTTCACGGCCACGGGGAACCTGGTGTCCGGTGCCGGATTCAATCCGGTGCCCGGGGACACCGTCGTGGCGCGGGCGGCGTTGGACGCCACATCGTCGTTCGTCA
>Ga0137368_10007918_pt1 | contig 11017 bp, 10 predicted proteins | sample SagtaG_13_FD_104917 | JGI IMG/M metagenome (GOLD analysis project Ga0137368, IMG submission 104917) | Vadose zone soil microbial communities from Sagehorn Ranch, Mendocino, California, USA - Sage1_L_100_16 metaG | ecosystem: Environmental > Terrestrial > Soil > Vadose zone | place: USA...
AGCAGCATTCGCCTTGGTCCGCGCACGCGGCCGAGCAGTGTCGCGATCATCGCCTCGGCTTCGCGAGCGCCGCGAGCGAATTGCGCGTCGGGGGCGAGCGCCTCATCCTCCAGGCGCAGGTAATTCGCGATCGCGCCCAGGAGGTGGGTCGGATCCTCGGCCCAGCGCGGCACGCCGAGGTCGATCTCGCCGACCGACCGGAACCCATACCTGGCAAGGAAGGCCGACAGCCCGGCCTGCATGCTATGCGGGAGGGTGCCAGCCGCGTACGCGGCGGCGAGGTCGGCCGGCGTGCGCTGGAGGACCGCGTTCCGCGACGCGGGATCGTCGCGGATCTCCGTCGCGAGCGACCACAAGGCGAGGTCCATCTCCGTGGTCGGGTTGTGGGCCAGGCCGCGAGTCAACCGCTGGAGCTCGTCCTCCCGTGCGCGATCGCCCAGGAGCCGGCCAGCCACGACGTACGACAGCATCCCGGCGATCACCATGCTCACGAGGCGTGGAAAGACGCGCGGCGGGCCCGAACGCATCAGCCGTTCGAAGGCATCGACGCGCGCGGCCGATGTCGCGTCCGGCGGCAGATCGATGCGCGTCGCGTGCTCGACCTCGCGGATGAAGCGTCTGCGAGTGGCGGCCGGCGAGCGCAGCATGCGCAACGCGAATATCGGGACCCGCGATCGCAGCAGAAGCGGCAGCAGCCGTCGCACCGAACGGATGTGGGAGGCCGAGTGCGGCCTGAGGCGCGGATCGGACACGAGCTTCCCAAACACGACCGAGCTCCGGGCCTCGCCCATCGCAGTGGCGCGCTGGATGGCAACTCGGCCCACGGCGTCCCGCAGGATCGGGGTCACATCGAGGTAGACCCGCATGCCGGCCTCGACGACAGGCGGACGGCTTGAGCCGTCGCGCCCACTCGCCGCGAACGCCTTCCTGATCGTCTCGCCGAGGGCGAGGAAGGGCTCGATCCCCATCGGGGTGATCGGCTCGAAATAGCCCTGGAAGACGTTGCCCGAGAAGAAGATGCGCAGGTCGACATCGGGATCGGGAAGGCCCTCCGGCAGCGGGTAGAGCGTCGTGATCGATCGGGACTGCACGATCCACATGCGACGTTCGCGGTCGAGCGCGAACTCGATGTCCTGAGGGGCACCCAGATGCCACTCGATCCGCACGCCGAGGATGGCCAGCTCCCGGACTCGAGCATCGTCCAGCACGGCTTCGTCGCCCTTGATCCGCCGCTCAACGATCCGCCCGGTCAGCGGGTCGGCCACATAGCGATCGGGATCGACCCGGCCGGACACGACGGCGTCTCCGAGGCCGGGCGAGGCTTCGATCACGGCGCGGCCGCGGCGCCCCGTGATCGGGTCGGCCGTGAACAGGACGCCGGCCGCCTTCGCGTCCACCATCCGCTGCACCACGACCGCCAGCGCGACGCCCTGGTCATCGATCCCGTTGGCGCGCCGATAGGCCACTGCGCGATCGTTCCAGAGCGACGCCCAGCAGCGGCGGATTGCTTCGACGAGCGCCTCCTCTCCGCTGATGTCGAGATAGGTGTCCTGCTGGCCGGCGAACGAGGCGCCGGGCAGGTCTTCCGCGGTCGCCGACGAGCGGACGGCGACCGGCCCACCACCGAGCTCACGGTAGGCCTCAAGCGCCGCGGCGGCGATGGCCGCCGGCATCTTGCCGTTCCAGAGATGGTCGGCTGCCGCTTCGGGATCGGCCGGATCGACCGACCCCTCACGCGCGGCGAGCACATAGGCCCCCGTGGTCAGGACGAAGCCGTCCGGCACAGGGAAGCCGGCGGCGATCAGTTCGCCGAGGTTGGCTCCCTTTCCGCCCGCGACGGCACCGTCCGACGCACGGAGCGATGCGAGCGACTGGATGTACGTGGCCTCGTGACCCATAGTCGAGATCGTAGGTGAATGGGGGCCCATCGGCCTGCGTGCAGGAGGAGCAGCAAATCATCGCACGGTTCACCGACCTGGCCGAGGCGATCCGCCGCGCGCCGGCGCGGTGCGGTTCGGTGCGACTCGTTGCAATCGATGGTCCGGGAGGAGCCGGCAAGAGCGTGTTTGCCGAGCGCCTCGCCCATCGCCTCGGCACCGCGCCCGTGATTCACACGGACGATTTCGCGTCTTGGGATAACCCGGTCGGGTGGTGGAGCCGGCTTGAGAACGAGGTTCTCGACGCAGTCGAGCGCGGCGAATGGCCGGTGCGCTTCCGTGCGTATGACTGGGAGGCGCGGCGGCCAGGTGAGTGGCGGGAGATTCCGGCCAGCGACCTGATCCTGCTCGAAGGCGTCTCCTCGTCTCGCCAAGCCCTCGCGCAGCGCCTGACGCTGGCCGTGTGGCTCGAGGCACCGCGCGCCTGGCGCTTGGCCCGTGGACTCGAGCGCGATGGCGAGTCGATGCGCGCCCAGTGGGAGCAATGGATGGCCGAGGAGGACTCCCATTTCGCCACTGATCGAGCCCGCGACCGAGCGGACGTCATCGTCGACGGAGCGCCGTCAACCCCTCACGATCCTGAAGAGGCGTTCGTCCGTCTCTAGCTTTGGGACGGCCATCACGATCCAGGTTATCCATCGAGGGCCCGGACATGACAACCGGCGACCGTCAATGGGGATTCACGCCCTGCGGCACCTCGCGGGCGACCAGGCTTACGAGCTGCGTGCGGGAACGGATTTCGAGCTTCGAATAGATGTTCCCGAGGTGAAACTCGATCGTCTTCGGGCTCAGGAAGAGCGAGGCGGCAACCTCCCGGTTAGTGGAGCCGCCGGCGACCGCGAGCGCAACCTGTAGCTCCTGCGGCGTCAGCTGCTGGATGCCGGCCGCACGCCGCGGCGTGCCGGATTCGCCCGCCGCACGCAGTTCTGCTCGGGCTCGAGTCGCCCACGGAGCAGCCCCCAATCGTTCGAATTCCTCGAGCGCGGCGCGCAGCTGCTCCCGTCCTCGCACTCGCAACCCAGTTCGGCGGAGACGCTCCCCGTACGCGAGCTTCGTTCGCGCCCACTCGAAGCGCGCGGGCAGCCGCTCGTGCAGCCCCAGCGCCTCATGGAAATGATCGTCGTAGGAACCTTCCGGCGCGAGCATTCCGCGCGATCGAGAGACCACAGCCTGGGTCCACAGCCGGCCACCGCCCCTGGCTGGATCCTCCAATGTGCCCAAAACCTGCTCCGCCTCCCGGAGGCGGCCGGCTCGGAGCAATGCTTCGATGAAATTGCCCGCGTACGGCACGACGGTGGGCTCGCGGATTCCATGGGCCTGCGCGTAGTCATTGGCGTGCCGGAGATGCCGGACGGCCTCAGCGGCTCGGCCGGCGCCCAGTTCGAGTAATCCGAGCGCCGTATCCACGCGCATGAAGGCCGCCTCAGACCCGACCTCGGCCGCGGCTTCCACCGCCGCCGTTGCCTCGGCCCGGCATTCCGCCTCTCGGCCGAGGCCGGCGAGCGTCCAGGCGAGGCAGGCCCGGGCGTAACTCAGGATTACCGTTTGGCCCGTGTCCTGTGCCAGTCGCACAGCCTCGCTGCTGCTGGCGTAGGCCTGAGTCCAGTCTCCTGTCCGCACCGCGAGCTCTGACCGTTGCGCGAGCGGCTGCGGAAGGAGGCCGGGGGCGCCCAGGCGCCGGGCTTCGTCAATTGCCCGGTCCAGAATGGCGGCGAGCAACGCGTTCTCTTCTGCCCACATCAGCCAGATTCCGGCCAATACGAGATGCTGCCACTGGCCGGCGGCCTGGAGCTCCATGATCCGCCGCCGCTCCCGCTCGATATGGGCCTCCGCTTCCAGCCAGTAGCCCCTGAGCACCAGCATCCCGGTGAACAGGAGGTGTACCACCCCATCCGCCTGGTCGTCGCGTTCCCCTGCCAGCCGGAATGCCTGCCGCGACAAAGCCTCCGCGGTGCCGGCCTGGCCGGCCATGAAGCAGGCCAGGGAGGCGTCGCTGAGCATTGCCGCCGCCTTCGTGACATGGCTGTCCTCGATGGCATGGGCTGCATCGGCGAGGATCTCGTGGGCGCGCGACAGGGGCCCACGATTCATCAGGACTCGCCCACGGAGATGATCGAGCTCAGCCCGAGGAAGCACGTCCGGGACGCTCTCCCGCGCCTTGTTCAGCAGGGCGAGAGCGCGGTCCGGCTGGCCGGCCAGCTGATACTCGCCGGCCGCGCCGAGCAGGCGGCCAGTGCGTTTTTCGGGATCTGGACTCAGCTGGGCCGCGCGATCGAGCGTCGTGGCCGCGACGGCGTGCGCGCCGCGCAGGCGAGCATCAACAGCTGCGGCATCCATCGCGATGGCGACGGACTCGTCCTGGCCGACGGTCGCCGCGGCGAGGTGCCAGGCGCGTCGAGCGGCGGAGCCCGCCGCCATAGCCTCGGCCAGCGCCCGATGCGCCTCTCGCCGAGAGGTTGGACTGGCGTCGTGATAGACCGATGCGCGCACGAGCGGATGGGCAAAGCGCAGCTCCGCCCCGATCTCGACGATGCCGGCCGCCTCCGCAGGCTCGAGCGCCCGAACGCCGAGTCCGAGCGAAGACAGCGCCCCGCCGATCTCGGCCATGTTTCCCGAGCTGTTCGCGGCGGCGACGAGCAACGCTCGGCGGGTGGCCGCAGGCAGGCGGCTGATGCGCGTGAGGAAGAGCTGTCGGAGGTCCGAACCGAGCGGCAGCGGGTCTGGCAACGATTCCCCTCCGACCAGCTGATCGGTTGAAAGGAGCTTCGGCATCTCCTTCAGGGCGAGCGGGTTGCCGCCGGTCGCCGCGACGAGTCGATCGGCCACTTCAGCGCTGATGGAGGTAGCAACGCTTCCCAGCAGAAGCCGACGCCCGACGGCTCCTTCGAGACCGCTGAGCTCCAAACGAGGGAGGTCGGCTGCCTCGAAAACGCCGGCCGGTTCATGTCTGAATGCCACCAGCAGGGCGATGCTCTCTGCCTGCAGCCGGCGCGCGGCGAACAGGATCGCGTTCTGCGAAGACCGGTCCAGCCACTGTGCGTCGTCCACGAGCACCAGGACAGGTCCGTGTTCGGCCGCGGCCGCCATCAAGCTCAGCGTGGCGGCGTAGGCGGTAAAGGGATCCATTGCTGTCGGCGGACCCAGTGCAAGGGCGCCGGCAAGTGCAGCCCCCTGCGGCTCTGGAAGGTCGCTGATCCGGCGCGCAATCGGCGTCAGCAGCTCGGCCAGCCCCGCGAAGGGCAGCTCTGCCTCCGTCTCCGTGCCGCGCGCGCGGAGGACGGTCCAGTCCCGACCGCGACCGGCGGCGTACTCGAGCAACGCCGTCTTGCCGATGCCCGGCTCGCCCACCACCAGAAGAACGCCGCTCTCGCCCCGCTGCGCGGCTGCCATCAGACGCCGGATGAGACGCAGCTCTTCTGATCTCCCGAGCAGCATCGGCAGATCGTAGTGCAGGCGATCCCACGGGCGATCGACAACTAGGGAATCCCCCGGTCCCGCGCCGGCCGAGTGCTCCTACGGTGGATCCAGGGCGGGCTGTTCTTGGAGACTGTCCGCCGCGTAGCCAATCGTTCGCCGACCTTGGCTAAGCGAGGTTCAGCGAGGGCGAAGGGAGGATCGACGTGCTCGATGCAGTTTCGATGTCGGCGAATCCGCCCGTGCTGGCACCACTGAGCAACGTCGCGATCCTGGCCCGGCCCGCTCCGGTCAAGGAGTCGCCTGCCGCACCCACTGCTCGGCCGTCGGAGACGGCGGGCGTATCGGAATGGATCGCTACGGTCTTCGATGCACTCGGGTCACGCGTCGAAGGAATGATCCTGTCCGCGACACGAGATGCAGACGTTGCGGCCGAGGTCACCCAGGAAGCGTTCCTACGGCTGCTCCGAGAAGCCCAGGCAGACCGATATCCAGACGCCACCGGCGCCTGGCTGTACAGGACGGCGATGAACCTCGCGATCAGCCGGGTCCGTCGCGCGGCGGTCGCACGTCGCCTGGCCGCGCGTCTCGTGAACCGCGATGAGCCCCTCATGCCGGATGGAATCGTCCTCGATCGCGAGCGCTGGCGCGCGATCGGCGAGGCGCTCTCGCAGCTGCCATCCGCTGAGCGTACGGCGCTCGTGATGGCAGGGCAGGGCATGTCCGGAGGCGAAATTGCCGCGCACCTTGGCAAGACTCACGGCGCGACCCGAAGCCTGATGTCCCGGGCACGGGGTCGGCTCCGTCGTCTCGTCGAGGGGCAGGACCGACCATGAATCTCGTCACCCGCCAAGCGAGCGCGGCGTCTGCCACTGCGCCGCGAGGAGTAGTAGCTCGTGAAATGTCGCCTCTGTCGGCTCGCCGACACTCGTGACACATCGCTCGCCAATGGGCGTCGTAGTGGCACGCGGAAGGCACTGACGCCTACGCCCTGGTCCATGCAGCGGCCGCCCGACCGCTGAGCCACGGGCGAGCACCGATCCGCGGAAGAAGGGGAACCCGCAGATGAACCGGATGCTCACGCCATTGGTGGCGTGTCTCGTACTGGCGGCGTCGCTCGGACCAGTGTCCGCGGCGACACCCGGACAGCGACAGGCGACAGAGAGCCCTGGCAGCTCCGTTGCGCCCGAGCCCACGCCGGCACCCTCCCTGGTGCCGTTGCCCACCCCTGCACCTACTCCAATTTCTTCGGCTACGCCCGTGGCCACGCCAGCGCCGTCGATCCCGCCCGAGCCCACGCCGATATCGTCTGCTCCGCCCGATCCCACGGTCACGCCCGAGAACGACCTGCCGTCCGGGGCAATCGCGCTCGCCCCGAGCCTGCCTCAGTTCATTGGCCAGGACACGACCGGTGCCACCGTCACGACCGATGACATCGGTTGCGGTTTCGGCGGCTTCAACCAGGCATCGGTCTGGTACACGTTCTCCCCGGCCTCGGACCTCAACCTGGCGGTCGACTCGGCCGGATCGACCTACGACGTTGGGATCAACGTCTTCGCCGGCGTCGCCGACCCAGAGGCGTTGGTTACGTGCTTCGCCTGGGCCGGCACGGTCGAGCTCCAGGGCGGCGTCACCTATTACCTCATGTTCGCGGACATCAACCCGGAGGACGCCGTCAATGGCGGCTGGCTGTCGGCCACGCTTGACGTCGCAGCGCCGCCCATCGAGATGGCACTCACGGTCGACCCTCGTGGAGTCGTGACGAAGTCCGGAGAAGCGACGATCACTGGGACGCTGACGTGCAGCATTGTCGCTTCGTTCGCCGAGGTCTCTCTGACTGTCCGTCAGTCCCTCGGACGCTTCACCATCCATGGTTCGTCCTACAGCGCTGCCGAATGCGGCCCTTCACCCACCCCCTGGAAGGTGACAGTCGTCGGCGACAACGGCCGGTTCGCCGGAGGCAACGCGACCGTCGATGCGAACGCGTTCGCCTGCGACAACAAGGAGTCCTGTGACGATGAGTTCGTTACGGCGTCCGTGAGGTTGGGGCGATGAACCGCAGGCGACTGGCCGGTGTCATCGGCGCCGGCGTTCTCATCCTCGGGCTCACACGCGGAGCGGCCGCCGCTACGCCGTCGAACGACGACATCTCCACGCCGACGCCCATTCTCTTGCCGTCGACGACGTACCAGTCCACGGTCGAAGCCACTGCGGGCCCGACCGATCCGACGGACTGTGCTGCGGGCGGCCACTCCGTGTGGTTCTCGCACACCGCGACTGCCGACGGCCGGCTCCTGGCGACCACGTTCGGCAGTGACTACGACACCGTCCTCATCGTCGGCACGGCCGATGGCAGCGGCGGCATCACGGTCCTCGACTGCAACGACGATGCCTTCGATCTCCAGTCGGCGGTGCGCTTTGACGCGGTCGCTGGGACGACCTATCTACTGATGGTCGGCAGCTTCTCGGAGTCGTCCGGTGGCGAGCTCGTGATGAATCTATCCGTCGCACCGCCGGCGCCGTCCGTCGATATCACGGTGGACTCGACCGGGTCCTTCACACCGTACGGGATCGCAACGCTGAGAGGCACGGTCACGTGTGGGGGTGGCGCCCAACTGGCAACTCTCGAGGCATCCCTGGCGCAAACCGTCGGTCGCGTCGTCATCCGCGGCTTCGGCGGGACAAAAGGGTCCGAATGCGGTCCGAGTCCCACTACGTGGGAGCTCACCATCCAGAGCGACGATGGCAAGTTCCTTGGCGGACGGGCGGAAGCCCACGTTTTCGCATTCGCCTGTAACGACCGGGAGTGCGTCGACGTCGCGGTGCAGCAGACCGTCCGGCTGCGTCGCTGAGTTCCAGATCCCGGGGCACGGCGTCGCCGGCCCCGGGGTCTCCATTTCTCACCCGCAGGAAGTCGTGCCCGAGTCCGTGTAGGTCTTGCCGGCGATCGGCACGAACTTCCAGCTGTAGCTGGTCGAATGCAGGGTGAGCTTGAGCACGCCGAACGTCGTGTTGTTGCGCGCGAGGCTGTTCAGCTTGATCGTCGACCACGCGTAGTGACTGCGCCCGCCTGTGCCGACCACGAACTCGCGAATGCCCCTCGTCGTTCGAACTCCGCCCGGCGACTGCCGGGCGAAGCGCTCGTAGTCATGGTCGTGACCGTTCACCACGACATCGGCGTGAGCGGCATACAGGATGTTCCAGAGCGGCTTGACCATCGTGTTGTTGCCGTGCGGCCCGGAGCTGAACAGCGGATGGTGCCAGTAGGCGAGGACGCATCGACGCGGGTTGGCGGCGAGATCCGCTTTGAGCCAGGCCGCCTGGGCTGACGTCGAGCTGCAGCTCACGTACGCACAATTGGAGTTGAGGGCGTAGATGCGCCAGGTACCGACGTTGTAGGCGTAATAGCCCTTGCCCTTCGTTCCCGCCCGCGTACCGAAGTAGCCGAAATAGCCGGAGGCACCGCTGGTCAGGTAGTCGTGGTTGCCGGGCGTCGGCCGCGTCCGGCTGCGCACCTGTCCCCAGGTCGGGCCGTAGCAGTTGGCGTACTGGGCGCTGGTGCCCTGCTGATAGGCGTTGTCGCCGGTCGTGAACACCGTGCCCGAGATCGTCGTGAGGAGCCTGGCCGTCGCGCTGTCACCTGTCGATGCGCAGTAGGCGATGTCGCCGGCGCCGACGAGGACCGGATCGCCCGCCAGCGCCGTAGCGGGGGGGAGCAGGCACACGCTCGCAATCGCGAGGAGCGATGCGGCGACATTAACGCGTCGCAGACCGATCATGTCGCCGAGGGTAGCGCACCCCGAGCGGTAGGGGCCTAGCGATCGACTTCAAAGGAGTCGAGGAAGAGCTTGGCGTCGGCCCCATCCGCCTGGGGCTTGGATCCGGTCGCCGACAACGAATAGAGGCGGTTGCCGACGAAAACGAACCGAAAGACATATTCGACTGGACCGGCAGCGATCCGCTGCTCGAGGCCGGGCAGGCCGGCCACTGTTGTCGCATGTTTATCGACGAGCGTCCCACCAGTCGTATCAAGGTTCGCCCGCGCAGCCTCGGCGAGAGCGGCTTCCATAGTCTTTGACGTCAGGTAACTGGGATCCCATCGCCGTAGATGACTGCGAACCGCGGACCATCCGGCAACGTCGTCGACAGCGCATGGACGGTCGATCCGGCGAACGCTCCTCCACTCGGCAGAATCGTGTCCGTCATCGCACCGCCCGGGACGGTAACGCTGAACCGGCCGTCTGCCGAAGCGAAGGTACTCAGCGTTGATACGTGAACCGAGACGCAAGCCGCCAAGCCGAGCGAAAGCAGCAGGACGTACGCGGTTCGGGTCATCGGGCAACCGTAGATTCACAAGCGGCGCCGGCGCTGGCCGTCAAGCGTCCTTTTACTCGTGGGACCGATCGAGCAAACAGTGACGTGGCCTCCCTGGCGAACGTGAGCATCCGCAACCGGCGCCCAGCTTCGATAACTCGAACTCGCTACTGACTGCGCACGTAGGAGATCAGGAGCACCAACCCTCCAGCCAATCCAATGAGCCGGGCCAGCCACCACTGCCGCGAGACCGCCCCCATTTGACGGTAGTAGTTCGCTACGCTCTGAATGATTGCGAGGCAATAGACCAACACGTACAGGGCGTCCCAGTGGGTGAAGGGCCGTCCGGAAAGCGTGTCGAAGACACCAACGCCTACGGCGTAGGCAGCACTGACCGGGAAGATGCTGACGAAGATCCAGGCATAGGAGACCAAGACCGCGATCCGAGCACGCCTCCGGAGAAGCTCGACTTGCGGGTCGGAGCTGGGTTCAAACAGCGCCCGGTGTGCCGAGATCGATATCTCGATTCCGTCCAGCGGAGCAGAGAGGCCTTGTTCGGTCGCGATACGCTGGCGCCTCGCCAACAAATCAGGGCGTCGCTCCGTGATGAATCGGCGGAACTGCCGCTGGCCCCATAACCAGACCACGATGATGGAGAAAAACGCGATCGCGGCGAACAACACGTCCCGCGTGACCTCCTCATCGCGAATCTGGCCATAGTCGTTAACCGGAAGCGGACAGGCGATCCTTGCTGGAGGAGTCGCCGGTCGGGTCCGGCGGGCGGAGACGCGCTAACGCGCCGCGATAGAGAGCCGAGTGGGGCGCCAGGGCGACGGCGAGGCGGAGGTGCGTCCAGGCCTCGCGGGGCTGACCCAGGTGCTTGAGGCTCTGGCCCAGGGCGTAGTGCGCGTAGTGGGCCGACGGGTCGATTTCGAGCAGGGCCGCGAACGTCTCGGCCGCCTGGGCGCGCTGGCCGCTGTTGTAGTAAGCCCGGCCCAGCGCTTCCAGGATGGAGCCCTTGCCCGGCTCCTGCTTCGCGGCCCGCGCCAGGACGATCGCGGCCTGGGCGTGGTGGCGCGCCGCGATGAGCGCCTGGCCACGCTGGAACAGCGCGTAGGCGCTCTCGTGGTCGTCCGGTTCCGCGCTCATCGCGGAATGGTCGCATGGAAATCCGGGAGGCGTCTCGGAGTCGAATGTCCCGGTCGGGCGCCGCCAAGCCCCCCTGCCGACTGCCCGTCAGCTCCCCGTCAGCTCCGGCTGCGCCAGGCCGCCAGGTCCACAGCCTTGAGCCGCGGGCTGGCAGTCCGGCCGGGGATCCGCCCACGCTTGGCGATCGGCTGGCCGTCGATCTC
>Ga0137368_10007923_pt1 | contig 11013 bp, 13 predicted proteins | sample SagtaG_13_FD_104917 | JGI IMG/M metagenome (GOLD analysis project Ga0137368, IMG submission 104917) | Vadose zone soil microbial communities from Sagehorn Ranch, Mendocino, California, USA - Sage1_L_100_16 metaG | ecosystem: Environmental > Terrestrial > Soil > Vadose zone | place: USA...
ACCTCGACGATCCGGCGACGACGATCGCGCTTCTCAAGCTGAACGCGGTCGTAGGCGTCACTGCCTTCGCCAACCCGACGGCAGCGTCAAGGCGATGGGCATCCAGTGCGCGTTTTGTCACTCGACCGTCGACGACTCGTTCGCGCCAGGCATCGGCAAGCGGCTGGACGGCTGGGCCAACCGCGATCTGAACGTCGGCGCGATCGTGTCGCTCGCGCCGAACCTCAAGCCGTTCACCGATCTCCTCGACGTCGAAACCGTGAAGAAGGTTCTCGCCAGCTGGGGGCCCGGTCGCTACGACGCGTTGCTTGACAAGGATGGCAAGGCCTTTCGCCCAGACGGGAAGCAGGCGGGGACGCTCATCCCGCCCGCGTTCGGCCTGGCCGGCGTGAACCTCAGCACATCGGCGGGCTTCGGATCGGTCACCTACTGGAACGCCTACGTCGCGGCGACCCAGATGCACGGCGCGGCGACGTTTTTCGATGCCCGGTTCAACAACAAGGATCAGTATCCCGTCGCCGCGAAGAGTGGCTCGGGCAACACGCGGAGCACGCCGGACAAGGCGACAGCCAAGCTGGCCGCGCTGCACTTCTACCAACTCTCGATCCCCGCGCCGAAGGCACCCGCGGGGTCATTCAACCAGGCCGCATTCGAACGTGGAAGGACGATCTTCAACGGCACGGCGAAGTGCGCGACCTGCCACGTCCCGCCGCTCTACACCGAGCCTGGGCACAATCTGCATGCGCCCAGCGAGATCGGTATCGACTCGTTCCAGGCCGACCGCTCACCGACCCACATGTACCGCACGGCACCACTGGCAGGCCTGTGGACGCACCAGAAGGGCGGGTTCTACCACGATGGGCGCTTTGCCACATCGCTTGACGTGGTGAACCACTACGATGCGCACCTCAAGCTGAACCTCAGCAGCGAGGATAAGAACGACCTGGTCGCGTACCTGAAGGGGATCTGAATCCTTTCACCTTTCTAACGCTGACCGCGCTGGCCAATGTCGGCCCCGCCAATCCGCGCGAGCTCACCGACGTGACGTCGACGACCGAAGTGCTGGCGCCGCTCGCCAACGCCACCGGCGGCGGCGTCATGCGCGTCGAGAACGGCAGCGGCGTGCATCTGCCGCGCGTCGTGGCGGTGCGCTCGGGCGACACCTACAAGAGCGACGACTGGCTCGGCTTGAAGATGCGCGAAGCCAGCGTGGTGCGCGGCATCGGCGTGCTGCCGGTGTTCGCCGGGCTGATCGGCTTGCTGCTGCTGGTCGGCAGCCTCGCCGCGACGTGGGCGCGCGAAGGGCGGTGAGCCGGCATGCGATGGCGCGCGAAGACTGGTAGACCGACCGGTTCACCGACTGCGCCGCGCACTCGGCGTTCGAGAACGGCGCCACGCTTCATTGCTGACGGCCAAAGCGCTTGGAATCTTCTGCGGCATACGCCGCCACCGCACTATCGGCCGCGCGCGCCGCGCGCAGGCGTTCGATCAGCAAGGACACGCGGCTCGCCGGGATCGCACAGGTCACCTCGTTGTTCGACATGCCGGTGCGCACCCGGCTCAGCATGCAGCCGACGCTCACGGCAATCTCGCCGCTCTCCTTGGCGATTGGAATGATGTGGCATTGCGGTTTGCCTTCGAAGCGAAGGCCCGGCCACGCATCATGCAACAGCATCTGCTGCTTTCCATTCGGCCGCAGCAGGATGACCGACGGCTCCACGGGCATGGCGCGCAACGGTCCATAGACCACACATGTCGGCTTCTCGCGCACGACCGCAATCTTGGCCACCGCTTCCGGCGTGACCCATCCGGTCTCGCACAGCGCAGCGACATCGGCGTTTTGAGCGATCTCTTCCATGGTCTTGAAGCCATGCGTCAGGCTGCCGACGCTGCAATTGCCGTGGTCTTCCGCCACCGTCGCGAAAACCGCCTGCGTCCCCTCGGTCCAGAAGACGCAACTCGCCGCAACGGCTCCGGTCCGGCCATCCGCCGTCGCCGGCGGCATGGTTCGCTCGATGCGGCCGACCCCGGCAGGAACGTGCCTGATAAAGGCGATGGCAATCGGCGGGACCGCGAGGCCCAACAGGTCCTGCAGATCGAGGTGCCAAGTCTCGAAGCGATTCTGCGACATGCGCCATTCTCCCGATCGGATCTTCCAGTTATTCCAATTGATCTGCACCCATTCGACCAGCGACCGATGTATCACTCGCCTTCTTTGCGTGCCGCGAGGCTGAGGAACAGGAAGGCTCCGTAGAACGTGCCGTTCGCGACTCGCCGCCGCGCCTCCCCGTCCAAACCGTCAACCAGCCCCTGACCGATCTCGCCAGCCCGGCCGGCGGCGTTAGCGCCGCGCGCCAGCAGCGTCAGCAAGAAGTCGGGGCTCGTCGTCTGAACATAGCCGTGCGGTTCGACCGACTGCACCCTGAACCCCGCCGCGGTGACGAGAGCGGGAAGCCGCCGCATGAGGTACGGTGCGTGCACCATATGACGCAGCACCGCGCCTACGGCCGACTGCAGCGGATCGTCGTCGCACAGGGCGACGGTGAGGGTTGCAAAGTCGCCGTCGAAAATCACGAGCTGCCCACCCGGCCTGAGAACGCGGCGGGCCTCGGCCAGGGCAGCCTCCGGGTCGACCAGATGCGAGTAGACCGTGTGCGCGATGACAAGGTCGAAGAAGGCGTCTGCCTGCCCGGTTGCCACAGCGTCGCCGACCGCGAATGAGACTCGCGGTTCGCCCGCGAATGTCTCGCGCGCCATGTCGATGAACACGCAAGACGGATCGATCCCGACGAGTTGCGCCGGACGGACGTGCTGCATGATAAGCTTCGTCGTCGCGCCGTTTCCGCAGCCAATCTCGAGGACACGAGCGCCCCCGGGCAGGGCGATCTGCGCCATGTATCGGGCGCAGATGGCCTGCATGGCGGGCTCGGATGCGCGGACATTCAACGACTTGGCGATGGTGTCCAACACATCGCGCGGCTGCTCCCTGATACGGGCGTATAGATCGGTCACAGCGACATCACCCCTCGGCGACCTGCGCTCAGCTCCAGCGCAGCAGATATTTTTCCACCCGCCCCGCAACACCGAAGATCAGCAGCACCACCACCAGGATCAGCAGAATCAGCGCGAACATCAGAGCGGCGTTGTAGGTGCTCTGCGCAAACGACAAGAGATAGCCGAGCCCGCGGGTCGCCGCCACGAATTCTCCGACGCAGGCGCCGGTGAAGGCAAAGCCGACCGCGATCTTCAGATTGCCGAGCACCCAGGCCGCGACCGACGGCAGATAGACATGGCGCACCAGCGACCAGCGGTCGCCGCCGAGCGTGACGACGCGCTCGACGAGCCTGCGATCCACCTGCCGGATTCCGGTGAACACGGTGAAGAAGATCAACACCGCCACGAGAATGAAAGACAGCGCGACCTTCGAGGCGAGCCCGATACCGAGCCAGATCACGAACAGCGGGGCGAGGATCACGCGCGGGATGGCGTTGAGGAGAGTCATCACCGGCTCGAGCAGCTCGGCGATGAACCGAACGAGCGCCGCGACGACGCCGAGCAGAATGCCGACGGCAATGCCGAGCGCGAGACCGCCGAGCGCGGCGGTGAAGGTCGCGTCGAGATGCGGCCAGATGCGGCCGTTCGAGAACAGATCGACGAGCGCCGCTCCGATCCTGCTCGGGTTCGGCACATACAATGGGTTGAGGATGTCGGTATGGCCGGCGGCCTCCCAGACCGAGAGCAGGACCGCGAACGCCGCAAGCTGGCGCATCCAAGCATGGCGGGGATCGAGAAGCATCATGCCGCCTCCGCCCGGCGATCCACTTCGCGGGAGAGGTCGGCCCAGAGCCTCTCGTAGAGCGGCGCGAAGACGGGATGCGCGCGCGAGTGTACGGGATCGCGCGGCCGCGGAATCGGTACCGAGTAATGCTGCGTGATGTGCGCACGCGGCCCCTGCGACAGCAGGTAGACTTCGTCCGAGAGGCTGAGCGCCTCTTCAAGATCGTGGGTGACCAGAAGAACGCTGATCCCCTGGCGCTCGACCAGCGCGACGACGTCCCTCACTATGCGAGCGCCTACGATCGCATCGAGGGAGGCGAATGGCTCGTCCATCAGGATGAGCTTCGGCTTCAGCGCCAGCACCTGCGCGAGCGCGACGCGCTTGCGCTGGCCGCCGCTCAGGTGACGGGGAAACCGGTCGCCGAAGCCGGCCAGATCCAGCCGCTCGAGCCACGCTTCCGCCTCGGCGAGCGCCTTGCTGCGCTCCACGCCGTTGAAGCTCAGGCCGAGCGCGACATTGTCGCGCGCGGTCTTCCACGGCAGCAGGGCGTCGTCCTGGAACAGGATGCCGAGCTGCGAGCGCACAAGGTCGGTCCCGACCGTGCCCGAGAGCGGCTGCTGCAGCCCGATCACGGCACGCAACAGGCTCGACTTGCCCGAGCCCGAAGGCCCGACGAGGCTCACGAAACGGCCATCCCCGACGGCGAGGCTCACGTCTTCGAGGACCGGCTCGCTGCCATAGGAAATCGTCAGATCGCGGACGCGCAGCTTTCAACCTCCGACAATCGAAGTGTCGTACAGCCCGGACATGCTCGCACCGGACTTGATGAGGCCGCCGGCGATCAGGCTCTGCTCGACGCGCTTGGCGGAGTCGAGGTCGATGCTCACCGTTTCGGGATAGAGGTCGTCGCGGTGACGTGCGAGAATTTCGCCGAACTCCTTGAGATCGAGCCCGGTGGTCATCTCCTTCGGGAAAGCCGCGATCAACTGATCGCCGGTCATCCCGCGCAGCGCCTTGAGCGCATCCGCCAGTGCCTTGGTCAGCGCAACCATTTCCGGCCTGCGCTGCTCGATCTCCTTGGCACGCACGGCGACGCCCATGAATTCGAAGGAACCGCCGAGATAGTGCTTGGCGTCCTCGAGGTCCATTGCGTTCACGAGCACGCGCCCGCCCGAGCGCCGCAGCAGTGTCAGAGCCGGCTCCTGCACCAGGCCGACGTCGATCTGGCCCTGGCGCAACGCTTCCAGCAGATTGACGCCCATGGTCGCGAATTGGACTTTCTGGGCGTCGGCGCCGGCCTGCTTCAGCAGGTAGAGCGTCAGCGCATGATCGGCATTGCCGAGCGCGGAAACGCCGACCGTCCTTCGCTCCAGATCCTTGATCGTTCGAATCTGGTCGGCGGTCTTGGGAGCGGTGACGATGGCGAACAGGGGGAGGCGCCCGGTGACCGCGAAGCGGCGGATGTCCGCCCCGACATTGGCATAGGCCTGGATGGCAACGTCCAGCGCGGTGGCGGCGTAATCGACGGCGCCGCCGACCAGCGCCTGCATCGCGGCACCGCCGCCGCGGGCGTAGATGATTTGCACATCAAGTCCATGATTCTTGAAGTGGGCGGCCGAGCGCGCGACTTCGTACGGCACCCCGCACAGGAGCTGGCTGCAATAGGCGAGCTTGATCTGCTTGCCCTGCGCCTCAGAGCGGGTGGATCGCGCCACCGGGATGACGCTTGCGATCAGCGTGGCTCCCTTGAGCAGCGAGCGCCGCGACACGTCGGTATCGGGTAGGCGGGCGGTGGTCTCATCGCAACAGCTCATGGGAATCTCCAAACTTTGTCGCCAGGTGCGATCTGCCTCATTTCCTCCGTTCGTGACTGGTCGCGCCGCGGCCGTGCCGCGGACACGCGTGGCGTTATGGCTGTTCGTTGCAGCGATCGCCGCGAGGACCTTTACGGTTGACCGACTTGTCCTCGCCGGTATGTCTTGACGGACGATTGCGCGGAGGATTCGCCGGGGTCGGTCCGATGTCCAATGCATAATTCTCCTTGTTCTTTATGCCTGTTGGACATAAACAAAGCCATGGACCTGAGGCGCCTGCGGACGTTCGTCGCCGTAGCCGAACTGGGCACGGTCTCAAAGGCGGCGCTGCGCCTGCGCATTACCCAGCCCGCCCTTTCGCGGCAAATCAGCGATCTCGAAGCGGAGCTCGGCCTCAGGCTTTTTGACCGCGTTGGGCGCCGCCTCGTCCTGACCGCAGAAGGCGAGCAATTCCTCGGAGATTGTCGCATCGCATTGGGCCATATGGACTCGCTCGGCGAGCGGGCGGAGCGGCTTCGGCGCGGTGACAGCGGGGTGCTGAAGGTAGCGACTCCGCCGCAGACGATCGAAAGCGTCTTATCGACGTTCCTGCCTCGATACGCCGAACGCTTTCCCAACGTGCACGTGAAATTGACGGAGGCCCTTGGCCCCGATCAGTCGGCCATGCTCGAACGCGGCGAAGTTCACGTCGGCATCAGACACCAGCAAGGTGCCGATCGCCGCTTCGAAAGCCACGCATTGCCGTCGGACGAGGTCCTGGCCGCGTGCAACCCGTCGCTGCAGCTTGGCCCCGCCGGCATGATCGATATCGGCCGCCTCGCGTCCTACCCGTTGCTGGTGCTGGAATCGGGCTACTCGATTCGCAGGATGTTCGACGCAGCTTGCCGTCTCGCAGACGTCGTGCCCAACATTCTGCTCGAGAGCCGCGCGCCGCACACCTTGCTCGCGCTCGCCGAGGCCGGGCACGGGGTAGCGATCATTCCGTCGCTCCTGCGAACGGATCGCTACACGCTACGAATCGTCCGCGTGACGCACCGGCGCAAATCGCTTCGGGAGCCGTTGGTCATTCAATGGGACAACCGGCGCCTGATCCCGCGCTATGCCGAGAACTTTTGCGAGGCGCTCGCCCAGTATATGCGCGAGGCCCTTCCGATCACGCAGCCGTCGGCAAGCAAGGCGGCCACCGCACGGAAGCAAGCTGCTGTCCGAAAACGCAGGAACTGAAGCTGCCTGGTGTCCTGCGATACGGCGGCCATTGGATCTTTTCCGATCTGCATTCATCGCAGTGGCGCGATCATTGGGGTGAATTGATATTCTTTGATTCATGCCGATCGTGACGGCCAGCTCATTACAGAGAAGCGACCACCCAATGTCCGGTAAGGGTCGTGGACGGCAGCGGCGTGCGCCTGCCGCGCATCGTGGTAGTGCGCTCGACCGACACCTTCAAGGGCGACGACTGGCTCGGCTTGACGATGCGCGAAGCGAGCGTCGTGCGCAGCATCGGGGTGCTGCCGGTTCGCGACGGCGTCGAGACCAAGGAACGTGTCCGGCGCGCGGTGGAGAAGGCGCGGTAGGCAGCGCGTTCATTCGCCCTTGATGTTCGCCTCGCGGATCACCCGGGCATATTCGTCATGCTGCTGGCGGATATGGGCGGCGAATTCCGTGGCCTGCTTGCCGACGGGGGTGAGTCCCTGCGCGGTCCACTTGGGCTTGAGCTCCGGCGCCAGCATGCCGGCCGCGCACCATTGGGCGAGCTGTGCGACCAGTTCCTTCGGCGTCCTTGCCGGCGCAAGCAGTCCGTACCAGACTTCGACCTCGTAGTCCTTGTAGCCCAGCTCGGCGATCGTCGGAACCTCCGGCAAGGGCTCGATCCTCGTCCGCGATCCGGTGGCAAGGGCGCGCAACTTGCCGCCTTTGAGGTGCTCGGCGACCTCGGCGTAATTCGCCAGCACCGCGGCGACGTGCCCGCCGAGCAACGCGTTCAAGGCCGGTGCGTTGCCGTTATAGGGGACGTAGACCATGTTGACCTTGGCCATCAGCTTGAGCTGCTCGAAGGCGACATGCTGGGTGGTCGCGGGCCCGACGCTGGCGTGCGACAGCTCGCCGGGCTTGGCGCGCGCCGCATCGATCAAGTCGGCAAGCGTGCGATAAGGCGACGCGCTGTTGACCACGATCACCTGCGGCGAGCTGGCGAGATGGCAGATCGGCTCGAAACTGGTCAGCGGGTCGTAGCTCAGTTTCTTGAAGTTCGGATGGATGATGAACGAGTTGGCGACGATCAGCACGGTGTTGCCGTCCGGCGCCGCGCGCGAAACCGCTTCGGTCCCGACCACCGACGCGGCGCCCGGACGGTTCTCGATCACCGTCGTCACGCCCTGCGTCCGGCCAATCTGCTCCGCCAGCACGCGGGTCAGCAGGTCGGCGCCGCCGCCCGCCGGGAACGGAACGACGAACTTGACGGTTCTCGACGTCTGCGACCATGCGCCGTCGCCTGACAGCGACCCGATGATGGCGACGGCAGCAATCACAAGCTTGAGCAGCTTGCCCATGGGTATGGCCTTCCCAGATCGGCGCGCACGGCCTGCAGTGATGTCGTTATCCGACATTCCCCAGATGAAATTCCGGAGCGGCGTAGACGATAGCAGTCGGCGGGGTGCCCCGAAAGCCAGAGGCGGGCTGCACGATGACCGCCAATCGCTCGGATCGTCGATCTCGTCATGACTCCTAGGCATGACTTGCATTTTCCGACCGGCGTACCGCCGTTATCGCGTTTTGTCGTGCTAGCGTCTGATCGCCAGAGGAAACGCCCCATAAGGGGTGGGTGGGTATGTAATGAGTACCAGTCTACCCCGGGGAAGCCTGGCCGCCAGCCGCCGGGCTTCTTCCCGTTGGATTCCGAGCCTCTGCACGTCCGTGCTTAATGCCCTCCTTGACGTCGCCAAATTGGCTCGGGGTCAAGGCCCCGGCGGATCTTGCTTCTTCTCGTGGCCGCTCGCCGCGAATCTGTCGTGTGTGCCCTTTTTTCCCGCAAATCATGTAGTGACGAGGACGCCGTCTTTCGGGCGATTCCGATTCAGAGAAGTCACTTTTTTGACAGGTTCCGCGGCACCGTCCGCATAGTTAGTCAATTCACTAACAAATCTTGACAGGCCTCGCCAACCGTTTATAGTTAGTCGAATGGCTAATCATTCTGAAACCCTCGACCGCGTTTTCCACGCGCTGTCCGACCCAACGCGTCGGGCGATCGTGATGCGGCTAAGCCGAGGCCCCGCGTCGGTCAGCGAGCTTTTCGAGCCGCTCACAATGGCGCTGCCGACGCTGCTCCAGCACATACGTGTACTGGAGCACAGCGGACTCATCGACACTGCGAAAATCGGCAGAGTGAGAACCTGCGAGGTACGGCCTGCGGTGCTCAGCGCCACCGAAGCTTGGCTCGCCAGGCAGCGCGCCGGATGGGAAGGCCGCCTCGACCGCATGGAGGCATACGTCACCGACTTACAAGCCAAGGAGAGCAAGCGTGGCAAAAGAAAACGGAAAAAGTGATGGTCGTCTCGACCTTGTGCTGACGCGCGTTGTCAATGTGCCTCGCGCGCTCATCTGGAAAGCCTGGACCCAGCCGAAGCACGTCAAAAAGTGGTTCACGCCCGCGCCGTGGACAACAGTCGATTGCGAGATCGACCTGCGTCCAGGCGGCATCTTTCGTACCGTCATGCGTTCGCCGGACGGTCAGGAGCATACCAACGTGGGCTGCTATCTCGAGCTCATCGAGCACGAGAAGATCGTCTGGACCGATGCCCTCGGGCCGGGTTTCCGGCCGTCCACCAAACCGTTCCTCACCGCGATCCTCACGTTCGAGGACCATGCGGGCGGGACCAGATACACGGCCCGTGCCATGCACAAGGACGACGCCGATCGCCAAAAGCACGCCGACATGGGCTTCGATGTCGGATGGAGCAAGGCCCTCGACCAGCTCATTGCAATCGCGGAGCACATCAAGGAATGAGCGCGAGGCTTTCAAGACGACTGAGGCTGGTGGACCGCGTGGCTATGACGCTGGCAAAAAGATCAATGGACGTTGGAGAACGTGGTACGCTTTAGTTATGAGAATCAACTGGAAGGATGTTTTTAAGTTTCTCTCCGGCGCGTTTTTTGTCACGGCGGGGGCGAGCTGGTATTTTTGGTGGTATCACATCAGTGTTCCTGTTCCTTTCTTCGGACTTACGATGACCCCGGAGTTTTTGGGAATACGAGGCTTCATACACTTCGCGTTGTTTCTGATTTCCTTCTACTTTGGGTTCATAAAGAAGTAACACCCATCATATGCCTGCTGCGCCGACACAGCTGCGGCCGGAGGGGAACATGAAGAACTTCGTGCGTCGTCAATTCATGCAAATTGCGGGAGCCGCTGCGGCACTCCCGATCCTTGCACCACTTGCGTGGGCGCAGACCTATCCGTCGCGTCCGGTGCGCGTGATCGTGCCGTATGCGCCCGGCGGAGTCACCGACGTCGTCGCCCGTCTCATCTCGCAGAAATTAAGCGAGCAGCTCGGCAAGCAGTTCTTTGTTGAAAACGTGCCTGGTGCCAGCGGGAATATCGGCACCAGCCAGGCGGCAAAGGCGGCGCCCGACGGCTATACGGTTCTCGTCGTTTTCAGCTCCTACGTCGTGAACCCAACCCTTTTCGACAAAATTCCCTATGATCCCTACAAAGACTTCGAGCCGGTCACGCTTGCGACCACTTCGACGACCGTGTTCGTGGTCAACCCGTCAGTGCCGGCACAGACCGTCAAGGAGGTGGTCGCGCTCGTTCGGGCCAATCCCGGCAAGTATAGTTTCGCATCGGCGGGCGCCGGGACGCAGTCACATCTCGCGGGGGAACAGTTTCGTCTGTCGCTCGGGCTCGACCTCGTGCACGTCCCGTTCAACGGCGGAGGCCCGGCGATCGCCTCGGTGGTCGCAGGTCATACCCCGATCGGGTTCAATTCGCCGACCGCATCCGTCGAGCAGATCAAGGCCGGCAAGGTGCGCGCGCTCGGCGTCACCGGCGAAAGGCGCTCGCAAAGCATGCCCGAGGTGCCCACGATAGCGGAAGGCGGCTATCCGGATATCAAGGGAGACAGCTGGGTCGGCGTCCTCGTCCCGGCCGGAACACCGAAGGACATCGTCGCTCTGCTCAATCGCGAGATCGTCAAGATCCTCGCGCTGCCGGACCTGAAGGAGCGTTTGGTGACGCTTGGCTGCGACGCGATTGCGAGCACGCCGGAGGAATTCGCGCAACGCATCAAGTCTGAAATAGAGATATGGGGCAAAGTGATCCGCGCCGCGAACATCAAGGTGCAATAGCGGCAGGGATCTTCATGCGGAGCGAGTTGCCGAAATGGGCGGAGATCGTGAAGCTCTCGGGCGCGACGGCGGAATGAG
>Ga0137368_10007927_pt1 | contig 11009 bp, 9 predicted proteins | sample SagtaG_13_FD_104917 | JGI IMG/M metagenome (GOLD analysis project Ga0137368, IMG submission 104917) | Vadose zone soil microbial communities from Sagehorn Ranch, Mendocino, California, USA - Sage1_L_100_16 metaG | ecosystem: Environmental > Terrestrial > Soil > Vadose zone | place: USA...
CGCACCGGGTCGCCGCCTCCCCCGCACGTTGCTTCTCGACGTCGGCCTCGATCGCCTGGAAATACGCCGCCCGCTGGAGCGCGAGTTTCAGGTCGTGGAGCCGGATCGGCTTGTGGTGATAGTCGAACGCGCCGAGCTGGACCGCGCGGATCGCGCTCTCGCGGCCGCCGTCACCGGTGAGGACGACCACCTTGGTCTGGGGCGCGGCCTTCATGATCTGGTCCAGCGTCTCGAGCCCCGGCTCGGCGCTCTCCGGATCAGGGAGCAGCCCGAGGTCGAGGCAGACGAGCGCCGGCTGCTCGCGCTTGAGCGCCGAGAGGGCCTCCCTACCGTGCTCGGCACAGAGGAGCGTGAAGTCGTCCCGCAGCCCATGCTTGAGTTGCGTACGGATCAACTCCTCGTCCTCGACGATGAGGAGGGTGGGCTTGTTCACTCCTTCAGCTCACCCGGGCGAGAAGCGCGCGCGCGAGCTTTCCCGGATCGTGCCGCGCGTCGTCGCCCGTCGCGAGCAGGTCGCACTCGACGACGGAGTGGCCGAGCGCTTTCAGGAGCTCGACGTCCGCTGGGACCGGCGCCGCGCCCAGCGGCGCATACCGTGCGATCTGCTCGGGCGCGAACGGCGCAGTGTTGACCAGGATGTCGTGGATGGGAATCGTCGGCGCATGGCGGCGAATGGCCATGAGGTGATCCACCCCGGTGTGACCGTCGGTTTCGCCCGGCTCCGTCATGAGGTTCAGGACGAGCACCACGCGGGCCCGAGATCTGGTGATCGCCTCGGGCAGCTCCCGCACGAGAAGCACCGCCACCAGGCTCGAATAGAGGCTGCCCGGGCCGATCACGATCAGGTCCGACCGCTCGAGCGCGTCCAGCGCCTCGGGCAGGGCCAAAGCATCGCTGGGATGGAGCCGCAGGCGGCGAATCGGGCTCCGAGCGCCCGCGAGGCGGGACTCGCCCTCGATCACGGTCCCGTCGCACAGCTCGGCGTAGAGCATCACATTCTCGGTGGTCGAGGGCAGGACCCGGCCGCGGATCGAGAGCATGCGACCCACGCGCGCGACGGCCCTGGCGAAGTCGTGCTCGAGCTCGGTGAGGGCGGTCAGGATGAGATTGCCGAGGCTGTGCCCCGCGACCTCGCTCCCGCGGGTGAAGCGGAAGTCGAACAGTTCCGACAGCTCGGGATCGCCCTCGGCGAGGGCGAGCAGACAGTTCCGGATGTCGCCGGGGGACGGAAGCTGATAGCTCGCTCGGAGCATGCCGGAGCTGCCGCCGTCGTCGGCGACGGTGGCGATCGCGGTCAGGCGCGCCTGGTCCCGCTCCGAATCCCAGCGGCCCGACTCGAACAGCGACGCCCGCAGCCCGCGGAGCACCGTGGGCAGCCCTGTACCGCCGCCAAGCGCGACGACACGCAGGCCGGGACGCGCCGGCTCCCCGCGCCCGCTCGAATGGGACACGGGGGTAGCTGACGTAATGAGCGAAGACGGCGCCATGGCTTAGAGCTCCTTCGCGGAACCGGGCACGACCATGTCTTGGAAATGGCGCGCGAGCGATTGACGCAGGACCGCCCTCTTCGTGTACGCGTACACGCACGTGTTGTCCTGCACCAGGTACGACTGCACGACGCCGCATGTCTGGAGCTTGATCAGCGCTTCCTGCGTGGACGCCACGTCCCGCCTGATCCACCACTCGGCGATGCCGCGCGGGGTGTCGGAGGCCTCGTTGTTCTGCATCAGGTACCGCACGATCTCGCGGCACACGGGATCGCTCGCGAGAAGGTCTCGAAGCGTCGTCACCCTGCTGTGGCCGGACTCGGGAGCTGGCGTCAATTCGGGGTGCTGACGGAGCACGAACGGGGCCAACGTCCTAACTGCCTGCACTGTCGACACATTGGCGACCCGGAGAGATTCCGAGCCAGCAATATTTGCGGGGCTAGAGACCGAGGTCGGAGCCGGCCGCGGCGGCGACGTCCCGGCCGTAGGCCTTCAGCTTGTACTGCAGGCAGCGCACGCTGATCTGGAGCAGCCGAGCCGCCTCGGTGCGGTTGCCGAGGGCCTTGTGGAGAGTCCGGAGGATGTGGCGACGCTCGACCTCGCTGAGGGGCAGCCCCGCCTCGAACAGTCCCGACAGGGCAGGCCCGGCCACGCTGGAGAAATCTCCGGCGAAGAGGTCTCGCTCGGTCAGCGTGTCGCCCTCGGCGAGGACGACCGCCTGCTCGAGAAAGTTCTCGAGCTGCCGGATGTTCCCGGGCCACGACTGCGTGAGCATGCGTTCGAGGGTGGCGGGCGTGACCTTGGTGATGTGTTTTCCGTAGAGCCCAGCGAATCGCCGCAAGAAGTGATCGACCAGGTGTGGTATATCCTCCGGCCGCTCGCGGAGCGCGGGCACCTTGATCATGAAGACCGCGACCCGGTAGTAGAGGTCCTCGCGGAACGTACCCTGCGCGACGGCGGCCTTGAGGTCCTTGTTGGTCGCGGTGATGAGCCTGATGTCCGTCCGGATGGGCTTCGTCCCACCCACCTTGGAGAACTCGCGCGTCTGAATGACGCGAAGGAGCTTGGCCTGGAGCCTTGGACTCAGCTCGCCGAGCTCGTCGATGAACAGCGACCCGGTGTGAGCGAGCGCGAAGACGCCCTCGCGATGCTCCGTCGCGCCGGTGAAGGCCCCCTTCACGTGACCGAAGAGATGACTCTCCATCAGGCCTTCCGGAATCGTCGTGCAGTCGAGCGTGATCAGGGGACGATCGCGGCGAGGACTCGCGTAGTGGATCGCGCGCGCGATCAACTCCTTGCCGGTGCCGCTCTCGCCGTGGATACAAACGTTCACGTCGCCGACCGCCACTTTGTCGATGCGCGCAAAGATCTCGGCCATCTGCGGCGATTCACCGATGATGCCGTCGTAAGCCGAGCGGACCGCCGGGGCGAGCGCCCGTCCCGGCGTGGTCCGCGTGCTCGGCACCGCCGGGCGCGCGACACATTCGTGGGTTTGGTCCACGGACGTGTGAACGAGCAAGGCTAATACCAAGGGCGACTCGATCCCTAACTGCACGGTTCGCTTGCACATTTTGCGCGCCCGCAACTCTTGCGTGACGACCCTGGGTGGCCGGGACCTGATCAGGGTAGAAGGAGGCAGGGTGCGGGAATCCACTGGAGGCTTCTAAGTAAGGCATCTAAATCAGGCACATGGAGGCGGCGTAACGGGCACCGATCGGTTGATCAGAAATGCAACACGACGCCTCCGCGTCAGAGCCGAGGCGAACGATTTACCAGTCTTCGCTTTCCAATCTCGCTCCAGGGGGGCAAAGTAGCCCAGCGAGAGGAGCAATTTCCAGACGGCGGCGAGTCGAGGCGCCGGATACGGCGTGAGCTCTCGGCGCTTCCTACAATCGCGGGGGCGGGTCGTCGCTGGGGATAGTCAGGATCACGTGGGACCGGACCTGGAGCTCCTGGTCGATCTCTCGGCGGAACCGCCGGTCCGCTCGTCGGCGTTCGGGACCCTGGTACACTGATCGGCTTCGACGCTCTCCGCGCCGGCGATCGAGGATCACCTCGACGTTCGCGTCGTCCCGGAACCGATCGACCAAATATTCATAGAGGCGGGGCTCGTGGCGGGAAACAAGAAATAGATGTCGGGCCATGTGTCTCGCTCTTATCCGTCTGACCTGTGTGGCGGTTCGCGTTTTCCGCACTGAACAGAAGCGGGGAGCATTTGCGGTGCCATCCGGGAAGATGTTGAATCTCTCGGCACTTTCCGCGAAGCTGTGGGCGCGAGTGTAAGACTTTCTGACGGGGAGGACGCATGCATCGGGTGATCGTCGTGGTCGCTCGAGACCGCCTCGACCTGTTCAGCTACTTCGAAAACATCTTCGCTGGCATGCCGGACATCAAGGTCCTGCTGGACCGTCGCCTCGCGCCGCCTGACGCCGCGCCGAGCGCCGCGACCGATCCCCCGCTGCGCGAGCGTCGGGACATCTACGACGAGCTGCAACAACGAGGCTTCGTCATGATTCGCCTGTGGTGATGCGACTGGCCTGGACGGTTCGGCGGAACTCGTACTTTGATTCAATCGACCTCATGCGTGTCGCCGAGCAAGCGCGGCAGCTGGCGGGGGTGACGGAAGTCGCGGTCGTGATGGGAACGGCGCCGGGCCGCTCGATGCTGGCCGAGGCCGGGATGTGGCCGCCGGAGGCGCCGGAAGTCGGCCCCTCCGATCTCCTGATCTGCGTTCGCGCGAGCACCGAGACGGTCGCGCACCGCGCGCTAGCGCGCGTCGAGGAGCTCTTGAGCGCCAGCCGGGACGGCGAGCCGGCGCGTGAAGATGTGGTGTCGCGCACGACCGCCGGCGCCGCGCGCCGAGCCGCCTCCGCCAACATCGCGGTCGTCGCCGTGCCGGGAGCCTATGCCGCCATCGACGCGCACCAGGCGCTTTCGGCGGGACTGCACGTCTTCCTCTTCAGCGACGGCATATCGTTGGCCGACGAGGCAGCGCTCAAGCGTCGCGCGCGTGCCCGCGGCCTCCTGGTCATGGGGCCGGAGTGCGGGACGGCGATCATCAGCGGCGTGGGCCTTGGATTCGCGAACCGGGTTCGCCGCGGGTCCATCGGCGTCATCGGAGCCTCGGGAACCGGTATCCAGGAGGTGACGAGCCTCGTTCATCGCCTCGGCGCCGGCGTCTCTCACGCGATTGGCACCGGGGGACGCGATCTCCACGCCGCCGTCGGCGGTCTCACCACGCTCCAGGCGATCGAAGCCCTCGCTGCCGACGTCGCCACGCGAGCCGTGGTTGTCGTCTCGAAGCCTCCGTCGCCCGTGGTCGCCGACGCCGTGCTCCGGGCCGCGGTGGAGACCCGGAAGCCGGTCGTCGCCTGTCTGCTCGGCTACGAGGGGGCGACGCCGGGCGGCGCCCGGGCGGTGGCGACGCTTGAAGAGGCGGCCTCCACCGCGGTCGGGCTCACCGAGGGCGCGGTCCGTGCGCTCGGACGACCACGGTCGGCGCCCGCGAGCGGCGCACGGGGGGCCGTCCGCGGCCTCTACGCGGGCGGGACGCTGTGCGACGAAGCGCGGCGCATCGTGGGCGGGAGTCCTCCTCATCGATTCGTCGATTTCGGCGCCGAGGAGTACACGCGGGGGCGGCCGCATCCGATCATCGATCCGAGCCGACGGAATGCCGCGCTCGTCGACGCCGCCGACGATCCGAGCGTCGCCGTGGTCCTGCTCGATCTGGTCCTCGGCGACTGCGCGCATCCGGACCCGACGGGCGCCCTCCGCCCGGCGCTGACCGAGGCGCGCGCGAGACGCGGGGGCCGTGACCTGACGGTCGTCGCTCACGTGGTCGGGACCGACCAGGATCCGCAGGGTCTCGAGAAGCAGGAGGAGAGCCTCCGCGAGCTCGGCGCGATCGTGTGCGCGAGCAACCGGATCGCGGCCGAGACTGCCCGGGCGCTCGCCGAGGGACGCGATGCCACCTGAGACCGATCTTCTCCGCGCTCCGCTGGGGGCGGTCGTCGTCGGCCCCGAGCTGTTCGCGTCGGCGCTGGTCGCTCAGGGCATCCCGGTACGGCGGGTCGACTGGCGGCCTCCGGGGTCGCCCGAGGCGCTCGCATCGCTCTGGTGCGACGCCGTCGACACCGCGAACCGCATCGCCCTCGATCGGCTCCTCGCCGCCCATCAGATCCTCGTCGACGTTCGTCCCGCGATCGAGGTGGTGCCGGGCATGACGCGCGAGACGATTCTTCACGCCGGGCCTCCCATCGCCTGGGAAGACATGAGCGGCCCGATGCGCGGCGGGGTCGTCGGTGCGTTGATCTATGAAGGGCTCGCGCCGAGTTGGCAGGACGCCGAGCGTCTGGTCACGCGCGGCGCGGTTCGCTTCGATCCCTGCCATCATCACGCGGCCGTGGGACCGATGGCGGGCGCCACCACCGCGTCGATGCCGGTCCTGGTGGTGGAGAACCGCGCCGCGGGCAACCGCGCCTACTCGACGCTGAACGAGGGGCTCGGCAAGGTGCTGCGGTACGGCGCCTACGCTGCGGACGTGATCGATCGCCTTCGCTGGTTCAGGGACGTCGTCGGCCCGGCGTTCGGCGAGGCCATCCGGCGTGCAGGAGGCATCGACCTCCGTGCGCTGATCGCGCAGGCGGTGCAGATGGGCGACGAGTGTCACAACCGGAACCGCGCCGCATCCGCGCTGCTCATCAAGGCGCTCGCCCCGGAGATCGCGGGGCTCGATCTGCCGGCCACCGAGCGCCGCCGCATCCTCGCCTTCGCAGCGTCCAACGAGCATCTCTTCTTGAATGTCGGGATGGCCGCGTGCAAGGCAGGGCTCGACGCCGCCCACAAGGTGCCGGAGTCGACGCTCGTCACGGCGATGGCGCGGAACGGTACGGAGTTCGGGATCCGCGTCAGCGGGCTGGGCGACCAGTGGTTCACCGGGCCGGCGCAGACGCCGCAGGGCCTCTACTTTCCCGGATTCGGCCCCGGCGACGCGAACCCCGACATCGGCGACAGCGCCATCACCGAGACGGCCGGCCTCGGCGGCTTCGCCATGGGCGGCGCCCCCGCCGTTGTCCAGTTCGTGGGCGGCACGCCGGCCGACGCGCTCGGGTACACGCGGCTCATGTACGAGATCACGCTCGGCGAGAGCACGGCCTACCGTTTGCCGCCGCTCGACTTTCGCGGGACGCCCACGGGAATCGACGTGCGACTCGTCGTCCAGACCGGGATCCTTCCCCAAATCGATACCGGCATGGCTCATCGCGAGCCGGGGATCGGGCAGGTCGGCGCGGGTCTCGTCAAGCCGCCACGCGTCTGTTTCGACCTCGCGTTCGAGGCACTGGTGCGCGCCCGGGCGGGCGCCGCCGACGTCTCGCGATGACCACCCGGCGCATCGGCGCGCGCATCCCACGCAACGAGGATCCCCGATTGCTGCGGGGGCTCGGCTGCTTCGTCGACGACCTGCACCCGCCGGGGATCCTTCATGCGGCATCGCTGCGAAGCCCGCACGCTCACGCGCGGATCGTGAGGATCGACGCGACCGCCGCCCGCCGCGCGCCGGGTGTTCATCTGGTGCTCACGGCCGCCCACCTGGGCGAGCTCAACCGGCCGTCGCCGCTGCTGATCCCGCACCCGACGCTCAGCCATCCGCGCACGCAGCGGCCGCTCGCCGTCGACGAGGTGCGATACGTCGGCGAGGTCGTGGCCTTCGTCGTCGCCGACAGCCGCTACGTCGCCGAGGATGCGATCGCGCTGATCGAGGTGGAGTACGAGCCGCTCGCCGGCGTGACCGATCTGGCGACCGCGCTCGCGCCCGGCGCCCCACGGGTGCACGCCGACGTGCCGGACAACCGCGCCGCGCGCTTCCGACAGACGGTCGGCGACGCCGACGGCGTGCTGGCGCGCGCGCACCGGGTGCTGCGCGAGCGATTGACGATCGAGCGGAGCTGCGGCAGCCCGATCGAGGGGCGCGGCGTGGTTGCCGAGTGGGACGCGCGCCGCCGAGTCCTCAAGGTCTGGGATTCGACCCAGGCGCCACTTCCCATCCGGAACGGACTCGCCGGGCTCTTCGGCCTTCCTGAGTTCAGCGTGGAGGTCGTGGCACCCGACGTGGGCGGCGGCTTCGGAACGAAGATCATGCTCTTCTATCCGGAGGAGATCCTCGTCCCGCACGCGGCGATCACGCTCGGGCGACCCGTGAAGTGGACGGAGGACCGGCGCGAGCACCTCATCGCGGCCAACCAGGAGCGCGGGCAGATCCACGACGTCGAGGTGGCCATCGACGAGACGGGCCGGATCCTGGCGCTGCGCGATCACTTCGTGCACGACACCGGGGCTTACACCCCGTATGGCATCGTCGTGCCCATCATCACGTCGACCCAGCTTCCCGGCCCCTATCGCCTGAAGAACTACACCGTCGAGTTCGAGGTCGCGTATTCCAACAAGGCGGCGGTGTCCCCGTCTCGGGGCGCCGGCCGCCCGCAGGGCGTCTGCGTCATGGAGCGCGTGATCGGGCTGATCGCGCGCGACCTCGAGCTCGAGCCGGCGGAGGTTCGGCGCCGCAACTTCATCCAGCCCGACGAGTTCCCGTGGGACGTGGGGCTCACCTTCCAGGATGGGGGGCCGACGCGCTACGACAGCGGGAACTACCCGGCCGGCCTCGCGATGGCGGTCGACATGATCGGAGCCGTCGATTTCCGGCAGCGGCAGAGCGAGGCGCGCCGCGCTGGGCGGTACCTCGGGCTCGGACTCGGCTGCTACGTCGAGGGCACCGGGATCGGGCCGTACGAGGGCGCGCATGTGCGCGTCGAGCCGAGCGGTAAGGTCCTGGTCGCGACCGGCCTGACGACGCAAGGTCAGGGCCACGGCACCACGTTCGCCCAGATCGCCGCCGAGGCGCTCGGCTGCGATCCCGCCGACGTCTCCGTCGTCACCGGGGACACCACCAAGTTCAACTGGGGCGCCGGGACGTACGCGAGCCGCGGCCTGGTGACGAGCGGCAACGCGATCCACCGCGCCGCGACGGAGGTCCGTGAGAAGGCCTTGCATCTTGCGGCGGGCCTGCTCGAAGTCTCTCCGGACGACCTCGAGCTGGCCGACGGCCGTGCTCGCGTCAGAGGTGTGCCGGGCAAAGAATTGACGCTCGGCGCGCTGGCCACGGTGGCGAACCCGATCCGCTACGCGCACGGGAAAGAGGCGGCCGAGGCCGCCCTGAAGCTCGTGAAGCCGCGGGAAGGCGCCGTCCTCCGCGAGGGCGAGGAGCCGGGGCTCGAGGCGCGCGGCTACTACGCGCCCCCGCACGCGACCTTCGCCAGCGGCTGCCACGCCGCGATCGTCGAGGTGGACCTCGACACCGGGAACCTCACGTTCCTCCGCTACGTGGTTCAGCACGACTGTGGCACCGTCGTGAACCCGACCATCGTCGAGGGCCAGATCCGCGGGGGCGTCGCGCAGGGCGTCGGCGGCGCGTTCTACGAGCGCATCGTCTACGACGCCGACGGCCAGCCGCTCACCGCGACCTTCGCGGACTTCTTGATGCCGACCGCGCTGGAGGTCCCCGAGATCGAGATCGGCCACATGGAGACGCCGTCGCCGCTGAACGCGCTCGGGATCAAGGGGGTGGGCGAGGCCGGCGCCATCCCCGTTCCCGCGCTCGTCGCCGAGGCCATCGACGACGCGCTGGCGCCGCTCGGGGTGCGGGTGCGCGAGATGCCGCTCCATCCGGACCGGTTGCGTCAGCTGATCGCGGCTGCGCGAGCGCGTGGTGGTTGATCCCCGGACGGCGGTGGACAGGTCGACGGGCGGGGTCCCGGGGGAGATAGATAGTTTGACACTTATAGAAATGTCGAATACAGTCTGTCTGGGCTGACCGCGCGGCGCCGGGCGCGCGCGGCCGCCGGTGAGGAGAGCGCGATGAGCGACGAGTCGATCAAGGAGATCGTGAAGCAGAAGTACGGCCGAGCGGCGCTGCGCGTCGTGAGCGGCGACGGCGCGTGTTGTGGCCCCGCGTCGTCGCGCGGCGACTGCGATCCGATCACGTCGAAGCTCTACGAAGCCGGCGAGACCGCCGAGTTGCCGGCCGAGGCGGTGGCAGCCTCACTCGGCTGTGGGAACCCGACGGCGCTCGCCGAGTTGTCCCCGGGCGAGATCGTGCTGGACCTGGGCTCGGGCGGCGGTATCGACGTCCTCCTGTCGGCCAAGCGCGTCGGCCCGACCGGCAAGGCCTACGGTCTCGACATGACCGACGAGATGCTCGCGCTCGCCCGTGCGAACCAGGCGAAGGCCGGTGTCGAGAACGTCGAGTTCCTCCGGGGCGAGATCGAGGCGATCCCGCTGCCCAGCGATTCGGTGGACGTCATCATCTCGAACTGCGTCATCAACCTGTCGGCGGACAAGGACCGCGTCTTCGCCGAGGCCTTCCGCGTGCTCAAGCCGGGCGGACGATTCGCGGTCTCCGACGTCGTCGTGCGCGGCGCCGTGCCGCCCGAGATCCGCAAGAGCGTCGAGCTGTGGATTGGCTGCGTCGCGGGCGCGCTGCAGGACGACGAGTATCGGGCAAAGCTCGCGAAGGCCGGGTTCGAGGCGATCGACCTCGAGCCGACACGGATCTACCGGACCGACGATGCGCGCGACTTTCTCGCGGGCTCCGGGATCGACGTCGACGCGATCGCGCCCGACGTGGACGGCAAGTTCATGAGCGCGTTCGTCCGGGCCCGCAAGCCGACTCGGTGAGGTCCCGCAGACCGCCGAGGTGATCCCCGCCTCTCTGGCGCTTCTCGGTGCGAACGTCGTCTACGCGACATCGTACGTCGCGGCACGCGTCACGCTCGGAAGCGTCCCGCCGGCGACGCTCGCGCTGGCGAGGCTCGCCATCGGCTCGCTGGTCCTGGCGCCGCTCGCCCGGCCGCGGGCCTCGGATGCGACCCTGTCGCGCGACGACCGCCGGGCCATCGCGTGGATGGGGATCCTCGGCTTTGCCGCGGCGTACGTCTTCGCCCACTGGGGCATCGCGCGGTCCACGGCCACGAACGCGGCGCTCTTGATCGTCATCGAGCCGGTCGCGCTCATGCTGTTGAGCCCGCTGTACCTCGGCGAGCGACTGTCGTGGCGCGAGGCGATGGGGGCGGCGCTGGCCATCCCCGGCACGGCCCTGGTGGTCGTCAACGGGATCCCCGGGGTGACCGAGACGCTCGTACCGCACTGGCAGGGCGACCTGCTGCTCGTGCTCGCAGGTCTCGCCTATGCGTCCTACTCGCTTTTGGGGCGTCGCGTGCTCGAGTGCCACGCGCCACTCCGCGTCACCGCCCGGTCGCTCGTCTGGGGCGCCGCGGGGATCCTGCCCGTCGCCGGGGCCGAGTGGGCGTCCGGCGCACGAGCGGCCTGGACGGCCACCGCCGTCGCCGGGACGCTCCTGGGCGCGGCGCTGCTCGGAGAACCCCTCACGCCCTTCACGATCCTCGGCGGCGCCTTGATCGTCGCGGGCCTCGCGGTGGCGTTCGGGCCCGGAGCCCGGTGACGGTATAC
>Ga0137368_10007935_pt1 | contig 11004 bp, 7 predicted proteins | sample SagtaG_13_FD_104917 | JGI IMG/M metagenome (GOLD analysis project Ga0137368, IMG submission 104917) | Vadose zone soil microbial communities from Sagehorn Ranch, Mendocino, California, USA - Sage1_L_100_16 metaG | ecosystem: Environmental > Terrestrial > Soil > Vadose zone | place: USA...
ACAGGTCGAGGTGGGCGAGTGCGCGATCGTCTGCGAGCACGCCGTCCTGCGCGCCACCGCCGCCGGCGGGACCTCCCGCCCGGTCGTGGTCGCCGACCACGTCTTCATCGGGCCACACGCCACCCTCCTCGGCTGTCGCGTCGACCGCTGCGCGTACATCGCCACCGGCGCGACCGTCCTGCACGCCGCGCGGATCGGCGCCGGTGGCTCGGTCGCGGTCGGCGCCCTGGTTCACGGCGGCACACTCCTCCCCGAGGAATTCTTCGTCCCGCCGAACATGATCGCCATCGGCGACCCCGTCCGCGTGCACCCGCCCGCCGACCCCGCGACCTTGGGCGAGGCCGTCAGGTCAACAGGCTTCGCACGATTGGCCTTCGGCGTGGATGCCGCCTGGGAGGACCGGATCACCAGGTACGAGCAGGCCGCCAAGGTACGCTCCGAGGAATTCGCCGCCCACGCCGACGACGTGCCCCTCTCGCCCGACGACCAGACCGCCCCGCCACCGCCGTGAGCGCCTCCGGCTGGTTAGTGACTCCCGCGGTCGCGGTCCTGGGCGTCTGTCACCGAGTCAGGGGCGTGCTCCTCGTCCGACGGCCGGTGATTCGGGAAATCCCACGGCGGGTGCCTCCACGAGGCCATGCCGGCCAGATAGCATACTGAGCGCTGATCCCTGCGGTGGGGGCGCGATGTGACCGAAGTGCAGCCGGACGGCGGTGCGACCGTGCGCCGCATGCTGGTCGGCACCCAGCTTCGGCGGCTCCGCACCGACAAGGGCATCTCGCGCGAGCAGGCCGGCGCGGCGATCCGGGCGTCGGAGTGGAAGATCCACCGGCTCGAAAACGGCCAGGTCGGCTTCAAGGACCGCGACATCGTCGAGCTGCTCGCCCTGTACGGCGTCACCGACCCGGATCAGGTCGCCGAGTTGCTCGCCCTTGCCCGCGACGCCAACACGCCCAGCTGGTGGTCGCGCTACAGCGACCTGCTGCCGCCGTGGGTTCGGGCCTACATCGATCTGGAGTCGGCCGCGTCACTCATCCGCACCTACGAGAGCCAGCTGGTCCCAGGCCTGCTGCAGACCGAGGGCTACATGCGCGCGGTGATCGCCGGCGCGCACCTGGGCGACTCCGCCGAGGACCTGGAACGCCGGGTGGCGCTGCGGCTGGGCCGGCAGGCGCTGCTGGCGCGGGCGGATGGCTTCCGGTTGTGGGTGGTGGTGGACGAGGCGGCGCTACGGCGGCCGGTCGGCGGCCCCGAAGTGCTGCGTGCCCAGCTCGAGCGGCTCATCGAGGCGACCACGTTGCCGACCGTGACCCTGCAGGTCCTGCTATTGAGCGCCAGCGCGCACGCTGCGATGGTGGGCGCGTTCAGCATCCTGCGGTTCCCCGAGCCGGACCTGCCGGATGTGGTCTATGTCGAGCATCTGACCAACGCCTTGTACCTGGATAAGCGCGGCGAGGTTGACGCGTACCTGGCGGTCATGCATCGCCTTGAAGTCGTGAGCGCGGCGCCGAGCCAAACTGTTGAAATCCTGAGCAGGATTCTCAAGGAGACCTAACGAGACGATGAATAGGGACGGACAGCGCCTCCGGTTACGTGCACTGCCGCACCACCGCGGGAAGACAGGTAACAGGAGACCGCAGCCGGCACGGCAGCTCGCGTTGTAGAGTCCATGATGGCTGCAGCGACGACGTAGCCCCACAGCACCTACAGGAGCCCCCGATGAACGGCACCCCCCCGTCCGACAGCGACAGCCTTTCCTTCCCCAAGATCGACACGACCGTGCCGCACTCGGCCCGGATCTACGACTACTGGCTGGGAGGCAAAGACAACTACCCCGCCGACCGCGAGATGGGCGAGCAGATCCGCGCGGTCCTGCCGAGCATCGTCGAAATGGCTCGCGACCAGCGAGCGTTCCTCGCCCGTGTGGTGCGGTACCTGGCCGGTGAGGCGGGGATCCGCCAGTTCCTCGACATCGGCACCGGCCTGCCGACCGCTGACAACACCCACCAGGTCGCCCAGCAGGTGGCGCCGGAGTCCCGTATCGTCTACGTCGACAACGACCCGCTGGTGCTGGCGCACGCCCGCGCCCTGCTCACCAGCAGCCCCGAGGGTGCCACCAACTACATCGACGCCGACCTGCGCGAATCCGACAAGATCTTGCGGGGCGCCGCCAAGACGCTGGACTTTGGCCAACCCATCGCGATCATGCTGCTGGGGATCGTGCACCACATCACCGATACCGACGAGGCGCACGCGATCGTGAACCGGCTGCTGGATGCCGTGCCTTCCGGCAGCTACCTCGTGATCACCCACACGACCAGCACAGTCACCGGCGCCGCGATGGAGGAGGCCGTGCGGCAGTGGAACGAGGCCGGCTCGGTCCCGATCGTCATCCGCACCCCTCAGGAACTCGCTGGCTTCTTCGATCGTCTGGAGCTGCTGGAGCCCGGCGTGGTGCAGACGACGCAGTGGCGGCCCGATCCCACCGACCACAGCGTCCGCGAAGTGGACGAGTACTGCGCCGCCGGACGCAAGCCCTAACGCGGTTCCACGCAACTGGTTCGGCGCAAGGTTCAGGCGAACTCGTAGCGCAGGGTTCCTTGCCGGTGACCTCCGTCCAGCACTGGCGGTCATGCGCGAGATCCTCGGCCAAGCGGCGGCGTCTCCGGATGACCGGCCGCTCATCATGGCCGGGGTGGGCGCCCTGGTCTTGGCCGACGACACCTCAGCGCTCGAGCTGGTCACCCGTGCGGTCACCCGGGCCCCGGCGGTGGCCCGCAGCACTTCTCGCACCGCCAGATCCTCATCATCCTGGTCGGGGTGATGGCGGGCATGCTCCTGTTCGCCCTCGATCAGAGCATCGTCGGCACCGCCTTGCCCCGGATCGTCAGCGAGCTCGGCGGCCTCACCCGGCTGTCGTGGGTGGTCACCGCCTACCTGCTGACCTCGACCGCGTCCACGCCGCTGTGGGGCAAGATCTCCGACCTGTACGGCCGGCGCCTGATCTTCCAGATCGCCATCGGCATCTTCCTGCTCGGCTCGGCCCTGTCCGGGCTCAGCCAGAACATGAGCGAGCTGATCGCCTTCCGCGCCCTGCAGGGCGTTGGCGGCGGCCTGTTCGCGATCGCCCTCAGCATCATCGGCGACGTCATCCCGCCCCGGGAGCGCGGCCGCTACCAGGGCTACTTCGGCGCCGTGTTCGGCGTGTCGAGCGTGGCCGGGCCGCTGCTGGGCGGCTGGCTCACCGACGGGCCGGGCTGGCGTTGGATCTTCTACGTCAATCTGCCCGTCGGCCTCGCCGCGCTGGTGATCACTTCGATGGTGCTGAAGATGCCCGTGGTCCGGCGCGAGCACCGCATCGACTACCTGGGCGCGGCCACCATCGCCGCCGCCGTGTCGTGCCTGCTGCTCTACCTCGACTGGCGCGGCAACGAGTTCGGCTGGACCGAACCCGGCGCGCTCGCCCTGCTGGCCGGCTTCGTGGTGCTCGCGGGGGCGTTCGTCCGCGTCGAGCTGCGCGCCGCGGAGCCGATCATCCCGATGCGGCTGTTCCGCAACCCGGTGTTCAGCGTCGGCAGCGCCTACGGGTTCCTGGGGGGCGTGGCGTTTTTTGGCGGGATCATCTTCCTGCCGATCTACCTGCAGGCGGTCAAGGGCATGTCGCCGACCGCCTCCGGCCTGGCCCTGCTGCCCGCGATCGTCGGCATCTTCTCCACCTCGGTCACCTCCGGCCGGCTGATCAGCAGGACCGGCCGCTACAAGATCTACCCGATCGTCGGCGCGGCGGTGCTGGTCGTCTCCCTGCTGCTGCTGTCGCGGCTGGGGGTGGACACGCCGTTTTGGCAGGTCGCACTCTTCGAGTACCTGTTTGGGGCCGGCCTGGGGCTCACCATGCAGACGATCGTCACCGCCGTCCAGAACGCCGTCGACTTCCGCGACCTGGGCGCGGCGACCAGCTCGGTCACCTTCTTCCGCCAGATGGGCGGCTCCGTCGGCGCTGCGGTGTTCGGGGCGGTGCTGTCCAGCCGCCTGGCCCATTACCTCACTGAGGCGCTCGCCCAGGCCGGGATCCGGTCCGGCGCGGGCGGGCTGAGCGTGAACGCCAACGACGTCCAGGCCGTCCAGCACCTCGCCGAGCCGGTCAAGAGCGTCGTGCTTGGCGCCTTCTCGCACGCCCTGGACGACGTCTTCCTGGTCGGGGTGCCGTTCATCGCGGCCCAGGCATCCAGCGCGCCTTGACGGCCGCCCGTCAGATCGCTCAGATCGCAGGGAGGGACGCACGTCGCGTCACACAACCCGATCCGCTAACGCGATACGCCTGATCTACCGCCAATTCCGTCCTGAGCCGGCTGCCGGCGTGGGGACAGGGCCTCTTGCCAGCCGACAGCAGGGGTGCAAACACCCTCGGCAGGATTCACTCTGGAACGGCAGTGTGAGCGCAGGCAACACTGAGCTCCGGCCCGCAACCGACCACCAGGCAGGTCGGATGGCCGGGCACACGGTCTGTCTTTGGCGGCTGCTACCAGACCAGAGGGCGAGCACGATGGACAGCGCACGCCGCTGGCCGAAAGGAGCTGTGATGTCCGAGCGACGGCCACCGGTTCGGCAACGGTCCGGCAGTGCTGGCGGTGCGGGCATGGTCTCCGCGCCGGATGTCGCCACGGAGTGGCTGCTCACCGCCGACGAACGCGGCAACCCCGCGACCGAGATCGACGCGGCGCGCCAGGACGGGCGCGCCTGGACGGACGGCAACCAGGTCGGCGTCCACGTCGATGGGGCCGCCTACTTCGCGCGGCTGCACCGGCTGCTCTCGGGCCTTGACCCCGGCGATTGGCTGTACTTGACCGATTGGCGCATCGACGCCACCTGCCAGCTGGCCGGGCCCGGCAGCGAGCTCGGCCCGCTGCTGGCCCGGCTGGCCCGCCGCGGGGTGGCGATCCGCGGGCTGCTGTGGCGCTCCCACCCGGCGCTGATCCGGTTCAACCAGGACGCCAACCGAGTGCTCGGCACGCTGGTCAACCGCGCCGGCGGGCAGCTGGTCGCCGACCAGCGGGTACGCCGGTTCGGCAGCCACCACCAGAAGCTGCTCGTCGTCCACGTCCCAGACGACCCCAGGCGCTGCATCGCGTTCCTGGGCGGGATCGACCTGTCCCGCGGCCGCCGCGACACCCCCGAGCACCAGGGCGACGCCGACCCGGTGCGGATCGACCCGCGCTACGGTCGGCGGCCGCCCTGGCATGACCTGCAGCTGGAGGTGCAGGGTCCCGCCGTCCTGGACGTCGACTCGACGTTCCGGGAGCGCTGGGAGGACCGCACCCCACGCGACCACCGCAACCCGCTGCGCGCCGCGTGGCGGCGCCTCAGCCACGAGCCCAGACACCTGGAGCTGCTGCAGCGCCGGCGGCCGCCGCCGCTGGTCGGCTCCCACGCCGTGCAGGTGCTGCGCACCTACCCGGTCCGCCACCGAGTGATCCCGTTCGCGCCCCAAGGGGAGCGCAGCATCGCCCGCGCCTACCTGAAGGCACTGCGGCGGGCGCGGGCACTGGTCTATATCGAGGACCAGTACCTGTGGGGGACGCTGGTGGCCGAGGCCCTCGCCACCGCGCTGCGCGACGCACCCCGGCTTCGCATGATCATCGTGGTGCCACGCTATCCGGATCAGGACGGACGTATCTCCGGCCGGGCCGCGCGCGCGGCGCAGTGGCAGGCCATCAACCACCTACAGCGCGCGGGGGGTCCGCGGGTGGCCGTCTATGACCTGGAGAACGAGCAGGGCACGCCGATCTACGTCCACGCCAAGGCGGTGATGATCGACGATGTCTGGGCGATGGTGGGCTCGGCCAACCTCAACCGCCGCTCCTGGACCCACGACTCCGAGGTCGCCTGCGCCGTGCTCGACCAGCAACGCGACCTTCGCCCCCCGACCGACCCGACCGGCCTTGGGGACGGGGCGCGGGTGTTCGCGCGTGAGCTTCGCCTGCGGCTATGGCGCGAGCACCTCGGCCTCGCCGGCGATCCGGGCGGCGACGAGCAGCTGTTGGACCCGGACGCGGGCTTCGAGGTCTGGCGGGCCACCGCCGCCGAGCTGGAGGCCTGGCACGACGGCGGCGGACAGGGTCAACGGCCGCCAGGCCGCATCCGCCCGCACCGGGTGGAGCTGGCGCGGGCCCTGAAGGCCCGCTGGGTGCCGGCGCTGTACCGGCTGGCGATCGACCCCGACGGCCGGCCCCTCCCGCTGCAGCGCGACAACACCCTGTAGGCGTCCCATGCCACCGCGGGCCGGCATGTCAACCGAGACGCTGACACCTCCATTGAGCGGATCGGCTCGACAAGTGGTCCAGGTCCTCGACGAGCAGCGCGAGATCGTCTACGAGGCCCGGCGCCGCGTCCTCGAGTCCCCCGGCTCCGCGGCCTTCAGAGGCTGGTCATCCGCGCGAGGGTCTCGTTGAGCAGGACCGTTGCGGGGCGGCGGCGCTTGGCGTTGGCTGCGCTCGCGGTGCTGGTGGCCCTGTGCATCGGCCTGGTCGCGTTGATCGTTGGCAGCTTCCAGGACCTGGCCAGGGTCGGGCCAGGGACTGTCCTGGACGTCGCCATCCTGGCGGCGGCCGGATGGTGGGCGTTTACCACCAGGCGAGTCTGGAAGCGTCGGCTGAACCTGGTCGTCGTCGCGCTCGCCGTCGGCGGCCTGCTCGCCGAGCTGGTCTATTTCGGGGTGGCGCACGCGACCGAACTGCTCACGGTGGTGGTGCTCGGTGTGGCCTATGCCGGCGCGGCGCGGCGCGCGCTCAGCGGTGGGGGGCGGGCGGCGGCCGACCGGGCCGCGCGTGGGGGCGTGCCAGCACCCACCAGGCCCTGGCTGCTGATCAACCCGAATTCGGGCGGCGGCAAGGCGCAGCGGCTCGGACTGGCCGAGGCCGCCACACGACGCGGCATCCAGGTCCGCGTCCTCGAACCCGGCGACGACCCGCAGGCGCTGGCCCACGCCGCCGTCACCGCGGGCGCTGACGCGATCGGCGTGGCCGGCGGCGACGGGTCGCTCGGCCCGGTCGCCGCGGTCGCCATGCAGCAAAACGTCCCCTTTGTCTGCGTGCCGACCGGCACCCGCAACCACTTCGCCCACGACCTCGGGCTCAACCGCGCCAAGCCGCTGGCCGCGCTGGCCGCGTTCACAGGTGTCGAGCGACGGGTCGACGCCGCCCGCGTCGGCGACCGCGTGTTCCTGAACAACGTCTCGCTGGGCAGCTACGCCGACATGGTACGCGAGCCCGGCTACCGGGCTCACAAGCTGACCACCACACGGGCCGTGCTGCCCAGCGCGCTGCGAGGCGAGCGCGCCGGGCTGCCGGTACGCGTGCACGACCCCGAGGGCCGCGCCCATGACCAGCCGCTGGTGCTGCTGGTGGCCAACAACCGCTACGACCTGCGTCACCCGTTCCACCTTGGCGCCCGCCACCAGCTCGATGCCAGCGTGCTCTACGTGGCGGCGCTCAGCGCGACCACCGGAGCGAGGTTTGCCGCGCTGCTGGGCCGAGTCGCCCTCGGCAACTACGTCGCGGGCGCGAGGTGGGCGGAGTGGACGAGCACGGCCGTCCGGGTCGACGCTGGTGTGGACCGCGTCCCGGCAGGTATCGACGGAGAGGCCGCCATGCTGGACACGCCAATGGAGTTCCGGACGCTCCCGCTGGCCCTGCGGGTGCTCGTGCCGCCTGGGACGCCGACGGCGGGGGCGGCGAGTGTCCGCCTGTTCACTCCGGCGACGGTGCGGCGGCTGTGGGCGGTCGCGTTGGGCGACCACCGCTGAGAGCCTCGGTGAGGGGGGTGCGATCGTCATCCACGAATACGAGGCTGCGGCAGCGTGAGACCGAATTTGTGCACTCCATGGGTCATCTCGGTGGGCTGATCCATGAGTATGGGCAGGTCGCGCGGTGCGACGAATAACCGGCACCGACAGGTAGGGTTCCTGCCCGCTGGCCGGGGATGGCCGGCAGTCGCGGGGCCATGGAGGGCAGGAGGAGCCCGTGCTGGAGGTGGACCACGACGCCCCAGCACAGGCCCAGGGCAATCGGTGCACACTGGGTTGGTCCTTGGCCAGCAGAAGCAGGAGACACTGGCATGATCCTGGTGACGGGAGCGACCGGCACGGTCGGCAGCGAGGTCGTCAGGCAGCTTGTCAGCGCAGGCCAACGGCCGCGCGTCTTCACCCGCGACCCCATCACGGCGCGTCAGCGGCGTGTTCCTGCTCACCACCCAGAGCAGCCAGCAGCCCGATTGGGAGCAGGGCGTCATCCAGGCGGCCACGCGCGCGGGCGTTAGCCACCTGGTCAAGCTGTCGGTGTTCCGCGCCGATGAGCAGTCACCGCTGCAGATCGCACGCCAGCACGGGCAGGCGGAGCGGGCGCTTGCGCGGTCTGGCCTTGCTTACACGGTCCTTCGGCCGGTGTTCGTCATGCAGAACCTGCTCGGCATGGTGCGCGGCGGCACGATCGCCGCCGCCGCCGCCGCCACCACCACCACCACCACCACCACCACCACCACCACCGGGGACGGACGCGTCGCGATGGTCGACGCTCGCGACACCGCGGCTGTCGCGGTTGCCGCGCTGACCAGCCACGGACACGCGGGCAAGGTCAACACGCTGACCGGGCCGCAAGCACTGAGCTTCGACGAAGTGGCCAGGATCGTCTCGCAGCAGACCGGCAGGCAGTTCCGGCACGTGCGGGTCTCGCCGGATGCGGTGCGCGACGCGCTCCAAGCAAGGGGTGTGGCGGCCTGGTTCGCGGCCGACATGGCCAAGCTCCAGACCATGCTCGCTGCTGGATACGAGGAGGTCGTCACCGACGACATCCGCTCGGTGACCGGCAGCCCGCCCCGCACGCTCGCGCAGTTCGCGGCCGACTTCACCGGCGCCCTTACCGGCCAGCCCCAGGAAAGCTGAGCGCGCCGCCCGTGGCACGCCAACGCTTCCGGCCAGCGCGGCTGCCGAACTAATCTGGCCAATGCATCCTTCGCAACTACGCCTTTGGCACGATTGAGCCGTCGCTAGGGAGCGAGCAAAAGTCCGAGCTTGGCGCCGACGCCGACTGGCTACGCGAGGGCGTGCGCATGCTGGCGCAGGCGCTGATGGACGCCGAGGTGTCGGCGCAGATCGGGCATCGAGTCCTGTCTTGTTCCAGCGCGTGAGGAACGGCCGGTGCCAGGCTGCGGTGGGGTCGCTGCGCGGTGTCGTGACGGACGTAGGCACGCATCAGGAAGAGCCCGACGTGCTCGGCCCCCCGGGCCGGTCGGCCTTGGCCGTGGGGGGCGACCAGCCAGGGCACGTGTCACTCTGGGCCGCGCCTACGGGACAGCCGGCGCGGGTAGATGGGTAGACAGACCCGCGGCCGCCGATCCGATCAGTCCATGACGTCTGGGGGAGGGTGTCACCGGTATGAGCATGGCGTCGGATGTGGTGCCACCGTCGTGTGACAGCTTGGTCCGCATCCGACGCCCGTCGAGACGCTTCACGCGCTGGATGCTCGAGCATCGTGTCGGGGAGGTCGAGGGACCCGAGGTCAAGAGACCTCCAAAGATCAGCATCCCTGGTGGCAGGTGATGTGCCTGACCGGTGTGGATTACTTCTCGACGCTGAGTTATCTGCCCGGTATCGCGGCACTCGCCGCCGGCGTCCTGTCGCCGCTCGCGACCCTGCTGATCGTGCTTCTCACCCTGTTCGGGATGCTGCCGATCTATCGAAGGGTGGCGGTCGAAAGCCCTGGCGGACACGGCTCCCTGGCGATGCTCGACAGGCTACTGCCATTCTGGGGAGGCAAGCTGCTCGTCCTCTGCCTGCTCGGCTTTGTGGCCACCTCCTGGATCATCACCATCACCCTGTCCTCGGCGGACGCGACGGCCCACATCGTCGAGAACCCCTTCACCCCCGGATTCCTGCGGGACGAGCACGTCGCGATCACGCTCGGGCTGCTCGCGGTGCTCGGTGCGGTGTTCCTCGCCGGGTTCAGTGAGGCTGTCAGGATCGCCATCCCCCTGGTGGCGGGCTACCCTGCTGCTGAACGGGGTCGTGGTCGCGGTCGGGCTGCTCGAGCTCTCCAGCCACCCCGACCTGCTGGCTGGATGGCGGGACGCGCTGACCTCTCGTCCCGGCGGCCTGGCAGAGCTTTTCAGGACGGCGGTGCTGGCCTTCCCGTTGCTCGTTCTCGGGCTGTCCGGGTTCGAGACCGGCGTGAGCATGATGCCGCTGGTGCGCGCCGAGGGCGCCAGCCCACAGGAGCACCTGGCGGCACGCATCCGCAACACCCGCCGCCTGCTCACCGTCGCCGCCGCGATCATGAGCTTGTACCTGCTCGCGACCACGTTCGTGACCACCGTGCTGATCCCCGCCGCCGAGTTCGAGGAGGGTGGGCAGGCCAACGGACGTGCGCTGGCCTACCTCGCCCACAGATACCTCGGTAACGGTTTCGGCACGGTCTACGACGTCAGCTCCATCCTGATCCTGTGGTTCGCGGGGGCGTCGGCGATGGCCGGGCTGATCAACATCGTGCCCGCGGTACCTGCCCGGATACGGGATGGCGCCAGAGTGGGGCCGGGCGGTGCGACCGGTGGTACTGGCCTACACCGCGGTGGCGGTCCTGATCACGGTCATATTCGACGCGGACGTGAACGCGCAGGCTGGCGCCTATGCCACCGGCATTCTCGCCATGATGGTCTCGGCGGCCTTTGCGGTGACCATGAGAGCACGCCGTAGGGGGGAGCCGCGCGGCCACGCTCGGATTCGGGCTGGTCACGCTCATTCTGCTGTATGCGCTGGTGGAAAACGTGCTCAGGGTCCCGGCAAAGTGCCGGGGTGTCTGGTTTGGGCTGCTGTTCGGGGATCGTTGGAGTAGTCTTTGGCGGTGTCTGCCGACCCGGTGGTGCCTTGGTGGGCCGACTGGCCGTTGTGCCAGGCAGCGCCGACGGGCACGCCTGGCTGTATCGGCGGCCAGCTTGACCCTGACCAGCCGTGCTTCG
>Ga0137368_10007938_pt1 | contig 11001 bp, 9 predicted proteins | sample SagtaG_13_FD_104917 | JGI IMG/M metagenome (GOLD analysis project Ga0137368, IMG submission 104917) | Vadose zone soil microbial communities from Sagehorn Ranch, Mendocino, California, USA - Sage1_L_100_16 metaG | ecosystem: Environmental > Terrestrial > Soil > Vadose zone | place: USA...
CTCTTCCTGCCGAATCTCCGCGCCATACGCCGCGACGGCACGCCCGGCAAAGCGTCTGTCCTGATCGCGATCCCTGGGGCTGGGATGCCCCTTCCCTTCTTCCGCGCCCTGGTCCCAGATACGCACGAAGCGCGTCTTGCCGTCAGCGTCCAGGAAATCGGGATGGGCGAAATCGAAGCCGCCAACGTCGATGATGCCTACCAGAACGGGCGGCAGCCTGCGTGACGGATTGCGCATTCTGCGCGGGACGAGGGGTGCTCAACGCCTGGCCGCGCTCGACGCGCAGGACGCTCGGGCTGCGGGCCAGCTCATCGAGCGCCGACAGTGGCACTTTCGCGGTGTAGACGCGCCCGCGATGACCTTCCAAGGTCGTACCGGCGGGCATGTCCGGCGGCACGTCTGGCGCGATCGTCTCGATGAAGACGCTGACCGAAAGGTTGTCGGGGATGCGCTGCTGATGCCCGCGATGGAACTCTTCAACGGGCTTCGGCGGGGCGACGCCCTGCATGAGCACCGGCTTGACGCTCTCAGCCAACTCGTTCGAGTCGATGACCAGGCTCGAGCACAGCTCGGCGCGGCGAGCGTTGACCGTCTCACTTCCGTTGGCCATCATGCGCAGCTTCGGATCGAGCCTGGACAAGCTCGCTTGCGAGAGCTGGTGGGAGGCGGGGCCCTCGGGCATGCCGCGCCCCAGCTTACGATCCCCACGCGGCACTGCGTCTGCGTATTAGTTCGCGCTAATGCCGGGCGTTCTATACTGGCGGCGATGAAGACCGCGTCAGCCAATGGCGGGGCGAAGACGATGAGCTCCGTCATCGAGGATTACCTGCAGATCTTGCATTACATGACACGCGACGGGGTAGCGGTCATCGCGGCTCGGCTGGCGGAGCGACTCGACGTGACGCCGCCAACGGTGACTGCCACGCTGCAGCGGATGGAGCGTGATGGTCTGGTCAAGCACGGGGAGCGCAAGGAGATCCTGTTCACGGACGCAGGTCGCCAGATCGCCGAGGACATCGTTCGACGGCATGCGCTGGCCGAGCGCTTGCTGACCGACCTGCTCAAGATGCCGTGGCACGAGTCGCACGAGGAGGCGCACGGCGTTGAGCACGCGATGACGCCGAAGCTCGAGGCGCAACTGCTGGCGGCACTGGGCAACCCGACCACATGCCCGCACGGCAACCCGATCCCTGGGCTGGGCGTGCTGGCGCCCGACGAGTTTCCCCTCGATCGCGCGCAGACCGGCGACTACGTCATCATCCAGCGCATCACCGAGGAAGCGGAAGTGGATCTGCAGCTCATGCGCTACCTGCAGGAGCACGGTGTCGCGCCAGGCGCGCGGATGCGTGTGCACGAGGCCTCAGGTGCGACCGGCCTGCTGGTCCTCGAGGGCGAGCTGGGCCAGGTGCCACTGGGTCTTCAGGTCGCGGCGAAGCTACGCGCGCGGCGCGCCTAACCTGTCGAGGATCCGCGCCGAGATCTGCGCGGCCGCGTCGGGTCGCGCTAGCGCGCTGCCCCGTTGCGCGAGCTCTGCGCGGCGCACGCGGTCGCCACACAGCTCGGCAACCAGCGGCGCGAGCTCGCTTGGTGAGCGCGCATATGCGACAGCATTCTGGGCGAGGGCGTAGGCGAGGTTGCCCTCCTCCTGCCCGGGCAGGATGTCATAGACGATTACCGGCACCGAGCAGCAGAACGCCTCGGCCACTGTCAGCCCACCCGCCTTGGTCACCAGCAGGTCGGCGCCACGCATCAGCTCGGCGATGTTTTCGACAAACCCGAGCGCCTGCACGGGCACACTCGCGGGCAGCCCCTGCACCTGTCGGAGAAGCTCCTCGTTTCGCCCACACACCACGATCAGCTGGGCGTCGATCTGGAGACGCAGGAGCGCGCGCAGGTTGTGCAGCGCGCGCGGCGAGCCCTCGGCGCCGACCATCATCAACACGGTGAAGCGCTCGTGCTTTGGGCGCGTCGCAGGCTGTACGGCGAACGCCCGCCGCACCGGGATCCCGACGACGTCCACCGCGCTCAGTGATGCGCCAAAGCGAATGCAGTCGAGTCGGGCTGACTCCGTCGGCGCCGTATAGTGGTCGACCCCCTCTGCAACCCAGAAGCGATGCACGGAGTGCCAGTCGGTCAGGACGACTTCCGTACGCGGCGCGGCTTCAGCAACGAGCCCATTGATGACCGGCAGCACCGAAATGACCACATCGGGTGCCATCTCGGCAATGCATCTGCGCAGTCCGTCTCTGAGGAAGGGGCCGAGCACCCGCTTGGGATTGAGCCGCTGGTTCGAGCCATGGAACAGCATCGCCCACAGTCGCGGGTGATGTCGCGCCAGCTCGGCATAAGCCCTGGGGACGAGCGTGATCGGGAAGCGGCCGCACTCGAGGTATGCGTCGACGAGCCCGGTCTGGACAGTGCCCGTCGCTTCGAACGCTTCGGCCAGGGCGCGCGCCGCGCTCAAGTGGCCGCCGCCTACACGCGAGTAAATCAAGAGCGCGCGCAGTTGCGCGCGACTCACCTCGAAGTGGCTGCTTTCTCCGACTCCAGGACCTGCAGGCCCTCGCGCGCGCCGTCGAGCTCGGGGTTCTCTTCGAGCGCCTTGGTGAACTCTGTCTTGGCCTTCGCGTATTGCTTGGTGTTCAAGTAGATCCAGCCGAGTGCGTGGCGATAGGCGGCGTTCTTGCCAGGGTCCTTCTCCAGGTCGACCGCCTTCTCGAAGTTTGGCTGCGCCTTCTCGTACTCCTTCTGGACGTAGAACACCCAGCCCAGCTGGCCCCAGCCGGTAGCGTAGTTGGGATCGAGCTCCAGTGACCGCTCGAGGTGGCTACGCGCGGAGCTGTACTCCTCCATCGCGTAGTACGCCATGCCCATGCCGCCTTCGGAGCGGGCATCCTCAGGGAACAGGTCAGCTGCGCGCTGGTACGACTGGATGGCCTCGTCGTAGCGCTTGAGCGCGCGCAGCGCGTGCCCCAGGCTGAGGTGCAGATACGAGCGCTCAGGCGCTTTCTCGATCGCGCGGCGGTACATGTCCACCGCGCCGTTGTAGTCGGCGTTACTTTCCAGGTAGTACGCCTGCACGCGCAGCACTTCGGGGTTGTCGCGCCCACCAGCTGCGTTGGCTTTGTCGAGCGCGTCGCTGGCGTCCTTCAAGCGGAACTTGTCGGTGAATCCCTCGGCCAGGTAGGCATAGGCCTCGGGCAGCTTTGCGTCTAGCTCCGCGGCGCGGCGTGCGCTGGTGATCGCGCGATCGGCGTTGCCTGACCAGTCGAAGGACAGGGCCAGGAGCGCCTGGTACTCGGCCGAGCGAGGCTCGAGCTCCACCGCTTTTTGCGCGTGCGCCACGGCGTCGGCGGCCTTGTTGGCATACACCAGTGCGCGCGCCCAACCCGCATGCGCGGCAGCCAATGAAGGACTGCTGCGCGCGATGTCGCTGTAGATATCGGCGGCGGCACTCCAGTGACCGCCGGCCATCTGCTCACCGGCGTCGACCAGTCGGTTGGCGGGCGAGGTGGGAACTGGTGATGGCGCCGCGGCGACAGCCGGCGACGCGTCGCCACCCAGCGGCGGGACTGGCCGGGGGTTCAGGTACTGCGGTACGAAGTACGCAGCGGCGCCAACCACCAGGACCAGGGATAGGATGAGCCCCCAGTTCGGCCCAGAGCGGCGGCGTCGGTAGGTGTACCCCAACGCGCCTCCTTCTCCATGTATGCGGGGCGCGAGTCAGGGCCCCTGTGGAACCCGGCGAGGGTAGGTGTGCCGCAAACCGGTGTCAAACCGTGATGCCGGCAACATCCACCGGTTCGGCAATCGTCGTGATCGCCCGCAGCTCTGCCTCGCGCGCCGATTCCTCGTACGGGCCGACCCCAGCGGGCACCGCGAAGATCTTCAGAAAATCGGCGCGTGCAAAAGCCTGGGCAAACTGCTGCGCGTACATCGACACCAGACGCTGCACGTAGTACTCGGCGTCGGCTTCGGCGGGTGAGAGATCGTCGCCTTCCTGAAGCAGGCGCGGCTCACCGCCGCGCGCGCGAAAGTAGCGGATGCGCTGGCCCACGCGCCACGCGCGCACGCCAGCTGCCAGCAGTACCTCATACGGCTCCTCGTGCGTGCCGCCGCGGCGATATTGCGGCGGCGACTTGTGCAGCGTGACCTGCACACTGAGGTCCTCGAGCGACGGCTGTGCCGTGCGCAGCAGGTGCACCGTCTCTACAAATACCTGCCGCAGCCCGACAACGTCGCCGGTCAATGCCAGCGGCGCGGCGCGGCGAATGAAGTCCTCGCCGAAGCGCTCGAGCCTGCCCGTACGGAAGTTACTACCAACCAACGTCACGTTGCCGTCAAAGCTCAGCATGATCGCGTGGCGCCGCGCGGGGACAAAAAGCGCCTGGTAGTGGCCGGGGAACGCCAACCGCACATTCGCCGGCAGGTACGAGCGCGCGCCGACCATCACTGCCAGCTCGGTCTCTTCGTCCCACTTCGCTGGCGTCGCGAAGAGCACTTCTTCACCATCGGCTTCGACAATCTGACACCCGCGCGTTTGCAAGTCGTTCAGCACGTGCGCCACGAATCGGCTCGCGCGCTGCGTCACCTGCGATGCGCACCGCGGGTCCGACAGCAACGACTGACCCGCGAGGTACGGAAAGCTCGCCTGCCCCAGCGTCGCGCTTGCCTCACTCCCCTCGGCGGTGAGTAACGCGCTGAGTACCCTCGGCATGGCGTCCAGGTCGTCGTTCGCTGCGCGGAGACCTCCGTCGGCGAGCACGCATGGCAGCAAGGGCTGCATCGTCGCGCGCGCAGATGTGCCGACGACTCCGCGCAGCCGCAGGTCCGATCTCACTGCGTCGACCGGCCGCTGCAGCCGCGGCGCGGGCGCAACAATCGCGTGCGCTTCGTGTAGATAAGCCCGCACCAGCAGCGGCTCCCACAGCGCAATCGCCCCGGAGTCGGCGGCAACGCGCTCGTAGGACCGCGGTAGCATCTGCGCTAGACCAAACGCCACCGGCAGCAGGCGCCGCGACAGTCCATCGACCTCGTCCACGTCATCCGCCGCGTAACGCCGCACGCGCTCGGGGTCAGTCTGATAGGTGGGCCAGATCTCTGGCCCGGGCACATACTCACGATCGGTGCGGGCGAAGCCGAAGTAGCGCGCGGCGTCCTTCAGCCCATGGCGGCGCATATCTGGCGCAAGCAGCCCGTAGCGCCGCACGGCTTGCTGTGTGTCGACGACCTCGCGGCCCCGGACGCGCCAGCGGAGAAACGGCTCACTGCCGTCAAAAACGTCGGTCTCGAGCTCCGGCTCTGAGCCATCCCGGCCGAGCCGCAGCGGAACGTCCAGACGCGCGGCCCGACGGACCAGGAACGGCAGGTCGAAGGCGAAGATGTTGTGGTTCTCGAGCACGTCAGGGTCGCGGGCAGCTACCAGCTCCACGAACCGCTGGATCAGCATCGCCTCGCTCATGGCGCCGGTGTCGAGCGATTCGCTCCAGCCGGAGCTGTCGCGCAGGCTGACCATGAAGATGCGATCGCGCTCGTCGTTCAGGCCCGTCGTCTCCAGGTCGAACTGCAGGCGCCGCAGATCGGCGAACTCCATACCCTTGAAATAGGTACGGCCCGTCAGCATCAGGTATTGCTCGATCGGGTGCCACTGCAGCACCAGTCCGCGCAGATCGTCGAGCGATTGGGCATCGCTGCCGTCGCCCTTGTTGGCGGTCTCGACCATGGCGGTCTCGACCTCGTCAAGCTGATCGGTGAGCACCAGATAGCGGTACGCGTCAGCAGCGGCATCGGCGCCCGCGAGCTCGACGACCGCCAGGCCACCGCGCCAGTCAAGGCCGCCGTGCGCGGCGCGCAGGGTGCTCGCGGGCAGGTGTCGTCCTGGCAGGTGTGCCAGAAGGTCGAGGCTGGTCGTGAGGAACCAGTTGGGAAAGCGATGCTCGGTGACTTCGACACCCTGCGCATCCGAGCGGCGCCACACGCGGGCTCGACCCTGGCGATCCGCGTCGATGGACACGATGCCGGTGGTCGGGTCGCAGCCAGAGAGCCAGTGCGCGGTCATCGGCGCCGGCGTGCGGTCCAGGCCGCCGCGGGTCGGCGGCACCACGCGGCGCAGTCTACCACCAGGCTGAGCTCGCCTCCTGCACTGCCCTGACCCAAGCCCGGTCCCCCTCCCTTCGGGAACTAAGACCGGTCCCCCTTCCTTCGGGGACGCAAGACCGGTCTCTGTTCCTCCGGGGAGATAAGACCGGTCTCTGTTCCTCCGGGGAGATAAGACCGGTAGCTCGGCAAGGCCGCCGGCGGGGGCAAACGTCAGTGCGCTGCGCGTTGCACGGGTTTCGCGCAGTCCAGTGCCGGCCTGACACATTGCCCGTGACGTGCATAATTACCGGCACCAACTGTCGTGGCTGTTCCTGTCGCGTCGGGTGTGCCGGCCCCAGCACCCCACGAGCTGCGTCGCGAGCGGCTGCTCGAGCTGCTGCATCATCACCGCACGCGGCCGCTCATCCTGCTGGTCGCGCCGGCCGGTTTCGGCAAGAGCACACTTGCGGCCACCTACGCCCGCGATAGCGGCGCGGCGCTCGCCTGGCTGACGCTCCAGCCCTCCGACCGCGACTCGCAGCGCTTCTTCGCGCGCCTGCTCGATACCTTCGAAGCCGCGTTCGAAGAGCCGCTGAACGAGCTGCGCGAGTCACTCCGCGCCGGCGCCGAAGGCGTCGGCCTCGCGCGAGCGCTGCTCGCCGACCTGGGCCACGCACCGGACGGGTTCATCCTGGTCCTGGACGACTTCCACAGCGTCGACGACGCCTCGGAGATCGTGGAGTCGGTCGACACGATCGTGCGCGGCCTGCCCGAAGCCGGGCAGGTGGTGATCACCGCACGCGAGCCGCCCGCCCTGTCGATGACGCGCCTGCTGACCAGCGGTGCGGTGTTCCCGCTGGGCATCGAGGATCTGCGCTTCACCGCCGACGAGACGCGCGATCTGCGCGCTGCGCTCGGTGGTGACGCAACCCGTGATGGACAGGCCGAAGGGTGGGTCGCCGGGATCCTCCTGGGTGGCGCGCCGCATCAGCTCGGCGTGGCCGGCGGCACCCTGCTCGGCAGCTATGTCGAGCGCGAGGTGCTCGGTCGACTGCGACCTGCCGAACAACAGTGGCTGGAGACCCTCTCGGTACTGGACACGATCACGCCGGCGGCGGCCGAGCGACTGCTCGGCAGCGGACCCTGGCCGCATCGGCTGGTAGCGCTGTCCGGGCGGTGCGCGTTCCTGGTGCCCGGGCAAGATGGCAGCTACCGTCTGCACGGGCTGGTACGCGAAGCGCTGCTCAATCGGCTGCGCCGCACCGATCCCGAGCGGGCCAGCCAGGCGTGGACCGCGGCGCGCATGCTCGCCGAAGAAGCCTTCGACACGGTCGCGCTGGTGCGCGCGTGCCAGGAGCTCGGCCAGCTCGACGGCGCCGTCGAGCTGATTCGGCGCACGGTCTTCGAAGCATTGGAAACCGGTCGCTCCGCGGCGGCGCTGGTCACGCTGGAGCTGCTGCCCGTCGCGGTGCGGCGCTCCTATCCCGATCTGTCGCTTTCAGAGGCGCGCTCGCTGCAGACCGTCGGTCGCGTGCGTGAAGCGATGGAGGCAGCTGAGGCGGCGCTGCAGCACGGTGGTCGGACCGGCGACGTGTTCGTGCAAATCTGGTCGCTGGTCGAGCTGGCCACGATCACGTTCATGGCGGGCGAGGTCGCCGAGGCTGAAGATTGGCTCTCAGCCGCCGATCACCTGCTGCGCAACGGCGATCTTAAGCCCGAGCAGCGGCGGTCCCTCGACGGTAGGGCGCTCGGGGTACGCGGGATGTGTCTGGCAACGCGCGGCAGCGCTGACGAGGCCCGCCAGGCATTCGAAAACGGTGAGCACCTGCTGTCGGCGCTCGGGCCCTCGCGCGAGCTGGCCATCATCCAGCAGAACTTCGGCAGCTTCTGCAACCGCATCGGCGATTTCCATGCCGCGCAGGGGGCGCTAGCGCTCGCGGCCAGCCACTGGCGTGTTGTCGGCGACCGCGGTCGATTGGCGGCGACCCACACGATTCTCGCCGACATGTATCTGCGGCTGGGCAACCTCGACAGCGCGGGCGAGTCGCTTGCGAGCGCCCAGCAGGCGGCACGGCACGTCGGCGCTTCGCGCCTCGAACCGTGGATCATCCTCTCGCTCGGCCAATGGCACCGTGCCTGCGGCCGAATCCTCGACGCGGTCGAAGCCACCGAGGAAGCGTTGCGGCTCGGCACGGAGATCGTGGACCGCGAGCTGCTCGTGCTGGCCCTGGTGATGCGCGCCGAGCTGGCGATCCTCCAGGAGGATCTGCTCAAAGCACGCGAGCTGCTCGCGCGAGCGCAAGCCGAGGCGCAGCGCCTCGGGGCTGACTCGGCTCTCGCCGCCACCGACCGCGCACTCGGGCGTCTGCACCTGGCCGACGGCGCAAGTGAGCGCGCCGTATCCCACCTCGAGGCCGCTGTGCGGCGTGGTAGCGAGGTCTGGAGCACGGACGAACAAGCCGACGCCCTGTACTGGCTCGGCTCGGCGTACTTGCAGCTCAAGCGGCCACAGCCGGCGTTACGTTGTCTCGAGCAAGCGCTCGAAATCATCGAAGAGGCCGAACGCCCTGCATTGCTCGCTGGCGCGGCCGCCGAGGACCCGCGCCTGGTCCAGCATGGCCTCGAGATCGGGTTGCGGCCGGTCATGCTCGGCGATGTGGAACGGATAGCGGCGACACGCCGCCCATGGACCGGTGTCAAGCAGCCTGTCCCGATCCGACTTGTCGCGGTGAATGCGCTGCCGCGGCTCGAGGTGCAGCTGTTCGCCTCGTTCGTGTTCCATCGCGACGGCGAGCTGGTCGAGAACCGCGGGCGCAAGAAGGATCCGCCGCGCGAACTGCTGGCGCTGCTGGTGTTGAACCGCAATGGCCTGCCTGATGAAGTCATCGCCGAGCACATGTGGCCCGAGATGACTCCGGAGCGGGCGCTGCACAACCTGCAGGCGGCGGCGTATTCGCTGCGCCATCAGCTCGACAGCAAGGCAGCGGTGCGCTTCAGCGCCAAGACCTATCAGCTGAATCCGCAGATGAGAGTGCACGCGGATGTGCGCGAGTTCGAGGACGCGCTCTCGAAGGCCCGCGGCTCCACCGGTGAACAGCTCGTCCAGGCGCTGTCGCGGGCGGTCGAGCTGTATCGAGACCCGCTGCTGCCGGATGTCGCGTGGCACTGGGTCGAGCCCATGCGGGCCGATCACCGGGCCAACTTCGTCAGGGCTGCGCTACAGCTGTCCGACCTCCTGGCGCGGACCAACTCCGAGCGCTCGGATGCGCTCGCCGAGCGTGTCCTGGCCGTGGCGCCGGATTCGGACGTCGCGTACGAGCGACTGATCCACAACGCGCGCACACGGGGCGATGCCTCGGGACTGCGGCGCGCTTCGCGGCGCTACGAGCAAGCAGCCGCGCGGTTTGGCTTCAACGCCAATCCGCGTCTGCTCAACGCTACCGGCCGCTAGTCAAGCCCAGTCAATCGCTGTCACTCAATTGAGCAGAATTGAGTGGATTCCGGCCCCACCTATCACACTTGTGCCTCAGGAGAGTTAGTCTGTTTTAAGAGCTTCGTGCTCGAAACGTTACTCCACCGTGAGGTACGCAGATGCGTATACGAGAGTGGTTAGCCGCCAACGGGCCTCGGCTGTTCGCCTTTGGGTTCATGATCACGCTGGCTGCGCACACGATGGCCAGCCCCTGGACGAGTTAGGCATGGCAATGACGACGGCGCCGAATCTCATTCTGGACAGTGAGCGCGATCTCCGACTACAGATTGACCGCTCGCTCTCGCGAGCCATGTTCGACAAGGACTTTGAATGCATGCTGCTGGCGGATCCGGCAGTTGTGCTCGGCGACAACGGCTGCACACCGCAGCAGCAGATCGATCTGCTGAACATTCGGGCGAACAGTCTGCTCGACTTTGCTCGACAGGCCCAGGCGTTGTTCTGGCCGGAGCAGCACTACCTTGAGGAGGTTTCTCTGGCGGCGGCCGCGATCTAGGTTCCGCGCTGCTCCTACGCGAGACTGGCCAACCGTCCGCCTCATAGGCTCATGAACCAGGCTGACGCGGCTTCCACCCGCGCCGGACGGGTGGTCGTGCTCGACGATCACGACCAGGTCCGGCAGATGTTGTGCACGGCCCTGCAAGTGGTCGGCTTCGAAACGCTCGAGGCGGCCACGCCGACCGAGGCGTATGGCTATCTCGCCAGCACGAGTGTCCCCCGCGCGCTGGTGATTAGCGTGCAGCAGGCCTCGACCATGGGGTTGGAGGTGTTGCGCTACCTCCGCGCACACGAACAGTTGAACGACATGCCCATCGTGTTCCTGGCCGCCGAGTCCGTCGAAGACCTGCGGTGGCAAGCGCTCAAGTCAGGCGCGGACTGGTACGCCAGCAAACCGCTGAGCCTGCGCGAGTTCCAGCAACGGGTACGGGACCTGGTGCGCACAGGCCGGCCCCGGCTCCGCGCGCTGGCAGCGCTGAGGCGCGAGCAGCACCGCCTGGCGGGCTAGCCCGGCCGCCGGCGAACCCTCACCCCAGCCCTCTCCCAGAGGGAGAGGGAGCAGTTCCTACCGAGCGACGATATTGGCCAGCTTGCCTGGCACCACGATCACCTTCTGGATCGTCGCGCCGGCGATGTGCTGCTGCACCTTGGGCAGCGCCAGGACGACCTCGCGCAAGCGGGCTTCATCGCGGCCTATCTCAGCATCGACCACGACCTGATCGCGGACGCGGCCGTTGACCTGCACCACGATCGTGAGCTGCGACTGCGCCAGAAGCGCCTCGTCGAACACAGGCCACGGCTGCTGATGCACGCTGTACGGCCAACCGCGCGCCTGCGTCCAGAGCTCTTCAGCAACGTGTGGAAACACGGGTGCCGCGAGCAGCACGAACGAGCGGATCGCCTCCTCCCAGGCCGGGCTACCAACCGCACCAGCA
>Ga0137368_10007940_pt1 | contig 10999 bp, 10 predicted proteins | sample SagtaG_13_FD_104917 | JGI IMG/M metagenome (GOLD analysis project Ga0137368, IMG submission 104917) | Vadose zone soil microbial communities from Sagehorn Ranch, Mendocino, California, USA - Sage1_L_100_16 metaG | ecosystem: Environmental > Terrestrial > Soil > Vadose zone | place: USA...
CGCGAGCCCCGGCTGCGGCGGGCGCTGGCCGACTCCGCCCGCGCCGGCGAGGAGCGCAGCGAGCTGCTGCGCACGGTGCTCGCCGGAAAGATCAGCGAGGACGCCCTCGATCTGCTCGCCGCGCTCGTCGGCGGACGGTGGTCCTCGGCCGGCGACCTGCTCGACGCGGTCGAGCGGCTCGGCGTTGACGCGCTGCTGGCCAGCGCCGAACGCGCGGGCGAGCTGGCCGACGTGGAGGACGAGCTGTTCCGCTTCGGCCAGGTCGTGGCCGGTGATCCGGAGCTGGCGGCGGCGCTGGGCGACTCCAGCACCGACATCGAGCGGCGGGCGACGCTGGTGCACGACCTCCTGGACGGCAAGGCGAAGCCGGTGACCGCCCGCCTCGCCGAGCTGGCACTGGCCGGGTTCGGCGGGCGCGGTTTCCAGGCCTCGCTGACCCGGCTCGTCGAGCTGGCCGCCGACCGGCGCGACGCCTCGGTCGCCTACGTCACCGCGGCCGTGCTGCCGACCGAGGAGCAGGAGCGACGCTTGGCCGCCACGCTGTCCGAGATGTACGGTCGAGAGGTATCCCTCAAGATCACGGTCGATCCGCGCGTCATCGGTGGCATGCGCGTGCGGGTCGGCTCCGACCTATTCGACGGGACGATCTCGCGCCGGCTGGCCGAGGCCCGCATCGCGCTCGCGAAGTAGTGACAAGGACCGGATTCCTCGGGCGGGCGATCTCCCGAGCAGAGACTAGGAAGTAGAGGATGGCCGAGCTGACCATCTCCTCGGACGAGATCCGCGGTGCCCTGGAGCGCTATGTCTCGTCCTACATCCCCGACATCTCCCGCGAGGAGGTCGGCATCGTCACCGAGGCGGGTGACGGCATCGCCCGGGTCGAGGGCCTGCCCTCGACGATGGCCAACGAGCTGCTGAAGTTCGCCGATGGCACGCTCGGCGTGTCGCTGAACCTCGACGTGCGCGAGATCGGTGTCGTGGTGCTGGGCGAGTTCGCCGGCATCGAGGAGGGGCAGCAGGTCAAGCGCACCGGCCGGGTGCTGTCGGTTCCGGTGGGCGACGCGTTCCTCGGCCGGGTGGTCAACCCGCTCGGCCAGCCGATCGACGACAAGGGCGAGATCGCGCACGAGGAGTTCCGCGAGCTGGAGCTGCAGGCGCCCAACGTCATGGCCCGCCAGCCGGTCAAGGAGCCGCTGCAGACCGGGATCAAGGCCATCGACGCGATGACCGCCATCGGCCGGGGCCAGCGCCAGCTCATTCTCGGCGACCGCAAGACCGGCAAGACCACGATCGCCCTCGACACCATCCTCAACCAGCGCGACAACTGGCTTTCCGGTGACCCGAAGCTGCAGGTGCGCTGCATTTACGTGGCGATCGGCCAGAAGGGCTCCACGATCGCCGCGATCAAGGGCGTGCTGGAGGAGCACGGCGCGTTGGAGTACACGACCATCGTCGCATCGCCGGCCTCGGACCCGGCCGGCTTCAAGTATCTGGCGCCCTACGCCGGCTCGGCCATCGGCCAGCACTGGATGTACGCCGGAAAGCACGTGCTGATCGTCTTCGACGACCTGTCCAAGCAGGCCGAGGCGTACCGCGCGGTCTCGCTGCTGCTGCGCCGCCCGCCGGGCCGCGAGGCGTACCCCGGTGACGTGTTCTACCTGCACTCCCGCCTGCTGGAGCGCTGCGCGAAGCTCTCCGACGACCTCGGTGGCGGCTCGATGACCGGCCTGCCGATCATCGAGACCAAGGCCAACGACATCTCGGCGTACATCCCGACCAACGTCATCTCCATCACCGACGGGCAGCTGTTCCTGGAGAGCGACCTGTTCAACTCCGGCGTCCGGCCGGCCATCAACGTGGGCACCTCGGTGTCGCGAGTCGGCGGCAACGCGCAGGTGCGCGGCATGCGGAAGGTCGCCGGCCGGCTGCGGCTGGACCTGGCGCAGTACCGCGAGCTGGAGGCGTTCGCGGCGTTCGCCTCCGACCTCGACAAGGCGTCGCGGGCCATGCTGGAGCGCGGTGCGCGCCTGGTCGAGCTGCTCAAGCAGCAGCAGTACTCGCCGTTCCCGGTCTGGGCCGAGACCGTCTCGGTGTGGGCCGGCACCACCGGCCGGCTCGACGACATCCCGGTCGGCGAGATCCGGCGCTTCGAGACCGAGTTCCTGGACTACCTGCGGCACAGCCACGCCGAGCTGGTGACGACCATCGAGGAGACCGCGGACCTCTCCGACGAGACGGTCGAGAGCCTGACCGGGGCGATCAAGCGCTTCAAGGAGCTGTTCCTGGCCAAGGAAGACCAGGTACGCATCAACGAGGCCGAAGCCGAGGCCATGGCCAAAGGCGCCGAGGACCGCGAGCGGGTCACCCGCATGCGGCCCCAGCCCCCGAAGAAGTAGCCATGGCCGGTCAGGTTCGCGTGCTGCGTCGGCGGATCCGCTCCACCCGCTCGACCAAGAAGATCACCAAGGCGATGGAGCTGGTCGCCACGAGCCGGCTCGGCAAGGCTCAGGACCGCGTGGCGGCATCCCGGCCGTATGCCGAGGCGATCACCGGCGTGCTCACGGCGCTGGCGAGCAACGCCAACATCGACCACCCGCTGCTCGTTCCCAGGGAGCAGCCCCAGCGGGCCGGCGTACTGGTGATCACCAGTGACCGCGGGCTGTGCGGTGCCTACAACGCCAACGTGATCCGTACGACCGAGCAGCTGATCGCGCGGCTGCGCGACGAGGGCAAGCACGTCGTGCTCTACGCCATCGGGCGCAAGGGGGTCGGGTACTACCGGTTCCGCAACCGGCCGATCGAGGCGAGCTGGACCGGCTTCTCCGAACAGCCGCACTTCGACAACGCCCGCGAGGTCGGCGAAACCCTGATCAAGACGTTCCTCTCCGGCGCCGACGACACCATGGACGGCCCGGGCGAAGACGGGCTGCACGGCGTGGACGAGCTCTTCCTGGTGAACACCCGATTCCGTACGTTGATGACGCAGACCTCGCAGGCGCGGTTACTCGCGCCCATGGAGGTCCAGGAGCAGGAGGCCGCTCCGGGCCTGTTACCCGCCTACGAGTTCGAACCCGACGCCGACGAGCTGCTCGACGCGCTGCTGCCCAAGTACATCAACACCCGTATCTACGCGGCGTTGCTGGACTCGGCGGCCAGCGAGTCGGCGTCGCGGCGGCGCGCGATGAAGAGTGCCACCGACAACGCGGATGAAATGATCACCAAGCTGACGCGCGAGATGAACACCGCGCGTCAAGCCGAGATCACCCAGGAGATCAGTGAGATCGTCGGCGGCGCGAACGCGCTCACCGCCGCGGGAAGTGAAGAGTGATGACTGCTGCTGATGTAGAGACCAAGACCGGTGTCGGCCGCGTCGTCCGGGTGATCGGCCCGGTGGTCGACGCCGAGTTCCCCCGCGACGCGATGCCGGAGATCTTCAACGCGCTGCACGTCGACGTGACGCTGTCCGGCGGCACGAAGACGTTGACCCTGGAGGTCGCCCTGCACCTCGGTGACAACATGGTCCGGACGATCTCGATGCAGCCGACCGACGGCATGGTCCGCGGCGTCGAGGTCCGCGACACCGGAACGGCGATCGCCGTTCCGGTGGGCGACGTGACCAGGGGACACGTGTGGAACGCCATCGGCGAAGTGCTCAACGCCGACCCGGCGTCGCTGGAGATAACCGAACGGTGGCCGATCCACCGCAAGCCGCCGGCCTTCGCCGACCTGGAGCCGAAGACCGAGATGCTGGAGACCGGCATCAAGGTGCTCGACCTCCTCGCCCCGTACGTGAAGGGCGGCAAGATCGGCCTGTTCGGCGGCGCGGGTGTGGGCAAGACCGTGCTGATCCAGGAAATGATCATCCGGGTGGGCCGGAACTTCGGCGGTACTTCGGTGTTCGCGGGCGTGGGTGAGCGTACCCGCGAGGGCAACGACCTGATCCTGGAGATGACCGACAACGGCGTCATCGAGCGGACCGCGCTGGTGTTCGGGCAGATGGACGAGCCGCCGGGCACCCGGCTGCGGGTGGGCCTGTCGGCGCTGACGATGGCGGAGTACTTCCGTGACGTGCAGCACCAGGAGGTGCTGCTGTTCATCGACAACATCTTCCGGTTCACCCAGGCGGGATCGGAGGTGTCCACGCTGCTCGGCCGGATGCCGTCGGCCGTGGGGTACCAGCCGACCCTCGCCGACGAGATGGGCGAGCTGCAGGAGCGGATCACCTCGGTACGCGGCCGGGCCATCACCTCGATGCAGGCCATCTTCGTACCGGCCGACGACTACACCGACCCGGCGCCACACACCGCGTTCACCCACCTCGACGCGACCACCAACCTGGAGCGGTCCATCTCCGACAAGGGCATCTACCCAGCGGTGGACCCGCTGGCGTCCACCTCCCGCATCCTCGCGCCGGAGTACGTCGGACAGGAGCACTACAACGTGGCCCGCGAGGTGCAGCGGATCCTGCAGCGGTACAAGGACCTGCAGGACATCATCGCGATCCTCGGCATGGACGAGCTGTCCGAGGAAGACAAGATCACTGTCGGGCGGGCTCGGCGGATCGAGCGCTTCCTGTCCCAGAACACGTACGCGGCCGAGCAGTTCACCGGCATCGAAGGTTCGTTCGTACCGGTGAAGGAGACCGTCGAGGCGTTCAAGAGGCTGACCGAGGGCGACTACGACCACGTGCCCGAGCAGGCGTTCTTCATGTGCGGCGGCATCGAGGACCTGGAGCGCAACGCGCAGAGGCTGGCCAGCGAGTCCTGAGCCTCCGTCGTGGGTGGGTTCCCTTGCGCCAGCACGGAAACCCACCCACGGCCGTTCCTGTTGGGAGTCGGGTGCCTGCCGGTCCGACCGGTTGTTTACACTCGGGCCAACCGTCTCCGCACGAGGAGTTCATAAGGAGTTCCAGCGTGGCGAAGCAGTTGCATGTCGAGCTTGTAGCCGTCGAGGAGAAGATCTGGTCGGGTGACGCGGAGATGCTCGTCGCCCGGACCACCGAGGGTGAGCTCGGCGTCCTGCCCGGCCACGCATCGCTGCTCGGCCAGCTCGCGGAACCAAGCCAGGTGCGGATCAAGCGGGCTGGCGGAGAAGAGCTGGCCTACGACGTCACCGGTGGCTTCCTATCGGTGACTTCCGACGGTGTCACGGTCCTCGCCGAAAGCTGCGCGCCAGGCGAGTCGCGGCGCGAGGCACACTGAGCGGGGCCGGGGCGATGCGAATCTTTGAGGGGATCGCCGTCGCCGTCCTTGCCCTGGTCGTCGTTCTGGGGCTGCTGTTCGTTCGCCGTACCATGATCGCTCGCGGCGGCACCATCGAGCTCAGCCTGCGACTGTCGACAAGACTGCCCGGTCGCGGTTGGTCGCCCGGCCTGGGCCGGTTCGTCCACGACGAGCTGCGCTGGTACCGCATCTTCAGCTTCGCCCCGGGTCCGCGCCGGATCCTGGGCCGCCGTGCCTTAGCGGTGGAGGGACGCCGCACGCCGGACGGACCCGAACGGCTCGCGTTACCGACCGACTGGGTGATCGTCCGGTGTGCCAGCCACGACGGACCCGTCGAGATCGCCATGGCCGAGTCCACGCTGACCGGCTTCCTGTCATGGGTCGAGGCCGCCCCGCCTGGGGCGGCCTCGATGCGCATGGCTGCCTGAGCGTGCCTAGCTGGTAACGCTCGTCGTCCTCAGCGGCTGGCCGCCTTGCGGTACCGGCTGATCGCCAGCGGCATGAACACCAAGAGGATCGCGGCCGACCAGAGCAGTGACAGCAGCAACGCGTGGTGGGAAGGCCAGCCGGTGCCGCGGAAGAAGCCCGCCGGTGCGTTCCCCCACAGGTCGCGCAGCGCCAGCACCACGCTGCTGATCGGGTTCCACTCCGCCACCGGTCGCAACGGCTTGGCCATCGTGGCCGGCGAGACAAAGGCGTTGGACAGGAACGTCAGCGGGAACAGCCAGATGAAGCCGGCCGACTGGGCCACCTCGACCGAGCGCACCGACAGGCCGATGACCGCCGAGACCCAGCTCATCGCGTACCCGAACAGGAACAGCAGCCCGAAGCCGGCGAGCGCCTCCGGAACGCTGGTGTGGATGCGCCAACCGACCGCCAGCCCGCACAGCCCCATCACGGCGACCACGAGCACGTTGTTGAGCAGGTCGGACGTGGTACGCCCGAGGAGCACCGCCGCCCGTGACATCGGCAACGAGCGGAAGCGGTCGACGATGCCCTTCTGCAGGTCGTCGGCGAGCCCGATCGCGGTGAGCGCGGAGCCGAAGGCGATCGTCTGCGTGCAGATGCCGGCCATCAGGTATTCCTTGTAGTTCACCCCCGGGATCGGAATGGCGCCGCCGAACACATAGGCGAACAGCAAGACGAACATGATCGGCTGGATCGTCGAGAAGATCAGCAGGTCCGGGACGCGTTTGATCTTGATCAGGTTTCGCTTGGTGACGACCCAACCGTCCTGCATCGCCAACGCGAGAGCACTCACTGCGGTACACCCGCACTTTCGGTCTGCCGCCCATGCCGGCCCCCTCGCTGCCCGGCCGGCTCCTCCTCGGGGGCCGTCGCATGGCCGGTCAGGCTCAGGAACGCGTCGTCGAGGGTCGCCCGGTGGATGCCGATGTCGAGCGGCTCGACCCCGGCGTCGTCGAGCCGGCGCACCAGCTCGACCAGCACGCCCGCGCCACCCGTCACCGGAGCGCTGAGCCGACGCACCTCGGCGTCGACGGTCGGGGTCTCCTTGGAGACCTGCTCCAGCAACGCCGCGACGATCTCCAGCTCGGATGGGCTGGCGACGGTGACCTCCAGCCGCTCACCGCCCACCTGTCGCTTGAGCTCGTCGGGTGTGCCCTGCGCGATCGCCTTGCCGTGGTCGATCACGACGATGTCGTCGCACAGCCGGTCGGCCTCCTCCAGGTACTGCGTGGTGAGCAGCAGCGTGGACCCGGAGTGGACCCGCTCGTTGATCACGTTCCACATGCCGAGGCGGCTCCGCGGATCCAGGCCGGTGGTCGGCTCGTCGAGGAAGATGATCGGCGGTGCGGTCACCAGCGCTCCAGCGAGGTCCAGGCGTCGCCGCATGCCGCCCGAGTATGTCCGCACCGCCCGGTTGGCCGCATCGGTCAGCTCGAACTGCTCCAGCAGCTCGTGGGCCCGCTGGCGGGCGCGCGCCTTTCCAATGTGGTAAAGGCGGCCGATCATTTCGAGGTTTTCGTAGCCCGAGAGGTTGTCGTCGACCGCCGCGTTCTGGCCGGACAACCCGATGATGCGCCGCACTTCCTGGGGTCTGGCGAGCACATCGATGCCTCCGACCTGCACGACGCCATGGTCGGGTCGCAGCAGCGTAGTGAGGATGCGCACGCATGTCGTCTTTCCAGCGCCGTTGGGACCCAACAGGCCCAGCACGGTGCCCTGAGGCACCCGCACACTGAAGCCGTCAAGAGCCCGCACGGGTCCGTAGGTCTTGACCACCCCGTCGGCGACAATCGCGTCTGCCATGTCAGCGACCCTATCCAGCGGGTGCGACAACTCTCACCGCAGTTTCGCCGTCTCAGCGCAGGTTCGGCGCGGCCGCCGTCCACAGCCGTACCCGCTGACCGTCGTCGGCGGCCAGCAGCAACCGGTCACCTGCCGCGGCGACCAGCAGCCTTCGCTGTGCTCCTGCCTGCAGCTCCACCGGTACGCCCACGGCCCGCCACGCCGTCGCGTCGCCCGTTCCCCAGAGCCGGTACGCCGTGCCGTCGCCCCCAGCGACCAAGGCCGTCCCGCCGGCCGTTGTGATTCCGGTCACCATCGGTACCGCGCCGCCGCCGAGTGAGCCAAATTCGCCGGCCGCTCGCCAGGTACCGTCGGGCTCGCGCAGCCAGGCGCCGAAGTGGTTGCCCCGGATCCCGACCGCCAGTGTCGCCTGGTTCCAGGCGGCAACGCGGTCCAGCGCCTCGTCCACAGTGGACGATGCGGGTAGCTGGTCGCGACGCCAGTGCGCGCCGTCGGTAGAGGTCCACGCCAGAGGGTCGCGTGCGGCGTCGGGTGCGCCGGGGCGCAGCAGGCTGCCGGCGACCACCCAGCCGGCCGGGCCCGCCCAGGCTGCCTCGCTCCCGAACGTCTGCCCGGCCGGGTCGGACTGCAGCGCCGGATCGGCGTCGTGCAGCGTAAATGCGGCGCCATCTGGGGAGGTCCAGACCGCGGCGCCGCCCCGGCCGTTGGCGCCCACCCGGTTACCGGCGATGACGAACCCCGCATCACCGCCGCTGACCCGGTTGACGCCGCCGGCGTTCGGGCCGCCGTACAGCTCGAACGGCGCGTCCACCTCCACCAGCGGCCCGCCCGCGAGGTCGGCCACCCAGGTGCCGGTGCGGTTGTTGCCGTGCGCGCCGCCCGAGGCGGCACCGATCACGACCAGCCGGCCCCGCGCACAGGCGGCCGAGTAGAACAGGTGACGTGGCCCGTACGCCGAGACCGGCCGCGTCGCCACGACCGTCCACTGCCGACCGTCCACACTGGACCAGGCGGCCGGGCGGGTACTGCCGCCCGCGGCGAAGACGCCGCCGACGAGGTACCAGCGCCCGGCGCAGCTCACCACGTCGCCCAGCGCGAACCGGCCGTCGACAGGCGGCACCGCGACCTCCTGCCAGGCGACCGCGACCGGGGCGGGCGGGAGCTCCGCGCTTCGACAGCCTGCGAGCAACACCAGCGCTGCCACGATCATGGCGATCCGCGCCGGCCACGGCACAGTGCGCGGCGCAGTGGCGGTAATCACATCGTCAGCCTTCCGACGTACCCAAGCTTGCCGCTGTTGGCTCCGAAGTAATGAAGGGATGGTGCGCATGGATATCGGAGCCGGCACCACATCTGGCGAGCTGCGGGAAGTCTCCTCGTCGCCGTACCGCGCGGAGCCGCTGCGGTGGCGGGTGACCCGTAGGCGCTCGATGGGGCCGACGCGCCACCGGCGGGTACGGGCGAGGCCGCCACAGCGCTTCGCCCGGCTCCCCGTTGCAGCATCCTGACGCCGCCGCCCCCTTCCTGACGCCGCAGGCCGCTAACCTCGCTCGCCGCCGGGGACCCACTTCACGTCGCCACCGGGGTTGGCGATGCGGCTGAGGATGAACAGCAGGTCGGACAGGCGGTTGAGGTACTTGGCCGCCACCGCGTTCGTACCTTCGGGGTCGATCTCGATCAGTGCCCACGCGGACCGTTCGGCGCGCCTGGCCACGGTGCGCGCGACGTGCAGCAGCGCGGCTCCCGGGGTACCCCCGGGAAGGATGAACGAGTCCAGCTTGGCCAGCCGCGCGTTGTACTCGTCGCACCAGCCTTCCAGGCGCGTCACGTACTCCTCGGTGACCCGAAGCGGCGGGACCTGGGGATCGGGCGTGACCGGCGTGCACAGGTCCGCGCCAACGTCGAACAGGTCGTTCTGCACCACGGTCAGCACCCGTCGCAGCTCCTCCGGGAGCGAGCCGAGCGCCAGCGCCACTCCCACCGCGGCATTGCACTCGTCGACATCGGCGTAAGCCGTAATACGCGGATGCGTCTTGGGTACCCGCGAGAAGTCACCCAGCCCGGTCGTGCCGGCGTCGCCGGTCTTCGTGTAGATGCGAGTGAGGTGGACGGCCATGACCAACAGCCTAGACACCGACGGCGCCGAGCCGGCTGAGGCGGACCGCGCCGAGCCGGCTGAGGTGCACGCCGCTGGGCTTACCATGGCCGACGTGGATCTGATCCGGGTGGTTGGCGGCGCTCGCCTGGACGGCGAGGTCAGCGTGGTCGGCGCGAAGAACTCCGCGCTCAAGCTGATGGCGGCCGCGCTGCTGGCGCCGGGCCGCACGACGCTGACGAACGTGCCGCGGATCACCGACATCGCCATCATGGCCGAGGTTCTGCGGCGGCTGGGCTGCGTGATCAGCCACCACGACGACCGGGTCGACGTCGACGTGCCGGAGCACGCGGGCAGCGAAGCCGACTACGACCTGGTGCGCCGCCTGCGCGCCTCGATCTGCGTACTCGGCCCGTTGCTGGCCCGCCGCGGCCATGTCCGGGTCGCGCACCCCGGCGGCGACGCGATCGGCTCGCGCGGGCTCGACATGCACGTGGCCGGCCTGCAGCGGATGGGTGCGGAGATCAGCAGCGAGCACGGGTTCGTCATCGCGTCCGCCTCGAGCCTGCATGGCGCCAAGATATGGCTGGACTTCCCGAGCGTGGGCGCCACCGAAAACCTGCTCATGGCCGCGGTGCTCGCCAAGGGGGTTACCGAGATCGACAACGCGGCCCGGGAGCCGGAGATCGTCGACATCTGCGCGATGCTCACCGAGATGGGCGCCCGGATCTCCGGCGCCGGCACCTCGCAGCTCCTCGTGGAGGGGGTCGACGCGCTGCGCCCGGTGACGCACCGGACCGTCGGCGACCGCATCGTCGCCGGTACCTGGGCGTTCGCGGCGGCCATGACGCGCGGCGACGTCACGGTCCGCGGCGTGGACCCGGCCTGTCTGGAGATCGCGCTGGACAAGGCCGCGACCACCGGCGCCGTCGTCGACACCGGGAAAGACCATTTCCGGGTACGCATGCAGCGGCGCCCCGCCGCTGTCGACTTCGTCACACTGCCGTTCCCGGGTTTCCCGACCGACCTGCTGCCGATGGCCATCGGGCTGGCCTCGGTGAGCGAGGGCGCGTCCCTGGTCACCGAGAACATCTTCGACGGCCGGTTCATGTTCATCAACGAGATGGCCCGCCTCGGCGCCGATATCCGCACCGACGGTCACCACGCCGTGGTACGTGGCCGCGAGCGGCTCTCCGGCGCGCCGGTGCGGGCCACCGACATCCGGGCCGGCGCCGGTCTGGTGATCGCCGCCCTGTGCGCCGAGGGGGTGACCGAGATCTACCACGTCCACCACGTCGACCGGGGGTACCCCGACTTCGTCGCCAACCTGCGCTCACTCGGTGCCCTGATCGAGCGCGCCCCCGCGCCAGAGGAGGAGCTGCGCTTCCCGGTCTGAGGCCGGTCTGAGGCC
>Ga0137368_10007942_pt1 | contig 10997 bp, 10 predicted proteins | sample SagtaG_13_FD_104917 | JGI IMG/M metagenome (GOLD analysis project Ga0137368, IMG submission 104917) | Vadose zone soil microbial communities from Sagehorn Ranch, Mendocino, California, USA - Sage1_L_100_16 metaG | ecosystem: Environmental > Terrestrial > Soil > Vadose zone | place: USA...
CGGTTCCAGCCTTGGTCAAGCACTTGTCGAAAACCCTGAAGTGGATGGTATCACTTTCACTGGCTCGTTCGACGTGGGCATGCGGCTTTATCGTGACTTTGCACAACGCAACTACATTCGCCCGGTCATTCTTGAACTCGGTGGAAAAAACCCAGCGATCGTTTCGCGCAATGCAAATCTTGAAGACGCGGCGACAGGCATTGTCCGCTCAGCGTTCGGCTTGCAGGGACAGAAGTGTTCGGCAGCTTCACGCGTGATCGTGGAAGAACCTGTCTACGATGAATTGCTTGGCAAGCTCAAGACGAAAACCGAGAGCCTGGTCATCGGGGATCCGACAGAGCGAAACACTTATTGGGGGCCGGTCATCAACCAAAGTTCCTATAACGATTTCAAGAACTTTACAGAAGAGATCAACGGCGCTGGCGGCAAGTTCTTGACCGGTGGTCACGTAAAGACAGGCGGCATTTTTGATAAAGGCTATTACTGTGAACCCACCTTTGTCACTGACCTGCCTTATGAGAATCGCTTATGGCAATATGAGATGTTCCTGCCCATCACAACAATTGGCAAGGTTAGCAACCTCGATGAGGCAATGAAGATCGCCAACAATGTGAATTATGGCCTCACGGCTGGCTTCTATGGCTCGCCCAAGGAAACAGACTGGTTCTTCGATAACATCGAGGCCGGCGTGACCTACGCTAACCGTCCCCAAGGCGCAACGACCGGCGCGTGGCCGGGCTTCCAACCCTTTGGTGGCTGGAAAGGTTCCGGGGCAAGCGGCAAGAACGGCGGTGGTTATTACTATGTGCAGCTTTATATGCATGAACAGATCCGCACCCTCGTCAAACCCGCTCCTGTAAAGTCCAATAGTAAGAATGGCAAGGCAACGACACAAAAAGCCTCAAAGACTTCGTCTTCAAAGAAGACCACTTCAAAGCTGGCAGCAACAACATTAGCCTCCAAGAAGAAACCTGTTGTTAAAAGAGCTGTGAAGAAAAAAGCAGGCAAATAACAATCGAGCCCTTCCCCGCCGAGGGGAAGGGCTCTTTATAGACAACCACTATGCCTTGGGATCCGAAACAATATCATAAATTTCAAGCTGAGCGGTCCGCGCCGTTTTTTGATTTGCTGGCCCTGGTCGAGATCCGTCCCAACTTAAAAGTTGTGGATTTGGGGTGCGGCACGGGTGAATTAACGCGCCAGCTGGCGGATGCACTGCCAAACAGCAACGTGACAGGAATCGATTCCTCCTCGCAAATGCTGGACACTGCGCGAGCCTCTTCCTTTTCAAGTCCAAACTTGCGTTTCGAACAGGGAGATCAATCTCAACTGACAGGCGAATGGGACCTCATTTTCAGCAACGCTGCCCTGCACTGGTCAGAGAATCATGCAGAGTTGCTTCGGAATCTTTATCGGAGACTGGCTCCGAGTGGTCAGATCGCTGTGCAAGTCCCATCCAATCACAATCATATCTCACATCAAATCTATCGCGAGACTGCCAGTGAAGAAGCATTTAAATCCATTTTGAATGGTTTTCAACGATACGCGCCGGTTTTATCCATTGACGAGTATGCGTGTCTCTTTTTTGAGTGTGGCGCTGAAGAGATCGTTGTCTTCGAAAAGATTTATCCGCATATTCTGGAAGACTCGGACGCGGTGGTAGAATGGATTTCCGGTACCGCACTAGTTCCCTATTTTGAACGATTGGGCGAGCATAAAGAGGAGTTTGTGAAGGCGATCCGTGTAAAAATGCGCACCGCCATGCCAGAAACGCCTGTCTTTTATCCATTCCGCAGAACTTTATTTTCAGCACGAAAACCATAATAATAAAAGACCTGTCAGGTCTATATGAGAAAATATGGGCGCACCTCAAGGATTTGACCGCAAGGAAATTCTTCATCGCATCGGCACGTTCTTTTTGTTAGTGGGAATTGGCTTGCTCGTGTTCTTCATGCTTTCTGAAGCCGCGCAAAATGTCACATTCAGTTATTTTTGCTGGAGTTTGATCTTGATGATCCTTGGTTTTGTTTTTCGCGGCCAATTCAAAAAGAATGTATCACCCAGTGGGAGATTTAGCCTTGTAAAAAGGCTCATGCCAAAAGCAAAAAAGGAAGAACAAGGGAAAAAGTAATGACCAAACTCGTTCCTCTCTCAGACGCCATTGCAAAACATGTGAACGATGGTGATATTGTCTACGCGGCGGGATTCACCCATCTCATCCCTTTTGCTGCGGGACACGAAATGATTCGACAAGGAAAGAAGGATTTAACGCTTGCACGCGCTACTCCCGATTTGATCTACGACCAGATGGTCGCGGCAGGTTGCGCACGCAAAGTGATCTTTTCCTACATGGGGAATCCCGGTGTAGGATCACTACGAATTGTCCGTGCTGCGCTGGAGCAGGGCAAACTTGAATGGGAGGAATATTCCCATTTCGGAATGATCACCCGCTTACAGGCGGGCGCCTCGGGTTTGCCTTTTTTACCGATGAAGCAAACTGGCGCAACTGACTTGGAAAAAGCCAATCCGAACATTCAGCGCATCCCTGATCCATTTGGTGGCAAGGATGTGATCGTGGTTTCCGCGTTAAATCCGGATGTGGCAATTGTCCATGTGCAACGCGCCGATGCAAACGGCAATGCCCATTTATGGGGAATCATCGGCGAGCAAAAGGAAGCTGCGTTCGCCGCGAGAAAAGTGATTCTTACCGCGGAGGAGATCGTGGATGAATCAGTCATCCGCTCGGATCCGAACCGCACGATGATTCCCGGCATTGTGGTCAGTGCCGTGTGCCATGTGCCATTTGCGTGTCACCCAAGTTACGCACAGGGATATTATGACCGCGACAACGAGTTCTATCTTGCCTGGGACAAAATCAGCGAATCCGCCGAAGCGACCCAGCAATATTTGGATGAATGGGTTTACGGCGTGAAAGACCAAAATGAGTATTGGGAAAAGTTGGGCACAGAAACACACAAAAGGCTGGAAGTTCCAAAGCAAATGAGTGAGCCAATTAATTACGGAAAATATTAGTAAACAAGTACACAGGTAGACAAGTAAACACTAATGAACATTCCGTATTTTGATCTTGGTGGCGATGGTCCGCCATTACATTTCCTGCATGCCAATGGCTATCCATCAGAATGCTATAAGCCATTCCTTGAACTTTTACAAAATCAATATCATGTCTTTGGAATGCTGCTTCGCCCATTATGGCGGGGGCGGGACTCTAATCCTAATGACATTCAGGATTGGAAACCTTTTTCAGAGGATTTGCTGCGGTTTCTGGCTTCGACTGCGCCTACGGCTCCGCTCACTACAGTCCTGATGCCTCTCGGGAGCGCGAATGCTCAGCCTGCCCCCTTGATCGGAGTGGGGCATTCCATCGGAGCGGTCGTCACCTTGCGTGCCGCCTTGCGGGACCCAGGCAAATTCCGTGCATTGATCTTGCTTGATCCTGTGCTCTTTGTTCCCAGCCGACTCATCGCATGGAATTTCTTTCGCGCCCTTGGGCTAGGCAATAAAGTGTATCCAAAAATCGCCGGAGCATTGAAACGACGTCGCGCCTTCGATGATCTTGATCTGGTCTTTCATGGTTATAGAAATCGCGAAGTATTCCAATATATGAGCGATGAAAATTTGCGAATTTACATCGAAGGGATCACTCGCAAAACAGGCCATGGATATGAACTGGTCTATTCACCAGAATGGGAATCACGTATCTACCTCACAGGCCTGCGCGACTTCGACATCTGGCGCGGCCTCCCAAAACTCGAAGTGCCTACTCTCTTTATCCGCGGCGCGGAAACGAATACATTTCTGGAAAGCGCTGCCAGGCTCATAAAACGGATGCAGCCCAAGCCTTGGGTGGAAACGCTGGACAAATCCACACATTTGCTTCCGCTGGAACGTCCGCAGGAAGTTTTTGATATGATGCAATCATTTCTAAAAGAGACCCTAAAGGTCTTCGCAAAGCATCCTATAACGAAATGAAAGGACAGAGACCTTTAGGGTCTGAGAAAAGAATTATGAACGAAATCAAATATTCCTCCGCCGAACTGATGATCATCAACGCTGCGCGCTTATTGCGGGATGGCGATGTGGTGTTCGTCGGTGTCGGTCAACCAAATCTTGCTTGCAATCTCGCCAAACGGACTCACGCGCCTAACCTCGTGATGATCTATGAAGCAGGCGTGATTGGCGCGGAACCTGCGCGTTTGCCGTTATCCATTGGCGATCCCACCCTCGTGAGTGGATCTCTTTCTGTGGTGAGCATGTACGATATTTTTGCAAACTATCTTCAGCGCGGCAACGTGGACGTCGGCTTTATGGGCGGCGCGCAGATCGATAAATACGGCAACATCAACGCGACCGTCATCGGCGGATATGACCATCCCAAAGTGCGCCTGCCCGGCTCGGGTGGATCGCAGGAAATCGCTGCCTGGGCAAATCGCTGTTACATTATGACGCCACATCAAAAACGTCGCTTCCCCGAAAAAGTGGAATTCATGACCTCGGCTGGATTCATCGGTGGGAAAGGTGACCGCGAAAAAGCAGGTTTGCGTGGCGCAGGCATGCTTGCCGTTGTCACTGATATTGGTATGCTGGAGCCGGATGAAACAGGCGAGATGATTCTCACGGCATTGCACCCTGGCAAGACTGTTGAGCAGGCAAAAGAAAATACTGGCTGGAATTTGAAAGTTGCTCTCCAGCTAAAAACGACTGAACTTGTGACTGAAAATGAATTGAGAATACTGCGCGAAGAGCTTGATCCAAAAGGGATTTATCTCAAAGGCGGAGGATAATTGAAGCGTTCCACTGTCGTTATGCTTTTCCTGTTGTGGGTGGGGGTCATTCTCAGCGCGTATTATGTCGTCCAGAAGCCAGGCTTGCTATATGCATTTATGGGTCTGGTTGATACGTTATGGACTCTCCTCGTTGCCGCGCTGCTCCTTTTCAATGCGTATGGCATTGGGACGAGAATCCTATCCTGGTTAGGATTGAAATCTATCGATGAAATTGATCGTATGTTGTTGGGATGTGGTATTGGACTGGGAGGCTTGGGCTTACTCGGCTTGGGGCTGTCCGCCGTGCAGATCGCAAGCGTGCCTGTCTTTTCCTTCTTGATCGCATTTTTGACAGCCTTCTTTGTTTTTAATAAGGATTTGGGGAAATTGCTGGTTGATCTCAAAACCTTCATTACTCACTGGAATCTTTCCTTTAGCCAGTTCAATCTATTTTCGAAAATCGTTATCGTCCTTCCGTTCCTATTTTCCTTTTTGCTAACTCTCGTCCCACAATTCGAAGCTTTCGACGCGTTACTTTACCATCTTGCTCAGCCTGCCAGGATTTTGCAGGATGGTGGATTGCGACCCGTGGATGTCCCACAATTCTGGTTTCCCAACTTAACCGAAAATGTCTATCTTTGGGCGCTGGCGTTGGGAAGCGAACGAGCCGCACAGATGATCCATCTTGCCTGGGGGACATTCTCAGCGCTGCTCTTATGGCGTTGGGCTGTCAAGGTCTGGAGTGTTGAAATCGGACGCAAGACTCTGTTATTGCTTGCAGCGATCCCTTCCCTGCCGATGCTGGCATCCTGGGCATACGCCGACCTGGCACTGGTATTTTATGCAATTGCGGCTCTCTATGCACTGATATTTTTCGAGTCCACAAAATCGCCTGCCTGGTTACGCCTGGCGGGGGTTGCGGCTGGGCTGGCGATGATCATTAAATACACATCATTCACTGTCCCGCTAGCCTGTGGATTGCTCATTCTCTTCTGGGGAAGAAAATCATTTTCAAAGGCATTCTTTCAGGCTGCGCAGTTTAGTTTGATCACATTGTTGATTGCCGCACCCTGGTATGCGCGCAATGCCATATTCATGGGAAATCCGTTTTATCCCTTTGTCTTTGGTGGGCGCTACTGGGATGCATTTCGTGCCGAATGGTATTCAGGCGCAGGAACCGGGATTGGCTGGAATGCGCTTCAATTATTTTTGCTCCCTTTGAATGTGATTTTGGGACACCGCGATCAAAACTTTTTTGATGGGAGGCTCGGTCCACTCTTTCTGATTCTAGCTCCATTTGCGATATGGATTCTTCTTTCGCGCGCGCCTCAGGACTCGGATCGTGGCCTTTCTTTGCAAGCGATCAGTATGTTCTCCTCTATCACCTTCGCCGCGTGGACGATCGGAGTGATCAACTCAAATCATTTATGGCAAGCGCGTCTTCTCCTTCCCGGACTAATTCCTTTCGCCATCCCAGCTGCGCTTGGCTGGGACACGTTGAAATCGTTCGATTCTTCGAGATTCAGAATCAGCTTTTTCACAGATTTGGTAATCGCCGTCATTGTTGCAATAACAGTCTTCGACAATGGAATGTTTGTCCTGCAGCGGAATCCGCTGACTGTAGCATTCGGCGGACAAAGCCGCGCAAGATATATTGAACGGATCAATCCGTCCTATGCCGCGCTGATGCAAATCATGGAGGACGTGCCAAGCAACGCGTATTTTTACAGTCTGTTCGAGCCACGCTCTTACAGCTTGCCGCGTCGAACCCAACCTGACCCTATCAACTACAACTTCGCTCATGACCTCTATCTTTATAAAACTCCTGCAGAGATCATTCAGCATTGGAAAGCACAAGGCTATACTCACCTTTTGATCTATGAAAGAGGCCTGACCTTGGGTGCGGAGGATCCTTCTAGCCAATTGACACAAACCACTCGCGAGGCTTTGCAGGAAACGCTTAAGAAACTTGAATTGGTTAACCAGACTCCCGACAACGTCTATTCCATTTACCGAATCCCATAATCAGGATGAGAAGTAAAATCAGACAAATCTCCTGAAAGGAGTACCTTCAAATGTCTGAAATCCAACCTGGACAAGACCGCTCCATTCTCGCCCGGATCTTTCTTTCTCCTGACGAACCGCGCTTGCGCGCGGGTTGGCGCTTGCTCATCCAGACGATTCTGCTTGTCGTGTTTGGAGTGGTGGTTTCTATTGCGAGTGGTTTCCTCGGTCCCCTCGGCGGATCGCTGCTTTGGTCACAAATATTGAACTTCATGATCATAACGGCTTCTGTCTATGTCGCGCGTCGCTGGCTGGACAAACGGTCTTTCGAAAGCCTAGGTTTGAAGCTGGATAAACACACGTTGCTCGATACCCTGGCCGGCATAGGAATCACGTTTGTGCAAATGGGTTTCATCTATGTTCTCATGCTGGGTCTCGGCTGGCTGATGTTTGAAGGTTTCGCCTGGGACTTTGACCCAATCAATGTGGTGATTAGCAGCGTTGTAACATTCTTCATTGCTTTTATTTTTGTAGGATGGAATGAAGAACTGCTCTCGCGCGGTTATCACCTACAGACCGTTGCCAATGGACTCAACTTATTTTGGGGCGTGGTCATTTCCTCGGCTGTGTTTGGTCTTCTGCATCTCGGCAATCCCAATGCAACTTGGGTCAGCGCGGCAGGAATTTTCTTTGCAGGAGTTTATCTGGCATACGGATATATCCGTACCAGGCAGCTTTGGCTTTCGATCGGATTACACATTGGGTGGAACTTCTTCGAAGGTGTCGTGTTCGGATTCCCCGTCTCGGGATTGGATATTTACGCGTTGACCCGTATCAAAGTCCAGGGTCCTGAGCTTTGGACTGGCGGCGCGTTCGGTCCAGAAGCCGGATTGATTGTTTTACCCTCCCTGCTTCTGGGTGCTGGGCTGATTTATCTTTACACACTGAAACGCGCGACCTAGTTCTCATGGCTACCTTCCGCACCCCGCAGATTGTTCAACTTTCGCCAGAAGCAGTCTCACGCGCAAAAGCGTTCGCTGAGGCGGTGACGGAAACCGTCGATTATCGCGATAGCAACCAGATACAAAAGAAAAAAATCCAGGATGATCACTTCGTCAGCAAATTGGGCGAAGAAGCGGCGCGCCATGTGTTCGAAGCGCGCAATTGCGTTGTGGAAGGACCCGACTACACAATCTACGATGTCAAACAGAAATCCTGGAATTTCGATCTAAAGATCAATGCGCTTGAAGTGGCAGTCAAAACCCAACGGCGCTCTGCCGCTCAACGCTACGGTCTTTCGTGGACGTTCCAGGATTCTGCCAAGCGCCGTGACCCGATCCTCTCCATGCCTGAAGCGTGGGTCTGTCTGGCGGTCTTCGACGATCTAAAATCCGGATTTGAATGTATGGTATATCCCCTGCGAAAGATCAAACAACTTATTTTTGAAGCCCCGCGTCTTAGCAAGCTTGTGGGCAAAAAGCAGGCAGTCTACTTGGAGACACTCCAAAAGCATAAGGTATTTTAAGCGATTCAAGCTTTCCTCTTCGCGTAGGGTTTACGGACTGGATAACAATTTGAGACCAGGGACGTTAATCAAGACGTGAAAGGAGAGACCTATGAACGAAGCACTTAAGGACCCTGTTTGTGGCATGGAAGTAACGTATGAAACTGCCAAAGCCAGATCAGAATATGACGGACAAACCTATTACTTCGACTCACTCGAATGCAAAGAAGCCTTTGACAAAGACCCTGAAAGATATGTAACTCACGAGCACGAAGTTCACAGTTAACCAAATTTCAGAAAAGATAATATCGAGAAAAAGCCTCACGGATAAAACGTCCGTGAGGCTTTACTTTCTCACTGATTACTGACTTAGGTTCCCTCTTCCCAGGAGCTCAAGTATTTCAACTGCTGGTCGGTAAGAACATCGATCTTCACGCCCATCGCTTCGAGCTTGAGTCGTGCGATTTCCTTATCAATCTCGGCAGGAACGGAATAAACTTTCTTCTCCAGCTTATCCGCATTCTTCGCCATGTATTCCGCAGAAAGAGCCTGGTTGGCAAAGGACATGTCCATCACGGAAGCAGGATGACCTTCGGCGGAGGCGAGGTTGATGAGTCGCCCTTCGGCGAGGATGTTGATCTTGCGTCCGTCTTTTGTCGTATATTGTTCCACGAACGGGCGGACGAGATTGGGCTTGCCCGTGCTCATCTTTTCCAAGGCGGGGATGTTGATCTCCACATTGAAGTGACCGGAGTTGGCAACGATCGCTCCATCCCGCATGACTTCAAAGTGATGACTATCAATCACGTTAATATCACCGGTGACGGTGCAGAAGAAATCGCCGATCTTCGCTGCCTCACTCATCGACATCACCTGAAAACCATCCATGACTGCTTCGAGTGCCTTCATTGGATCAACTTCTGTGACGATGACCTGTGCACCCATACCGCGTGCACGGGAGGCGAGACCGCGTCCGCACCAGCCGTAGCCTGCCACCACGAAGTTTTTTCCAGCCAGCAGGACGTTTGTCGCACGGATGATACCGTCAATGGTGGATTGACCCGTGCCATAGCGGTTATCGAACAGGTGCTTGGTCAAAGCATCGTTCACTGCAATAACAGGGAATTTCAACACTTTGTCGGCTTCCATTGCCTTCAAGCGGATCACACCCGTAGTAGTTTCTTCTGTGCCACCAATCACGCCCTTCAGCAGTTCACTGCGTTCCTGATCAGAAAGGCCCTTCGCCCAACTGGCGAGAGAAGGCTCGAGGTTATCAAAACGTCCCATCTCAATAAAGAACAATGAAGAGACGAGGTCTGCGCCATCATCCATAGTCATGTGAGGCTTATGCTCAAGCGCGGCACGAATGTGCTTGAAATAAGTCATTTTATCTTCGCCTTTAATGGCGAAGGTGGGAATCTCAAATTGATTCACCAAAGCGGCGGCAACGTCGTCCTGGGTAGAAAGTGGGTTCGAGGCAGTCAGGACAATATCCGCGCCACCATCCTGCAATGTGACCATCAGGTTGGCTGTTTCCGTGGTCACATGCAGACAAGCCGAAACGCGCAAACCCTGGAGGGGCTTTTCTTTTTTGAAGCGCTCGCGGATCTGACGCAAGACGGGCATCTCATGCTCTGCCCAATCCATGCGGCGACGGCCACCTTCGGCCTGGTTGATGTCTTTGATATCGTAATTGCTCACTGTTGCTTCTTTCATTGTTACTCCGTTCGTAATAAATTCTTTGCCACAGAGATTCTAATGAATCTCAAAGAACTCCGTGGGCTCTATCGCTAACTGTTATCGTTGTGATTGATTATACTTTTTTATTCAACCAATCAAACGTCAACTTCAAATCTTTTCCAGTGCGGCGCAATCGGTTTTACCAGTAATGAATACTGTTTGCACTAGTTCAACAATTCATCCAGTTTTCCGTTGTCATCGAAATGGCGGCGGAAACGATTGACAAATTCTTCGCGCGTGTAGCCATGGCTTTGCGGGCCGCGTTGTTCGAGACAGTAGACCGCGGCAAGAGAACCAATTTCACCGCACAACTTCCAGTCGAAACAGTGCGAGTAACCGGTGAGGAACCCGCCGCGGAAAGCATCGCCCACGCCTGTGGGATCTACGATCTCATCTTCTGGAACGGTAGGGATGTGAACCGCATCCGTCCCTGAGTATAAATCCGCCCCATTTTTCCCACGTGTAATGACTAAGGTTCTTACATGATCGAGGATTTGATCCAAACTCCAGCCCGTTTTCTTCGAGATCAAACCAAATTCATAATCGTTGCAAAACAGGAAATGCGCACCCTCCATATCACGTGCGATTTCCCTGCCGTCAAGCCGCAGCACCTGTTGGCTGGGATCATAAAGATAATCAATCTTCAGCTCGCGGCATTCTGCGGGGAATTTCATCATTGCGTCGGGTGCATTCGGCGAGACGATGACCAGATCAGGTTTGCTGGTCAGCTCTCTTAGTGATTGAGCCGAAGCGTATCCCATCGCGCCAGGGTAGAAAGAGGCAATTTGTGCGGAAGCAAGATCTGTCGTCGCGAAGAATGAGGCGGTAAAAACGCCCGGCACCACGTGCATCAGCGATGTATCGATCCCTTTCGAATCAAGCCAGGCGCGATAATCCCCGAAGTCCTCCCCCACTGTTGCCATCACGCAGGGTCTTTCTCCGAGCAGTGCCATCGTATACGC
>Ga0137368_10007943_pt1 | contig 10996 bp, 12 predicted proteins | sample SagtaG_13_FD_104917 | JGI IMG/M metagenome (GOLD analysis project Ga0137368, IMG submission 104917) | Vadose zone soil microbial communities from Sagehorn Ranch, Mendocino, California, USA - Sage1_L_100_16 metaG | ecosystem: Environmental > Terrestrial > Soil > Vadose zone | place: USA...
CTCGTCCCTGTACTCCTCGCCCGGACGGAGCTTCACGGAACGCAGGCTGAAGCTCGTCATACGAGCCAGGTTAGCGCGGGAGTACTAGTAGGGCGGCTCTTCGTTGTCGGAGCCGGGGGCGCCGACACCGGCGACCACGGTCTCCTGCGAGCGCTCGTGCAGGCGCTCACGGCCGCGCTTGACCGCGCCGAGGAACTTCTCGAGGTTGACCTCGAGAGTCGAGAGGATCGAGTCGGCCCAGTCCTCCATCTCGAGCCTGGTCTCGCGGGCCTGGCGCCGGGCATCCTCGAGGATGTCCTGCGCCTGGCGTTCGGCGAGCCTGACGATCTCTGTCTGCGACGCCTCCCGCGCCGCCTGCTCGCGGGCCTCGCCGAGCAGCCGGTCGCACTCGCGCTTCGCCTCGGCGAGCATCTCCTGGCGTTCCTTGACGATCCAGCGCGCCTGCTTGATCTCCTCGGGGATCGTGGCGCGCATCTGGTCGAGGATCTCGTAGATCTCCTCGCGGTCGATCCGGACCTGGTCGGTCAAAGGGACGGCCTTCGCGTTGTGGACCAGGTCGTCGAGCTTGTCGATGAGTACTAGGACGTCCATGAGGCGCAGTGTAGTCGGTCGGGCGGAGAACCCCTATCCCTTGCTGACGGACTTGCTCGTAACCCAGAGCAGGCGGCGCTCCTCGGGGAAGCTGGGGCCGACCAGCTTCGGCGTGCCGCCGTCCGCGGAAACGAGGAAGGCGTGGTCCGGGCAGACGGGCTTGTCGCAGCGGTCCTCACGCATGAACGCGACGAGACGCCCGTCCCGAGACCAGGCGGGCGCGTGGGCATCGCGCGCGAGCAGTTGTTCACCGCCTCCGTCCACGTCGATCGTCCAGACGCTCGAGTCGCGGACGAACGCGAGGCGACCGCCGTCGGGCGCCCAGACGGGCACATCGCCCCGACCCAGCCGCCGCTCATCGCTCGTGTCCGGCCGGATGAGACCGATGTCGCCCTCGAGCGTCTCCGCGGACCACCCCTTCACGTAGGCGATCCAATCGCCTGCCGGCGACCAGGCCACGCTCGAGACGTCGTGCGAGGTGGTCACCTGCTCCGCGTTCGCGATCGAGGTCGAGGTCGTCCAGATGTCGTAGCGCCCGTCATCGCGGGGCGAGTGGAGGAAAGCGAGCTTGTCGCCGTCCGGCGAGAGGCTCGGCTCGAAGTTCGCCCCCGGAGGGAGCGAGAGCGAATGCTGATTCTCGGTATCGGCGTCCGCGACGACGATCGCCGAGAGGCCGCCCGTAGAGGTGTCCCAGGCGAGTGTCTTGCCGTCGTCCGAGACGCTGACGGCTGCCCAGATCCCGGGCAGGCAGTTGAAGCGCCACTCCGTGCCGTCGGACCGCATTGTCAGGATGCCGCAGCCGTGGACGACCGCGAGGTACCCCGGCCCTTCGCTGCCGCCTCGCCAGGCTCCGAAATAGGTGCCTACGGCGACGAGCGCCGCCACGAGAATCCCGAGTACGCCCGCCGTTGCTCGCGAGGGCACGCGTTACTCCCCGGGTGAGAGCGGCGCGCCAGGCTTGCCCCGCGGGAACATCTCGGCGAAGCGGCGGGCGACTGCCTCGGGAACGAGCTCGTCGACGTTGCCGCCGAAGGAAGCGACCTCTTTGACGCCGCTCGAGGAGATGAAGCTGTAGTGCGGGTTCGACATCAGGTACACCGTCTCGATCTCGGGCGCGAGCGTACGGTTCAGATGGTGCATCTGGAACTCCCACTCGAAGTCGGAGATCACGCGCAGCCCCTTCACCATCGTCTTCGCGCCCCAGCGCTTGGCGAACTCGACGACGAGCTCCGAGAAGACGTCGACCTCCACGTTGTCCTGCTTGCGCAGGGCGTCCTCGAGGAAGCCCACTCGCTCTTCGACCGAGAACATGACGTGCTTGTGGCTCGGCTCGCGAACGATCCCCACGACGACGCGGTCGAAGATCAGGGCGGCCCGCGTGATGATGTCGAGGTGGCCAAGCGTGACCGGGTCGTAGACCCCCGGACAGAGGGCGGTGCGAAGATCGTCCGCGCTCACGCGTGCTTGAAGATGGTCAGTCGCGCGGAGCCGTAGACCCGGCTCGTCCGCTCGGCGAGCGGCGGCAGCTCCGGTTGGGTGCGCTTGTCGGTCTCGACGACGACGAGGCCTTCCTCGGCGAGAACCGCCGGGAGATATGCGGCGAGGGTTGGCTGGAGGGAGTCGAACATCCGGTAGGGCGGGTCGACGAGGACGAGATCGTACCGCCTGCCGGCAGCCGCCTCGGCCGCGAGAGCACGACGGGCGTCCTGCCTGACGACGGCGGCGCCCTTCAGGCCGAGCTTCTCGAGGTTGCGCTCGATCGCGCGCTGCGCGTCACGATCGGACTCGACGAAGACCGCGTTGTCGGCGCCCCGGGAGAGCGCCTCGAGGCCCATGGCGCCCGAGCCGGCAAAGAGGTCGAGCACGGCCATCTCCTCGACCGGCCCGATCAGGTTGAACGCAGCCTCTCGGACACGGTCTCCGGTCGGGCGAGTCTCGCTCTTCGGCGCAAAGATCCTCGCGCCCTTACGGCTGCCCGCGATGATCCTCATCGGCGGCATCCACCCGGACGAGAACGAAGTTGTCCCGTTCCGCCCATTCTTTCGTCTCGTACCAGCGACGGAAATCCGTCGCCTCCTCGGCAGTGTCGAACAAGACGTGCTCGTTAAGGCCGCGAGCCTTGTCCGCTAGCTGGGCGAAATCCATTGGTTGAGGCGGATGCCAGGTCGGACAGACGATCGTGTCCCAGATGATCGAGTAGAACTCTAAGCCCCACCAGCCCAGGTCGATCCCCAAGGTTTGCTCGGTCGGTCGAAGCGACGATGCTGACGCGTAGACGATCTCCCAGCTATCAGGCTCGTCGGTCAAGTTCCGTACTTCTCGCGCCTGGTCGAATGTGTTCATCAAGCACGGGTCGAACTCGTCGGACGTCTCTGGCCCAATCAGCTCGAGCAAGTGCATTCGGGCTCTCCGATCCGAGTCCACATTTCGCCCGCTAGCCCTGAATGCCTCAACTACCTCCGGATCAAGAGACGGATATGCCTCGAGGGCGTCCCGGCTCATCCCCCGATAAGAGCGCGGATCGACCAAGCTCGTCGCGCTTCTCAGCTCGCGGTAGAAACCCTGATGTTCGTGTCGGAGGAACGTTTGCTCGTACCGGTCAACGAGGCGCTCGGGCCTAGTGACGATGAGATAGCCCTCGCCGGCCATTACGCGAAAGTGGCAGCGTCCTTGCCTGCGAAGACGCGTGCAACCTCGTCGTTCAGCGGGCCTTCGTAGTCGACGAGCTCGCCGGCGACCTCGCGGGCTCGTTCGAGGAGCTTCCGGTCGGCGCGCAGACGCGTGAATCGGAGATCGGAAAGGCCTGCCTGGCGCGTCCCGAGGAGCTGCCCCTCGCCGCGGATCTCAAGATCGGTCTCGGCGAGCTCGAAGCCGTCGTTCGATGCGACGAGCGCCTCGAGGCGGGCGAGAGCCGAGTCGGTGAGCGCCTCCTTCGCCCGCGAGACGAGCAGGCAGTAGGACTGCTCTGCCCCCCGCCCGACCCGCCCGCGCAGCTGGTGCAGCTGCGCGAGCCCGAACCGATCGGCCTCCTGGACGATCATGATCGTCGCGTTCGGGACGTCCACGCCGACTTCGATCACCGTCGTCGCGACGAGCACGTCGAGCTCGCGCGCCTTGAAGCGCGCCATCAGGTCGCGCCGTTCAGCGGGACGCAGCCTTCCGTGCAGCAGGCCGACGCGGTAGCCGCGCAGCTCGCCCTTGCGCAGCCTCTCGGCCTCGCGCTCGGCAGCCCGAGCCTGGCTCGTCTCCGACTCCTCGATCAGCGGGCAAACGACGTACGCTTGCCGACCCGCGTCGAGGTGCTTCCGAAGTCGCGTGTAGGCCTCGCCCGAGCGCTCCTCGGTCACCCATGCCGTCTTCACGGGCTTCCGGTCGGCCGGCGGCTTCGCGATCTCGCTGACTGCGAGATCGCCGTAGACGGTGAGCGCGAGCGTGCGCGGGATCGGCGTCGCGGTCATGTGGAGGACGTGGGGTGAGCGGTTGCCCGTGATCGCGCGGCGCTGCTCGACGCCGAAGCGGTGCTGCTCGTCGACGACTGCGACCGCGACCTCGCTCAGGTCGACGCCTTCCTGGATGAGCGCGTGGGTGCCGACGAGGATCTGCGCCGAGGACAGGTCCGTCTTGACCGACCTCGTGAGCAGCGCGACCCCGACGCCGAGCTCTCGGCAGGGCTCCTCGAGCGTGAGGAAGTGCTGCTCGGCGAGCGTCTCGGTGGGCGCCATCAGCGCTCCCTGCTTCCCAGACTCGACCGCCCGCAGGAGCGCGTAGAGGGCGACGACGGTCTTCCCCGAGCCGACCTCGCCCTGGAGCAGGCGCTCCATCGGCGTCGGCTTCATGAGGTCGGCGTCGATCTCACGGATCGCGCGCTCCTGGTGCGCGGTGAGCTCGAACGGCAGCCAGGACCGGTATCGGGCGGCGAGCTCGCCCGGCTTCCGGAGCGCCGGCGCCTGTTCCTGCTCGCGCCCGCGACGGCGCCGCGCGAGCCCGACCTGGAGGACGAGCAGCTCGTCGAAGGCAAGCCGCCGCCGGCCCTGCTCGCCCTCGCCGCCGCCACGCGGCCGGTGGAGCGCGACGAGCGCGTCGGCCCGTTGCGGCAGGCGACCCCGCTCCTTCGCGCGCGCGGGCAGGAAGTCCGGGTAGTCGCGCGCGTGCTCCAGAGCCTTGCCGGCGAGCTCGCGGAGCTTCTTGGCCGTGACCTCCTCGCTCGCCGGGTAGACGGGCGCGAAGTCCGCGGTCGCCGAGGCTCCGTTCAGGTCGTAGGAGCGAACGGTGAACTCGTTGCGCTTGAGCTGACCGCGCAGGCGCACGTGCGTCCCCGGCTGCAGCTTCTCCGCGAGCCAGACCTGGTTGAACCAGACCGCCGTGATCTCGCCGCTGCCATCCGCGACTCGCGCCTGAACGATGGCGAGGCGCCGGCGCGGGCGCCGCACCGAGGTCCGCAGCACCTCGCCGGCGATGGCGACCTCCTCCTCGCCCGCTAGAAGATCGGCAATCCGCACTTCGGGCACGGCAGCCTCGTACCGGCGCGGCCGGTGCTCTAGGAGGTCGCCGACTGTCCGCAGGCCGAGCTTCGCCAGCTTCTTGGCGAGCGCCGGGCCGACGCCGGGAAGCGTCTCCACGCCCCGCTCGAGCCGTTCGGGCCGTGCGAGCCCGCGCGTCCACGGCCAGGCGGGCGGCGCCGCGGACTCGGCGAAGGCGGTCGGAAGCTGTCTCTTCAGCGTGGCGCCGAGTATAGGACCGGGCGGGGACGCCTACCCTTCCGCGACGACCTCTCCTTGCGGCTCCTCGCGGCGCTCGGCGAACGTGACGGCAAGCCGGTCGATCCGCGAGCCTTCGACCTCGACGACCTCGAAGCGCATGCCGTCTTGGTCGACGAAGTCGCCCTGCTCGGGCGCCCGGCCGAGCACGCCGAAGACGAAGCCGCCCATCGTGTGGTAGTCCTCGATCGGCAGGCTCGCTCGGAACTGCTCGTTGAAGTCGTCGATCGGGAACGTGCCGTCGATCCGGATCGTGTCGTCGTCGATGCGCTCGACCGACTCGTCGGGAAGGTCGAACTCGTCCTCGATCTCACCGACGATCTCCTCGAGCAGGTCCTCGAGCGTGACGATCCCCTCCATCGCGCCGTACTCGTCGACCACGATCGCCATGTGCTGGTTCGTGCGCCGAAACTCGGTCAGCATCGCGGCGAGATCCTTCGTCTCGGGAACGATGTAGGCGTCCCGGACGATCTCCTCGACGCTGACGTTGGCGATGCCGCGGTCGTTCATCGCCGAGAAGAGGTCGCGCACGTGGAGGATGCCGACGATCTCGTCGAGCGACTCGCGGTAGACGGGATAGCGGGTGTAGGGCGAGTCGATGACCGCGGCGAGGCACTCCTCGGGAGGGAGGTGGATCGAGAGGGCGACCACCTCGGGCCGCGGCACCATCACGTCCGAGACCTCCTTGTCCGCGAAGTCGAAGACCTTGTAGAGCATCTCCCGCTCCGCGAGCTCGATCTCGCCCTCCTCGCTCGAGCGGGAGAGGAGCATCTTCAACTCGGCCTCCGAGTGGACTCCGCGCTCCGCGCCCGGAGACTCGAGCCCGAGCGCGCGGAGCGCGAGGTCGGACGAGCGCTCGAGGACCCAGATCAGCGGCTTGAAGAGGAAGAAGAAGCCGCGCACCGGCGTGGAAACGGTGAGCGCGGTCGGCTCCGGGTGACCGAGCGCCATTCCCTTCGGTACGAGCTCGCCGACGACGACATGCAGGTAGGTGATGAGCAGGAAGGCCAGGCCGAAGGAGACGAACGTGGCCGGGATCGGGTCGAAGATGTGGGCGAAGACGGGCTCGCCGAGCGCGCCGATGCCCAGGCTCGTGATCGTGACGCCGAGCTGCATCGCCGCGATGAAGCGCGGCGGGTTCGCCGTGATGCGGAGCACGGCGCGGGCTCGGCGGTCGCCCTTGTCGCGGAGCTCGGTGATTCGCGTCCGGCGTGCCGTGACGAGTCCGTACTCGGCCGCAACGAAGAATGCGTTCAACAGCAGCAGAGCTGCGACGGCGAGAAGCTCGAGGAGGATTGTCACGCCCCGCTCGCCGGGGCGCGGGTACTAGGCGGGTGGTCGTCGTCCAACGGAGTTCGTCTCTGATTATAGGTGAGGGTTCGGCGCATACCTCCCCACCCTGGGCGGGGATCGGTTCCACCCGCCACCCGCCGCGAGCGTAACTGCGCAGTCCGCGCACGTCTGTCGCAAGAGCGTCTCAATTCTTCTCACCGAGGCGAACATGTGTTCTATGATGCCGTCGTGGGCGTTGCCTACCGCGAGGAGCCTTGCCGAAGCGCGCTGAACCGCGTCAAGAGCATGGCGTTCAAGTGGTCGCTGAACCCCTACATGGGCTGCGTCCACCGCTGCACGTTCTGCTACGTCCGAGCCTTCGAGCACCGCGCCGACCGACCCGCCGACGACCGCTACGGCACCTCGATCCGCGTCAAGGTGAACGTCGCCGGGGTCCTACGGCGCGAGCTCTCCCGCCCATCCTGGAAGCGCGAGTGCGTCGCAGTCGGCGCCGCGACCGACCCCTACCAGCCTGCGGAGGGCCGCTACCGCCTGACCCGAGCCTGCATCGAGGCCTTCGCGGAGGCTTCGACCCCGTTCAGCATCATCACGCGCGGGCCCATGATCGTCCGCGACCTGGACGTCCTCGTCGAGGCCGCGCGCCGCGCGAGCGTCTCTGTCACGTTCTCGATCCCCACGCTGGACGAGGAGGTCTGGCGGAAGACGGAGCCGTCGACGGCTCACCCGCGGCAGCGCCTGAAGGCGCTCTCGAAGCTGGTCGACGCCGGCATCAAGGCGGGCGTCGGCATGGCGCCGATCTTGCCGGGGATATCAAATAGACCATCCCAACTCGCCGAGGTCGTGAAGGCGGCACGCGCTGCGGGTGCGACTGGCATCTGGACAAACCTGCTATTTCTCCGGCCGGGAACGCGGGAGCACTTCCTCGAGAATCTCGCTCGCGACTGGCCCGAGGAGCTGGAGCGCTACGAGCGGCTCTACGGAAGGCGCGCGTACCTAAGCAAGGACCATACGAAGCCGCTCAAGGACCAGGTTAATGCTCTAGCGAAGGAATACGGCGTGCGAGACCGCCGCCGCGTCCGGCTGGAGCCCGAACCGCCCGTGATCGCGGAGCAACTGGCGCTGGCCGTGTAGCCCAAAGCGCTGGGGCGCTGTTGCCCGGCTAAGGAATGCTCTTCGCGGAGCGCCCATCCGTCCACTTCGGTCCAGAATGGCGCGAGGTGGTGCGAACCGGCGCGACCGGCGGGCATTTCCGCCCCCTAGGCGCCGAGGCCTGCCGAAAGCCGGCCTCGGGCCTGCGTGATGCCGCGGGGACGGTCATTTTGTCTTCTTGGCGAGCGCGACCATGCCCTTCTCCGGGCGAACGACCTTCCCGGCGCGGACGAGTTCCGTGAGACGGTGCCCGGCGTTGGCGCGTGCGTACTTGCCGACCTCGCTCGTTGGCTGCGGCTTGGTGGTGAGGCACGCGAGGATTGCTTCGGGCAGACTGGCGAAGCTCTGCGAGGTCGGCTTCGCGGAACCGCCGGGCTTCACTTTGGCGACGACCGCCTTCTTGGCGGTCGTGCGCTTCTTGGCGGTGGACTTGGTGGGCATGGTGCCTCCTTCGGTTGGGAGACACAAGAGATGTCAGAGACGGCGCGGCATGTGAATCCCCCGTGCGGATACTGTGCGCCTCCGCGGAGTCGGGGTAGGGCCGCTGCGGCCTAGCCCGTTGCCGCCCGCTTTCGACCGCTGTGGGAGCGACCCGGCCCTGCGGCACGGGCGCGACCGGGTGGTGTGCCGCTTGCAGTCGCAGTCCGGCGGGCACGGCACTCCGCGTCCATTGCGACGCGGCTTAAGCGGCGGATTTCTGTTCGAGTGCGTCTACCCTTGGCCATCTCGCTCGCCGACACCTGCATCGGCGTGCGGCCCTTGCGAGGAGAGCGCCGCTTGAGCAAGCGCAGAGGCCATCTTGGCGAGCGTTTCGTCTCGCTTCTTCTCTTCGGAAATCTTCGCGCTTAGAAAGTTGCCGAAATGAAGGTGATGTGTGAGCACCAATCGGTTATGAAACTCCGTAAGAGACTTGAGAGTCTCTGAAAACATCTTTACGTAGACAGCGCCGATGAAGTTAGCGAGCACAGTTCCCACGGCACCAACCGAGGCGATAATTATGCGCGCCTGTGTTGCTTGGTCACCGAATCGGAATCCAACAAGATAAAATGTCAAGGCGATGATGGCAAACCCGACTAGTATCGAAAAAATGCCAACAAGAAAAATGCGCGCACTTTGGCGTAGCGCTTGGGTATAGTATTTCTCTAATTCGAATTGATGCAACTTAAATAACTTCTCTGCACGCTGCTGGATTGAATCGACTGAAATAGAGAGAAGATCCAGCTCGTTCTTGGTATCTCTTATCTCAGTGCGCAGATCGTGTATCGACATGAGAGCGATCTCACTCTCATCAACGTCGTCTTCGAGGGTTGTCTTTGTCTTGCTTCCCTTTTTCCGCTTCTTCCGCGTCTGTGTGGAGACTGATGTTCCGAAGAACGAAAGTGTCACGTCGGGGTGAGCGTCATTCGAAGAGGTTTGGCGTGCGTACACAAGCGCAAAAACGCCATGACATAGACAAACCCCGCGAGGGACGTGAGCAGGCCTAGCAGAGGATCGTCGAGCAGGGCCGCCATGAGAAGGAAGACGATGAAAGACACACCGAGAGCGTAGAGCGATTGAAACAGCAGCTTCGAGCGATGCCGTGAGAGAAGACGGTATCGCCGATTGAGTGCTCTCAATCGCGCATTGAGTGCGATTTGCCTGGGAGATGGAGCGCCTGGAGAATTTCGATCGTCTTCGGACGCCGGCGCTTCCGCCTGCTGGCTCCCGCTCTCCGTATTCATGCCTCATCAGGATTGCACCTCGTGAGACGATTAGCAACACCTCGAGCCACGTCGCCCGAGCGCGGTCATAGAGGCCGCACGGGTGATGCCGACATCGGCCGAGTTGCCGCCGGAGGTCGAGGAGTCCTCGGAACTGCACACGTCTGCGAGCCCAGCCAGACTTATCCTGCCGCTCCAATTGGACCGCCGCGTTGATGTTGGCGAGCTGTGCGTCGTGCCGTTGAACACAGAGTAGGCCGCCATCTAGCTCATCCCCGGCGGTCGAACCGCGCCGAAGTTTTCGATGAAACGACGCGGCTGCATGCTGCGCGCCTTCGCGAGTTCGTCGTCGGAGAGGATGTCCTCCGGTGTGACCTTGCCCTCGGCCAGCGCCTTGCGGACTACGAGCGCGCCGACAGGCGTCAGTTCGCCGTCTTCAGCGATGAGCGCATCCACGCCCTTACGTGTGAGTTCGCCGTTGGCGTCGACGAGGCCACGCTCTTTCATCACCATGAAACCGTCCAGCATGTTCGCGGGCGAATCCACGGCGGACAGCTCGGAGATCTTGAGGTCGGTGAGTTTCGTGAGGTTCATGGATTCAGGCCCTCAAATCGGCGGTGGTGTAGAGGCGATGGTCACATCGCTGTCGAAGACGGTTCGCCGCCGATTTCAGGGCCGGATCTCCTATCGGATCTCCGAGACGATGGCGACGCGCCAGGCATCGTCGATCTTCCGGGTCGGGTAGTCGGTGAGGACGCGGGACGCGTAGTCGTCGAGCCGCGGGACAGGAACTTCGGCCTTGCGAGCACGAGCCCGGAGGGCTCGACCTGCGCCCCTCGCGTTCGCGTACTTCGTCCGCGCGTCGAGCAGAGCGCCCATCGCGAGGATCAGCTCGTCGAGTGCGACCTCGACTGCTTCAACGGCCGCAGGGGTCGCAGCGATGACGGCCTCGGCCTCGCGGGCGTCCTGCTCTGCCTCGGCGTCCTCCGCTGGGCGAAGTTCGGCGAGGTCAGCGCGCAGCGATTCCGTGTCGCTGGCCGCGATTTTCGCTTCGAGGACTTCGACCTGCTCGGCGAGCGACATCTAGGTCAGCCTCCGGTTCGCTTCGGCTCGGCGGGCCGCGTCGGCCCGCTCGTCGGCAGCAGCCAGGACTGCGTCGCGCCACTCCTTGCTGCCGCGAAGTGGCTTCGAGTGCAGGCGCCACGGGCATCTGGACGAACCACCTCTTCCTGCGCCCCGGCACGCGCGAGCATTTCCTCGAGCACCTCGCCGACGACTGGCCCGAGCTCCTCCCGCACTACCAGGAGCTCTACGACCGGCGTGCGTACCGTCGGCCTCCGCAGAGTCGAAGCCGCTCCGCCGCCGCGTTTCGGTGCTCGCCCCCGAGCACGGAGTGGCCGACCGCCGCGTCCGCCCGATCGAGCCCGCTCACGAGCCGGAACAGCTCGCCCTCGAAGTCTGACTCCGGGCATACAATCCGCAGGCCGTGAAGGAAGACGCAAACGC
>Ga0137368_10007948_pt1 | contig 10991 bp, 8 predicted proteins | sample SagtaG_13_FD_104917 | JGI IMG/M metagenome (GOLD analysis project Ga0137368, IMG submission 104917) | Vadose zone soil microbial communities from Sagehorn Ranch, Mendocino, California, USA - Sage1_L_100_16 metaG | ecosystem: Environmental > Terrestrial > Soil > Vadose zone | place: USA...
ACCTCGCCGATGTCTCGCACCGGCCGATACCCCGCCAGCTCGAGCGCTGCGTCGGACGTGAGCGCGCCGCTGCCCTTCCCCCGCCGGTCGGCGAAGCCGTACCTCCCCAGGCCGCGAAGCTCGAAGCCGTCGTCCGGCGTGCGCCAGACGAAACCGGCGCCCGCGGCGAGCCCTTCCACGCGATTGACGTGGACCAACTCGCTCAGCGCGCGGGCGCCGAGGCGCTGACGCTTGAGCCCGGTGAGCGCGCGCCGGCCGGCGATGCGGCTGACTTCGGCGCGGACGTGCTGGAGATCGTTCTCGCGGACCGGCTCGGCGACGTCCTGGATGGCGGCGCTGAGGGGCACAGGCCAGGGAAAGGAATCGCGCTGGGCTTTGGGCAGTGCCGTGATCTCCTCGCCGCGGAACCAGCCCGCATCGAGGCCGAGGTTGAAGACGTAGCCGTCGATCTCCCAGCGTGCCCGGATGATGCCGCGCGCCGGAATGTCGAGCCATGTGGCACGCCGGCGGATCTCGATCTCCTGGCGGTAGGGGAGCCAAAACCGCGCTTCCCACAGCGCATTGTCGAGCACGATGCTGACGTCCTCCAGCTGCGGATCGAGATAGGCCTTGGGTGTGAAGTTGAACGCCATACGCACCAACTCGGCGGATCCGGCATCGACGAACAGCGTCCCAACGATGGCGGCCGCGTTGAAATTCTTCGGCCGGACGCGCAGCGCGACGACGCGCACCGCGCGCTGCGAGAGCTCGATGGCCGACGTGTCGCCCAAGGCGAAGTCGTACACGTCGGTGCCACCGGGTGCGAGCGGGTGCGGCACATCGCGCACCTCGTCGCCCTCGCCGAGGCGAATGGCGCTCCCGAAGTTGTTCTGCACGATGCCGAGGTGATCGCGGTGGTAATTGATATCGGTGGGGAGCTCGGCGCGATCGCGCCAGCCGATGATGCGCTGCTTGCTGAGCTCAGGCGCCTTCCAGTACACTTCCAGCTCCAGCTGGTCCGCTTTGACGAGGCGCGGCGGCTCGGTGAGCCCTTCACCGAACTGCCCCAGGAAGAAGAGAAACCCGTGAGCTTTGGCCTTGTAGTCGCGCAGCGCTGTGTCGACCGCGGTCTGCGCCCGGCGCTCGATGGCGCGGCGCGCCAGCGCCAGGGCGGAATCGCTGTTCCAGCCCTGAGCGGGCGCACGGGATGCGAGGAAGAGCAGCAGCGCGGCGGACCAACGCATCACCGCGAAATCTAGGTCATGGACCCACGCGACGCATTCCTGGAGCGCGCCAAGAGCGGGGGAATTGTACCGGTGATGCGTGAAGTGATCACCGACGCCGATACGCCCGTGGCGGCCTTCGCGAAGATCGCGCGGCCGCCGTTCGCGTTTCTGCTCGAATCACTGGTCGGCGGCGAACGCTGGGCCCGCTACACGTTCCTCGGCACAGAGCCGCGCGAAGCGTGGCGTTATCGCGGCCGGGAGATCGAACGCTGGACACCCGCAGCGGGGTGGGCACGGGCCGGGACGACGCCGGACCCCATCGCCCACCTCGCCGACCGCATGCGCGCGCTCCCAAGCGTCGCTCTGCCGGGGCTGCCGCGCTTCATGGGCGGTGCCGTCGGGTACCTCGGGTACGATGTCGTGCGCAGCATCGAGCGGCTGCCCGGGGGGGGGCCCGCCGATACGCTGGGCGTTCCCGACGCAGTCGTCATGATCGCCGACTCGCTCGTGATCCTCGACAACGTGTTCGGACGCGCGATCGTCGTCGCAAACGTCGAGGTGCCGGCCGGCGCGAAGCCGGCGCAGCGGTTGCGGCTGTACGACAGCGCGCAGGAACGGATCGACGCGCTGATCGGCCGGCTTGGCGCCACGCACCAGCTGGCTCCCCTGGCGCTGGACGGCGCCGGCCGGGCGTTGCGCCCCGAATCCCAATATCCCCGCGCCGCCTTCGAGCGCGACGTCGCGAAGATCCGCGACTACATTGCGGCGGGCGACGTATTCCAAGCGGTCCTGTCGCGCCGCCAGGTTGTCCCCGGCGCAGTCGAGCCGCTGCGACTGTACCGTTATCTGCGCGCCTTGAACCCCGCCCCATATCTGTTCTATCTCACGCTCGATGATGTGACGCTCGTTGGAAGCTCACCGGAAGTGCTGGTCCGGGTCGAGGGCAACGAGGTCACGGTTCGGCCGATCGCCGGCACCCGCCCCCGCGGCGCCACGCCCGCGGAGGATGAAGCGCTGGCGACGTCGCTGCGTGAGGACGCGAAGGAGTTGGCCGAGCACCGCATGCTCGTGGACCTGGGGCGCAACGACGTCGGGCGCGTGGCGCAGTACGGCACGGTGCGCGTGACCGAGTCATTGCAGATCGAGCGCTACTCGCACGTGCAGCACCTGGTGAGCGAAGTGCGCGGCCGGTTGCAGGACGGCTACGACGCGCTCGACGTGTTTCGCGCGTGTTTCCCCGCCGGGACGGTCAGCGGCGCACCCAAGGTGCGCGCCATGGAAATCATCGACGAGCTGGAACCCGAGCGGCGCGGCCCGTATGCCGGCGCGGTGGGTTACGTTGGTTGGGGGGCGGCGAGCATGGATACGGCGATCGCGATTCGTTCCGCGCTCGTGCTCAAAGACCAGGTCGTCGTGCAGGCCGGCGCGGGGATCGTCGCCGACTCCGACCCCGCGCGCGAATTCGCGGAGACTGAAGCCAAGGCTCAGGCCGTGCTGCGGGCGCTCGCGCTCGCCAAAGCGGGCGATTAGTTTCGGGGCCTGTGTTCAAGCTGCTGAGCACTTCCGGCGAACAATCGATCGATCTCCAGCTCGGGCGCAAACTCGTGGTGGGGCGCGCCGTCACGAGCGACGTCCCCATCTACGATCCCACGATCTCCCGCCGGCACGCCGAAATCGTGCTCACCGAAAGCGGCGTCCGCGTCACCGACCTCGGCTCCTCGAACGGCACCTTCCTGAACGGCGCCAAGATCACGGAGGCCGAAGCGGTTGCCAACGACGTCGTGACCTTCGGGAAGGTGGCGTTTCGCGTCAAAGAGGTGACAGCGCCCCTCCCGCGGCCGCAGGTCGTGTCGCCCCCCGCCGACTTCGCGAGCCCCAAGTCCGGCATCAAAAGCGTGGTCGGCGGCACGATCGTCCGGGAGCTGCCGGTCAGCGTCTCGGGCGGCGTCCCGGCGATCGTCATGGACCAGCCGCAAGGTGCCTCGCACCTCAAAGTACGCGGCCAGAGTCAGGAAGAACGGCGCGAGAAGAAGCTATCGCTGCTGCTCGAGGTTTCCAAGGAGCTCTCGAAGCAGCAGGAACTCGACCGCCTGCTCGACAAGGTCGTGGACTTCACGTTCCAGATCATGAACGTGGACCGCGTGTCGATTCTGCTGCTGGACGGCAAGTCGGACGAGCTGATCCCGCGCATTTCCAAGAGCCGCACCGGCGACGCGAGCGCCGCGAAGCACGTGCCGCAGTCGATCGCCCGGAAAGCGGTCGAAGAGCGGGTCGCGATTCTGTCGGACAACGCCGCCGCCGACGAGCGCTTCAAGGGGAAATCGATTCTCATCCAGAGCGTGCGCAGCGCGATGTGCACGCCGCTCATGGGCTCGGATCAGAAGGTCCTCGGGATCCTCTACGTCGACAACCTCACGGCGACACACTCATTCGCCGATGAGGATCTCGAGTTCCTGATTGCGTTCGGCGGTCTTACGGCCGTGGCGATCGAGAATTCACAGCTCTCCGAGCGGATCCGGCGCGAGGCGCTGGTCCGATCGAACTTTGAGCGCTACTTCTCGCCCAACATCGCGCAGGTGATCTCGCAGCAGCAGGACGCGGGACGCTTGCCCAGCGAAAAGCGCCCGGTGGTGGTGTTCTTCTCCGACATTCGCGGGTTCACGCCGATGTCCGAGACGATGAGCCCCGACGAGATCGCCAAGCTCCTCACGGAGTACTTCACCGAGATGGTGGACAAGGTCTTCGAGCACGGCGGCACGCTCGACAAGTTCATGGGCGACGCGATCATGGCGCTGTGGGGTGCGCCCATCGCCCACGCCGATGATGCCGACCGCGCCGTGCAGTGCGCGCTGGAACAGCTGACCGAGCTCGAGAAGCTGAACACCAAGTGGAAGCAGGAGGGACGGACGGAGGTACAGATCGGGATCGCCATCAACTTCGGCGAAGTGTTCGCCGGCAATATCGGGTCCGACCGGCGACTCGAGTACACCGTGATCGGCGATGCAGTGAACACCGCCTACCGGCTGTGCGGCAAGGCCGGTCCCAACGAGATCCTCATTTCGGAACCGTTCTACCAGCAGCTGAAAAAGAAACCGTCCGTGGAGACGCTCGAGCCCATTCAGGTCAAGGGCAAGACAAAGAAGATCCCGGTTTACCGGGTGAACCGGTAAGGCCGGCCGAACTTCGCCAGCAGGTCCAGCGCCAGCCGCAGCGGCAGTCCCATCACGCCAAAGAAGTCGCCTTCCACGCGTTCGATCAGCGGCGCGCCGAGTCCCTGAATCGCGTACGCGCCCGCCTTGTCGAGTGGCTCGCCGGTCGCGACGTACTCCTCCAAGGTGCGGCGGTCGTTCGGCCGGAATGTCACGCGCGAGACATCCAGCGCCTGCTCGAGCCTCCCGTTCTCCGCAACCGCGACGGCGGTAAGCACCTCGTGCGTCTTTCCCTGAAGCTGTTCGAGCATCTCGACGGCGTGCTGTGGCGACGTGGGCTTCTCGAAGATCGTGCCGCCCAACACCACGGTCGTGTCGGCCGCTAGAATCACTTCACCCGGCGCGCGCGGCACCACGGCCTCCGCTTTGGCGCGCGACAACCGGCTGACATACGCGTCGGGCGTTTCCCGGGGCAGAACGCGCTCGTCCACATCGGGCGCGATCACCCGGAAGGGAATGCGCAACATTTCGAGGAGCTGCTTGCGGCGCGGCGAGCCGGAGGCCAGCACAATAGGGATCACGCGGGAAAAGATAGCGCGGGCTATGTTTGGGCGTGCTCTACCCCGCGCTGCTGTTGCTACAGGCGGCGGTCGCGCCGCCGGCCACCGACGTCTATGTCGCAGACCTCCGCGTCGCAAACGGCCGCGTCGTCGTCGGCGTACCGGTCAACGTCACCACGCGCCCCGGCTACGACAACCAGCCCACCTTCCTGCCCAACGGCCGCGCTTTCCTTTATACCTCGGTCCATGAGGACAGCCAGGCGGACATCTACCACTACGATCTCGACCGCGCGTCCAGCGTGCGTCTCACCGCGACGCGCGAGAGCGAGTATTCCCCGACGCCGCTCCCCGACGGCAGCGGCTTCTCGGTGGTGCGCGTCGAAGCCGACTCGACCCAGCGGCTCTGGGCGTTCGATGCGGACGGCTCCAGACCCCGCCTCGTCCTCGATTCGATCAAGCCGGTCGGCTATCACGCTTGGGGCGACGATCACACCCTGGTGCTGTTCGTCCTCGGTTCCCCCGCGACGCTACAGATTGCCGACGCCCGTTCTCCGGCGGCGCCTGGGGGAATCGTCGCCCGTGATGTCGGGCGATCGTTGCAGCGGATTCCGGGACGCGAGGCCGTCAGCTTTCTCCAACGCGATTCAGTCGCTGGCCCCTGGCTCGAGGAAGTGGACCTGCGCACGCATCGTGTCACGAAGCTCGTGAAGGCACCACCGGGAGCCGACTTCTTCGCCTGGATGCCCAACGGGATCGTGCTGACCGCCAGTGGGACGACGTTGTATCAATGGGATTCGCGGGGTGGAGGAGGGTGGGAGCAGGTCGGGGACTTCGCACCGGCGGGGCTCACCAACGTGACACGGCTCGCAGTCAGTCCGAAAGGCGATCGCCTCGCGATCGTCGCGATACCCGCGGCGCGCTAACGCTCGAGCAGCAGGGTCACCGGCCCGTCGTTGACCAGTTCGACATCCATCATCGCCCCGAACTCTCCCGTCTCGACGGGGATTTTCCCGGCAGCCTTCTCTTTGAGCAGCGCGACGAATTTCTCGTAGAGGGGAACGGCGAGATTCGGCGGAGCGGCGTCGATAAAGCTGGGGCGTCTGCCCTTGCTGGCGTCGCCGTAGAGCGTGAACTGCGATACGACGAGGATGCCGCCGTTCACGTCTGCAAGATCGCGGTTCATTTTGCCTTCGTCGTCACCGAAGACGCGCAGACCAAGAATCTTTTCGGCCATCCACGCCAGCTGTGCATCGGTATCGGCCGGCGCGAAACCGGCGAGCACGAGAAAGCCGGGCCCGACCTTTCCGGTAACCCGGCCTTCCACCCGAACCTCCGCGCGCTTGACCCGCTGGAGGACGACTCTCACTCGACCGTCACGCTCTTGGCCAGATTGCGCGGTTGATCGACGTTACAGCCTCTACGCACCGCGATATAGTACGCGAGCAATTGCAACGGCACCACGCTCAGTATCGGCGTGAGCAGGTCGAGCGTCTCGGGAATCTCGATGCGGTGATCGGCCAGCGTGTCGAGGGCCGTATCGCCCTCGGTCACGATCGCGATCACGCGGCCGCCGCGCGCCTTCACCTCTTCGACGTTGCTCACGACCTTCTGGTGGACACCGTCCTTCGGCGCGATAAACACGACCGGCATCAGGTCGTCAATCAGCGCGATCGGGCCGTGCTTCATCTCCGCCGCCGGGTACCCCTCGGCGTGGATGTACGAGATTTCCTTGAGTTTCAGCGCCCCCTCGAGCGCGACGGGGAAGTTGTACCCGCGCCCCAGGTACAACACGTTTTGCGCGCGCACCAGCCGCTCCGCGATTTGCTCGACCTCCGGCGCCTTGGCGAGCACGCGCGCCACGAGATCCGGCAGCTTCGCGAGCGCGCGCACCATTTCCCGACCCTGCAGGATCGACAGCGCCCGCAGCCGCCCCATCTTCAAGGTGAGCAGCGCCAGCGCGACGATCTGGCTCGTGAACGCCTTGGTGCTCGCCACGCCGATTTCGGGCCCGGCGTGCAGGTAGATGCCGCCGTCCACCTCACGCGCGATCGTGCTGCCCACGACGTTGACCAGTCCCAGCGTCCTCGCGCCGCGCCGTTTCGCTTCCCGCAGCGCCGCCAGCGTATCGGCGGTTTCGCCTGACTGGGAAATGCCGATCACGAGCGTGCGCTCGTCGACAATGGGGTTGCGATAGCGGAATTCCGACGCGTATTCGACCTCCGTCGGGATTCGGGCCAGCTCCTCCATCATGTATTCGCCGATCAGCGCCGAGTGCCACGAGGTGCCGCAGGCCGTGATCACGATGCGCTGCACTCTCAGCAGCTCTTCGTCGGTGATGTTCAAACCGCCGAAGCGGACCGTGCCTTCTTCCTCCAGGAGACGGCCGCGCAGCGTATTCCGCACGCTTTCCGGCTGATCCATGATCTCTTTCAGCATGAAGTGCGCGTAGCCGCCGCGTTCGATCGTGGCGAGATCCCACTCGACCTGCGTGACCGCCTTCTCCTTCTCGGCGGAGGCGAGATCCATGATGCGGTAATCGGTGGATTTTACTTCCGCGATCTCGCCGTCATCCAGGTACACGACCGAGCGCGTGTGGGCGAGCACCGCCGACGCATCCGACGCGACGAAGTGCTCGCCGTTCCCGATGGCCACCAGCAGCGGCGATCCGCGTCGCGCGGCGACGATCGTGCCGGGCTCGCGGCTCGAGATCACCGCGATGCCGTACGCGCCTTTGACCTGGCGCAGCGCCTCTGCCGTCGCGTCGACGAGCGGCGCCCCCTTGGTGTGCGTCTCCTCGATCAAATGCGACAGCACTTCGGTGTCGGTCTGCGAGCGGAACACGTGCCCGCGCGCGGTCAGCGCCTGGCGCAGCGCTCCCGCGTTTTCGATGATCCCGTTGTGCACCACCGCGAGCGTGCCGCCGCAATCCACGTGGGGATGCGCGTTGATCGTGTTGGGCGCACCGTGCGTCGCCCACCGCGTGTGGGCGATCGCCGTCGTGCCGTCGGGCAGATTGGTGCCGAGCTCACGCTCGAGCACGGCGATCCTTCCGGGGGCGCGAAAGACCTCGAGCCCGCCGTTGACGACAGCGAGGCCGGCCGAGTCATAGCCGCGATACTCGAGACGCTTCAACCCCTCGAGCACGACGGGCGCCGCTGGCCGCTTGCCGGTGTACCCTACGATGCCGCACATAACCGCCGCCCTTCTTCTATCAGTCGTGCTGCGTCGGCGCCCGATGGCGCTTCCGCGATCAGTCGAATGATCGGCTCGGTGCCCGAGGGCCGCACGTGTAGCCAGCGATCCGGCCATGCGAGCCGCAAACCATCGTGCATGTCTACCTGTGCATCTGCAAACCGTGTTCGCAACCCGTTGTAGACCGACTCGAGCCGTGCCCCTCGCCCTACCTTCGCCTTGACGATCGTGTACCGCGGCGCTCGCGCGACGAGTTCGCTCACCGTGGCGCGCTCGCGCGCGAGCAGCGACAGCACCAGCGCCCCAGCTACGGGCGCGTCACGTCCAACATGCAGCGCGGGATACATGACGCCGCCGTTCCCTTCCCCGCCGATCACCGCCTTCAGCTCGATGATCTTCCTCGCGACGTGTGCTTCGCCGACCGGTGCACGAACCACGCGTGCGCCGTATTCTCGAGCCGCGTCTTCCACTACGAGCGACGTCGACAAATTGCAGACGACGGTCTGACGGCCGGACGGCCGGACGGCCCGAATCGCAAAGGCGAGCGTGTAGTCCTCACCGATCGCGTGGCCATGTTCATCCACGATCGCCAGACGATCCACATCGGGATCAACGGCGATCCCGATTTCGGCCTTCTTCCGTCGCACCAACGCACCGAGAGCCCTCAGATTCTCGGGCACCGGCTCCGGGGGCCGGGGAAACAGTCCGTCCGTCTCGAGATTGATCGCGGTGACCAGACAGCCCAACCGCTCGAGCAGCTCCGGCATCAGCGCGCCGCCGGCGCCGCGCACCGTATCGAGCGCGACGCGGAAGCGCCGGCGCCGGATCGCCCGAACATCCACTCCCCGCAGCGCCAGCACGGCGGCGAGATGGCGGGAAATCGCGTCCGCATCCGCCTCCACACCGCCGATCGCATTGTATGTGGCGCGTGGCAGCGAGTTTCCCGCCGCCAGTTCTCGTACTCGCGTGCCCGCTTCAGCATCAAGAAAGATGCCATCCGGACCGACGAACTTGAGCGCGTTCCATTCGATCGGATTGTGGCTGGCGGTGAGGATGATGCCGCCGGCGGCCCGGTGGTGCTCGACCGCGAGTTGTACCGTGGGCGTTGCGACCAAGCCCACATCGATCACATGGCAGCCGACCGATTGCAGGCCAGCCGTAGCCGCGGCCGCGAACATCGGGCCCGAGGTGCGGGCGTCCCGGCCAAGAACCACGCGGGCTTTGCCCTTCCCCCTTCCCCCGTTCCTCATCCCCCACATCCCGAACGCCGCCCCCCACCGAGCGACGATTTCGGGAGTCAGGTCTGTACCAACCAAACCCCGAACTCCCGACACACTGACCATCAAGGTGTCAGACATGAGACGCTCAATCTAATGCGGGAATCAGGCCCGACGGGCTTCCATGGCGCGGGTGGGCAGCCTCAGGGGCTGGAGCTGCGGCGTCGGGATGGGCAGCGACGTTCCCTCGGCAAACGCGCGCAGGAACGCCTGGACGATCGCGCGGTCGAATTGCACGCCCTGCCCCTCCTCGAGCTCGCGCATCGCGTGCGTCACCGACAGGGACGGGCGGTAGGGACGCACGCTCGTCATCGCGTCGAATGCATCCGCCACACTGACCAAGCGGGCTTCGAACGCAATCTGATCTCCCTTCAAGCCGTCGGGGAATCCACTCCCGTCTAGCCGCTCATGATGCGAGCGGACGATCGACAGGGCGCCGGGCGCGTCGCGCATCAGCGGCCCCAAAATGCGTGCGCCTATCACGGTGTGTTCCATGATGTGGCGGTACTCGGCGGCAGAAAGCTTTCCCGCCTTGTGCAGGACGCTCTCGCTCACGCCGATTTTCCCAACGTCATGCAGCTCGGCGCCGAGCGCGATGGTATCGATGAGGTCCTTCTCGAGCCCCAGAGCGCGTGCGATCTCGATGGAATAATGGGCGACGCGCATCGAGTGCCCGCGCGTGTACGCGTCCTTCGCTTCGAGCGCGAAGACCAGCGCATGCACGCCCTCGAGAAACAGCTCTTCGATGCGCCGCGCCTGGATTTCGACGCGCTCTTCGAGGCCGTGCTGGTAGTTGCGGTTTTCGATGATCAGGCGGCGTTTGTCGAGCGCCTGTGAAACGCGGGCGCGCACTTCGTCCAGATGAAATGGCTTGGCCACGTAGTCGAGCGCGCCCATCTGCAGGCAGGCGACGGCGCTCTCCACTTCGGCCACGGCCGTCACTACGATGACGGCCGTCTCGGGCCAGCGCGTGATGATCTCGCGGAGCAGCGTGACGCCGTCCATCTCGGGCATGCGCAAGTCGGAGATGACGAGGGGCACCGCTCCCTTCTCGAGCTCCTGCAACGCTTCGACGCCGGAGCCGGCCTCCGCGCAGGTGAAGCCTTCGCCCTCGAGCAGCCGCACGAGCACGCGACGCAGGCGGGGTTCGTCGTCGACGACGAGGCAGCGCATTCCGGAGAACGGCGGCATGGTCGCCCAAAGTATAGGTCGCTTGCCCCGTGGGGAAGCCGCCCTTACGTTCCGGCCATGACGCGAGTGGCTGAACATGACCTAACGCGCCGCTTTGCGACACGCGCCGTGCATGCCGGCTACGCCGGTGACCCCCTCAGCGGGGCCGTCATGGGCCCGATCTATCAGACCTCCACCTACATCCAGGAAGGGTTGGGGCGCCACAAGGGGTACGAGTACGCCCGCACGCGCAATCCCACGCGTGAGGCACTCGAGCGCAACGTTGCGGCGCTCGAAGGCGGCCTCCATGGATTTGCGTTTGGGTCAGGGTTAGCGGCGCTCGATGCCGTGATGAAGTTGCTGTCGGCAGGCGATCACGTCGTCAGCGGGGAAAACGTGTACGGCGGCTCGCACCGGCAGATGACCCACATCTGGTCA
>Ga0137368_10007950_pt1 | contig 10990 bp, 9 predicted proteins | sample SagtaG_13_FD_104917 | JGI IMG/M metagenome (GOLD analysis project Ga0137368, IMG submission 104917) | Vadose zone soil microbial communities from Sagehorn Ranch, Mendocino, California, USA - Sage1_L_100_16 metaG | ecosystem: Environmental > Terrestrial > Soil > Vadose zone | place: USA...
CCCTGGAGCAGGCGACCTTTGGCGCTGACGATGCCGGCGGTCACCGTGAAGGCGAACGCTTCGCCCAGCGGGTTGCCGATCGCGAGCGCCCACTCGCCGACGCGCGTCGAATCGGAATTGCCGAAGCCCGCCGTCGGCAGGCCGCGGGCGTCGATCTTGATGACGGCGACGTCGGTATTGGGATCGGTCCCCACGACCTTCGCGGTGAACTCGCGCTTGTCGTACAGGCGAACGGTCACCTTGTCGGCGCCCGCGACCACGTGATTGTTGGTGAGGATGAAGCCGTCGGCCGAGACGATGAAGCCCGACCCCGAGCCCTGCTCGACCTGCGGCCGCCGGCGGAGATTCGGGAAGAAGTCCTGGAATCCCGGCGGCAGCCGCTGGTTGTCGCCGCGCTCGACGTGCTGGGACCGGATGAACACGACGGCCGGCTTCACGTGCTCGGCGACCGCGACGAAGGCGTCCGACCAATCGCTCGCCGCCTTGAGGGCCGACGCGGAGAGCTGCGGCGCCGCCGCCTGAGGGGAGACGGGGGGCACCAGCATCGTCTCCGCCGCCCCGCTCTTCTTCGGCAGGTTCAGCGTAGACGCGAACGCCAGGCCGAAGACGAAGGCGATCGCCACCAGAGTTCCGAACTTCAGCCAATCCCGCGTGCGTACCGGCATCGCCGTTTCGTCCGTTTAGAGGGTGTTTACTTCTTTTTGTCGTCGTCCACGATCTCGTAGTCGGCATCGACCACGTTGTCCTTCTTCTCGGCCGTACCGGCCTCGGCCCCGCCGGCCGGCTGTTCGGCGCCCCCCCCTGGGGCACCCGCGCCGCGCTGCGCCGCGTACAACGACGCGCCCGCGGCGGAGTAGGCCTGCTGCAGCTCCTCCAGTGCCTTGGAGATCTCGTCCGCGGCCCCTGAGCGGAGGGCTTGCTTCGCGCCTTCCACGGCCTTGTCGAGCCGTGTCTTGAGAGAGGCGTCGAGCTTGTCGACCCATTCCTTCGAGCTCTTCTCCACCTCGTACACCAGGGTGTCGAGGCGGTTGCGCCGCTCGATCTCCTCCCGCCGCCGCTTGTCTTCCGCCGCGTGGGCCTCGGCATCCTTGACCATCTTGTCGATGTCCTTGTCCCCGAGCCCCGACGAGGCCTCGATGCGGATCTTCTGCTCCTTGCCGGTGGCCTTGTCCTTGGCCGACACGTGCAGGATGCCGTTCGCGTCGATATCGAACGTCACCTCGATCTGCGGCACGCCGCGCGGAGCCGGCGGGATGCCCGTCAACTGGAATTTGCCGATCGTGCGGTTGTCGATCGCCATCTGGCGCTCGCCCTGGAGCACGTGGATCTCGACCGTGGTCTGGTTGTCTTCGGCGGTCGAGAAGACCTCCGATTTCTTGGTCGGGATCGTGGTGTTCCGGGTGATGAGCACGGTGGTGACGCCGCCCAGCGTCTCGATGCCGAGCGAGAGGGGCGTCACGTCGAGCAGCAGGACGTCCTTCACCTCGCCCGCCAGCACGCCGCCCTGGATGGCCGCACCGATCGCCACGACTTCGTCGGGATTCACGCCCTTGTGGGGCTCCTTGCCGAAGAACGCCTTGACGATCTCCTGCACCTTGGGCATCCGCGTCTGGCCGCCCACCAGGATCACCTCGTCGATCTCGGTCGGCTTGAGGCCCGCATCCTTGAGCGCTTGTTCCATTGGTGGAATGGTCCGCTTCACCAGGTCGTCCACCAGCTGCTCGAGCTTCGCCCGGGTGAGCGTGATGTTCAAGTGCTTCGGCCCCGACTGGTCCGCCGTGATGAACGGGAGATTGATCTCCGTCTGCATGACGGTCGACAGCTCCATCTTGGCCTTCTCGGCGGCCTCCTTGAGCCGCTGCAGCGCCATCGGGTCCTTGGAGAGGTCGATGCCCTGGTCGCGCTTGAACTCCGCCACCAGCCACTCCATGATGCGCGCATCGAAGTCGTCGCCACCCAGGTGGGTGTCGCCGTTGGTCGACTTCACCTCGAACACACCCTCGGCCAGCTCCAGGACCGAGATGTCGTACGTGCCGCCGCCCAGGTCGTACACGGCGATCTTCTCTTCCTTCTTCTTATCGAGGCCGTACGCCAGCGCCGACGCCGTGGGCTCGTTGATGATGCGCACCACGTCGAGCCCGGCGATCTTGCCGGCGTCCTTCGTGGCCTGGCGCTGCGAGTCGTTGAAGTACGCGGGGACGGTGATGACCGCCTTCTCGACCTTGTGGCCGAGGTAGTCTTCCGCGGTCTGCTTCATCTTCTGGAGGATCATCGCCGAGAGCTCGGGCGGCGTGTACCGCTTCCCCTGGATCTCGACCGAGGCGAGGCCGTTCGGCCCCTCCACCACCTTGTAGGGAACGCGCTTGGTCTCCTCCACCACCTCACTCATCCGCCGGCCCATGAAGCGCTTGATCGAGAAGACGGTGTTCTGGGGGTTGGTGACCGCCTGACGCTTCGCCACCTGCCCAACGAGCCGCTCGCCATCCTTCGTGAACGCGACCACGGACGGGGTGACGCGCCCGCCTTCGGCGTTGGGGATGACGACAGGATCGCCACCCTCCATCACCGCCACCACCGAGTTGGTAGTGCCGAGGTCGATCCCGATGATTTTCTCAGCCATGACGAGTGCTCCTTATCCAGGGGTTGATGCGCACTGCTAACACCCGGTCGCACAGGCAAGCCCTGTGCCTGTTAAAGATGCCAATATGACAGCCTGCGGGAGGTTGGAGAAGGTTCGGAAGGTTCGGGAGGTTGGGGGAGGTTGAGTACGTGCCGGGGCAACCTCCTCCAACCTCCACCATCCTCCCAAACCTCCACAACCTTAGATTCTAGTCCGTGTTCCCCTACAAGGACGAGAACCCCACCGAGCTGACACCCGTCATGACCCTCGGCATCATCACCCTGAACGTTTTGGCCTGGCTGTTCGTTCAGGGCGCGGGCGCGGCGGAGCCCCTGGCGCGCTCGGTCTGCCACCTCGGACTGATCCCCGGTAAAGTGCTGCACACCGTGCCGCCGGGGACGGCGGTACCGCTCGGGGAGGGCCTGCGGTGCGTCCTCACGGCCGAGGCGAACTGGTGGACGCTCGTCACCTCGATGTTCATGCACGGCGGCTGGCTGCACCTCCTCGGCAACATGTGGTTCCTGTGGGTGTTCGGGAACAACATCGAGGACTCGATGGGACACACGCGGTTCGTGGTGTTCTACCTGCTATGCGGCGTGGCGGCGGCGGCCACCCAGATGCTCGTCGATCCCGGCTCCCGAATCCCGATGGTCGGGGCCTCAGGGGCGATCAGCGGGGTGATGGGGGCGTACATCCTGCTGTACCCGCGCGTGCGGGTGCATACGCTGATCACGCTGGGATTCTTCCTGACGACGGTCACGCTGCCCGCGTACGTGATGCTCGGCTACTGGTTCCTGCTGCAGCTGCTGTTCGGCACCGTGGGCGCCATGTCGGGCGCGCAGGGCGGCGTGGCGGTCTGGGCGCACGTCGGCGGCTTCGTCGCGGGGCTGCTGCTCATCAAGCTGTTCGCGAATTCCGAATACCTGGAGCGGCGTCGCGGCGGGGTGATCACCCTTCCGCGTGATGCTTGATCGTCTTTCCCTCCACGACGAACACGACGTCTTCCGCGATATTGGTGGCGAGGTCCGCCACGCGCTCGAGGTTGCGGCTGACCAGAAACAGATCCATGGCCGCCCCGATGATGTGGGGATCTTCCATCATGTGGGTCAGCAGAATGCGGAACACGGAGTGGTGCAGGGCGTCGACGGAATCGTCCCGCCGGCAGATTTCCCGCCCCAGCTTCGGGTCCCCGCGCACGAACGCGTCCAGCGCGCCGGAGAGCATGGCGCGCGCCTGCCGGGCCATCTCGAGGAGCTCGGGCTCCGGGGCGATCAGCCGAGCCTTGAGGAGCCGCTCGGCCGACTGCGCGATGTTGACCGCGTGGTCGCCGACGCGCTCCAGGTCGTTCGCGATCTTGGTCGCGGCGACCAGCAGGCGGAGGTCCCGCGCCATGGGCTGCTGGGTGGCGAGCAGGTCGATCACCGTCTCTTCGATCTCGAGCTCGAGGGCGTCGACCTCGTGATCGCCCGCGATCACCCGGGTGGCCAGCTCGCCGTCGCGGCGGAGCAGTGCGTCGAGCGCGCGTCCCAGGGCGTCCTGGGCCTCGCCCGACATGGTCAGGAGCTTGGCCTTCAGCGCCGACAGCTCGTCGTGGAAGTGGCGGTGTGCTGCCGTGGGGGAGGCGCTCATCCGAACCGTCCTGTGATATAGGCCTCGGTACGCTCGTCCGCGGGCCTCGTGAAGATCTGCTTGGTCTGCCCGAATTCGATCAGGCGGCCGAGGTAGAAGAACCCGGTGAAATCCGACGCGCGCGACGCCTGTTGCATGTTGTGCGTCACGATGAGGATCGAGTAGCTCTGTTTCAGCTCGACCAGCAGCTCCTCGATGCGCTGCGTGGCCCCCGGGTCGAGCGCCGAGCAAGGCTCGTCCAGCAAGAGCACCTCGGGCTCGTTGGCGAGCGCGCGCGCGATGCACAGCCGCTGCTGCTGGCCGCCCGACAGTCCGGTGCCGGGCGTCTGCAGGCGGTCTCGGACCTCGTCCCACAGGGCCGCCTGCCGCAGCGCCCGCTCCACCCGCTCCGCCATGTCGCGCTCCGGCGCCAGTCCGTTCAGCCGCGGGCCGTACGCCACGTTGTCGAAGATGGTCTTCGGGAACGGGTTCGGCTGCTGGAACACCATTCCCACCTCCCGGCGCAGCGCGACGGGATCCGTGCCCTTCGAGAACACCGAGACGCCCTCGAGCAGGATGTCCCCCGTGTGGCGGGTTTGCGGGATCAGCTCGTTCAACCGGTTCACCGAGCGCAGGAAGGTGCTCTTGCCGCACCCCGACGGCCCGATCAGCGCCGTGACGGCGCGTCGGGGAATGGTCACCGTCACGTCGAACAGCGCCTGGGTCGCGCCGTACCAGAAGCTGTAGGCCCGCACGTCCAGAATAGGAGTCGGACGGTCGGAAAGGCGGACGGGCGGACTGTGACTGCCGTCCGCCAGTCCGCCAGTCCGCCTGACCGCCGCCGTTCCCGTCATCCGAACCTCCCCGTAATGTACGCCTCGGTCTGCTCTTTCGTCGGCTTGGTGAAGAGCTGCTCGGTACGGCCCAGCTCCACGAGGTCGCCCAGATAGAAGAAGCCCGTGTAATCGGAGACGCGGGCGGCCTGCTGCAGGTTGTGCGTCACGATCACGATCGTGTAGCGGGTCTTGAGCTCGTGGCACAGCTCCTCGATGTGCTGCGTGCCGGCCGGGTCGAGCGAGGCCGTCGGCTCGTCGAGCAACAGGACTTCGGGCTCGGGGGCGAGCGCCCGCGCGACGCAGAGGCGCTGCTGCTGGCCGCCCGACAGCGCGAGGGCGCTGTGTCGCAGCCGGTCTTTCACCTCGTCCCACAGGGCCGCCCGGCGCAGCGCGCCCTCGACCGCGGCGTCGAGCTCGGCGCGGGGGCGGCCGCCGTTCACCCGCAGCCCGGCGGCCACGTTGTCGTAGATCGACATCGTCGGGAACGGCGTGGGCCGCTGGAACACCATGCCGATGCGGCGCCGCAGCTGAACCACGTCGATGGCGTGGTCGTAGATGTCCTCCCCGTGGAGCAGCACCTTGCCCGTGATCCAGCCCCCTTCCGACAACTCGTGCATGCGGTTCAGGCAGCGCAGGAACGTCGTCTTGCCGCAGCCCGACGGGCCGATCAGCGCCGTCACCGTGTGGGTGGGGAAGAGGATCGACACGTCTTTGACCACGGCCCGGCGTCCGTACAGCGCCGTGAGCCGCACGGTCTCGAGCTGCAGCCGCGCGTCAGCGGGCGGCGCCATAGCGAGAGCGCAGCGCCCAACGCGCGGCGATGGCGAGGATCAGGACCAGACCCATGAGCACCAGCGCCGCCGCCCAGGCCATCCGGTGCCACTCGTCAAACGGCCCGGTGGCGTACACGTAAATCTGCAGCGACAGAGTCTGCATCGGTTCCAGGACGCTCGTCGAGAAGTTCAAGTTGCCGAGCGCCGTGAAGAGCAGGGGAGCCGTTTCTCCCGCGACGCGTGCAATCCCTACGAGGGAGCCCGTCACGATCCCGGCGAGCGCCGTCCGCGCCACGACGCGGAGCGACGTGCGCCACCGCGCGTACCCCAATGCGAGGGCCGCCTCGCGGAGCGAATGCGGGACGAGCCGCACCATCTCCTCGGTGGTCCGCGCCAGCATCGGCACCATGAGCGCGGCCAGCGCCATGCTCCCGGCAAACGCGGAGAAGTGCCCCATGGGCTTCACGAGCCAGGTCCACGCAAAGATCCCGACGACGATCGACGGCGTGCCGTTGAGCACGTCCGCCACGAACCGCACGATCCAGCCCAGCCGGCCCGACCCGTACTCGGCGAGGTAGAGGCCGGTGCCGATCCCGATCGGCAGGCCGATGAGCCCGGCGAGCCCCACGATGATGCCGGTGCCGACGATCGCGTTCGCGACACCACCGCCGGATTCACCGGCGGGGACGGGGTTCTTCGTAAAGAAGGCCCAGTCGAGCGACGACGCGCCTTTGGCGACGAGATGCCCGAGGATCAGCACCAGGGCGAGCACCGCGACGAACGACAGGACGCCCACCAGTGTGGTCATGGTACCGCTGACGATGCGCCGGCGCAGGCGACGCGCGCTCACAGCGCCCGGCTCCCCACCGCCGTGCCGCGGGCCACGCGCCAGATCATGAGGCGCGCCAGCGCGTTCACCGCCACGGTGATCACGAACAAGATGAGGCCGACTTCGAACAGCGCCGAGAGATAGAGGTCGGTGGTCGCCTCGCTGAACTCGTTGGCGATCGCCGCGGCCATGGTGTAGGCGGGCTGCAGCACCGACAGACCGATGTCGTGGCGGTTGCCGATGAGCATGGTCACCGCCATCGTCTCGCCCAGGGCGCGACCCAGGCCGAGGATCCCGGCGCCGATCAGCCCCGCGCGTCCGTAGGGGACCACCGCGGTCCACACCGCTTCCCAGCGCGTGGCGCCCATCCCCAGCGCCGCCTCGCGCTGACTGACGGGGACGGCTAGCAGCACCTCGCGGGAGACCGCGGCGATGTACGGCACGATCATGATGGCGAGAATCACCGAGCCTGCGAGCAGCGAGTTGCCGTAGAAGACGCCGCTCAGGAACGGCGTCCAGCCGAGCGTGGCCCGCAGCGGCGGCACGACGTAGGTCCGCAGGAACGGGATCAGCACGAAAATCCCCCACAGGCCGTACACCACGCTCGGGATCGCCGCCAGGAGCTCGACGAGGAACGACACCGGCTGTCGTAGCCACTTGGGGGCGAACTCGGTGAGATAGATCGCGACGCCGAGCGCCAGGGGCACCGCGATCACCAGCGCCAGCAGCGAGGAGGCGAGCGTGCCGAAGATCATCGGCGCCGCGCCGAATACGCCCGCCACGAGATCCCACACCGACGTCCAGAGGAAGGGCAAGCCGAAGCGCCGGATCGCCGGCCACGCGCTCACCGCCAGCTCTCCCACGACCGCGAGGAGCAGCAGCGGGAGCGTCAGGGCCAGGGCCGTGAGCGCGCCGCGGTACAGCCGGTCGCCGGCGTTCACGCCGCGCAATATCGGCCAGCGGGGCTCGGGGGCCGCCGTCGGCGCCATTGGGAGTGTAGTCATCGGCGGGAACGTATCCGGTCTCTGTCACGAGACTGTAACAGGGCGCAACAAAAAAACCCCCCCGCCGGCGCATACCGCCGAACGGGGGGGCGCGGCAGTCGGTTTGGAGGGTTACCGAGCTGCCGTCGTCCAGACCGGTTTACCGCCGGCTTTCACTGTCTTCAATCGGGCTTGAAGCCACGGCCCGAGCTTGGTGGGGAGCGGGGAGTACCCCAGCTTGGGCGCCTGCGCCTGTCCGGCGGTGAGGGACCACCAGATGAATTTCACGAGCTCGCGGGCCTTGGCGGCGTCCGGATACTCCTTGCGCACCAGGAACCAGGTGAAGCTCGAAATCGGATACGCCTGCGCCCCCGCGGAGTTGGTGAGCGACACGCGGAAGTCGGTGTCCGGCCCCATGTCACCCATCGCGCCGTCGGCGGCCGCCGTCACCGACTCGAGGCTCGGGGTGATGAAGTTGCCCGCCTTATTCTGCACCTGTCCGAAGGGCATCTTGTTAATGAGCGCATAGCCGAGCTCGACGTACCCGATGGCGCCGGGTGTTTGCTTCACGGTCGCCGCGACGCCTTCGTTGCCGCGGCCCCCGAGACCGGCCGGCCAGTTGACCGACGGGCCCTTGCCCACCTTTTGCAACCACTCGGGGCTGACCTTCGAGAGGTAGTCGGTCCAGATGAAGCTCGTGCCCGATCCGTCGGAGCGGTGGACCACGATGATGTCCTGGCCCGGCAGCGTCGCGCTCTGATTCGCGCTCGCGACCCGCGCGTCGTTCCACTTGGTGATCTTGCCGAGGAAGATGTCCGCCAACACCTCAGGTGTGAACTTCAGGGGCGCGGCCACGCCGGGGATGTTGTAGGTCGGCACCACCGCCCCGAGCACGGTCGGGATGTGCAGCACGTTGCCCTGGATCGCGGTGATCGCCGAGTCGGTCATCGGCGCGTCGGTGCCGCCGAAGTCGACCGTTTTATCGGAGAACTGGCGGATCCCGCCGCCCGACCCGATCGACTGGTAGTTGATCTCGACGTTGTCGAACTTCTGGTTGTACGTCAGGATCCACGTCTGATAGATGATGTTCGGGAACGTCGCGCCCGCGCCGTTCAGCTTGACCTGAGCGGCCGCCGGGGCGGCCAGCGTCAGGGCGGCGGCGAGCGCGAGCAGCGGAGATTTCGTCATACGAGATGCCTCGTCGTGGTTAGAACGTGAACTGCGTCTGGAACAGAGCCTGGGAGCGAACCGCATCCTGCGCCACCAGAGGCGTCCCCTGGAAGTCGACGTAGTCCCAGTCGCCGAGCAGCCGCCAGTTGGGCGTGAGCTGATACGACACGCCGCCGATGAACCGAGTCTGCTTGTCGGTCGTGTTCCCCGCCTGAGGGTGCTCCACATCCACGCGGGCGATGACGGCCGCCTTGGTCTTGGGGAACCTGTAGAAGCCGAATGCGCTGTAGACGTGCCCGTCGCCGACGGGGGTCGTCGGCGCCCCGGCACCCAGCGGCCGGTCCCGAGTCGCGGCTGCCTCGCCGGCGAGCGTGATCTGCTTCGTGCGATAGGACACCATTGCGAGGAACCGGTTGCGGGTCCCGCCGCCAGTCGACTTGCCGTACTGGGCGTACCCGGTGATGCGCAGCCCGCCGACGCGGCTCGAGTCATCGGTGTCGAGCACTCGAACCGAGGCCCGGGCACTCAGGTCTTTGCCCTTATCGCCCGGCGACCGGTTGTAGTTCTCACCGTCCACGACCACGAGCTGGAAGTTGACCTTGTCCGGTCCCCACTTGCCGTCGACGCCCGCGCCGAAATCGGCCGCCGCCACGTAACCCTGTTGGCCGCCGGTTGCGGTCATGAAGCCGCGCTCCAGCGCCACCTGCCCCTGCATGCGGTAGTCCCACAACGTCTCTTCCCAATCGACCCACGGCGTGTGGATCAACCCGATCTTGTAGGTGAGGGCGCTGTTGGTGGGTGTGTACGCGACGTACGCGTACTTCAAGCGGTAGGAGAGCGAGCCGTTCGAAGACGGTCCGTCGGTGTTCCGGTAGATGTCGGCGGTCACGCGGGTGTAGACGCCGCCCGAGAAACGGCCGATCACGTTCACGTAGGCGCGCGTGATGTCGAAGTTATTGATGTGGTTGAGCGTGTCCTTCAGCTGGTACACGTACTGCGTGTACGCGACACCGCCGACCGTCACCTGCGGCGCCTGAGTGGCCTGCGCGGCGAGCGGGGCGGCGCCCGCCGCGGCGGCCACGACGGCCACCCCGAGCGCCCGACGCATGGAGAACGCCATTGGCTATCTCCCCTCCTGAGGGGTTGGGTTGTGGTGGTCCTGCCTCGGACGGGAAACGAATCCACTCGTGTCACGCCCCGGCGCGGTGTGTGTAACGAGCCGGTAACGGGCGCGGGGGGCGTGCGGGGGCGCGGCTCGGCCACGCCGCGACCGGCGTGGCCACGGGGCCGGACGGCGGCCGGAGCGCTGCCGCGAGGGCCGCGAGCTCGGCGGGCAGGGCGCGGGCGACGCGGCGGCCGACCAGCCGCCGAAACAGGCGCTCCTGGGTGGCGCGCGCCACCCGGGCGAGCGCCAAGAGCCCGCTCGTTGCCGGTCGGGGGCCGCGCGCGGCCGCGCCACGCTCACCACCCACGGCCAGCTCGTGGAGCCGGCGCGTGCGCTGCGCCGCCGCCTCCGCCGCGGCGTCGCCGAGCCGCACGACCACAACTTGGAGATCGTGCAGATCCCCCAGGAGCTGCTGCACCTGCTTCAGGCGCCGCACGACGGCGGCGGCCAGCTTGGCCTCCCGGACCACCGGCTCGAGCAGGTACCGCGCGCGCTTCACCCGAATGCGCGCGGCGTGCGCCTCGGCGTGGCTCGCAGACGACCGGATCAGCGTTAGCCGACGCTCCAGGTCGCTTCCCTGGTCCTCGAGCAGCTGAGCGATCAACGATGCGAGCGACGCCGGCAGCGTCGCGTCGGGCGGCGGGACGGACCCGAGCGCTCTGCGGAGCCGACGCGCCAGCCGGTCGAACTTCGGCGCGATGCGCTCGCGGATGTCCTGATACGCCCGCTCGCGACGCCGCGTGAGCTGGGCCAAGAGCCAGGGCACTCCCGCGCGTCGCCCCGGCGGAAGCTCGTCGCGCCGCCGCTCCAACCAGGAGACCTGGACTTCCACGTCGCGCGCCTCGCCGGTCGCGCGGGCGAGGTCGCGCAGGCGACGGCGCAGCTTGGCCGGCACCAGCGCATCGAGCTGCGGCTCGTAGGCGCGGAGCGTGCTGCGCAGCCGGCGCATCGCGACGCGGAAATCGTGCAGGGCCTCGGCGTCGCCCGCGTCGGGGAGCCGCTCCCG
>Ga0137368_10007952_pt1 | contig 10988 bp, 11 predicted proteins | sample SagtaG_13_FD_104917 | JGI IMG/M metagenome (GOLD analysis project Ga0137368, IMG submission 104917) | Vadose zone soil microbial communities from Sagehorn Ranch, Mendocino, California, USA - Sage1_L_100_16 metaG | ecosystem: Environmental > Terrestrial > Soil > Vadose zone | place: USA...
ACTGTGCGATGCGAGGCGGGCGGTGTCATCGTCCCACCCTCCAACGGTGGGAAGTACCGCTGGGAGCGCAACCTGACGCATCTCCAACCGGCTCCTGATGCCTTGCGTAAGCCGATGGTGGAAGGCCGTGGCGAGCGTCTGGACCTGGGTTACATCTTCAACGGTGTGCCGAGGGGCGACCGTGACGGCGCCGCATTCAGGTATGCCTCGCGGCTCCGCTCTCTCAATGTGGCTCGCTCCGAGGCCAAGATCCTCATGGAGAGAGCCTGGGAGCGGATGGAGCCCAGTGCCGATGACCCGTTCATGCTGGATGACGCACTAAGCAAGGTGGATCGCGTCTATGACGAATACCGCGCCGGCCGCTCCTATGAGCAGGAACAGACCTCCTCTTGGGCGTCCGTGGATCTGTCCGCTATCGTCCGGGGCGAGAACCCTGACCCTCTGCCCACTGTGCTCGTACGAGACGATGGACGAGCCCTGTTCTACGCCGGGAAGTGCCACGTCCTCCACGGCGAGACCGAATCTCTCAAGTCATGGGCGGCGCAGGTCGCTTGCGCCCAGGAGATCGTTGCGGGTCGGCACGTGCTCTATTTCGACTTCGAGGATTCAGCCTCCGGGGTGACCAATCGTCTCCTCGCGCTGGGTGTCCCGGCCGCCGATATCGTGGAGCGGTTCCATTACTCCCGTCCCGTGGACGCGCTGGGCGAAGACGGCGAGTTGGCTCTGAAAGAGGGGCTGGCCTTAGAGCCTACCCTTGCGGTGATCGATGGCGTAACCGAGGCCATGATGCTGCACGGTCTCGACCCTCGGAGCGAGATCGGGGTCGCGCAGTTCCATGCGCTGCTCGCGAAGAAGATCGCCAGCCAGGGTCCTGCTGTTGTCTCGATCGACCACGAGACTCATTCGTCAGACGGCCACGGGCGCCCGATCGGTTCGCAGCACAAGCGGGCGGGTATCGACGGGGCCTCCTACAGCATGGCGAAGAAGAAGCCGTTCGGCCACGGCCAGTACGGCATCGCCCTAATCGGCATCTCGAAGGATCGGCCTGGGCGGGTCCGCGAGCATCACCCTTCCCTAGCGGGTGAGCTGCACCTGATCTCCAAGGCTGACGGCTCCGTGACGGTTGAGCTACGACCTCCAAGCGCTGACAAAGATTCTGAGGCTGGGGTCTTCCGGCCCACCTATCTGATGGAGCGCGTCAGCCGGTTCCTAGAGGAGGTGCCGCAAGGCAGATCCAAGAACGTCGTGTCGCAGAGCGTGAAGGGAAAGACTGACGCCAAGAGGCTCGCCATCGACCTGCTAATCGAGGAGGGATTCGTCAGGCTGGAGAGGTCCGGGCAGGCGCACATGCTGCGGTCAATCAAGCCCTTCCGAGAGGGGGGCGAGGTAGTTGGTTTCTAGGCGGGCTCGCCCGCCTCGCCCCCTAGAGGGGGGGCGAGGGGCGAACTCGCCCGCAGCAGCTAGGGGCGAGGTAGGGGCGAGGTAGGGGCGAGGGGCGAGGTACATGGTCATAGAAGAACCCGGAAGACCCAGGGAGAAGACCCAAAAATGTCCACGCTCTCGAAATATCGAGAGCCAAGTTCGCTTGGAGAGGCTGTACGTATGTTCCGATTCCGGATCGGCTCCATTTCGAGAGAACCACTCCGCCCGAGGCGAGCGTGACCCGTGCGAAATACGCTAGGACTCCGTGTGACCCGCAAGACCAGAACTCAGCCACTGGTGCCAAGGGTCGCCAAGGTGGCTGGGGAGCCGACCCGTGAGGTTCACTCCGCGCCGAACGGGTCGGCTCACTCGTAAAAGAAAGGAGACGATCAGCGATCGTGAGCGCTCCTGAGCGCAGGCTAGATCCAGACTCGAACGGGCACGTCGAGCTGCCGGCAAGAAAAGGACCAGGCAACCCGCATTGGCGCCCAGCAAGCGGGATCCCCGCGCGGCAGTGGGCGGAGACCGAGACGGTACACGGCGCCTACTCACCAAGGAGGGTCAACCCGCTGGCTGAGGCGATCCACGGCCACCTCGTGGCGAACAACCCTCACCTGACGCCGAGCGACAACCTGGAAGTCTGGGCGCTGGCACGGGCCGAGGCCAAGACCCAGCTCGTGTCCGAATGGCTCGATCGAGTAGAGGCCGGAGAGATCAAAGCAAACGACCACCGGATCGAACTGGCGACACGCAACATGCAGCGGTGGGAAAGGCAGGCACAGTCGAGCAGGGACCGGCTCGGTTTGAGCCTGCTAGCAAGAGCAAGGATCGGCAAGGAGCTGTACGCACCAACCATTGCCGACCTAGCCAAGATGTTTGCTGAACTGACAGACGAGAACCAAGCGATCGAAGCAGAGCTGGTCGAGGACTTGGCGAAACGAAGCGAGCGAAAGCAAAACGAGAGCGAAAAGAAATAGTCAAGCGGGACCGAAGCGAGCAAGCAAAAGTCGGCGCTGGGTTTTTGTCCGTCCGCGAGATATTCCGGGAATTGCCTGTGACAGAGAGTCAATATTGAGAGACGGCGATTAGTCGAATGCAGCCTGAGGAGATCCAGAGGCTAGGGGACATCGGCTTCTTCAGTCGGGTCTTCAGCCCGTTCCCTTTGCGTGCTCACCATCAGGCGGCTCTGCGCCTTGACAAGCGGGTCACGTGCATTCTGGCTCACCGGCAGGCGGGGAAGAGCTGGGCGGTGGCGCTGCTGGCGTTCTGGTGGGCTTTCACGCGTCCGGGCAACCGGGTGCTGGTGGTGTCGGCGGGGGAGCAGGCGGCGAAGGATCTGCTAGCGAAGGTGCGGGAGCTTGTGGCGCATCCACTGGCACGGGGGAGCGTGGTGGACGAGGGCCTGATGCAGGTGATCTTGACGAACGGGAGCGTGATTCGGGCGGTTCCAAGCTCTGAGAGGCAGGTCCGTGGGCCGAGCGTGGACCTGCTGATCTTGGATGAGGCTGGTGGGATTGAGGACGCGGTGATCAACGCGGCGATGCCGACGACGGCGGCGAGGCCGGACGCCAGGATCGTGATGGCTTCCAACCCTTGGGGGCAGGTCGGGCGGTTCTATCGCGACATCCGGGCGTCTGACCGCCAGAAGGGGAACCATCCGAGCATCGATGTCTACCGCTGGACGATGGTTGACAGCCCGTGGCTGTCCTCCGAGCAGGTTGAGCACGACCGGGCGACGATGCCGGCGGCTCAGTTCGCGGCGGAGTACGAGGGCCAGTTCGCTGGGGTGGGGAATCTGTACTTCGATCCGGCACATGTCGAGGCTGCGCTCGCGGATTACCAGATGCTTGCGCCGCAAGACGCGAATGATGAGACGGTCAGTCTGGGGCTGGACTGGGCCAAGAGCTTCGACCGGCAGGCGATCGTCGCGGTTGGGGTGCTGGATGACTACGGCCTGAGTGCCAGGCAGGTTGAGGGTGGGCGGCCGGTGCTGCTGGTGCCGTGGCTTGAGACGGCTTCGCGCTCCTACGGAGAGCAGATCGGTGAGGTTGTAGACCTGGTGAAGGGGGCTAGGTCCAGGGGCCGGGCCGCCAGCAGGCGCCTACCGAACGAAGTTGCCGGAGGCAAGGTACAGGCCACCACAGGCGGCGGCCTGAACGCATCCGGAACCGGGATGTTCTTCGAGGACTTCGGGGAGCTGACCAGGTGGCGCACGAGGTTGGGGCTGGGACACCGCCCAGGGTGCTTCCACGTACCGGTGATCGTCTCGGAGACGAACGGGGTAGGCGACTACCCGACAGAGGACCTGGCGGACAAGCTCGGGAGGCCCGTCCAGACAAGAGGAGAGTTCGAGGCGAACCCTCGGCGGCCGGTAGTTGTTGGCTGGTGGACCAGCCTGCAAAGCAAGATGACGGCGTACGGTCGTGTGAGGGCGCTTCTGGCGCGGCAGCAGCTCGTGCTGCCCAACGAGTTGGAGCTGAAAAGGCAGATCCGCGGCGTGACATTCGAGATGCTGCCGGAGGGTGGGATGCGGATCGGCGCGGATCAGGAGAGCACGCATGACGACCTGACGGACGCGCTGAGCCTGGCGGTGATGGGGCTGCCTGCGAGTTGGGAGGCAGCCTACCGACCCTCTGAGAGCTTGGCGCTGGACTCCGACGAGTGGGTTGAGACGGGGGCTGGGCATCTGATTCCGAGGAGGCCGAGGCCGTGCAGGACGACTCTCGGACGCCACCCGACGACTATTCGAGCTGAGTAAAAACAAAGGGTAGGCACAAGGCGTTCCACGACCTTCGGTCGCCTGCCCTTAGAAGGGAAGAGAAATGAGCCTGTCCCAGACGGACGAGCTACTAGTGGCGAAGAGGAAGGTGGAGAACGCCAGGGTCAGGCTGTCCACGCTGGAGGGCGAACTCCAGATCCTGCCGCGTCACATCCGAAAGGCGTGGATGGAGTCTGACACGCTGCAAGCGTTTCGGGAGTTGAGCGCCAGGCGGGCTGAGCTGCCGGCGCTGATCGAGCGGGCGGCGGAGGAGCTAGAGGAGGCTGTCAGGGAGGAGTTGGAGGTTAGGCATGGGAGCGCTCCGCAGTGGCATGTTGATCGGATCCTCCGTGCGTACCGCAATCCGATGTTCCAGCGCCCAGGCCCCGCCTAAAAGGCGCCACCAAACGAGGTCCCTATGACGCGAAGCGGAGAGGCAGAAAGGAGTTCCCCTTCGGGCTGGGACCCGAATTGGGGCAACCTGGTACTGCATATGGTGCTTCGGGTCGCTGAGATCGCGCACGAACCAGATGGGTACGTGAAGCTCGTGTCGGACGACCCTCCGTTCCCGGTTGAGGCGACGTTTCTGTGCCGGGGCTGTTTTCATGGCGCCGAAGGCGGCCATGTTGAACTCCAAGAGCACCGCACTCCGGCGCCTGAGAAGCTACGAGTTGACCATTTGCTGATCCCTCTACGAATGGCAATGACGGGGAATGCAACCGAATGGGAGGTGGGTGATCTCGTCGCCGGGTGGGTTAACACGGAAACGAAGGCGTGTGCCTTTGATCTGTTGCTGTGGCCAGACTGAAGCGCAACTAGCGGGTGTGAATAGCGACCAGGAATCTTCGCATGCTACGCTGGCGAACGGCCAGCCAGGAGGAGTGCAAAGCACATGCCAAGTCTCGAAAGTCTGTATCGAGACCTCGAATGGGCTGAGGTCAAGTGGCGGGACCAGACGGTCAAGGTCGGGTGGCGGCCGGCAGCGCTAACCAGCGAAGCGCTTATCCGCTTCCAAAACCAGATTAATGACCTTCCTGACGACGCGCCCGTCACTGCTGCCGTACCGTTGATGGCGGGCTTGCTGATGGACATCATTGCTGAGTGGGATCTCACCGAGAAGGACGGTGGACCGCCTCTGCCTATTACCACCGAGAGCCTCATGAAGCTACCGTCTGATCTCCTGATCAGCGTTAGAAGCTCGATTCTCGACTCAACGTCACCGGGGGAATCGGAAGGGACCTCGCCCGATACTTCGCAACAGACGGTGGCGTCGGTGAGGTCCCTACCTGGTACTGGCTCATTCGAGCGGCACGCTGGCTAGGGGTTCCACCGTGGGAACTGGTGGAGCAGCCTTACGCCTGGACGGCCTGGGCGTTGGCAGCTGACCAGGCCGAGAATACGCCACGCGAAGGCCGGAAGCTATCCCCGGACGAGTTGGATGAGCACATAAGGCGCACCCGACGGGGTGCTTGAAAGGAGCAAGAGGGCACAAGCGCTGAACAAAGAGAAGTCTCGCTAGCCGAACCGATGGTCGGTAATCGAAAGAAGAGGGCGTGAGGCCCCGATCCGGGCGGGAAGCCCGGCGGTCCGATCAAGGCCACAGGCGAGCGGCGTGAACAAGCGTGACGCGGAACGCGCCGAGCGGTTGAGGATTCCTCCTCCTGCTCGGCGCTTGTGTCTCCTGGCAAGCAGGAGACTCCGTGCCAATATCCGAACTAAAGCTTCAAGTTAGTGCCGATACCGGTCGTGCTCTGGCCGGGCTTCGGGCGTTCGAGAGCCATGTTAATCGAACCGTGGGCTCGACCACACGGGCCGGAAAAGATTTCACCACAGTCGGCTCGAAGATCGGCGCCCTCGGCACCGTTGCCCGCACGGCCGGGATGGCGGTCACAGCCGGTCTGGCAGCGGCAGGTGCCGCCGCAGTCGCCTTCGGCGTGCAGTCGGTCAAGGTTGCGACCACGTTCGACCAGACGATGCGGCAGGTTGCTGCCGTCCTCAAAGTGCCCATTGCCCGGATGGGCGACCTGCGCGGGGTCGCGCTGGACATGGGCAACAAGACTTCGTTCTCCGCCAGGCAGGCCGGCGACGCGATGTTGGAACTCGCTAAGGGTGGCCTGACCCAAGCGCAGATCAAAGCGGGCGGCCTACAGGCAACCCTGACGCTGGCGGCGGCTGGCGGCCTTGAGCTGGGCACTGCGGCGAACTTCGTCATCAAAGCGCTCGGGCAGTTCGGCCTGGGCGTGGACCAGGCGGGGGCTGCCGCCGCAGCGCTGGCCGGTGGCGCCAACGCCTCAACTGCGAGTGTGGAGGACCTCGGCCTGGCGATGTCCCAGGTCGGTCCTGGCGCCCGGAACGCCGGCTTGTCGTTGCAAGAGACCGCCGCCGTCCTAGCGGCGTTCTCCGACAACGGCATCCGGGGGTCGGACGCAGGCACCAGCCTCAAGACGATGCTGGTCAACCTCGTGCCGCACACGAAGAAGGCCAAGGAAGAGATGAAAGCTCTTGGCCTGTCGTTCGTGGATGCGCACGGGGCGATCCTGCCGATTACCGAGATCGCGGAGCGGCTCAAAGACCGTCTAAAGGGACTGTCCGAGGCGCAGAGGATCTCCGCGTTGCAAACGATCTTTGGCTCTGACTCCACCCGCGCGGCGACGATATTGATGCGGGAGGGCGCCACCGGCCTCGCCAAATACATCAAGGCCACCAAGGACCGGGGAGCGGCGGAGGAGCTGGCCAAGGCCAAGACCTCAGGCGCCGCCGGGGCGTTCGAGCGGCTCAAGGGCACCATCGAGACGGTTCAGATCGAGATCGGTACGGCGCTGCTGCCGACACTCACAGACGCGGCGGATTGGCTCTCGAAGAAGATCCCTGACGCGCTGCATTGGCTTTCGCACGAGCTGCACATAGCTCGCGACTGGTGGGATAAGAACAAGACCTCCGTCGACCTGGTCGGTCGGGTCCTCAGCGACATTTTCACGCCAGCGGCTAGCGACGCGGCCACCACAACCGACACTGCAAAGACCGCAGCGCAAGGGTTGAAGGAAACGCTCGACGGGCTCCTTGAGACAGTCCTGCGGGGAACTCAGGGGTTCATCGGGCTCGCGAGGATCGCCGGGAACGTCACGCTGCGTGTCCTGGATCTGATCGTCGCGACCGGCTTCGCCATTAACGCCATCGACCGGCTTTCCGGCGGCTCCGGGCATGCCGCCGACGACATGGTTGCGTGGGCGCGGGACATGCGAACCCAGACGCGTGACCAGCTCGGCAAGCTCGCCAAGGACGCCAAGGACGTCAAGGAAGCGATCGACCGAATCCACGGCAAGCACATCGACATCGAGGCGACGGCGAGCTTGACGGGGTTCGGTGCGCTTGGTGGTACGGCGCTGGTTGCTGCTGCGCACGGCCGGGCTGGTGGCGGCCGGGTCGATGGGATCGGCACCGAGACCTCCGATTCCAACCTGTATCGCCTCTCCAAGGACGAGCACGTCCTGTCAGCCGCCGAGGTTCGCGGTCTTGGCGGTCACGCGGCGGTTGAGCGGATGCGTGCTGCTGCGCGGGGCGGTCTGCCGGGCTTTGCCGAGGGCGGCGCGGTTGATGGCGGGTTCGGGGCAATGGAGCGGGGCATCGGCCGGATTCAGAGCACGGTCGAGCGGATCGTCACCCGAGCGTCGATCACGATCGTCCGCAAGGCTGTGGAAGCGCTCATGGCTGGCGCGATCTCTGGCGCCGGGCTGGGCGCGCTCGCCGGCATCCGGGGGTCGAACCAGCGGATCGTCCGGACGATCTTCGCCAGTATGTTCGGGTGGGGCTCTGCGGCGCAGTGGGCGGCCACCAACCAGCTCGTCTCGCACGAATCAGGCTGGCGGAACACCGCCCAAAACCCGACCAGCAGCGCGTACGGGTTGTTTCAGTTCCTAAACTCAACCTGGGGTGGGGTGGGGATCCACAAGACCGCAGACCCACGGCTGCAGGCGGTCGGCGGTGGTCGGTATATCCGGGGTCGTTACCACGACCCTATTGGGGCCTGGGCCTTCTGGCGGGCGCACCACTGGTACGGCGACGGTGGGATGATTCGGGAACCAGTGTTTGGATGGGGTGCTCGTTCTGGCCAGCGTTACGCGTTCGCCGAACGCGGCCCTGAGTATGTGCTGCCTGCCTCCAGGGCGGGTGCCGGGCCAACCATCGTCACCAACATCTACATCGAGGGCGTCCCCGACCGAGGCACTGTCGCCCTATTGAAGGACGAGATGTACCGGGTCGTTGGCGACGCATTCCGATTGCACAGTCAGACGTTGAGAGTGGGGAAGAGGGCATGAGAGACCAGAGAAACGGGGTTCCTCTGTGAGCGCCATCAGCGCTGACGAGCTGGTCTCGATGAGGGCCGACGCAACGGTGTTCCTGCCCGACACCTGCACCATCCAGCGCCAGGCCAAAGTGGACGACGGGATGGGTGGGTTCACCGTCACCTGGCAGGATATCGCCACCGTGGCCTGTCGGTTGGACCTACCGCGAGCTGTGTCTGAGGCGCTGGTGGCTGAGCAACTGACCTCAGGCGCCACCCTCCTGCTGGTGCTGCCTGCCGGGACCGACATTGGAGCCGCCGATCGTGTGCAGATGACAAAGCCCCAGCCGCTGACGCTCGAAGTCCAAACCATCCTGCCGCGAGCTACGTACGAGATCCACCGCGCGGTCGCCTGTAAGGTACTTGCCTGGGCTGCTACCCCCGCATCGCCATCTGTCGCCCCGACGATCACTCTCATCACCGCAGGCACGGTTGCGGCTGGGTCCACTCTGGTCAGCCCGTCCTACCCCGCTGGTGTTGCGACAAACCGCCTTGCCGTGATGCGGGTCGGAGGGAAGCCGGACACCGAGACCATCAGCACGCCTGGTGGCTGGACGCCGTTCCCTGGGACGGATGGTGCAGGCGGCACGGGCGCGCAAGGTATCGACACCGGGCCGATGCACGTGGCGATGTTCTACCGGGTGTTGGATGGCTCGGAGTCAGGCGCCGTCGCCGTGTCGATCCCCGGTGGGAATAGCAACCTCGCCGTCATTGACATCTACGAGGCGTCGAGCGGATTCGACACTCCTGCCTTTGCGGGCACTACGGGCGCGGATGCGGCCCACGACCTGGCTTGGTCGGCCGCCGGAGCTACGGACCTTGGCCTGGCTGCTGGTGACCGGCTGCTGGTCGTATCGGCCTGCACCTCCAACGCCGCTGGTGGCGTGGGCATCACGTCTCGGGCGGTGACGGCAACCGGCTCGACGTTCGGCGCGGTTGCGAACCAACATGCATTCCAGACCAACACGGGTAATGACTCGCTGCTGGACACGTGCGACTTCCCTGTTACCGGTGGGCCGTCTTCGGCAGCACCGGTCTACTCGTCTACCCATGACGCCAGCAACTCTGGCGCGACCGCGTTGGCGAAGCTGGTCGCAGCCTGAAAGGTAGGTGAGCCAACATGGCGAAGTACGTCGTCCCGGCCGTAGCAGCGGCAGCTAGCGTTGAGACTGTCCTCGGTACGGCTGCCCGTGACTACGAGATTACGGCCGTCAAGTACGTGCCTGCTTCGACGTTGACGGGGCAGGCCACCAACTTCCGACGCCTTCAGCTCATTAACAAGGGGCCGGCTGGGTCTGGCTCCAAGGTGGTGGCGACCAAGGACTTCATCTCGGGCATCAACGCACCAGCCAACGAGGTCACCGACATCACCAAGCAGGGCAACCCGGTGGTCCGGGAGGGCGACATCCTGGCATGGCAGTCGAACGCCGTGGGCACCGGGCTGGCCGACCCCGGCGGCACCATGCTCGTCACCGAATCGACTCTCTAGTCTGCCCCGCTCACCAACCACATGAGCAGGCAAACGGTCCCAAGCGTGGGTGACGTCCTCTTCTGGCAAGAGAAGGCCGAGGGGCGATGGCTCGCGTCCCAGGTGGACATCATTGACGGCTGGTTCGGCGACGCTGTTCCGGACGCGGGAGCGTCCGAAGGCGAGGACGACTCCAACGAGCTGTGCTGGTCGGTCTACGCCGCTGATCTGGTTATCCAGGCTTCGGGGTTGGCGCGGGACTACCAAGAGGCTCGGCGGGCTATCGTCCAGGCAATACGGTCGCTGCCGCAGCGTGGCTACCGAGCCCCGACGTACGAAGCATCATGGAAGTACCTGGCCGAGGGCTAACCGACACGCAGTGACACGGTCATGGAATGACCGCGAGTTCTACTGTCCGGATTGACGCGAACATCCGGATAGTGTATAATGGGAGGGTAGGCACAGAGCGGCCCGGCGTGCGCTAACACCCGGGCCGTGACCAACCCCAAACCAGGAGGAGGGGCTGGTATGGACCATGGAATCACAGGCGGCAACCCTGCCGCCAGGCCCGGTTGGTCACCAGGCGACCATGAGCGTCGGATGGCTTACATCCGCACGTTGCTATCTCAGCCAACGCCGGATGCATCGTCGGCGTTGGATGCGCTCAGAAGCAGCTTCGAGACATCCATCAACGATATCGATGCAGCTTTGGTTCTGGCGGAGTTCTGGGAGGGCGAACTACCACCTTCCATCCTCGATGAGCTTCGGCAACTGCGTGAGTTGTATCAGCAGTTGTTGGAGATGGGGGGCGGTGCGTCATGACCGCCCATCGCCTGTATGCCGCCGTCTACCGTCGCGTCAGCTCGGCTCTACAGACAGGCGGCACCTCGCCCGAGACCCAGCTCGAACGCGGCATGCGCTTCATCGCTGAGCAGGGCTTCGAGATGGTTGGGGACTTCTACGACGGCGGGATCTCCGGTGCGCGAGAGTCCCGACCC
>Ga0137368_10007960_pt1 | contig 10983 bp, 30 predicted proteins | sample SagtaG_13_FD_104917 | JGI IMG/M metagenome (GOLD analysis project Ga0137368, IMG submission 104917) | Vadose zone soil microbial communities from Sagehorn Ranch, Mendocino, California, USA - Sage1_L_100_16 metaG | ecosystem: Environmental > Terrestrial > Soil > Vadose zone | place: USA...
GCCCTGGTAACGCGCCGCGTGGGTGGTTGGCCGGCAGGCCGCTCCCGTAAGAAGCTGCAGCCGGAAGAGCCCGAGACAGAGTGCAGCCCATCGCGGGGCCTCTTCGGGGTGTGCCTGAACGCTCTCCGTCGGCGGGCACGAGGGCCACAGCCGGTCCGGTAGCCGCTATCGCGACGGTGCGAGCGGCTCGTTCTGCTGCTGCTCCAGGCCATACAGGATGAACCCTCGCCCTTCACACCTCCAGCACACCTGCTTCCGTCCGGTCAGCGTGCCGACGAGCATCCCCGATCCGTTGCAGACGTTGCAGCTCACGTTGAAGTTCCAGGGCCACGATCCGTTTCGGCTGCGATGCCAGAGGTTCCCCCGGTAATCGAGCCACTCGGTAGCGTCCGCGGGCGGCGGTCCTCTGATCACCTGCTGTTGTCTCGGGCCGGTATCGGCAACCGGCGGCGCGTCCTGGGGCTGCGCGTAGAATCTGGCTATGAAGAGCAGCGCCATGAGGATCAGGACCGCTCCCAGGTAAGCGGGGAACCAATGGCGCTTATCGTTCGGCCGCGGGTGCGCTTCGGGAAACCAGTTGTCACAGCATCGGCAGCGCAGCGCCTTGGGCGGGCACTGGTGGCCGCAGGACGGACAGGTTTTCGCGGGCGGTGTCATCGCTTCCTCCTTCAGGGGAGGGGTTTGCTACACTGTGGGCGATGAACCTGCCGAAAAGAAGTTTGAGGGGCTCTACCTTTTTCCTTTCAGCAGCCGGTCAGCCGGTGAGTAAGCTCTGGCAGCCGCCGCCATATCCGCCTCGACCAGCGCGCAGTATTTCCGGGTTTGAGCCAGGCTCGTATGCCCCAGCATCTGCTGGAGCGCGAAAACAGGTCCGCCCGCGCGAAGGAACTCGACCGCGAAATAGTGCCTGCAAGTGTGTGGACTGCACCTCACTCCCTGGATCTTCGCCGCCCGCCCTAGTCTGACCAGGATACGCAGGAGGCCGCTCCTGGTCAACGCCTGCCCCTCGTCCAGTCCCCGCTCACTCACGAATACCGCCTCCTCCGGTATCGGGACGTGGCCGCGCAGCATGGCCCACAGCGCGCGGGTCGTCTGCCGGCCGAAGTAGAGCGTCCGCACCTTTCCGCCCTTGCCCTCTACAGAGCACTTCCGGCTCTCCATGTCCAGGTGCCGGCGCTCCAGCCCGCACACCTCCGAAGCTCGAGCCCCCGTGTCCAGCATGAACAGGATCAGCGCCTCGTCGCGCTTCCGGTGCCGGCTCCGTTTCGCCGCGGAGAGGAGCGCGGTCACCTGTTCGGTCGTGAACGGCTGGATCTGGTCGGGTCGGTCGATCGGCGGGGAGAGCCGCTCCATAGGGGAGGCCTCCAGGTGCCCTTGCGCCACGAGGTAGCGGAAGAAGGTCAGGAGGTCCCCGAAGTAGGTCTTGACCGTCGAGGGCTTGACCGGCTTCTCGGCCTGGTGGGCGTGGCGCAGGGCGCTGCCACCCCACCGTCCGCCCGGTTCCCGGTGGCCCGTGACGAGGTAGGCCAGAAACGCGCGGATTTCGGGTGTGCCGCACTCGACCACCTCGCGCCGGCGCAGGAACCACAGGAGCTTGTCCAGGCGGTCGCGGCGGCTCGTGATCGTCCGCTCGGAGTGCATCCGGAACTCGCTCTCCTGGATCCATTCGCGGGCGAAGGTTTCCAGACTGGCAATCGAGAGGACGCTTCTGGTTTCGGTGATAAGAGGCGGTCGCTGGCGCACGTTCATCCCTCCGAAAGAATTGACGGAGGGCGGCGCCACCCGAAGAAGGCGGTCAGTTGTGAGCCTGGGACGTGCGATCCGGCTCGGCGTTAATGGGCGGTGTTGGAATTGAACCAACGGCCTCCTCGGTGTCAACGAGGCGGCGTACCTAATCGCCACTATCGCCACCGCCAGCCTTGAAACTGGCCGCATTGTTGGAATGGCGTCGCGCGGTTTTGGTTCTCGATCCGCACCACTCAACCACCGCCCTCTCCAGGCGAGCGAGCCGTTACTCTCGCTCCGTTGCTCCCGGAGGCGGGCGGGGGGTTGACGCGCAGCCGGTCGAAGTGATACGATTGAGCGGAAGTGCTACATCGTATCTCCTCGATCGCCGCGGGCCCCGGTTCACCGCCGGGGCCCGCGGTTTGTCACGGCTGTTTCGGGTGCTGTTCGTTTCTCTGTTGCCCGCTTCCTTCTTGCCAGTTAGCTGCCGCCTGCTCGTGCCGATCCCAGACCGTGGCGCTGCAGCCGCAGCAGATGACCGACACCAGCTCGTCATCGTCGGTGCTCTCCGGCTCCTCGCGGTCGCCGGCAACCACGTCCTCCATCCACGCGCCCTGCCAGTGGAGCCGGAAGTCGCGCCCGCCGCAGGTGGGGCACTCCACGCGGTTGGCGTAGATACCCTCCACGATCTGGGCCCGGCTCATCTCGGGGATAGGCGGCGGCGGCTCGATCTGGACGAAGAACGGCGGGCTTTCAGGCCACGGCCACGTTGAGGTCGCGGGGGTCGGTGACTTCTGGCGCATGTCTCTCCTCCTCTCGTTGGCGTTGCGCCGCGGCCATGCGGCGCAGATAGTCGCCATTCCACAGATCCGTCCGGTGGTTCCGGACGTGCGCTTCCTGCAGGAAACCTTCCTCGTCCGCTATCAGCAGGAGCATATGAGTGAGCGTGATGTCCGGGTCGGGGATGCCGTGAGAATCGTCCGGGTGGAGGCAAAACGAACGGGCGACGAAGTAGTGCTTGCCGTGCCGCGTCACCTCTTCCACCCTGGCGTCCCGCGGTCGCAGTCGATAGACCCGACCGCTGGCCGTGTGTACCGTGAACTGACGGCGCCTCGTCAGTTCCGCGTTCTGATGCGGTGAGAGGAACAGCCGGAGGAGTCGGTAAGCCCTGCGCCGCGCCGGCCGCTGCCGCGCCTGCCAGGCCCCTTGTGCCCGGCGTCGGGCCTCATAGCGCGCCAGGGCAATGATCTCCTCGCACTCCTCCTGTGTCGCCTGCGTGCCGTCTCCCCAGATCGGCAGGCTGTCCGGCATGATCTCGTGGTTTGTGAGCATGCGGACGAACGCGCACATCTCTCCGATTGATGCCGGCACCGCTAACCCCCCTGGAGCGGCCGAGTGGCGACAGCCGTGGTGTTGCCGCGCGGCCGCCCTCGGCCCCGTTTCGGCGTCTCCTCTTGATCCGAAGCCGCCGCCGCCGTCTCTCCTTGCGGCTCGGGTGGCAGCAACTCCTCGGCCTCCACCCGGCGGGCGGAAAGCCGGCCTCGGCCCGCCGCCACCTCATCCGCCGGGCTCCCGTCTACCAGGAAGAATTGGAAGCCTGCCAGGCGCAGCGCCTCGACTTCCTGGCGGGCCTTGGCGACAGAGGCGGGATCATCGGCATCCCATCCTATCGTCACGTCGCCCTGGGTGTTCAGGACGTGCAGCGTTCCGGTGCTCATCTCACTCCTCTTTCTCGGCCGCCTCCGCCCGGCGGCCGGCTTCAATGTCTCGCTCGAAGCACCTCGCATGGACGAGGCTCAACAGAGGGTGCCCGCTGCCGTCGTCGTAGAACTCCGTTTCGTAGCCGATTGCGGTGCCGCAGAACCGGCAAAGAGACGCTGCCATCCCCCTCCTTCCCGCACAGTCTTTGTGTTGACACGGCTCCAGGCACGGCCCGTAGGTCGTGCCTGGTTTCGGTAGTGTGCTCGCCGCCATCTCACTCCTCTTTCTCGGCCGTCGAAGGGTGCTCCGTGTACTCCCAGGTGTCGGCGCCCTGCTGGTTCCACCGCAGCAGGCACGTTTCAAAGGCATAGTGATCTGTGAAGAGGTGCTCTTCTCGGAAGACGTGACCGGTAGGTATGTGGCAATTGTAGCAGGTGAGCAGCACCGCCTCCTGCGGTAGCACGGGGTCCGGCTGCGTCACCAGTCGCGACCAGGCGTGAAAGACTTCTGCCATCTCACTCCTCTTTCTCGTTCGTCGCCTCGATGCCCTCGCTCTTGAGCAGCGCCACCCGCGCCTCCTTCAGCGCCGCCCCTGCTTCGAGCAGATCGTCGGAGTTGGGAAAGATCGCGGCGGCGAGCACGACCTGCTCCAGGCGCTTCAGGGCTTTTTTCAGATCGGGTGCGCCGGCCAGTAGGTGAGCGTTGCCTAATGTTTCGCGAGGCTGTCTGCCTCGGTGCTCCTGGTTCTCGATGTGGGCGATCGTCGTTAGATTAAAGCCTCGTTCGGTGCAGATGGACGGGGTAAAGGTGTCTTGGCCTTCGATGTGCCACGGTCCTGGGGTATGGGTCATCTCAATCCTCCCTCTCGCGATAACTGATCTCGACCTGCTCCACGGTGAGCCCGTGCGTCTGCGCGACGTGCCCCTGCGCCTCCAACACATCATTGAGCATCGCATCGCTGATCTTGCAACGGCACAATCGGCGGTCGCCGTGCCAGAAGGTCACGAACCGGCGCCGACGGCGGGCGGTCTCCAGAGTGACGGTCATGCTATCCTCACATTCAGCGCCGGCAGTTCTCGCACCGTTTGGGCGCGGCCGGGGTAGGTTTTCTCGAAAATCGCCGCGAGGATGTCGCGGATCGCAGTGCGGCTCATGACTCCTCCTCCTTCACCTCGCTCTTCCACGCGCCGCAGTAGATACACCGCGGGTCGGTCTGGTACCAGTGCCGGCGCTGGAAGACGTGCGGGCACGGCTCCTCCACTTTGGGCGCGCCGTAAGGTTCCCAGCCGCTTTCGCACTCGGAGCATACGTCACCGTCGTCAAAGACGACATTGTGAGCGGGGCAGATCCACTGTGGAACAGGCTCCGGCGGGTCGTCCCGCTCGACGTAGACACCCTGAACATCCTGGTAGCTCATGCTCCCTCCTTCAAAGCACGCGGCGGTAATCGCAAGTCGGCGCCTTACCCAGGGAACGCCGGCATTCCCATGCGATATAGTAGCCCTTGCCATCGACGTAGTAGCAATTCGACACGATTTCGGCGGAGCAGCAGGGGCAAACCCCGCGCACGGCAGCGGGATCGGGCCTCTCATTCAAAGCCGCCGCCGGCCGGTCGATCAACTCAACTGTTTCACCCATCGTTCACCTTCTGATTCTGCTGCTCACGGAGCCCGAGACACCTCCCGCAGTAGTGGCGCGTTCTGGGGTTTCGTTGGAAGCGCTTCATTCTCCAGCCGGCCTCGTAGGCTTGCCGGTTCACCTCTTCCCACGTCCTGCCGATATAGTCTCCCTCTGTGCCGCAATCACAGCATTGGAGGGAGAGCGTCGGCGGTAGCTCGGTACCGAGTGTCTGCCTCATCCGTCTCCTCCCGGCTCCTCGCAGATCGTGACCCGCTTCCCGTGAGCGATCAGCCGCGCCACGTTCATCTCCGTCTCGTGCCAGGGCCAGCGGACGTGCCGGCTGACGGGGATGCCCAGGGTGCGGGCGGCTTCCTCGGCATCCCCCTCCAGCAGCACGGCGGCGTTCTTGTCACGGAAGATGACCAGGACGTCGGGGTGCTTGCTCTTGATGCCGCGCCAGACCGTCAGGCGGTCCGGCTTCTCGTTCGTCTCGGTGATGATGTGGTGCATCTCGCTCATATCAATCCTCCCAACCGCCCCTGCCTTCGCCCAGGCATTGCGCCAACAGGTCGAAGGGATCATAAAACCAGGCCGTGACCTTGCGGGGCGGGCCGTAGATTTCCGGGCTATATTCGCCGCGGCGCTCGATTGCCTTGCGACGGGTGCGCGTGCGGATGTTGTAGACGGGGTTAACGTCGTGTTCGCAGATCCAGTAAGTGAGCGCTCGTGTTCGTGGCACGTTATTCTTCCTCTGCGCCCGCCTCTTGGAGCCGGAACGGAGCATCCTCTTGCCACCGGCGCACCTCCTCGACTTCGGCGCAGTAGCGTTCCACCTGTCCGAGCGTGTCAAAGTAATTGACCACGCCGCTGCTGCTGCCGTCATTGGGCCGTGTGCAGAACGCTTTCGGCCAGCCGGTTGCCATCAGCGCACCGGTCTCCAGGGTATAGCCGAGCGCTTTCAGTCGCGTCCGTAGGTCCGTATCCGCGCGTTGCTTGTGCGCCATTTCGCTCTCCCCCGTCTCAAAAACTCGCCGTGATGACGAACACCGGCCCGAAGGCGGCCTCCTGCCTCGCCACGAACTCTTCCGCCTCTCGCGCGCCGGATCGGCACAGTGCGACGAACTCCAGCTCGCCTTCGGCCGTCCTGCGCCAGACGATGCGCTCCCGGTTCGTCGGTCCCGGCTCCTCATCACCGCGCGCCGCGTCCCAACCTGCTTTCCAGTCTCCGTTCGCCATTCCTGCTCTCCTCCAACCGAGAATCTGTGGTGCATCTGCAAGGGTGCTGTCTCACAAGGGCGAGGAGTTCGCGCTCCTCGCCCTTGGTCCTTCCTGGATGTTAGCGGGCCGCGATCAGCGCGTGGAGGTCGTTCTTCGGCAGCGCCATGATCGTGCCGCCCAGAGCCTCCAGATCAGACGCTCTGTCGTATGTCTCGGCCTGTCCGGCCGTCGCTGTCACGGCGTTGCTCAATCCCCAAATACTGAGGTCGCTGCCCTGGATGAGGTTCCGCAGAACGCTTCCCTGTTCCGTCTGGTTCAGTCCGTGTCGCTGACCGAGTACCTCAACCGCCTTTTCGATGCTTCCCTCGATCATGATGCCGGCGGCTTCCCGCATCTGCCCCACGACCTGCTCCAGCATCCGCTCGGAGAGGGTGCCCTTGACGACATCCCGGACCTTCAGCCAAAAGGCTCTATCGTCGGCCTGGAGCGTCTCATCCGCGAAATACTGATAGGCACCCTCGCCTTCGACCTGGAGTGCCGCGCGGCCGACGTGGTTCTTCCGCATACCCCAATCAGTATGTATCATCCCGTTCAGGCAGACCAGCCGCACCGAGTAGGGCTCGACCTTGATCCCGCCCTGGCCGATCTCGCTGTTGGTCACCACCAGGCCCATCTGCACCACGTCGCCCTTCTTGACCTCCGCCTCCAGCCGCGTGCTCTGAACCTTGAGGTAGAGCTTGCTCTCCGTCACGTCGCAGCTTGCGAGTGAGAGGCCCTCCGTGCCCAGAAGCTCGGGCAGCACGGCGTCCAGAAGGTCGTAATGGTCCAGGCGGCGGTAGCGGTCGGAGAGGAAGGCCCTGGCCCGTCCGTCCAGCGTCCGCACCATCCGACGCTCTGTCTCGGGCCGGGCCTGGAGCAGGGTGTTGACGTTCCTGTCCAGCAGTTCCGGGTGCTCCTCGCGGATGCGCTGGTAGTAGTTCCGGGGAATGCCGACGTGCTCTCCGATCTGCTGGTGGGCGGTCTCGTTCACCTCATGGCTCTCCCCGTCCAGGATCAGGTCGGTGTGGCCGTTGCTCTGGATGCGGAGTTGTCGGCTCGGCGCGATGTAATCGGCCTTCGCGTTGCTCTGTCGCTCGATCTCCTGGGCCAGTTCGGTGAGGGTTCGTCCGGTCTTCATCGGGTTCTCCTTTGGTTGGTCCGGTCCATCTGGTTGATTGTCTTTAGCCGCCGCCTATCTCGTCTCGCATCTGTCCCAGCTCCTCCAAGAGGTTCCGGAGCGTCGTCTCGGCCCGCCCGCTGCTCTCCTGATAACGCGCCACCAGGCTCTCCAGGCGGCAGGCGAGGTCGGTGCGGAGGGCGAGGGCAGGCGGGCAGCGTGGCCGGGTGGGGCGGCTCATCAGGGCAGCCTCCCTAGAACGCGCTCTCCGTCCTGCCAGCCGTTCCAGGCGTCCTGCTGGAGCTGCGCGAGATGCTCGCCGGTTATGCCGGCCTGCTCCGCGTAGTGGGCGACCAGGCTATCGAGGCGGGGTCGCGTTTTCTCCCCCGAGGCGTTGAACCATTCCAGGGCGATCCTTACGGCGGGGTGCATCATCGGGTCACTGCCTCCAGTTGGTAGGTGTCAAGCTCGCGCGGCGGTATGTTCCGGCCACGCTTCAGGAGCGGCATCATCAGGTCCGAAGCCTGTGCGCACAGGGCGTAATACTCGTCGCCAAACTCCTCGACGCTCTGGGATTGCCGAATCAGCTCCATGGCCGTCCAGGCGTCCTCGATCATCTGCTGAACGGTCATCGGGTGTTCTCCCTCCAGGCCAGAAAACGGACAATATGCTTGCAGGCTAGCGACTGCGGGCCTGCTCGGTGTTCAAAGTCCTTGCAAGTGCAGGACTGCTCGGTAACTTGATAGAAGCGTCCGCTCACTGGATTGAAACACCAGGCGAACGTCCCGCTGCTGTCCTCCTGGAAGCCATATTGCTCGCCCTCGGTCAGGGCGCGGTCGATGCGTTCGCGCTGGAGCCGGGAGAGGCGCTGCTCGCTGCTCTCTCCCGGCCGGGCCTTGGTCATCGCGCTCATTTCCGGCTTCTCCAATTGGCGTCTCTCTCGCAGGCTAACTTGGCCTCGGACACGGACCAGTAAGTGTCCACGACGCCGGCGATGTAGGAAATCGGCTGCCCGTCGTGGTGTGCCGTCCAGCGACCACCGATGCGGGACCGGCTGACGGCATAGCGGTCGGGCTGGCCTGCAACCCGAGCGTCCTGGCGGTTGTCGTTAGTTCGTGTCCAATTGAGCATCGTTGTCTCCTTGGTTAGAGTATAGCGCGTTGAGTGCTACTCGCCACCCGTCTTGTCGTTCATGCGGGTCTGGATGATCGGCGCGAGTTGTTCAGCCAGCCAATCCCGGCGGGGGTATCGGAACTGAAAACTCTCTTCCGTGCCTTCGTGCTGCTCGGCCAGAATGAAGCCGGCCAGTTCGGCGTCGCGGTCAAGAACCGCCTGCATCGCGGCTGCAATGTCGCCGCCTTGCGCGTTCATCGTCAGGCGAACGCGGGCGAGGAAGAGTTCGGTCTGCCGGTCAAGCATCGCGCCTCCTTTAGCGCATACACTTCAGGAAACAGATCCGCTCCGAGAGGTTGCTGATCTCCTCGGCCAATTGAGAGAGGGCCGCGGATTTTCCGGGCGAGGTGGGCGCAGTCTCGGTGATACGACGCGCCCGGTCGCGGAGCGCCTCGCGTTCGGCGAGCCGCTGGGTCAGTTCGGTCTCGATCTGGGGGTGGGTGGTGTTCATCGGCAGGCCGCCTTCTTCTCGCAGTTCTTGCAAATGGGCATCAGTCGATCCGGTAGACGTTGACCACGTGAATGGGCTCGCTGTGCGCGGCCTCGAACGTCTGGCGGGCGATCCAGCGCGCTCCGTCCGCGTTCCCAGCTACCCGGCGGGAAATCTGATAGGCGAGCCGTCCGCTCGCGCTGTGATACTGCACCTCGACCTGGAATTCGGTGACTTGCTGCTGCATGGTGTCTCCCCCTTGGTTGATCGTCGTCTGTGTTCTCGCACCCGGAGGCTCCGAACTCCGGCGTTGGCCCATTGCGATCCCTCGATCCGGGACTTCCCCCGCGCCGGCTTGCTCTCCGTATACCCTCCCCGTCGTTTGTTCGAGGAAGATCATCCCGGTAATCCACCTCCGCTCCCCCTTTTGGGCTCATCGCGGCTGGAAGCTCTCTGCGCGGTTTCCGTCTCGGTCGTCTGGTTTTCAAGGTTCCACGCTCTGCAAACTCTATCGAGAGCGTAACCGTATCATCATCGTTAGTATAACGCAGGCGTTAGGATAAGTCAAGCGTTTTCGGGCCGATTTGCAAAAATAATTTGATCGCGTTATAATATACCTATGCGAACCGGCGAAGAGTTTGATGGCTATGTGACTGTCCAGGGAGCGAAGGACAAGCTCGGGATCTCGGACGGACGTATCCGGCAGATCCTGAACGACGAGGAGAGGCGGCAGCGGGAGTTCCCAGGCGCGCGGAAGTTGGGCCGTGTGTGGCTGCTGCCCATAGCCGAGGTGGAGGCGTTTGGCAGTCGTGAGCGCAAAATCGGCTATCCCCCAGGTCGCCCTCGTAATAAGCGAGAGAGCGCTGTCGGCGGGGTTGTTCGCCTTGGATTAACGGCCGCGTAATGGTTTAGAGGAAGGGGTGCCAATGGCCGCTAATCAACCGCAGAAGCTCCCGGTCCTGGTTTGGCGCGCGGAGGTGCTGGTGAGGAGCGAACTGTGAGACGTTCTCTGGTATTCGAGGGCACGGAGACAGTTCTGGAGTTAGGCCGGGTGGTCGAGGTGGATGTGCCGCAGTCAATGCTCGTCCTGGAACAGATGAAGGATGGCCGATGGCGGCTCACTTACTCCAGAAGCCTGATACCGGACTTCAGGGCGTTTCGGGGCATTCGGCTGTTGGTGACAGATCACCCGCCTCATCCGGGGGCTGTGGTTTCCTCCGGACGGGAAGTGCCGATTGACAAGCCGCCGCCAGTCGCCAGGGAGTGACCGATGGTTGAAGAAAAGGCGCGAGGGGGAATTGCGAACGCGCGCATCGTGGACACATTTCTGGGAATCGAAGGCCATGGCATCCTGATCGGCTCGATGGTTCTGAACGACGGCCAGGGTGATCGGATGTTCGGCCAATACGTGCTGCCGGGTCCGCGGGCGGCGTTCTTCGTGCGGCGGGTATTAGAGACGCTCGGGCTCTCTTCGTGGGAGGCGCTTCTCGGCACACTTGTCCGTGCGGAATACGAGGCAGACCGGGTAATCGCGGTCGGCCACATCCTGGAGCGTAGTTGGTTTGTGCCGGGCGAGGAGTTCGCAGGGGTGGGTGATGCCGGAGACACAGACTGAACCGAAGCTGCGCCGGTATGACGAGGTGATCGCCACCTTCCAGCCCAAGCGCACCGACGATCTCAAGCCGGGGGTGGTGGCTTACTTTGGGCACCGGGGGCGTTGGCAGGTGGCCTGGAGGATCACGGAAGAGGACGGCGGGTCTTACGTAGGTCAGTGGGCGCTTGCGCCATGGGATGTGGACGAGCGGTTCGGTTGGCTTGGCTGGGCGCCGGAGGAGGACTTCCGGGACATCGTGATCGTGGATCGACTGGAGGATGGCGGGCGATGAGTGAGGCAACAGCAACGAGCCTCTCGGTGAACGGCTGGACGGTGACTGTGGAGGCGTTGACGGAACCGGAGCCAA
>Ga0137368_10007964_pt1 | contig 10981 bp, 9 predicted proteins | sample SagtaG_13_FD_104917 | JGI IMG/M metagenome (GOLD analysis project Ga0137368, IMG submission 104917) | Vadose zone soil microbial communities from Sagehorn Ranch, Mendocino, California, USA - Sage1_L_100_16 metaG | ecosystem: Environmental > Terrestrial > Soil > Vadose zone | place: USA...
CCGCCACCGACGCCGCCACCGACGCCGTCGCCACCGGCGCCGCCGTTCCAGGGGCCGATCCGGGTGGTCCTCGTCGAGGACCACGACATGGTGGCCGAAGCGATCGGGCTGGCCCTCGACCAGACGGCGGACATGGACGTTGTCGCCAGGGCGTCGACGATCGCGGCGGCGGTGGCGGAGGTCCGCCGCCACAAGCCGGATGTCGTGGTCCTGGACCGGCGGCTGCCCGACGGCGACGGGATCGCCGCGATCAACGAGCTCGAGGCGGTGACACCAGGGGTACGGGTGCTGGTGTTGACCGGTGAGGCCACCGCCGCGGTGGCCGCCCGGGTCGTCGAGGCGGGTGGGGCAGGTCTTGTGCTCAAGTCGTCGCGGCTGGAGGACCTGGTCGCCGCGGTGCGGCAGGCCGCCGCGGGCGAGGTGGTGCTCGGTGGGGGGCTGCTGGCCGGCGTCCTCGACCGGCTGACCGGTCGGGTACGCGCCACCGGCGCCAGCCTGACCGCACGGGAGCGCCAGACGTTGCTGCTCCTCGCCGACGGGGCGAGCACGGCGGAGATCAGTGACCGGCTCGGCGTCGCCCGCAACACCGCCCGCAACCACGTGCAGCGCGTCCTGACCAAGCTCGGTGCGCGCTCCAAGCTCGAGGCGGTGGCGATCGCACGCCGTGACGGCCTGCTCGACTGATGCATCTGCTTCAGGTGTCGGTCGGCATCCGCACTGGCACATCTGACATTGGTGCGTCTCGTGATCGCAGGCGGCATACCGGACAGTGCAAGGGTGAGCAGCGATTCGCTGGCTTATGATGCCGTGCTGTGCCTTTCCGAGGATCACCGGAGCGGGGCGCGGGCACGGCAGTTCGCCCGCCAGACGCTCGCCAAGTCGGGGTACCTGGGCCGGCACGAGGATGTCGTCCTGGTCGTCTCGGAGCTGGTCTCCAACGCCCTGCTGCACGCGGTCGGGGCTCCGGTGCTGCGCCTGTTCGGGACGTCATCGCGCGTTCGCGTCGAGGTCAGCGACGAGAGCCCGGCGCTTCCCGCCGTGCGGCGGCCCGGGGCGGTGGGTGGCGGCGGCTGGGGGCTCAACCTGGTCCAGCGGCTCGTCACCGGCTGGGGCGCGGCGCACCGGAACGGCGGAAAGGTCGTGTGGTGTGAGCTGACGCCCAGCGCGGCCCCAGCTGGCGCGGAACGGCCGGCTGCCACGGCGTAGACGCGCCGTGCCTGGCCCGCGCCGGGTCAGCCCGGACCGGCCGCTGACCCGGTCGTGCAATGCTTCGGTATGCACGGTCCCGAGCGCGAGCCACGCGACGAGCGGCACGACGAGGCCCCCAGGCGGGCGCCCGCCTCGGACGCCGCGCTGCTGATCCAGAGCATCGTCGACTACGCCATCTTCATGCTCGACTCGGGTGGGCATGTGGTGAGCTGGAACGCCGGGGCCGAGCGGATCAAGGGGTACCGCGCCGAGGACATCATCGGGCGGCATTTCTCGGCGTTCTACCCGCCGGAGGATGTCGCGGCCGGCAAGCCGGATCGTGAGCTGGAGCTCGCGGTCGCCGAGGGGCGGCTGGAGGACGAGGGGTGGCGGGTCCGCAAGGACGGTTCGCGGTTCTGGGCCAACGTGGTGATCACGGCGTTGTTCGACGAGGCGGGCAAGCTGCGCGGCTTTGGCAAGGTCACCCGCGACATGACCGAACGCCGCGCCGCGGAGCTGGCCATTGTCGAAGGGCGGCGCCTGCTGGCCCATCTCGTCGAGGCGCAGGAGGTGGAGCGGCGCCGCATCGCCTGGGACGTCCACGATGACTCCATCCAGTCGATGGTCGCCGTCGGCATGCGGCTGCAGCTGCTGGCCGGCCGCCTACCGGAGGAGCACGCGGCGGCGGTGCGCCAGCTCGACGAGGCGGTCGCCGGCACGATCAGCCGGCTGCGGAACCTCGTTTTCCGGCTGCGCCCGCCCGGCATCGACCGGGAAGGGCTGGCGGAGGTGCTCTCCAGCTACCTCGTGAGGTGGTCGCCGGGTGGGGCCCGAAGCATTCGCTCCGGTACGACCTGGAGCGCGAGCCGCCGACCGAGACGGCCACCACCATCTTCCGGATCTGCCAGGAAGCCCTGACCAACGTGCATCGCCACGCGAGGGCGACGGCTGTCGAGATATCAATATCCACTGTGGACAACGGCACGCTGGTACGCGTCACGGACGACGGCATCGGGGTCGGCGAGCCGCTCGACCGGCTGTCGAGCCACGAGCACTTCGGCGTGATGGAGATGCGGGAACGGGCCGAGACCGCCGGAGGCTGGTTGACGATACGCAGCAAGCCGAGCTCGGGTACCACCGTCGAGTTCTGGGTACCCTCGCCACGGGCGGCGGAGCCCGGCACGCGGCAATGAACACCACGCCGACCCGGCTGAGCGTACTGATCTGCGATGACGACGAGATGATCCGCGAGGCGCTGCACGAGGTGCTCCAGGCCGAGCCCGACATCGAGGTCGTGGCGCTCGCGCGGGACACCGACGAAGCCATCGCGCTGGCCGAGCGGCACGCGCCCGTGGTGACGGTCCTGGATATCCGGATGCCCGGAGGGGGCGGTGTCCGGGCCGCCCGCGAGATCCGCCCCGCCCGCTGGGAGCTAACGCCAGGAGCCGGCGCTACCGGGTGGCGTCCCGGACACTGTTGGCGACCTTGCGAACCTCCGCGGCCAGCTCCATGGGCGCGTTCATCCGCAGTACCAGCTGGCGGTCGATCGCCTTCTCCGGAGCGGTACGCCAGTACGTGACGATGACCAGCCCGTAGCGCGGCGCCCCATCGATCACGGTCGTGTCGGCAAAGGTGAGGAAGGTGCCCACCCGGGTCCATTGCAGCCCCCAGGCCTCCTCCGCCATGCGCATCGTCGACCGCCGGCCGTTGTCACAGGGCTGCGGACAGGCGCGTACGGTCAGGTCTCCACCGATCCGGTCGCTTGCGCCGATGGACGCACCGCACGTGTACCGCGCGAAGTCGGCTGCCCGTGCGGTCTTCGTGCAGACCCAGCTCTCCGGTACGCGGAAGGCAAAGCCGACACCGTCCAGCCCGCTCATCTGCCGGGTACGGTCGGTGGTTGCGAACTTCGGCCAGGCGGCCGGCCAGTCACCGGTCTTCGGAGGCTCGATCCCGGGCTGGGACGGTGGCGGCGCAGGCGGCTCGGCCGCCAGCGCGGACCCCGACGTGGTGCTGCTGCTGCTCGTGCTGGGCTGCGGTGTGAAGGCGACGGGTCGAAGCGTCGTCGCGATCACGCCCGCCCCGGCTGCCAGCACGGCGACCAGGAGCGCGACGCCACCAACCCACGACGGGATGCTGAGCCGCTGCTGCGGCGGCTCGCCCGGACCGAAGACCTGCACGTCGCTCACTATGCGGCCCTGGGTTCGACGTAGGCCAGCTGGACCAGAGTCGGCCTGCGGTTCTTGCGTACCAGATAGCCGCGCCCTGGCGGCTGCACCGAAAGGTACGCCTGCGGCCACAGCTGGCCCTCTTGCCGCTCGCCCGACATGAGCAGGCCGGCGCAGCCGACCTCCTTCATCCGCTGCGGCACCGGCTCGTGGATCGCCCGGCCGGCGCCACCGCTGCGCCGCACGACCACGAGGTGGAAGCCCAGATCGCGGGACTGCGGCAGGAACTCCAGGAACGGCGCCAACGGTCCGGGACCGCCTCCGGAGAGCAGGTCGTAATCGTCGCAGAGCACGACGATCTCCGGCCCGGTCCACCAGGACCGGTCGCGGAGCTGCTTGACCGTCACGTCGTCCGGAGGCAGCCGCTTGCGCAGCTCCCCGGCCACGCCGTTCACCAGTCCCTGGGCGGCAGTACTGGTCCCCGCGTACGCGCCGAGGTAGGGCTCGAGTACCACATCGAGCAGCGTCCGCCGGACGTCGATGACGGCGAACACCACCTGGTCGTCGGTGTACCGCGTGGTCAGGTCGTGGACCAGCAACCGCAACAGCGCGGTCTTGCCGCAGGCCACTTCGCCGAACGCCAGCAGGTGCTGGTCCGCGCCGAACAGGTCGAGCAACGCCGGTCGCAGCTCGGTCTCGTCGACGCCGAGCCGGATCCGGTCGTCGTCGGTGACCTGCTTGGCCACCTCGTCGTAGGTCACGGTGGGCGGCAGCATCCGGATCGCCGGGGCACGCTGGCCGGTCCAGGCCGCCGCGACACCGGTGACCAGGCTGTTCAAGCCGGTTTGCAGGGTCGCGGGATCCGCGTCGCCGTCGATGCGCGGCAGCGCGATGTGCGCCATGAGCGCGTCCTGGGTCAGGCACCGACCGGGGGTGTCGGCACGCAGGTTCTCCGCGGCCTTCCGCTTGATCGTCGAGTCCAACGGATCGTTGAGCCGAAGCTCGATCCGGGTACCGATGACCGCTTGCAGCTGCATCCGCAGATCGGCCCAGCGTCCCGCGGTCAGCACCAGGTGCACCGCGTAACCGAGGCCGCGGGCGCCGATGTCCTGCACGATCTCGGCCAGGTCCTCGAACTCGGTCTTCAGCAGCGGATAGTTGTCGATGACCAGGACGATGTCGGCCGCGGCGAGCTCCGGCAGCCGTCCTTCGCGGTGCATCTGGCGCATGGTCTCGATCGAGTCGATGCCGCGCTGGGCGAACAGCTGCTCGCGCTCGTCCATCAGCTGGCTGACTTCGGCGACGGTGCGACGGACCCGGTCGGTGTCCAGCCGGCCGGCGACGCCCCCGACATGGGGCAGGTTGGCCAGCGCGGCGAGGGTACCGCCGCCGAGGTCCACGCAGTAGAAGGCGATGTCCTGCGGGGTATGGGTCAGCGCGGCGCTGGCCACCAGCGTGCGCAGCAGGGTGGACTTGCCGGTCAGTGGCGCGCCGAGGATGCAGACGTGCCCACCGCCGCCGGAGATGTCGAGTACGAACGGCTCCTGCTTCTGTTCCGTGGGGCGGTCGAGCAGACCGAGCGGGATGGCCAACGTGCCCCGGCGCTCGGGCTGGGCGACGGTGAGCCCGTACGCCGGATCGTGCACCGGTGTTCCGATGATCGAGTCCAGCGCCAGCGCCGGGGGCAACGGCGGCAGCCAGATCTGGTGGACTCGCTGTCCGTGCTCGCGCAACCGGCGTACCACCACGTCCAATGTGGACGGATCCATCGGGTTGTCCTCGGCCACCGCCACCGGGCGGGCTGCGGACATGTCGCGCTCGGCCAGCCAGGCCTCGACGTCGTTGTGGAGCGGGAACGGCGCGGGAACCGGCGCGGCGCCCGTCACCTCCGCGCCGGCTGGCGGCCGGTACGGGCCGGACACGTACGCGGCCTTGAACCGCTCGAAGACCGTGGTGTCAACCTTGAGGTACCCCGAGCCGGGCAGCGGAGGAAGCCAGTACGCCTCGGGAACGCCGAGCACCACGCGGCTCTCCTGCTCGTTGAAGGTGCGCAGCCCGATCCGGTAGGACAGGTACGACTCCAGACCGCGCAGCCGGCCCTCTTCCAGGCGCTGCGAGGCAAGCAGCTGATGGATGCCGAGCGCCCGGCCGATCCGGCCGATCGCGATGAACAGCTCGATGAAGTCGGGCTTGGCCGTGAGCAGCTCGCTGAACTCATCGATGATCACGAGCAGGTTCGGCAGCGGCGGCAAGGGCGTGCCGGCGTCGCGTCGACGGTTGTACTCGGTGATGTTCGGCAGCTGCCCGGCGTCGAGCAGGATCTGCTGCCGGCGCTTCATCTCGCCCTGTATCGCATCGTGCAGGCGGTCGACCAGCCCGCTGTCGTCGGAGAGGTTCGAGATCATCGCGGAGGTGTGCGGCAGGTCGTTGAGCCCGGCGAACGTCGCCCCGCCCTTGTAGTCGACCAGCACGAGGCTCAGCCGCTCGGGCGGATGCGTCATGGTGAGCGTCAACACGAGCGTACGCAGGACCTCGGACTTGCCTGATCCGGTGGCGCCCACGCACAGCCCGTGTGGACCCATCCCGCCCAGTGCGGCCTCCTTGATGTCGAGGTACACCGGGTTGCCCGCCGTACCGACGCCGAACGGCGACTTGAGGAAGTCCGGCATCAGCCGGGGGGTCCAGTACGGGTTCACGTCGTATGTCGCCTCGTCGGTGATGCCGAGCAGGCTCCGCAGATCCACGGTCGTCTCCAGCGGCGCCTCGTGCACCGCTTCGCTGACCAGCCGTAACGGCGAGACCTGCCGGGCCAGCGCGCCGATCTCAACCGGTCCCACCTGGTCGGCCCGACCCTGCGTCGCCCCCTGAGTCCGGTGGCGTCGGATCCGCTCCTCGTCGGCGCGGGCGTCGGGCACGCGTCGCAGGTCTTCGACCCTCACCTGGTGGCCGTCACAGGTTACCCGTACGTCCACATGGGACGGTTCGTACCGGCGGTCGGGCACCAGCACCATGACGGCCATGCCGAGCTCGGCGGGGCCGAGGTCGTTGTCGAGATGGGCGAGCGGGTTCACCGGGCCGGCCGACAGCTGGTCGATCACCACGACCAGCCGGCTTCCCCGGTACCGGTGATGCGCCGCGCCGAGCCGCCGGGCCTGGCTGACCTCGGCGACCCGCTGGGCGATGTCGGACTGCAGCAACGACACCAGGCCGGCCTGGTCGGACGCGACAAGGCGGCGCGGGGCCGGCCCGTCGAAGTCGGTCGGATGCAGGCAATGCGGCAGCCATTTCAGCCACTCGAACTCGGCGGCCGCGCTACCGCCGAGGCAGCACGCCAGCCGGACGTCGTCGGGCGCGTGCAGGACCACGAGCTGTGCGGCCATCGCCCGGACCAGGTTGCGCGTCTCGGCCGGTGGACCGACCACCGACACCACGCCATGCAGCGGCACCGCCACCGGCATCTGGTCGAGCAGGCGGTCCCGGTCGACGAGCAGGCGGGCCGCGGCGTGCGTAACCGGGTCGAGCTCGACCAGCGGGTTGCCCGACTGGGTCAGCAAGGTGACCTTCCGCCACAGCCGGTCCTGACCAAGCCCCACCCGAAGCACCAGGAAGTCCGCGTCGGACGGGCGCCGCTCCCAGAGCCGGTGCGGATCGCGGATAAGGTCCGGCAGCGTCGCGGGATCGGGGTGGCGGTGCCGTACGGCCGCCCGCTGCGCGGCCGCGTCTTCCCGGATCTGGTCGCGCACCTCGTCGAGGTACTCCAGGTACCGCCGGCGCTGATGGGTGAACCGCCGGGCCGCACCGGTGCGCTGGCTGATGAACGCGCCGATGCCGCCGAGCACCGTGGCGGCAAGCATGCCGAGCCCGGCGATCATCATGATCGGGTTGCGGTTCGCGACCATCATGAGCAACATCCCGCCGCCACCCATCATCGGCATGAGCAGCTGCATGGCGCCGGTGAACCCGCCACCGCTGTCGGGCACGGTCGGCGGCGACGCCACGTCGAGGGGAGTGAGAGCCGGGTCGGGCGGCGGCAGCCGTGCCGGGCGGTGTATCACTCGCTGTGTCATCACCCACCCTTCCACGGCAACCGATCACCGCCGGTCACCCGCCGCGACCGGAGAGCATCGTGAAAGGCCTAGATTAGTACGCGGGTGACGTGGCGACCGATCTCGGCAGAACCGCGCAGCGCGAGGACCGCAGCTTGCGAGGACCGCAGTCGCAAGCCAGCTACACCGCTGCACAGCCTGGACGGAGGACGATGGCGACCCGATTCACGCGCGTGACGGTGGCCGCCGACGGGCGCAGCCTCGATGTCAGCCTGCCGGCGTCCCGGCCGATCGCCGAGCTGCTGCCAGAGATCTGCGACCTGCTCTCGCTGGCTCCGCAGGGGGCCGGCGCCTGGGCCGTTTCGACGGTTGCCGCGGGCCCCATCGACCTGCGCCGCTCGCTGGACGAGGCCGGCGTGACCGATGCCCAGGTGCTCTATCTCACCGCGCCACCGGCCGCCCCGGCGCCGCCGGTCGTCGACGACGTGATCGACGAGGTCCAGTCGCTGCTGGACGAGGACGACAGTGAATGGGCCGGGGACCGGCGGATGTACGGCTCCTGCGCCCTGGCGGGCATCGTCCTGTTGCTGTTGACGTTCGCGGTATCCACCATGCCGCTGGCGCCGGTCGGCGTGGTGGTCGTGCTCGCCGATCTCGGCGTCGCGGCGGCGATCGCCGGCCGGCTGCTGCGCCAGCGCGGGGGAGTGTTCCTGGTGGCTGCCGCGGTACCGGCGTGGGCTCTCGCCGGGTTCGGTGCCGCTCGGCTCGCCGGCTGGGACCGGGCCTCGTGGTTCACCGCCGGGCTGACCGGTGCCGGAGTCGGCTGCGCGGCGCTCGGCTTGACCGGTGAGCGCTGGCAGCGGGTGGTAGCCAACGCGGGTGCGGCGGTCGCGTTCCTCGGGCTGCTGGTCACCATGCTGGTCGCCGCGGGCCTCGATCGGCCCCGGGTGGCTGCGGTGACGGTGGTGCTGGTCGTCTTCGCCGTCGGGTTGGCGCCGCAGCTGGCTCTCGGCCGGTCCGAGCTGGTCGGCCTGATGCGATCGCAGGAGGCCGGAGAACAGATCAGCCAGGGACGGGTTGGCGCGGCCGTGACCAGGGGTCAGGCGGCGTTGACCGGTGCTCTGTTCGGTATCGCGACGTTCGCGGCCATCGCCGCCACGGTGTTGCTGACCAGCCGTACCTGGTCTGGCGTCACCCTGGGCGGCGCGCTCGGCGCGGTGTTCGCGCTGCGCTCCCGCGCGTTCACGCGAGCCGGGCACGTCGTACCGATGTTGGTTCCGGCCGTGGTGGCGGCGGCGGTAGCGGTCATCGCGCTGCCACGATCGCTGGGGCTGGCCGCGACACCCGCGACCTGGCTGGCGTACGGGAGCACGCTGGCGATCGCGGTCGGGCTGGTGCTGGCCGGCCAGCGCCGGCTGGACGAGGTCGCCGCCGCCCGGATGCGTCAGGTGTTCGACATCATCGAGGTCGTCACGATGCTCTCGCTCGTACCGTTGGTGATCGCGGTGTTCGGCGGGTTCGAGTGGGCGGTGAGGTAGCCGACGGCGGCGGGTGCCGGCACGGCCGCCGCCGCCCGATGGCGTTGCTGCTGCAGCAGGTCCGCGATCCGGCTGGTGGCCCAGAAGACGACCAGAAGGAGTACGCCGACGATCACACTGCCGATCAGCAGGGCATAGGGCCGGCGGAGCTCGCGGGGGCTGCGGCGCGAGCCGTGCAGCAACGCCGCCTTGGCCGTGGCTGTCCGCAACGTGTGTGCCTCGACGACTACCCGTGTCCTCGCGTCAGGCATCCGGACCGCCCGCAACGGCGTCGACACCGGTCTGCTCATCGATGTCGCCGGCCGGCAGGATGCTGCGGGCCACGGCGACGATGAGGTTCTCGAGGACCGGCTCCATCTCCGGGTGAGGCGTCGCCGCGCTCAGCACCGCCGTCCACGTCGTACCGGCTATCGGCAGGAACAGCTGCAGCACAGTGGACCGCACCCGCGAGGTCGCGCCCGGGGGCACCGTCGACGCGGTATCGCGGTGCAGCAGGCCGGGCCCGCTCGGGGTGTCGACCTCTTCGACCGTGCCGGTCGCCGGGAGGGCCTCGCGCACCAGGGCGAGGCCGGCCTTGTTGGGCGCCGAGTCGAACCAGCCCAGGTGCATGCCGGCGCTGCCGGCGGCACCGGTGGACAGCCGGCCCAGCTGCACCATGCTCAGCGCCGCGCCGGCGCGCTGGCACTCCGCGACGAGCTGCTCCAGGAAGTCCAGCGCCGCGCGGCGTTCGGCGGCCCGCAGCCGGCGTCCGGAGAACCGGTCGTCGACCAGGCGTTCGGCATTGTGCTGCCACGACTGCGGGTTGGTGTCGAGGACCGCCCAGTCGGCCGGGACGCCGATGAACCAGGCGAACGGCGGGTGCGGTACGGCCGGGTTCAACGCCATGTCGCTGGCGGGCAGCGGATCCAGCGCGGGTGCCTCGCCCAACATCAGCCGCCCGGTGCGTCGGTCGGGCGCAGGGCGGCCGCGGTCTGGGTGTCGAACTCGGAGACCAGCTTGCCGATCGCGGCGGAAAGCCCGCCCCACTTGCCGATGTTGTTCATCAGCTCGAGCAGGCTCGTCTTCCATTCACCGCGAAAGTCGGAGATCTCGTCCTGGATGTCGGCCTCGTCGTCGCTGAGGCCCTCGCAGTCCTCGGCGCCCCGATGATCGCTCTGCAGCTTCTCGCTGAGCCCGGTGAGATTCTGTCCTAGGCTCACCAGAGTTGCGTACGGGTACTGAACGTAGGTCATCGCACCTCCTCAGCCGTCGCATCCTCAGGGTAGCAACCAGCTCGTACCGCGGCAGGTCCGAGCCGGCGACGAGGGGGGAGCATGAGTCGAGGCGCCAGCGCCGCGCAACGGGCCCGGCTGGCCGGCGCTGCGTTGCTGCGTGCCGTTGATCCCCGGCTGACCGCCCAGCTGCGTGTCGAACGGCAGCGGTCGGCGGCCCTGTCTGCCCGGCTGGGGCCGGGGAGCTCCATTGCGGTGGTCGGGATTCCGCCGAGGGCCGGCCGTTCCACCGTGGCGGCGCTCGTCGCGCTCGCGCTGGCCCGGTACCAGGGCCCGCGGGTGCTCGCCGTGGACACCGACCGGGCCGGCGGTCTGCATGCGCGGCTGGCGGTGCGGCTGGGCGGGTCGGCACACCCGGTCCTGGTCGCGCTCGGCGTCCGGGCCGATCCGGCGGGCAGCCAGCAGGCCCGGGCCGGGCACCGGTGGTTGCGCCAGCAGCTTGCCGCGGTCGACCAGGTGATGCTGCTGGCCGGCGACCATCCCCGGCCCGAACCGCCGGTTGCCGCGCACGAGTACGCCGCTGCGCTGGATGCGCTGTGCCGTTGGTTTCCGGTTGCGGTCACCGATACACCACGGCTGTCCGATGATCCGTTGTTGCCCGCGGTGTTGGCACGCGCCGACCGGGTGGTCATTGTCGGCCCGGACGACGAACGGGAGATCGACTGGTTCGGTGCCTGCCTGCCGTGGATCGCCGGGCTGGTCCGCCAGCCGCTCGACCGGATCACGACCGGCGCGCTCGTCCAGCAGACCGCTGCCTCGTCGGCTAGCCG
>Ga0137368_10007965_pt1 | contig 10980 bp, 9 predicted proteins | sample SagtaG_13_FD_104917 | JGI IMG/M metagenome (GOLD analysis project Ga0137368, IMG submission 104917) | Vadose zone soil microbial communities from Sagehorn Ranch, Mendocino, California, USA - Sage1_L_100_16 metaG | ecosystem: Environmental > Terrestrial > Soil > Vadose zone | place: USA...
AGCTGACGGGTAAATGCAACGGCATTCAAACCCCGTGCGACCAGCTCGATACTGTGCGTCGCGCGCGCCAGCGCGACGGCAGTGTGCGCTTCCACCAGCGCGGTATCCAGATTGGTCGCGTAGATCTGGATGAGCGCGTTGCCGAGCGCCGCCTCCACTTCCGTTCGCGGGTCATGACTTGCTTTGGCCGCAGTAGTCGCGTCGGCCACCAGCTGTAGCGCTCGATCGAGACGCATGCCCTGGGCTTCAAGCACTGCCCAGCTTACGAGCGCACGTGCTGCAAGCAGCTGGTTGCCTGCGGCGACTGCGTGCTGGTGTAGTTGATGGTAGACATCCTCGGCAGCTCGAGCATCCTCGACGAGCTCGAATGCGCGGGCCAGATCAAGATGCGCCGCAACCGGTGCGTCGTCGATCGCGAACGCCCGTGTGAAGTGCCCGATGGCTTCGCGTGCGGCGAAGATGTGCACGGCTGCTTGACTGGCTGCAATGCCATGCGCATAGGTGGCGGGCCGATCGTCAGCCCGCACCGCGTGGTGAAGCAGCTCGGCGGGTGGCGCGGTTCCTTCGAGCACGCGCTCCGGCCGCCAAAGGTCAGCCAACTCGCGCCGTTCAGCGACCCACCACACATACGCAGGAAATCGGATTATCCGATATGATGGGGCTGGATGGCCAGGACGATCAGTGCGACGACCGCCGCGAAGCGCTTTCGTGAGGTGCTGAACGATGTGGAATACCGGCGCGAAACTTTTGAGGTTGAGCGGCATGGCCGGCCCGTGGCGACGATCGGTCCGACTGGCCAGACGGCCACTCGGCGACTGGGCTGGAAAGAGGCGCTAGCGCTCCTGAGTGCTGGCCCCGCGCCCGATCCTGACTTCGCTGCCGATCTCGAGGACGTTAAGCGCCAGATTGAAGCCCTGCCTGAAGATCCATGGGCACGTTCCTCGACAGCTCCGTCCTGATCCGCCTCGAACGAAGCGAGTCGACGCTGGCGTTATCTGACGACGAGGAAGTTGCGATCGCTACGATAACCGCGTCCGAGCTGTTGCACGGCGTGCATCGAGCAGATCCGCTGCGACGGGCACAGCGCGAGGCCTTTGTCGAACATGTGTTGCGCGTTCTTCCTGTCCATCCATTCGGCCTGGAATCGGCGCGCGTGCATGCCCGCCTGTGGGCAGATATGGCCGCTGCCGGCCGTCTGATCGGTCCGCACGATCTGCTACTCGCCGCGACAGCAGTGGCTCTGGGCTGGTCCGTCGCCACGTACAACGCCAGCGAGTTCACGCGCGTGCCTGGCCTTGTGGTGCATGCCCCCAAGGAGCCCGGTAGCCGCGCCTGACGTCTGGCTGTCATCTCGTGGATACGCAGCGTATTGTGCGCGAGGCACGCACCATGCGCCCCGCAGACCTTCGCGCACGTCGGCAGGCTCTGCGCCTAAGTCAGGCAGGGCTCGGCCAGGCACTCGGGGTAGCGCGCAACACCGTCGCCGCTGGGAACGCGGCGAGTTGGAGATCCGCTACGCCGAGCTGGTCGCGTTGGCCATGGATCGCCTTGAAGGTGAGGCGTTCGGCACCACGAGCGGGATGCATCCAGGGGGCCGTCAACCCAACAACCCGCCAGCCGAGCTCTCAGTACATCCGTCGGACGCGAAGAGGAGCTTGCCGAGCTTTGCCGCCTCATGGAAACGGGCCGACTGCTGACTCTGACTGGGACAGGTGGCGTGGGCACGACGCGCGTGGTCATTCGACTCGCGCGCGAGGTCAGGCGCGACTATCCCGACGGCGTCGGGTTTGTCGACCTCGCGCCGCAGTCCGACCTCGCCTCGCTTGCTCGGACAGTCGCTGCGACGCTGGAGGCATGCGAAGATCCAACGCGATCCGTCACCGCGACTCTTGCAGCGACCCTAGGGCGACGGCGAATTCTGCTCGTGTTGGACAACGGCGAGCACTTGCTGGAAGAGTGCGGTCGCTCCTACACCGGTTCACGTGCAGGCGTCTGTGTGCTGATGGTCAATTTAGGCAGGAGCTCCTCAGCCAGGATTCGCAGGCCCTCGACATCGTCCATGCCGAACCAATCGATGATGATCTCCTGAACGCAGGCCCTTCGTACGCGCGAATTTCTTGAATGATGGCCTCGGGAACGCCATCGATCACATGGCCGAAGAAGGGGCGCAGCGCCTCGAGCACACAGGCGCCGTGGTTGGCTTGGGAGCGGCCGCGGGCGCGGCCGGTGCGAGCAGCGAAGCGGCGCTGCCGAGACCCATCAGAACGAGGAACGAGCGCCGGCTGTGGTGGTCGTGAGGCTCGACGATGGTGGACATGTGTCCCCCTGTGCTCGGCGAACACGCGCCCGCGATCACACCGCGACGGCGGCTGGCGCGGTGCTCTCGACGCGTTGAATGACTTCGTCGGTCGATTTGACCTTGGCGTAGATCTCGCGCATGGCGCGTTCCGCGGACGCCTGCATCTCGGGCGACCAGGTGGCGGTCGCGTCATCGACGACCACGACAGCAAATCCGCGGTCGGACGCGTCGCGAACGGCAACTTCCACGCAGCCGCTGGTGACGACTCCGGCAATGACCAGTGTGCTGATACCGAGATTTCTGAGCACGTAGTCGAGACTGGTGCCGTTGAAGACGCCACCGCACGTCTTACTCAGGACGATCTCGTCAGCGCGGGGCGCCACCTCCTCCAGGATGTCAGCCTCTCTGGAACCCGGCGGATGATGGATGCCCAGACTCTTGTGCTGCAGGCTTCGGTCGCGCCCGTCACGCGTGAGCGACTGGATATGCGTGTGGATGACCTCCATACCCGCGCCGCGGAACGACGCCAGGAGCCGGCGGATACTGGGAATGACGAGTGTTTCGAGCCGGTTGGCGTAGTACTCGATGGCAGCACCGTCGCCACGCTCGATCATGCGGCGCAAGTGTCCGAAGTCGCGATGAGCATCGCCGTACTGCATATCGATGACCAGCAACGCGGTCTCACCCACGGTGAAATCGGGTTCCGGCAGGCGCTGATGGCGGCGGCTGATAGGCTCCTCGTATTCCATGGCGCCCCCTAATCCTGAATGACCCAGCCCCGAAACACCGGGCTGCCGGTCGTGACGACGCGACGCCGGTGCTGGATGCGAATCAGGCCGGTCTTGGGCGCGCGGATCTCCTCCACGACCTCGCCGAAGACGTTTTTGATCTCGGCCAGCACATCGCCCTCGCGGATGCGGTCGCCAGGCTTGAAGCGCGGGTGAAAGACACCACCACGCGTGGTGGAGGCGACCCAGTTGTCGGTGACGACTTTCTGGCGCCCCTGGTTACTGAGCTCCGGCTCCCCGTCGAGCAGTTTGAACGCACGCAAGACGTTGCGCACGCCCGTGGTGTGCACGCCAATCTCGGGCTCGTTATAGGTGGACAGGTAGCCTGATTCGGCCACGATGGACGGAATGCCGCGCCCGGAAAGCTCGCCCACGAGCGTGCCAGGATAGGTGAACTGATGGCCAGTCGCCCAGACGACTTCGGTATCCCACAAGCGCGCCATCTGCTCTGAGACGCGGTTTACTTCGTCGTTTTCGACTTTGTGATAGATCGCAAACGGATTGAGCCATTCCGAGGCGTCACCGCCGTGCAAGTCGATGTGCCACTGGCCCCAGCTGGACAGCAGCTCGACAAGACGGTGAGCCATCACAAAGCTCACCGTGCCTTGCGGATTGCCCGGGAAGATGCGGTTGAGGTTCTGCCCATCCAGCGGATTGGCGAACGTCTCGGCGGCCTCGAAGCCCGGTACGTTGACAATGAAGACGAAACCGATCGAGCCACGGAGCTGCCGTGGATCGATCGAGTGGAACGAGCGAATGGCGGCCTCCATGCCCACGTACTCGGTGCCGTGGACACCGCCAGTGATCGACAGGCGAGGCCCGTCGCTGGCCCCATTGATCAGCCCCACCGGCCAGCGGATGCTGCTGGCCGGTTTTTCGACGGCATCAAGATAGCCGGTAACCTTCTCGCCCGCCGCCGCCGAAAGCCCGGCAAATGTCGCGTTGTTTGGCATACGTGCCCTTCTACGCGGAGACTGGCTGAGGCAGGCGAGCCATTGCCTGCTCCAGGCGATCCATACCAGCCTCGATCTGTGCCTGACTGAAACAGAAGCTGACGCGCACATGGCCCTCACCATGGCGGCCGAATTCGAACCCGGGCGTCACCGACACGCGGCCTTCGCGCAGAACCTGCTCGCAGAACTCGAGCGACGTCAAGCCCGTCCCGCGGATGTCTGGAAAGACGAAGTAGCAGCCGCGCGGTGTGTTGCAGCGGATGCCAGGTATACGGTTGAGCCGCTGCACGAGATAATCCCGTTTGCGCTGCAGGTTGGCGGTGTTGTCTGCCAGCCATGGCTGCATGTCGCCCGTCAGGACGGCGTGAGCGGCGCGTTGACCCACCGCTGAGCAGGCCTGAATGGAAAACCGCAAAATGCTGTGCATGTGATCCATCACCGCCGCCGGGCCAACCATGTAACCAATGCGGTACGCCGTCATTGCATACCCCTTGGAGAACGAGAAACCAGTGACGGTGCGCTCATGCATACCGTGCAGGGCGGCGATGCTGTGGTGCACCGCACCGTCGAACAGAGTCTTTTCGTACTCTTCGTCTGAAAAGACCCAGAAGTCGAGGGTGCGCGCGAGGTCGGCGATTTGCTCGAGCTGCGACTGCGTGTAGACAACGCCAGCCGGGTTGTTGCCGTTGCTCATGACCAGCAGCTTGGTCTTGTGACTTGCAACGCGCGCCAGCGCCTCGAAATCGAAGCGCCACTCTGCGCCATCCCATGCCAGCGGTACTGGTGTTATGCGACCGCCGGCCATACGAATTGCCGGTTCTGTGCTGGCATACTCCGGATCGAAGAGCAGCACATCGTCGTCGCGGTTGACCAGAATTCGCAGAGTGCTGTCGATGACCTGCTGGCAACCGATGGTGGGTAGGATCTCGTCGTCGGGATCCGCAGTGATGGCGTTGTCTCGCTCGAGCTTCGCGGCGAGCGCGACGCGAAAGTCGCGGTAGCCCTTAACGCCGGGATAGTGCGGATACTTGTCGACTGCTTCACGCGCGGCATCGCGCACGAAGTCAGGTGGCAGGCGATCACCAATGGTCCCGCCCGACAGGCTGACCACATCACCCAGCTCTTCGGCCAGATCACCCAGATGACGGGCGGCCGTGACCGGATTGGGGAACCCGTCAGACTCGTACTCGGGCATGAGCGCCGACTTCATCCGGTCGGCGAGCCAGGGCGCGTTGGCCGCCGCATTCAAGCGCTCCCGACGCGCCTGCCTCTTGGTGTCAGCCACGGCTCCTCCTGCTAGTGTGTGGTTCCCGGCCGGCGCGCCGGCTGGACGGGGCGGTCGCACGTCGCCGTCCACTTCGACGCGCGCAACTGTGCTAGAAGACTAATACGGCGGCCCCTGCGCGTCAACTGACAGCCGCGTTGACCCGCTTGGGGTGCTGTGCTAGTCTGCCGTGCCAGTAGCACAGGGGGTTGGGCCTTCGACGCGTGTTCAGCATCGATAAAGCCAGCGGCTTGCCGATCTATCTCCAGATCAAGCACCAGGTCGTGTACTTGCTCGCGCTCGGCCGTCTGACGCCGGGTTCCATGCTGCCGTCTATCCGCCAGCTCGCCAGCAGCCTCGGCGTTACCACGGCCACGATCCGCCACGCGTACGCCGTACTGGAAGCCGACGGGCTCGTGAGTAGCCGACCTGGCAAAGGTGTGTTGATCGCCGACCTGAGCGCGGACACCCGCGCGCATGTCTCACGCCGCCAGGCGGCGCTGGTCGATCTGTTCGGGTCGGCACTCGCCCGCGCCCGCGGACTTGGCTACACCGGCCAGGAGATTCGCGCCGCGCTGACGCGTGCCGTGGCACACGCCGAAGACCGCCCGCGGGTTGCCTTCGTCGGCGCGGAGCCAGAGTTTCTCGAACGCTACACCCCGTTCCTGAGCGAGGCGCTGGCCGACCTGCACGTCGACGTGTTTGGCGTGTCTCTCCAGGACTTGCGCGAACACGGTGAGTCCGCCCTCCATCCGTTCGACCCGCCCTGGTGTATCGCCACGCTCGTGCGCAGTTACGCCGAAGTTGTGCAGCTACTCCGCGATACCTCAGCGCCCATCATTGGCCTGGCGCTCGAGTTGGCACCTGAGACGCAAGCCGAGTTGTTGACGCTCGCGAGCGACACCCGGGTCGTGCTCGTTGCCGAACGCATCAATCTCATGGGCATGACCCATCTGATCGAGCAGTACTGTGTGCCGACAGGTGGGCTGGCCCACGTCAGCCTGGAGAGCAAAGACCTGCCAGCGGAGCTTGCCGCCGCCGACGTGGTTGTGCACTCGCTACGCGCCCGGCGCGCCGTGACGCGTCGGGAGCGGCCAGGCAGCCGCTTGATCGAATTGCACTTCGTCTTCAGTTCGCTATCGCTGGCCCGCCTGCGCCAGGCCATAAGCGCTGACGCAGGCCGTCAGAACGGGAGGGAACGGGTACTGGCGGGCCGCGAAGCAAGTGCCGAGAAGTCCACATGAGTAGCCCAGCGGCTGTAAGCCGCGTTCGTCACCTGGGAGAACCGATGCGCCCGAACGATGCACCGACTGGACGTCTCGATCGCCGTTCGTTCCTCGTCTTGCTAGCTGTTGGCGCGAGCGGCTCACTGCTCGCCGCTTGCACGCCGGCCGCCCCGCAGGCTGCCCCGCCGGCGGCGTCCGCGCCAACGTCGGCCCCGGCCGTCGCCGCACCGCGCAAGGGAGGTGCCCTCGCCATCGGCTACTTGCAGGAGCAGGCCACCCTCGATGCGCCGGTGCCAAACTCCGACTCGCAGGCACGCTTGCTCAACTCGGTGCTCGATCCGCTCGTCTGTGAGCCGGAGCCGGGCAAGTTCGTGCCCGGCCTGGCTGAGTCGTGGGAGATTGCGCCCGACGTCAAGTCGTACACCCTCAAGTTGCGCAAAGATGTGACCTTTCATGACGGAACACCTTTCAACGCGGCAGCCGTAAAGGTGACGTTGGACCGCATAGTTGACCCGGCGCTGAAGGCGCTCAAGATCGGCTATCTCGGGCCGTACGAAGGCACCGACGTTGTTGACGATTTCACCGTTCGTGTCCGCTTCAAGCAGAAGTTTCCGCTGTTCCTACACAATGCCAGCACGAGCGCCTTGCGGCCGGTGTCACCCGCCGCGGTGCAGAAGTTTGGTCCCGACTTCGGGCAGAACCTCGTCGGCACGGGACCGTTCAAGCTCACCTCATTTGGTAAGGACAAGATTGCCTTCGAACGGTTTGACGCCTACCACTGGGCGCCCAGCTTCCTAAAACACGAGGGGCCGGCGCTGCTGGACACCGTCACCTACCGCATTATCCCCGAAGACGCAACGCGCGTGACGGCTCTCGAGCGCGGCGAGCTACAGATCATGGACTTCACGCCGCCCCAGGAGGTGAAGCGTCTGCAGGGTGATCAACGCTTCAAGGTCGACCTGCTGAACGTACCCGGTCTGCCGCAGATCCTGCAGTTTAACGTGGACAAGGCGCCGACCTCCGACAAGCTGGTTCGGCAGGCGTGCCAGTACGCGGTCAACCACCAGGACATCGTCGACAACGTCTGGTTCAGTCTGGCCAAGCCGGCTTATGGTGTGCTGGCAGCATCGACGCCTGGCTACTGGACCGGCGTCGAACAGGCGTACCCGTACAGTCCGGAGAAAGCGCAGGCATTGCTTGATCAAGCCGGCTGGCGGGCCGGCCCCGACGGTATCCGGGTCAAAGACGGCCAGCGGCTCGAGCTGCTGTACATCACGACCGCCACCGCGGCAATCGTCCAGACGGGCCAGATCATCCAGTCGATGCTGAAAAAGGTCGGTGTCGATGTGAAGATCGACGCGATGGCCAATCAGGCGTCGTTAACGAAGTACCAGCAGAACGAGCACCACATCGGTCGGCTCGGTGAAATCAACTCCGATCCAAGTGTGCTGGCGTTCCCGGTCCACTCGCGCAACATCAGTGGTGGAACGCAGGGCAACCGCTCGCGCTACTCAAACCCACAGGTGGATAAGTTGCTGGATGACGCCGAACTGGAGACGGATCGGGACAAGCGCCTGGCGATGTATCAGCAAGTCCAGCAAATCGTGTCGGAGGACGCGATCATCATGGGCGGCTACCAGCAGGTTCTCATCAACGCCATGTCGTCGAAGGTCAGCAACGTGACATACGACGCGCTCGGGTCGCCCTTCCTGCACGCAGCGCGGCTCGAAGGCTGAGCCGCGAGTCGCACGACGTCGAGATGGGCGAATATATTCGCCGCCGGGCCATCATCACCGTGCCCCTTCTGCTCGGAGTCTCGCTGGTGGTGTTCTCGATGTTGCACTTCCTACCTGGCGATCCGGTCATGCTGATGATGGCCGAGTCCGGTGGAGGCGCAAAGCTGGCCGATGGGTCGGAGCAACAGTACGAGCGCATCCGCCACGAGCTTGGCCTTGACCTGCCATTACCGATCCAGTTCGGACGGTTCGTGCTGAATGCGCTGCGCGGTGATCTCGGCCGCTCCTTTCGCAGTGGCCAGGCGGTGTCACAGGAGATAGCCGAAGTCTTCCCCAACACCGTTCGACTGGCCGTACTCAGCCTGGGTGTCGCGGCCAGCGTGGGACTGCTGCTGGGCACCCTGGCGGCGCTGCACCATCAGCGCTGGATCGATAACGCCAGCATGCTGCTGGCGCTTGTCGGTGTGGCCATGCCGAACTTCTGGTTTGGCCTGATGCTGCTATTCGTGTTTGCGCTGATGCTCGGCTGGCTGCCTGCAACCGGCTACGGCGAGTGGAACGCGATACTGTTGCCGGCTACTGCGCTTGGCCTGCGCGCGGCGGCGGTCATCGCCCGTCTGACGCGGTCGAGCCTGCTCGAAGTGCTGCGCAACGACTATGTCACGACGGCCCGCGCAAAGGGGCTCTCCGAGCGCACGATGGTGGTGCGCCACGCTTTGCGGAACGCGCTGATCCCGGTCGTCACGGTCGTCGGCCTCCAGTTCGGCGACCTGCTGGCCGGGACGGTGGTAATCGAGACCGTGTTTGCCCGACCGGGCCTCGGCAGCCTGGTGACCAACGCCATCCTGTCCAAGGACTTCCCGATCGTCCAGGGCACGGTCCTGGTGGTCGCCAGCTGCTATATCTTCGTCAACCTGCTCGCGGATCTTTCTTATGCCGTCCTCGACCCCCGCATCAAGTACGGTTAGCCTGCGCACGCCGTGGCAGACAGCAGCCGGCACGGCCGCGCTGTCGGAAGTAGGCCGCGTGCGTGGGAGAAGCGCCGATCGTGGGCTGCTGCGCAATCGCGGCGCCGCTGTGGGTGCCGTCGTGTTGATTCTGCTGCTCGGGATTACGATCGCCGCGCCCATGTTGACCAGCTACGACCCCATCGAGCAGAGCCTGCGCGAGCGCCTCGAGCCACCCAGCCAGCTGCACCCGCTGGGTACCGATAATTTCGGGCGCGACATTCTGAGTCGCATTCTCTACGGCGCGCGCATCTCACTGCGTGTGGGGTTCGTCTCCGTTGGTATCGCTGCGGCCATAGGGCTGACGCTCGGGCTCACGGCGGGCTACTACGGCGGGCGGGTCGACGACGTCGTCATGCGTCTGATGGACGTGCTGCTGGCATTCCCGGGCATCTTGCTGGCGTTGCTGGTCGTAGCCGTGCTGGGCAGCAGTCTGACGAACCTGATGATCGCCGTCGGCGTGGGCAACATCCCGCCATTTACGCGCCTGGTCAGAGGCTCGGTGCTCGCTGCGCGCGGCAACGTGTATGTCGAGGCTGCGCGCGTCCTCGGCTGCCGCGACCGGCGCATCATGTGGCGCCACATACTGCCCAACATCGCCGCGCCGTTAATCGTGTTCGCCACACTGGGTGTGGCGGGCGCCATCCTGACCGGCGCGGCGCTCAGCTTTCTTGGCCTGGGCGTTCAGCCGCCGGAGCCTGAGTGGGGCGTCATGCTGGCCGAAGGCCGCGGCTACCTGCGCGGATACTGGTGGGTGGCGACCTTCCCCGGGTTCGCGATCGTACTCGCGACGCTGGCTATCAATATGCTCGGTGACGGATTGCGCGACGCGTTCGACCCGCGGTTGCGGCGTAGCTGAGGCAGACGGATGGCTACAGCGGTCCGCTACGCGTTGGTCCAGGCCAATCTGGACGTGCCCATGACCGAGTCGATCGACACCATTCGGCAGGCTGGGCTGGACAAGTACTGCCGACTGCTGCGCACTGCAGCGGCCGAAGGGGCGCACCTGGCAGTGCTGCCCGAATTGTTCGCCTTGCCCTATTTCTGTCGAACGACCGATGCCCGCTGGTACGCCGCCGCCGAGCCGCTCGTGGGCGGTCCCACGATCGAGCCGTTGCGCGGCCTTGCGCGCGAGCTCGGCCTCGTGCTGGTTGCGCCCTTCTACGAGCGCTGCGACGGACGCCGCTTCAACTCGGCCGCTGTTATCGATGCTGACGGCTCAGTGCTCGGCGTGTACCGCAAGCACCACGTGCCGAGCTGTCATGCGGATTCGTACGAGCCGTTCTTCTTCCACCAGCCGGACCTCGGTTTCCCATGTTTCGAGACAGCCGCCGGCCGCGTCGGCATCTCCATCTGTTACGACCGGCACTTCCCCGAGGTGGCGCGAGCGTATGGGCTTGGCCAGGTCCAGGTACTCATCAACGTCTCAGCCACCAGCGGCCCTGCATCCGAGCGCGTGTGGGAGCTCGAGCAACAGGCCCACGCGCTGGCGAATGGGTACTTCGTCGCCGCGGTGAATCGCTCCGGCCGCGGCGCGCCATTCGATTCAGCCGAGTTCTTCGGCCGCAGCTACGTGTGCGGTCCGGACGGCCAGATCGTGGCGCAGGCCGGTCGTGGCACCGACGAGGCACTGCTCGTCGATCTGGACCTGGATGAGACGCGCTCGATAAGCGAGCGCTGGCACACCAGCCGACTCTTCGCCGACCT
>Ga0137368_10007991_pt1 | contig 10958 bp, 10 predicted proteins | sample SagtaG_13_FD_104917 | JGI IMG/M metagenome (GOLD analysis project Ga0137368, IMG submission 104917) | Vadose zone soil microbial communities from Sagehorn Ranch, Mendocino, California, USA - Sage1_L_100_16 metaG | ecosystem: Environmental > Terrestrial > Soil > Vadose zone | place: USA...
TGAACGCGCCGCCGCGCCGCGTGGTGAGGACCTGGTACGTGGCGATCGTGACCGGGCGGATCTCCTTACGCTCGCCCGAGTACTCGCCGATCTCGTCCGGAGTAAGCGACGTGCGGGCGACGAGCTCGCGCTTCCACTGTCGACCGGCCACCGTGTTCGTCACCAGGATCAGCGTCGTCGCCTTGGCCGTGGCCATGGCCGCCGCGCCGACCAGCGTCTTGCCGGCGCCGCAGGGCAGCACGACGACCCCCGACCCGCCGGCCCAGAACCCGTCGACGGCTTCCCGCTGGTAGGCGCGAAGGTGCCAACCATTCTCGGCCAGAGCGATCTCGTGCGCCTCGCCGTCCACGTACCCGGCCAGATCTTCGGCCGGCCAGCCGAGCTTGAGCAGCGCCTGCTTCAGCCGGCCGCGCTCCGAGGCATGGACCGCGATCGTCTCGTCGTCGATGCGCCCGCCTAGCATGCCGGCCAGCTTCTTGCTCTTCGCCACCTCGACCAGCACGATGCGGTCGAGGCCGCGCAGGACGAGGCCGTGATTCGGGTCGTTGATGAGCTGCAGGCGGCCGTACCGGTCCATGGTCTCGGCCACGTCGACGAGCAACGCGTGCGGCACCGGGTAGCGGGAGAACTTGATCAGCGAGTCGACGACGCCTTCGGCGTCGTGGCCCGCGGCCCGCGCGTTCCACAACCCGAGCGGCGTCAGCCGGTACGTGTGCACGTGCTCCGGCGAGCGCTCGAGCTCGGCGAACGGCGCGATCGCCATCCGGCACGCCTGGGCGTCGGGGTGCTCCACTTCCAGCAGAAGCGTCTTGTCCGACTGCACGATCAGTGGTCCGCCGCTCACCATCAAGGCCCTTCGAAAGGCGACATCCGACCCTCCAGTCTGACACGGCCCGTGATGCGCCTACTGCTCCTCGGGGACGGCCGCGGTGATGCGGTGCAACGCGAAGGTGTGCAGCGTCTCCGTTCGCTCATCCTCCGCCCGCAGGTAGCCCGCGCTCAGCGACACCGGGCGGACCAGCCGGGACAGATTCGAGCCGTGCGCGTCGACGTACCCCACCCAGACCCGGGCCTTGCCACGGACCGCCTGCTGGAGCACTGCCATGGCCTGGCTGTGCGCCTGCACGGGGGTGAGTCCGGACACCCCCTGGCCGCTCGCGGCGCGGACGGTGACGGGCGCCCGCCGGGCCGCGCGCGTCAGCCGGTCGCCCCGGCGGATCTGCTCGACCACCCCGGCCAGCCGTGGTCCGGAGATTGCCGGGGGTCCGGCCTGGTCGGCCAGCCGGGAGGACGCGGGGGTACGGGTCGGAGCACGCCGGACCTTCGGGCGGGACAGGACCGCGCCACCGCCGGCATCCTCGGCGACCGGTGCGAAGCCCGCATCGCGCAGCGCCCCCAGCACTCTCGCCACCGGGGAGGGGCTGACCAGCACGGTCGGCGCGATCCGGCGCAGGCTCAGCGCCGCGAGGCGCTTGTCGGCCAGCGCCTCGGCGATCAGCGCCTCGTCGTCACTGCGCAGGTAGGAGGCCGCCGAGCCGGCTCGCAGCCCACCGTGCTTGCGGGCCACGTCGTCGATCAGGTACGTCAGCGCCTGCGGCACCGGTGTCCGCGAGCGCCGCTGGAACAGTGCATGCAGATCGGCGGCGCGGTAGCCGACATCGAGCGCCCGCCGGATGCTGGTGGCGGTCACCCGATGCATGCTCGCGGATTCCTGCTCGGCGATTACGTCCAGCTCGTCGGCCAGCTCCGGCTCGGGCGGCCCGGGCACGACAACCGACAGGTCCGCCTGCACGAGCACATGATCGACGGGAACGGGCAGCAAGGCGTCGAGCGCCCGGACGGCGTCGCTGGACGCGGACGGCACACCCGGGCGGACGCCCAGCGGGTCGGCGTCGTCCGGACTCGCGTCGGCCAGCAGCATCCGCGCGTACGAGGTGATCGCTCCCAAGCCGGTCCAACCCAGCGCGGCGGCGCCGGCGAACGTGTCCCGGTGCGCTGCCGCACGGCCGCGAGCCCGCCGCGGCGACTGCCAGGCGAGCAGCCCCAGCAGGTCATCGACGGCCGGGGCGGTGCCGGGCGGCAGCTCCGCGAGCGCGGTCAACGCCTCCCGGCGGGCTTGCGGCGCGCCCGCCCGCTCAGCCTCTGGCGAGAGCGCGTTGATCGGCCGGTCGCGGTCGTCGCGCTGCCCGACCAGCCCCGGCTGCCGGGTCATCGCCAGCCAGGACCGCACCAGCGACTCCCAGCGGTGCGCGATGCTCTGCGCCCGCCACAGGTCGTACGCGCCGGTGGGCAGGAAGTTCTCATCCGCGACGCCGGAGGCGCGGCTCGCCGTCACTCCGCGGGAGACGCCGGTCGCGTCCGCCTCACCGAGCAGGCTGGCCGCGTACGCGACCTCCAGGAGCAGCGCGGCGGCCGGCTCGTCGACGTTCGCGGCCCGGGCCAGCCGCTTGAGGTCGCGTACGCCAAGCCCGCCGGTGCGCAACACCGGCGCGGGCTCGACCGCGAGCGCCTCGAGCAGCAGCTCCGTGGTCCGCACCGCCTCCATTGCCTGGCCCGCGCCGGCCGAATCGATCGACTTCAGGTCCCGCACGGGCGAGACCGGGATCGGCGGGTACGGCCGCAACGGGCCCAGCGGCCCGGTGTCCCGGCGCAGCACCAGCCCGACCTCGCGCGGCAGCTCGACCAGCTCGCCGTCCGGTCGCGGCGCGCGGCCGGCTTCGGGGACCGGCACGAGCACGTGGTTGTCCACCAGCCAGCGCACCGGCTCGGCCATCCCGGCGGTGCCGTTCAGGGCGCCGATCGGTGGTCCCGCGGCGAGGCGGTCCAGCACCGCACGGGCGGCCGGCGGGGCGGCCAGCACGGTGCGGCGCAGCTTCGCCTTGTCCGCGCACAGGATCGCGGTCTGGGCGTCCAGGTAATCGGCGGGGCGGCCCAACCCGGCCGGGTACGGCGACGTGACCTCGTCCACGGCGCCCACCACCTGCAGCGCGTCCTCGGGTGTGTGCAGCAGGAACCGAGCTCGCAGCCGGTCGATGGCCAACCGGACATCGTCGCGCGACGTGTCCGCGGCCAGCGCGAGGATCGCATCGACCGAGGTGAGGGCGGTTTGGGGGGAGCGGCTCAGCCGTGCGGCGTCGAGGATGTGCAGCGTGAACTCGTCCAGGGCGTCCAGGCACCGAGCGACCGAGCCGCGCGACTGGGCGCGTACGGCCAGCGCGGAGATGTCCGACGGCACGGGCACGACGAGGTCGGGGCGCAGCTGGATCAGCGCGCCCAGCGCCTCGTCGGGCAGCGACCGGAGTTGGTCGACGAAGTTGGTGGCCATTGTCATCAACGCTAGCGGCCGTGGGACGATGATGGCGGGTCCGGGGCTGCCCCGGACCTGTGGAGGAAGGGGACAGTCGTGGCGCCAGACGCCGAGATGCCAGGCACCACGGTGCCCGAGGGCCCGGCCGCTGGGACCGGCCGGTCGCGTCCGGCCAAGGAGGGTCGCCTGCCGGTGTCCGAGATGGCCACGGACCGCTCGGGCGCCCTTTCGCCGTTCGGTGACGATCTGACCTTCCCGCTGCCGGTCGAGGACTTGACGTACACGCCCCCCACCACACCGTGACGCCGGCGGTCGGGTTCGACCTGGACATGACCCTGATCGACTCCCGGCCCGGCATCGCCGCGGCGTACCGCGCACTCTCGGCGCGGACCGGCGTGTTCGTCGACGCCGACCTCGCGGTGACCCGGCTGGGGCCTCCGCTGCGCCAGGAGCTGCGGAAGTGGTTCCCGACCGAGGACGTCGAGCGCGCGGTGACGGCGTACCGCGCGCTCTATCCCGAGTACGCCATCCCGCCGACGGTCCGGATGCCTGGTGCGGTGGAGGCGCTGGGGGCGGTCCGCGCGCGGGGATGGCGCGTCGTGGTGGTGACGTCGAAGATAGGCCGGCTCGCCGAGCTGCACCTCGCCCACCTCGGCATGACCGTCGACGCGGTGGCGGGGGATCTGTTCGCCGAGGGCAAGGCCGCCGCGCTGGTGGAGCAGGGAGCCCGCTGGTACGTCGGCGACCACGTCGCCGACATGATCGCCGCGCAGAAGGCGCAGATCCCCGGCGTCGGCGTCGCCGCCGGCCCGTGCACGGCTGACCAGCTACGCGACGCCGGCGCCTCGTACGTGCTCGGCGACCTCACCGGGTTCCCGGCGTTGCTGGGCCGGATTGCGGTTGGGTCTGCCGGGGCGGATGGATAGCCTTAAAGACCTAGTTCCAGCGAATGAGTTGAGGTCAGCGGTGCCCACGGGTCGAGTGAAGTGGTACGACGCGACGAAGGGATTCGGATTCGTCACCAGCGACGAGGGTGGGGACGTGTTCCTGCCTAAGGGCGCCCTGCCGGCCGGAGTGGCCGATCTCAAGGCGGGCCAGCGAATCGAGTTCGGCGTGGTGGACAGCCGCAAGGGCGCACAGGCGCTCGGCGTCAAGGTCCTCGACACACCGCCATCGGTCGCCGAGCTGCGCCGCCGGCCGGCCGACGAGCTGCACGGACTGATCGAAGACATGATCAAGCTGCTCGAAGCGAAGGTTCAGCCCGACCTGCGCCGGGGCCGGTACCCGGACAAGCGGACCGCGCAGAACATCGCGAAGCTGGTCCACGCGGTGGCCCGCGAGCTCGAGGTCTAACGCGTCAGGCTCTTCGTTTCCGGCGTGATCCCCGCGGCCGCCGAGCGTCCCAGCAGGGCCTCGGCGGCGGCGTATCCGTCCTTGCCGAGGTCCAGCGTGAACTCGTTGACGTACAGCTCGATGTGCTGCTTCACCACATCGAGTTCCATCTCTTGGGCGTTGGCGAGCACGAAGGCGCGGCTCGCGTCGGGGTTGGCCCAGGCCATGCTCACCGACGTACGGATCCACTCGGCCGCCCGGTCGGCATCGACGACGCCCTTCTTGGCGAGGATCGCGCCGAGCGGGATCGGCAGGCCGGTGTCGCCCTCCCACCAGTCGCCCAGGTCGGCCAGCGCGGTCAGTCCGTACCGCGGGTAGGTGAAACGGGCCTCGTGGATCACGAGGCCGGCGTCATATGTGCCGTCCGCCACGCCCGGCATGATCCGGTGGAACGGGACGACCTCGATCTTGGCCGGCGGCCGCTCCGCGGACCAGAGGCGGAAGAGCAGGTAGGCGGTGGTCCGTTCGCCCGGGACGGCGACGGTGGCACCGGCGAGGTCGGCGCGGTCGCCGGCGGTCAGCACGAGCGGGCCACAGCCCCGGCCGACCGCGCCGCCGCAGGGCAGCAGCTCATAACGGTCGAGCAGCCAGGGCAGCGCCGCGTAGCTCACCTTGACGAGGTCGAACTCGCCTCGCTCGGCTGCCGTGTTGGTCACATCCACGTCCGCGAACGTCAAGTCAACCGGCGGCGCGCCTGGAATCAGGCCGTGCACGAGCGCGTGGAAGACGAACGTGTCGTTGGGGCAGGGCGAAGCTGCCAGGGAAATTGCCACGTGCCCACGCTAATTCGCCGCCTCGCGCGTCCGCTGTCGCGTTCCCCACACCGCTGGGAGCGGTTCCGTCTCCCACGCACGGGCCGACCAGGCGTTCAGAGGTGGATCAGCGCGGCGGCGTTGGTGAGTGCGGCCAGCGCCTCCGCCACGTGCCAGGTGGCGCGATCCCGCGGGCCGATCGGGTTGGAGATCGTCCGAAGCTCGGCGAACGGGTAGCCGGCACCGGTCGCGGCGGTGCCGACGCCGTACCCCTCCATCGCTTCCGCGGCCGCGGCCGGATAGCGATCCGCCAGGCGCGAGGCGGTCTCGGCAGTCCCGGTCACAGTGTTGACCGTGAGGATGTCGCCGACGACGCATCCGGGCAGCGCGGACGCCAGCGCCCGCAGCAGGACCGGGTCGGCCTCGAGGACGCTCGTGCCGAAGCCGAGCGCCTCGACCGGGAGGAAGCCGTCGGGCGTCTCCGCGCCGAGGTCGGCCGCGATGCTGCGGGTGCCGACCACGGTCGCGCCCCTCTCGGCGTGTCCGGGGAAGCCGCCCGCGATGCCGGCGCTGATGACGGCACGGTAGGGCGCGCCGTCGGCTTCGGCGCGCATGAGCAGGCGGGCGGTCGCGGCCGCCGCGGCCGCCGATCCCACCCCGACCGGCTCGACCGTGACGCGCGCGAGGTCCGCGCCGGCGCGCACGGCATCGGCCTCCGCGGCGACGGCGGTCACGATAAGGAGCTCGGTCACTGGTCGCCGGGGTTAGGGCGCGAGCCGGTCCCGTTCGCGCGTCCGTCGGCGTTTCCGTTGCGGCTTCCCTTGGTGGCCGACGACGGGCGGTAGATGTGGTAGCCGGGCGGGGTCAGGGCATGATCCGGCTCGGCCCGGTGCGGAGGTGGTGAGACCTCGGCGGGCTCGGGTCCGGCGGCCGGGCCTCCCGCGGGCGCCGCCGGCATCCCCGCGGCCTTCGGCCTCCGTCGCCAGGGCAGGCGCCGTCTGGCTGCTGCCGGCTCGACGATGGCCGGATCGAGCGAGACGGGCCGGGCCGGCCGATCGGGGCCGCGCGGTACGGGTGCGGCCGCCGGCTGCGGCCGGGCGGCTGGTGACGCGGCGGGGCGGCGGGGCGGCACCGGCGGTGCATCCGGCCAGGGATCGGCGGGCTCCGCCGGTCGGGCCGGCGTGGGCGCCGCCGGCTCGGGCACGGCGGCCGCGTCCTCCAGGGTCTCCTTTGGCCGACCCAGCAGCCGCTCGTTGTGTAGCCGCGCCGCGACGATCGCGGCCCGGATCGCCGCCGCCACCGCGAACGCGGCCGCCACCGCAACCCCGACGCGGCCGGTGAGCGGGATGATGCCCGCCGCGCCGCCGAGCACCCACGCGATCATCAGGATCGTCTCGGAGTGGCCGAAAGCGCTGGCCCGCAGGCGCTCGGGCACCCGCTCCTGGATGCTGGCGTCGATGGCGAGCTTGGAGATGCCGCTGAACACGGCGGTCACGAACGCCAGCAGCGCCACCATCGGCAGAGTGAAGAAAATGCTGGCCAGCACGCTCACGCCGGCCGTGATCGTCAAGCCGCTGGACTGCAGTGCCAGCGGACGCCGGATCCGTAGCCGGGTGCCGATGGCGGTCGCCAGAAACGTGCCGACAGCCAGCGCGCCGCCGATCACCCCGACCGCAACCTGGTTGCCGATGTCGCGCCCGAAGACCGTGGTGTCGAGCTGGCCAGCCTTGATGGCGAACGCGAAGAAGAGCAGCAGGAAGCCGTACAGGAAGCGGAGGCTGGCGCTGCCGATCAGCGTGGCGACCACCAGCTGGCCGGACAACGGCCGGTCGGTACCCCGGCCCAACCGCAGCATGGCACGGAACGGGCGGGGCACCGCCTCGGGCGGCTCGGAGTCGGCGCGCGGCGGCAGCCGCAACGCGACCACCATGCCGATCAGGAAGATCACCGACGAGACGCGCAAGGGCCACTGCGCACCGAACCAGAACGCGGCCAGGCCGATCGGCGCTACCACCGCGCCGGCGAACGCGCCGTAGACGCTCGCCCGCGCGCCCACCTGGGACAGCGGGACCCCCTCGGGCAGCAGGCGCGGTACGGCGGCCGAACGGGCGACACCGTACGCGCGGGACAGCACCAGCACGCCGAACACGGCCGGGTAGAGCCCGAAGCCGTGCAGGTGGTCGGAGATCAGCCAGACCAGAAACGCGCGGCCGAGCATGGTGATCGCGAGCGCGTACCGGCGGCCGTGCCGGAAGTGGTCGAGCAGCGGGCCGATCACGGGTGCCAGCAGCGCGAACGGCACCATCGTGACGAGCAGGTACAGCGCGACCTTGCTGCGGGCCTCGTCCAGCGGCACATTGAAGAAGATCGTGCCGGCCAGCCCGATCGCGATGAGAGTGTCGCCGGCGCAGGACAGCGCGTGCAGGTCGAACAGCCGTACCATGCCGATCTCGTTCGCCGCCCCCCGGGCGCGGACGCTCCCGACCGTCCGGGTCGCCCAGGCGCCGCTGCGTACGGAACCCCGCACCAGCAGGCGGATCGCCTTGATGCCGGTGCCGACTGTGCGCCCGATCGTGGGAAGCAGCGGCATACCACCATCCTGACTGATCGGGGCGACCCGCGTCCTCCCGGATCTACCCGGATATCCGGGGGAGTCGTTGCTCGCGCTTCCGGAGACTGAGGAACAATGGATACGTGACGACCAGGACCGCCACCTCGCGTACCGCCCGCCTCGACCAGATCTGCGCCGATGCCGTCGGGTTGGCTCGCGGCGCCATCACGGATGTGGACCCGAGCGACATCGGCGAGCACATCGAGGCCGTAGCCGAGGGCGACCGGCTCGTTACGCACTTCTTCGAGAGTCACCTGGCCGGCTACCGCGGCTGGCGCTGGGCCGTCACCGTGACCCGGGTGCCCCGCAGCCGGCACGTCACGGTCTGCGAGACCGTCCTGCTGCCCGGCCCGGACGCGCTGCTCGCGCCCGGCTGGGTGCCCTGGAACGAACGGCTACAGCCCGGTGACCTCGGCGTCGGCGACCTCATGCCGACCGCGCCCGACGACGACCGGCTCGCGCCCGGCTACGTGCTCAGCGACGACCCGGCGGTCGAGGAGATCTCCTGGGAGCTGGGACTCGGCCGCCCGCGGGTCATGTCGCGCGAGGGCCGGATGGAGACCGCGCAGCGCTGGTACGACGGCGAGTCCGGCCCCGAGGCGCCTATCGCCATCGCCGCGCCGCGTAATGCCCGCTGCGGCACCTGCGGGTTCTACCTGCCGCTGGCCGGCTCGCTACGGCAGATGTTCGGCGTCTGCGGCAACATCTACGCCCCGGACGACGGCCGCGCCGTCAGCGCCGACCACGGCTGCGGCGCGCACTCCGAGGCGCTGCTCGGCAGCGCCGAGGTGCCGGTCGAGGAGCTGCCGACCGTGTACGACGACAGCGAGGTCGAGGCCGTCGCGGTCAGCCGGGCACACGGCTCGGTCGAAGAGAGCGAGCCAGCCGAGGACTACGGCCACTCGTAAGAACCGTCAGTTATTCGTTGACCCGGAACTCCGGATGCGACAGCGCCCGGCGGCGGCGCCGGTTCGCGTCGTGCCGCAGCATCGTGAGCAGGCCAGGAATTCCGAGCAGGAACCCGGCCACGCAGGTCCAGAGCCAGTCCGTGTGTCCGTGGTCGGACAACCAGCCGTGGAACGGCAGCAGGATCAGGCCGGCCACCAGGAACGCCGCCATCCCGGCGAGCGCGAACGGCACCATCGGGGGATCGAGCGGCTCGACCCTGGGCTTGCTGGTGGTCACCCTCCATTTGTAACACGGCTGATCTTCCCTGGATCGACGGCCGTCTGACACGATGCGCGGATCGACTCAGGTCTTGCTCTTTGGGGGAGGACGGCCATGTCCACTGCACCCGCCGATGCGAGTGCCGACTCGTCGCCGCGTACGCCGAGAAGCGGTTTTGATCGGTACTTCGAGATTTCCGCCCGAGGCTCCACCGTCGGCCGGGAGATCCGGGGTGGCCTTACCACGTTCTTCACGATGGCGTACATCGTGGTGCTCAACCCGCTGATCCTCAGTGCCGGCGTGGACGGCGTCGGCGGCAAGCTGCCGATCGCTCCGCTGGCCGCGGGTACGGCGCTGGTCGCTGGCGTGATGACCATCACGATGGGCGTCGTCGCGCGGTTCCCGCTCGCCCTGGCCGCCGGCTTGGGCGTGAACGCGCTGGTCGCCTACGAGATCGCGCCGGAGATGACCTGGGCCGACGCGATGGGGCTGGTGGTCATCGAGGGCGTACTCATCGCGATCCTGGTGCTCACCGGTCTCCGTACACTCGTATTCCGCTCGGTCCCGACGCAGCTCAAGACCGCGATCGGCGTCGGCATCGGCCTGTTCCTGATGATCATCGGGCTGGTCGACGCCGGTTTCGTACGCCGCATCCCGGACGCGGCGGGCACGACCGTCCCCGTCCAGCTGGGCATCAGCGGCAAGCTGGACAGCTGGCCCTCGCTGGTGTTCGTGGTCGGCCTGCTCTTCACCATGGTCCTGTTCGTGCGGCGGGTGAAGGGCGCGATCCTGATCGGTATCCTTGCGACGACCGCGCTGGCGATCATCGTGGAGGCGATCGCCCACGTCGGACCGTCGTTCGTGAACGGAAAGCCGAACCCGTACGGCTGGTCGCTAAACGTGCCGGCGCTGCCGGACAAGATCGTGGACACGCCCGACCTATCGCTGCTGGGCAAGTTCAACGTCCTGGACTCCTGGAGTCGGGCCGGCTGGCTCGTCGTCATCATGTTCATCTTCACGCTGCTCATCACGGACTTCTTCGACACGATGGGCACGATGGTCGCGGTCGGCCAGGAAGGCGGCTTGCTGGACGACCAGGGCATGCCGCCGCGGACCCGGGAGATCCTGTTCGTCGACTCGATCGCGGCGGCCGCGGGTGGGGCCGCCAGCGTCTCGAGTAACACGTCGTACATCGAGAGCGCCGCGGGTGTCGCCGAGGGCGCCCGGACCGGGGTGGCCAACCTGGTCACCGGCGGGTTGTTACTGCTTGCGATGTTCCTGGCGCCGCTGGTCGTGATCGTGCCGTTCGAGGCCGCATCCACCGCGCTGGTGGTGGTCGGCTTCCTGATGATGATGGCGGTACGGCAGATCGACTGGCTGGACTACGAGATCGCCATCCCGGCGTTCCTCACGATCACGCTGATGCCGTTCACGTACTCGATCTCGAACGGGATCGGTGCGGGCGTCATCTCGTACGTCGTCATCAAGCTGGCGGTGGGCAAGGCCCGGGAGGTCCACCCGCTCCTGTACGGCGTCGCCGTGCTGTTCATCCTGTACTTCCTGCGCGGGCCGCTGGAGTCGGTGATCCTGTGAGGCCGTTGAGCTGGCTGGCCTCGCTTCGCTCGGCGGCTCGCAGAGCTGGCTGGCCTCGCTTCGCTCGGCGGCTCGCAGAGCTGGCTGGCCTCGCTTCGCTCGGCGGCTCGCGCCTGGTAACCGCTGAGATGCCGCA
>Ga0137368_10007996_pt1 | contig 10952 bp, 8 predicted proteins | sample SagtaG_13_FD_104917 | JGI IMG/M metagenome (GOLD analysis project Ga0137368, IMG submission 104917) | Vadose zone soil microbial communities from Sagehorn Ranch, Mendocino, California, USA - Sage1_L_100_16 metaG | ecosystem: Environmental > Terrestrial > Soil > Vadose zone | place: USA...
GGTTGTGTGCCCCCAACGGGATTCGAACCCGTGTCGCCGCCTTGAAAGGGCGAAATCCTAGGCCGCTAGACGATGGGGGCTCCGGGCGCTTGCGGCACCCCCGCCCCCGGCCCGGGGGCAGCCTCCGAAGTATAGCTTCCGTCGGAAGCCCATCGGAGCCGGCTTCAGTGGGGAAGGGCTATCGCCGATGAAGTGGTATGCGGGCGCTGCTGGAGTTCCTGGGGATCGTCACCCCCGACCCCACCCGGCGGGTGCCGGTGGCCCTTCCGGCCTGGGCCCGATGGGTTGTCCAGGTCCTCCCGGTTCTGGTCGCGCTGGTCTCCCTGGCCATCTACGCCCTGATCCGCGTCGTTCTTACCTGACCGCCCGGCGGATCCAAGCCTGAGCACGTCGCGAGGACGCAGGTCAGCTCCCGACCTGCATTCGAGGACGTGACGGACCCCTCGACGAGGGAGGACGATCTTCGCCGGTCCGACCTTCAGGACCGCCACCACGCGCAGCCGCGCGTCGAGCAGGGCCACCGAGATCGGGAACCGCATGCCGAAGGTGTGGATCGAGCGTGTCCTGGGGATGAGGAACGCGTGGTAGGGCTCCATCCGGTCGCGCCCCCGGAGCCCGCGCATCCGTTCGCGCAGGACCGTCGGCATCTCGACCCACCACCATCCGCCGCGCGGATCCCGAAGGACGATGTCCCTCACGAGGGGGCACGGTACCCGCGCCCGCCGACATCGTGGCGCGACTCAGGCGGGCGGGATGTTCTGGTTGAGCTTGAAGAAGTTGTTCGGGTCGTACGCGCGCTTGAGGGCCCTGAGGCGATCGTACTTCCGAGCTCCGTAGGCCTGGCGGATCCGGTCCTCACCCTCGTCCATCAGGAAGTTCACGTACACGCTCGTGTGGTACGGCTCGAGGGCCGACCAGAAGCTCCTCGACCACTCCCGTTCCTCGTCGAATCCCTCGCTGGTCGCCGTGGTGGCGTTGATGTTGATCGTGTGCCCAGCGTCCCGGCCGTTGAAGGCCGTTTCGTCCTCGCCCACCCGCGTGATCGCGCCCCCGAGGTGGAAGATGGGGAAGGCCGTGAGCGGCGAGGTCATTCGAGCCGCGTAGTCGGCCACGATGTCGATGACATCGTCGGTCAGAGTAGCAAGGTCGCAGGATCGGAAGTAGTACCACCATCCGTGAGGGAACGAGGGATCGAACATGCCCTGATGGGTTAGGAACCGCTTCGGCTCGCACAGGTCGAGGAGCGGCGACCCGAATTCCTTCATCGGACGCACCACCCTGTTTCCATCCTCCACGGGGCCGGCGTAGCAGCAGGTCACCGCCACGACCGGAACGCCATGCAACTCGGGCGGGATGTCGGGAAGCGGCGGAGCCTTCCGGTGCACCACGATCGTCGTGAGCTCGTCGGGAACGTCGGTGATCCAGTCGCGGTAGAAGCGCAGGACGTTCGCCGACTCCTCCATCGGCCAGAAGATCGGCCCGGCGAGCACGACGGGGCCGAGCGCGTTGAGTCGGAACTCGAACTCGGTGATGATGCCGAAATTGCCGCCGCCGCCCCGAACCCCCCAGAAGAGGTCGACGTTCTCGTCCGCGCTGGCCTTCACGAACTCCCCGTCCGCGGTGACCATGTCCACGGCGAGGAGCTGATCGATCGTGAGCCCGTACTTGCGCATCAGCCATCCGATGCCGCCACCCAGGGTGAGGCCGGCCATCCCGGTGTGCGTGACGATCCCGGCCGGGACGGCCAGGCCGAAGGCTTGCGTCTCCCGGTCGAGCTCTCCCAGGAGCACTCCGGCCTGGGCCCTCGCGGTGCGGGCTGCCGGATCCACGCGGATGCCCTTCATGAGGCCGAGGTCAATGACCATGCCGCCGTCGCAGAGCGAGAGTCCGGGGAAGCTGTGCCCGCCGCTCCTGACGGCGACCGGGTGGTTGTTGCCACTGGCGAACCGCACGGCCGAGATGACGTCGGCCACGCCCGCGCATCGCGCGATGATGGCCGGGGACCGGTCGATCGAACCGTTCCAGATCTTGCGATGTTCGTCGTAGGAGGGATCTCCGGGACGGATCACCTGACCGCGGAAGGAACCTCGGAGTTCGCCGAGACCGGCTTCGTCCACCGTGGTCTCGGTTGTGGAGGTACCCAACGGATCGCTCCTCTCGGGCCGAACAGAGGCCGAGATTCTCGCACCGACCGACTGATCGGGACAATGTGGCACCTTGACCTGAAGGATCGGGGCGGCCGTCCCCTCTCGCTGGGGACGGCCGCCCTCCGAAAGACGTGGCCCCGGGGATCAGCCGGAGTCCCTCCGGACTATCGCCTCTCGGCCCACCCTCGTCGTGTGCCACCGAACCCGGCTTGGGGTGGAGGCGTGGTACCCCAGTTTGCTGAGGACTACGCTGTTCGTTTGTCGATCCGATCGACGGGAAAGGCGATATGGGCGCTGGGGAGAGCACGCCGCTGAAGACCCCGGGCGGCCTGGCGCAAACGTTCAGGTCGGATCCGTTGAACTACATGGCAAAGACGCTCATCGTGGCGTCCGCCTATTACCTGTCTGCCCGTCTCGGGTTGCGGGTGGCGTTGATCGAGAGGAACGTCACACCGCTTTGGCCCCCGACGGGCATCGCCCTCGTGGCCTTCCTCGTCTTCGGCCGGGCACTGTGGCCCGGCGTCGCACTGGGTGCCTTCGCGGTCAACCTGCCCATCACGAACGGCCTCGCGGCCGCGGCGACTGCGGCCGGAAACACCCTCGCTCCGCTCGCCGCCGCGAGTCTCCTCATCCGGGTGGGTTTTCGCAGGGAGATCGACCGACTGTGGGACGCCGTCGACATCGTCTTCCTCGGAGCCCTCTTGAGCATGCTCATCAGCGCCTCGGTGGGGGCCGGCACCCTCCTGGTTTCCGGGGTGATATCCGCACATGAGTTCCCCGCAGCATGGGCAGTGTGGTGGACGGGCGATGCGATGGGAGTTCTCGTGGTCGCCCCGTTCCTCCTCAGCCTGTTCCAGAGGCCGTGGAGCGGCTCGCTCCGGGAACGCGCCGAGGGGGCCGCGCTGCTTCTCCTCGTGGCGGTCGTGTCCCTCCTTGTCATGAATACCGACCGTGGGCTGATGTTCCTGGTGATTCCCATACTCGGATGGACGGCCTGGCGCTTCCAGCAGCGTGGAGCGGCTCCCGCGGCGTTGATCGCCGCCGGGATCGCTTCCTGGGCGGCCGCTCAGGGCCTCGGCCCGTTCCGACAGGGCACGCTGTTCGAGAAGATGATCACGCTCCAGTCCTTCGATGCGACGGTCGCCTTCTCGTCGCTGTTCTTCGCTGCGTTGGTCACCGAACGGATGCGCGACCGCGAGGCACTGGAGCGGGCCGCCGATGAGCTGGAGATGAGGGTCACTCGGCGAACCGCGGAGCTCTCCGCCGCCAACGAGCTGCTGAAACGCGAGATCGTCGAGCGGCACGAGACCGATCGAAGACTGCGACAACGCGAGGGTCAGCTGGCCGAGGCTCAAGAAGCAGCCCAGGTCGGAAGCTGGGAGTGGCTGATCCCGGAGAACCGAGTGTCGTGGTCGGACGAGATGTTCCGTATCCACGGATTCCTTCCGCAAGAGTTCCCTTTGACCTTCGAGAAGGCGTTGGCACAGGTAGCAGAGGACGACGTCGTCCGGATCCGAGCGAGCGTGAAGGCGGCACTCGAGAGAGGTCGAGGTCAGCATCTGCCCGACATCGAGTACCGGATCGTTCGACCCGATGGCGTCGAGCGCGTGTTGCGCGGAAAGGCCAAGCTCAACGTCGGGTCGAATGGGCAACCGCTCCGGATGATCGGAACTGTCCAGGATGTCACGGAGAGCAAGATGGCTGAACGCGAGCACCGGATCGCGGAGACCTTGCAGCGGAGCCTCCTCCCCGATCGCCTCCCCGAGGTTCCTGGTGTCATGCTGACGGCCCGCTACGTGCCGGCCACCTCCGACATGGAGATCGGCGGCGACTGGTACGACGTGATGCAGCTCCCCGACGGGCTGGTTGGGCTCGCGATCGGCGATGTCGCCGGACACGGCCTGCGGGCCGCCTCCACGATGGGGCAGATGCGGATGGCGCTGCGGGTCTGTGCCCTAGAGGAGCGATCGCCGAATAGGGTGGTGACTCGACTCCGTCATCTGGTGCGTGGGCAGCTCGATGCCGATTTCGCGACGCTCGTCTATCTCGTGTTCGATCCCGACTCGGGGATGGTGCGTTTCGCGAACGCGGGCCACCCTCCTCCGCTGGTCGTCCGAGGAACGGACGGCGCCACGTACCTGGAGGGTGGCCTCGGTCCGCCATTGGGGGCGGTCGGGTTCCCCGACCACCATCTCGACGTCACGTATCACCTTGCAGCCGGCTCAACCCTCTTCCTCTTTACCGACGGGCTCGTCGAGCGGCGCGGAGCGACGATCCGAGATGGACTCGATCGACTGAAGACGTTGGTGGCTGTCTCGGACGAGGATCTGGAAGCGATGTGCGATCACCTCCTCTTCGAGATGGTGGGGAGCGACGTGTCGGACGATGTCGCCCTGTTGGCGTTCCGGCCGGTTCTCCTTGCGAGGGAGCCATTGCTCCTTCGTCTGCCGGCCGAACCACACGTGCTGGCACCCTTCCGCTGGACGCTACGCCGGTGGCTCAGAGAGATCGGGGCCTCTCCGCAGATCGCGAACGACATTCTCGTCGCCTCTGGCGAGGCATGTGCGAACGTGATCCAGCATGCCTATGGTGCCAAAGAGGGTCTTCTGGAGGTGGACCTCGTCGTGCTCGACGGAACGGTGGAAGTGACGGTCCGCGATCGAGGTGCCTGGAGACCCTCTGATGGAAGAGGTACGGGCTACGGTGAACGGCTGATCCGGGGGCTCATGGATTCGGTCGACGTCAAGAGTGGGTCGGGGGGAACGGTTGTGCGGATGCGGCGCCGACTTCAGGCAGGATCGCAAGGTGAGCGAGCTCGCCCGCATTGACGCAGAGCATCGCGGCAGCCTCTGTGTCATCCGTCTCCATGGCGAGGTCGATATCTCGAATGACAGGGAGGTACTTGCTGCCATCGAGACCGCCGTCCCGCACAGCGCACTTCGGCTCATCGTGGATCTCACCCACACGACGTATCTCGACAGCGCCGGCCTGGCACTCCTGCTCCGCCTGGCGGAAAGACTGCAGGCCAGACGGCAACAGATGCGGATCGTTGCCCCTCTCGGGTCTCCCGTCCGCACGGTACTCGAACTCACGGGTATGCTCGGAGTGATTCCAGTGGAAGGACGACTGGAGGACGCGGTGAGAGAGAGCGAGCAGGGAGACGGGCGTCAGGAGTCGAGCTGAATCCCCGGGATGGGCGACGGGAGTCCGACCTCGAGGACGCGCCGAAGTACCTCCGAAGGGGATCTCAGAACGAGGGGGGGAAGGCCGAGCTCCAAAGACAATGCGGCCAGCTGAAGCAGCATGGCCAGCCCCTTGCTGTCGATGAACGTCAGGCCCGAGACATCCAGGGTCAACCGCTCTCCGGTTCGAAGCTCCTCTTGAAGATAACGGCCTACCGTCTCCACGTTCATCAGATCGAGCTCGCCCGAAAGACGGAACGAACCGGGTTGTCCCGTTCTGAGTAACTCCAAGTTCTTCAGGTGGGCGAGATCGATGGCCAGCTCGACGTTGATGGTCCGTAGCGTTTCTTGCCACAGGGCGGCCAGGTCCTCCGGAGTTTGAGGCACGGGGAGCCCTCTGAGGGCCAGGGCCTCGAGCCACTCCCGGCGCTTTCCCCAATAGTCCAGCCATTGATCCCATGCCTCGGGGTCGGCGCTCAGCTCAGGGGAGATCTCCGTCGTGCCGGCCGCGAGAGCTTGCCTCGCCTGCTGTTCGAGTTGGCGAACGTGCTCCGGCACGATTGATCTGACTCCGTGGCCACGAGCCTGAGCACCGTCTTCCGCAGTCGTCGTTGCCCGCGCCATGTCCGAGCCGAGCAGCTCTTCGACTTCCCGCCACCACGTCACCCATGCGAGGTACGCCTGTGGGGGAGCTGCGGGCAGACGGATGGTCAGGTTGGCCATTCGAGACATCCGACGGTACTCCGTCTTTCGGCCGGGGGGCAACCCTGACAGCTGCGGTTTCATCCGAAGGACCTAACCCGATGCGTGCATCCCCTTCCCCAGAAGCAGTCGGTCGTTCCACGGTGAGAAGGGGGCCTCCCGACCGATTCAGAAGTGCACCGGGCTACTCACAATTGGGGCTCACCATGGCGAAGAAGGGGACGAGATGAGCCAGACGGGGGTCGGCTCTCCTGCGCTCTCACTCGGGGTCGGGCGTCGCCGGAACGGGGCGGTGCCCTTCGGGCTCCTGCTCGTCCTCGCCCTGTTGGTGGCAACGCTTCCGGCGAACCGCGGCTCGCTCAGTTCGGATCGCTCGGTCTCCGTCATCGTCCGCGAGCTCTCCGGCGAAGGCAGTGTGCCGGAACGAGCGGTGGAAGCGTTGGGCGGAGTCATCGAGGAACACATCCCGATCATCGGCGGGTTCGTCGCCGAGGTCCCGGCCGCAGTGGTGCCCGAGCTGCGACGACTGGATGGCGTCCACTCAGTCACGCTCAACAGCCGCGTCCGGCTGCTCGGGAACATCGATGGGATCGACCCCAACAAGGATCCCGGCTCGTGGCTGAAGGTCGCGAAGAACACGAAGCTCCAGGAGATGTGGCAGCACGGGTTCACAGGACAGGGCGTGGATGTCGCGCTCATTGACTCGGGCGTCGCTCCCGTCGAGGGTCTGGCGGTGCAGGTGATCAACGGTCCCGATCTCTCGTTCGACTCGCAGGCTGCCAACCTGACGGACGTCGACACGTATGGGCACGGTACGCATCTGGCCGGGCTCATCGCCGGCAGGGACAGCTCGATCCCACCCGGGAAGGAGGACGAAGAAATAGACAAGCGCTTCGTCGGCGCGGCGCCGGGCGCCCGAATCGTCAGCCTGAAGGTCGCGGCCAGCGACGGGGCAACTGATGTCTCCCAGGTCATCGCGGCGATCGACTGGGTCGTCCAGCATCGCAGCAGCGACGGACTCAACATCCGAGTGCTCAACCTGTCGTTCGGAACGGACGGAACGCAGAGCTACCTCGAGGATCCACTGGCGTACGCCGTCGAGGTCGCCTGGCTGCGCGGCATCGTCGTCATCGTTTCGGCGGGGAACTCGGGATTCGGGACGCCACAACTGAACAACCCGGCCTACGACCCATACGTGATCGCCGTAGGGGCCGACGACACCAAGGGAACCGACGATCCCAAGGACGACGTCATCCCGGCCTGGCAGTCGCGCGGGAACGCCCTACGCCACCCCGACGTGGTCGCCCCGGGCAAGTCGCTCACCAGCCTCCGTGACCCCGGAAGCTTCGTCGACGAGGCCAATCCCGCCGCACGCGTCGGGTACACCAGATTCTTCAGGGGAAGTGGCTCCTCGCAGGCGGCCGCGGTCGTGTCCGGCGCCGTCGCAACGATCCTCGAGCAGCATCCAGAGCTCACCCCCGATCAGGTGAAGGCCCTGCTCATGACCACGGCGGTCCCCTTGCCGAACGCCGATCCCGTGGCGCAGGGAGCCGGCCTGATCAACCTTCACCGGGCCCGCGAGGCGAAGATCTCAACGATCGGTGCCGCCGTGCAGACGTGGCCTCGGTCCTCCGGCATGGGGTCCCTCCAGTTGGCCCGAGGGTCTGTGCTCACCGAGGACGAAGGCGTCGTTCTGCAGGGAGAACAGACGATCTTCGGGGACTCGTGGGACGGCGCGGTCTGGGCCTCCAGCAGCTTCGACGGCACCAGTTGGCAGAACGGCACGTGGAACGGCAGGTCATGGTCGGGCGATTGTTGGTGCGGCGCCAGCTGGGCGGACAAAACGTGGTCGGGGAGGTCCTGGAGCGGGATGGCGTGGTCGGGTCGAAGCTGGAGCGGTCGATCCTGGTCGGGCCGGAGCTGGAGCGGAAACGGATGGTCGGCGGGGGATTGGGGTGGGACAGACACGCCCTCGGCCCTCTCGTCCGGAGCGTGGGCAAGCACGCTCTGGGGTGACTGACGTGCTCGAGCGCATCCGTGCCCTGCCGTCCGCTCACGTCAGCGGCTCACAGCGCGTGTGGGGACTGAACGCCGCTCTGCTGGCCACCGCGACGGCTCAGCTCTGGCTCCTCCGTGGACGGGTCGCTCCACTCGACGGCCCGAGCATCCCGTGGGAGGTACTCGCGCTTGCGTTCGGCGTTGCCGAGATCTTCGTGATGCACGTTCGGATCGCCAAGCACGCGCACAGCTTCTCCCTCTCCGAGATCCCACTCGTGGTCGGCCTGGCATACTTCTCGCCTATCCATCTGGTGGTGGCCGAGGCCGTCGGTTTCGGCCTGGCGCTCGCCCTCCACCGGAGGCAGAAGCCGCTGCGGCTCGTCTTCAACGTGAGCCAACGGTCGGTGACCACCCTCGTCGCCGTGGGCGCGTTCGGCCTCGTCGTCGACGCCGGCGGATCGAGCTGGCCGGTGGTGTGCGGAGCGGCGCTCCTGGCGACGCTCGTCGCCGACATCCTCGCGGCGGTCTTGATCAACGTCGGGATCGCGCTGTCCGAAGGCACGAAGGTCGTCTTCGATCAGGTCGTGGGGATGGGCACCGCTCTGACTTTTGCCAACACGGCCCTCGCGCTCGTCACCGTGATGATGCTGTCGTTGCATCCGGCGACGGTGGTCCTGGTGGCGGTGCCTGCCGCGGCGACCTACCTCGCCGGCAGGGCCTTCGCGGACGTGCAACGCAAGCACGACAATCTCGCCCTGCTACAACGGTCCACCGCACTCGCGCAAGGATCGCTGGACATCCGCGAGATGCTCCCGCCGCTCCTGGAACACGTTCGTCAGATGTTCCATGCCGATGTCGCCGAGCTTCTGCTCTGGCCTCAGTTCGGAGGGGTCGACAGCCTGTCCACGAGGCTCGGTCCGGGCGATAGGCGGAGCGTGATGCATCCCGTGACGCTGGAGCCAACCGAGGGGGTATGGGCGAGGGTGTGGGCGGAGCATGTGGGAATCCTGTTGCCTCGCCCCATCCGGAACGAACGGCTGGCCGAGTACTTCGCAGATCAGGGGATCCGAGACGTGATCGTGGTCCCGGTGCTCTCGGACAAGGAGGTCGTCGGCACGCTGATGGCCGCCAACCGCCTCGGAGATTTCAGCACGTTCGACACTGAAGATATGGAACTCCTGGGAACGGTGGCCGACCACGTTGGCGTAGCCATCCGCAACAGCCGGCTCGTCCGTCGCCTCGAAGATGCGCTCGCCCACGAGACGGAGATGAGCAGACTCAAGGACGACTTCGTCGCGACGATCTCCCACGAGCTGCGCACGCCGCTCACGAATGTTCAGGGCTACGTCAAGACGCTGCTCAGAGAGGACATCGCCGTGCCAGCCAAGGAGCAGCGCGAATTCCTCGAGCACGCCGACCGACATGCCGAGCGGCTCAAGCACCTCATCGAGGATCTCCTGTTCGCGTCGCGGGTGGAGTCCTCAGGAGGGGGTGGCTGGACCAGCGTCGGCATCGCCGGGCTCATGGAGCGGATCGTCGAGGATCAAGCGCACGAACTCGATCCGGGACGGATCGTGTTGTCGTTCCCTGGGGACCTGCCACCGATCCGGAGTCGCGAGGAAGACGTCTATCGGGTCATCGCGAATCTCGTTGACAATGCCCTGAAGTACTCCCCACCCGAGAGCGCCGTCGCCGTCCGGGGGCAGATCGATGGGGATGGCGTCAGGATCTCGGTTCACGATCGAGGGATCGGGATCTCCCCGGAGGAGCAGGACCGGATCTTCGAGCGGTTTTATCAGGTCGATCAGTCACTCACACGACGAGTGGGGGGGGCGGGGATGGGTCTGTACATATGCCGGAAAGCCGCGGAGGGACTCGGCGGACGCGTCTGGCTCGAGCGCTCGGATCCGACGGGTTCGGTCTTCTCGGCCTGGCTCCCGCTCGAGCCGCTGGTTGAGAGCGATGGATCGGCCGACCGGCATGAGATCCCGGTGGTCGTGCCGTAATCCTGGCTCCGCAAGGCAGCGATATAGCCCTCACCCAGCTACGCTTCCGCACGGTGAACCACACGCCCGGCAACGATCGTGGTGCGTGACGTGCGTCTCCAATCGCAAGCTGAACCGGCCGAGCTTGCTCGTCACGGTGTCTTCGCGCTCGCCGAGGGCCGAGATCGTCGGGCTCAGCCTGTTGTGCGTGGAGCGGGCGCAACCCTACGAGGGCGTCGGTATCTTCGGCTGAGGGCCGGGCGAAGTCTCTGTCTCCCGTTCCATCCCCGTGCCAGGACGCCGCATGGAGGATGCCGTGAACCAGATCAACCCTAAGGCGATAATCAAGTCGCCGATGCTGATGGCCCGGGCGATGGGCGGCGGCATTCCGATGATGTCGCCTAAAAACGTCAACGAATCGCTGTCGGTTACCAGATGATGTTTGTCGGCGTCTGACTGTCGCATCTGAGCCAGCTCTGCGTGTTGTCCTGAGTCGCGGAGCGCATCAGCGCTAACGGGCATGCCTCCATTCGCCGCAATGACAGCGAAGTTGGCGAGCACGCCCACCATGATGAGCACCATACCCGGCACGCGCACGTTGATCAGCGCAAAGGAAACCAGCATGATGAAGGAAAGAGAAAGGACAACAGTCCGGATGAGGAGATCCGTGCCTCCGTCCCCGCCTGGCAGAGGCACGAACTGGAGGAGAAGTCCTGCCACGATGAATCCCCACCAGCGAATGCGGGCGAGTCCGAGGTTGGAGAGCCTACCGCGCAGCAGGTAGCCGAATGCAACACCGAGAAGAAGGGCGAAGGCGAAGAGGGTCATACGATCCTTCCTGTTGGACAGCTATGCGATCGGGCCCGATTGGATAGCGAGGCCCTCACCTCCATCTCACCCGAGTGGCGGCGTGGCAGTCCCTCTTCGACATCTCTTAC
>Ga0137368_10007998_pt1 | contig 10949 bp, 10 predicted proteins | sample SagtaG_13_FD_104917 | JGI IMG/M metagenome (GOLD analysis project Ga0137368, IMG submission 104917) | Vadose zone soil microbial communities from Sagehorn Ranch, Mendocino, California, USA - Sage1_L_100_16 metaG | ecosystem: Environmental > Terrestrial > Soil > Vadose zone | place: USA...
CCGGCTCAATTGGCCTCTTCGTTGCTCTTGGCGGCTTGGTTCTCCTGATGATCAGCAACATCATTGTATCGGTGATCGCGCAGCGGCGCGATCGGCCGGCGCCGGCATGGGTGAACTGGCTGATTGGCCAGGGCATGTTCGCCTGCTTGATCGCCGCGTCGATCTATGGCGTTCAGCAGTTCAGCGCCGCGATACAGAACGCGCAGGCGGCGGCGAGTGCGACGCCGGTAACGCTCGGCCGACCTCATGCGAATCTCGCGCTTCACAGCGCGCCCGCTGCGCCGCTAGCCGGCGAGCCGATGACCATGACGCTCGATCTGAGCGATGGCTCCACCGGTTTGCCAATCGACGATCTGATCACGCACCACGAATCGCTGCTGCATCTCGTGGTCATCAGCGCAGATGGTGCGTTCTATAGTCACATTCACCCACCGCGCGTCGCGCCGGGGCGTTTCGCGATTGCGATCACGCCGGATCGACCTGGCCGCTACACCGCCTATGCTGAAATCGAGCGGCGCGATAGCGGCACGCAAGTGATCGCCCGCGATTTTGTCGTCGGTGGCACCGGCTTTGGGCGGCCGGCGCAGTTCCAGGCGCTGGGGGCGCGGCGCCAAGTCGCCGATATGCAGGTGCAGGTGAGTTCGTCGCTCGCGAATCTACAGGCCGGCAAACAGGCGACATTTACCTTCAGCTTTAGCAAAGACGGCAAGCCGGTCGGCGATCTGCAGCCCTGGCTCGGCATGGGCGGCCATATGATCGCGCGCAGCGACGACGGCGCAATCTTCGCTCATATCCATGCGTTCGGGCCGATGGCGCCATCCGGCATCCTGGAGACCGGCGTCAATTACGGCCCAGATATTCAGTTCGTCTACACCTTCCCACAGCCAGGGCGCTACCAGATCTGGGGCCAGTTCCGCCACGCGGAGCAGATCGTTACAGTGCCGCTCGAGGTAGAAGTGAAATAGTAGTTCGTAAAACGTAATCCGTAATTCGTAAGTTTCACTTTTTACGCAGTACGTTTTACGCATTAGGATAAGGAACATCATGCGACGTCCGGTCTTGTTTTTGATCTGCGCCTTGCTGGTCGGCGGGTTGCTCGTCGCATGCGGCGGCAGCGGCTTCGCGCAGACAGTTGATACCGATAACTACCGCGTTCAGTTGAGCCTCGACGGCGTCGATTTCAACCAGCACACCGCGACGATTACCGTGCAGGATAAATCCGGCCAGGCGGCGCCGGTCGATCAGGTGGTGATCGCGCCGGTTATGGAGGCGATGGGCATGGTCTCGCCCGAGCAGACCGCGCGGCCACTTGGCGATGGCCGGTACGAGGCCCAGGGCCAGTTCTTCTCGATGCTCGGCGATTGGGAATTTGATGTGCGCGTCGCGGCCGGCGGCAAGCAGGAGCTCGCGCGCTTCAAGGTGCCGGTGCAGTAGCCACTCAATTGCAGATTGCAGATTGCAAATTGCAAATTGTGCCAGGCGCATATGAACGCAATTGGCATATACTCAAGTTGAAATCTATGTCGCGCTGAACAGCATCTCCGCCAGATTGTTGCTGACCGTATCGATATCGACCGTCTCGATGTTGCACAAGACGATCACCGTGGCCTGCTCGGCAGGATAGCGCAGCAGGATGCTGCGAAAGCCCGGCAAGAGCCCGCCGTGCCAAACTGCGGCATGCCCGGCGCGCTGGGAAAGATGCCAGCCATAGCCATAGTCGTACTCGCCATCGCTGTCGGCCACGTGCACGCGCGGCTGGAATAGCGCGTCGCGCAGCTTGGCGGGCAGCAGCTTTTCAGTGTACAGCGCCTGATCCCAACGATACAGATCCTCGGCCGATGTATAGAGCCCACCGGCGGCGTACGCCAGATCGATATTGTTGTAATCGGCCAGCGTGTTGATCGTCGCATAGCCGGTGGCGCGATTCTTCAATACCAGCGAAGTGCGATCCTGGCCAGTGTTGGCCATTGCTAGCGGGCCGAATATCGTGGCTTTGAGGTATTCTTCATAACGCTGGCCCGACACCTTTTCGATCATATAGCCCAGCAAGCCATAGCCAAGATTGCTGTAGCTGTAGGTGCTGCCGGCCTCGGTCACCAGCGGCGCATCCTGATAGAAGCGCGTGACGGTCTGAATCGTCTCGGGAATCGTCATCGAGGCGCGGATCGGCGGTCGCGGGCAGCCAGGGCAATTCAGAGCATCGGGGATTCCCGATGTGTGGATCAGGAGCTGTTCGATTGTCGCCGGTTGCCAGGCGGCCGGGCAATCGGGCAGATAGGTGCAGATCGAATCGTCGATCTTCAGCTTGCCCTGCTGCTGGAGCTGCATGATCGCCAGCGCGGTGAAGGTTTTGGTGATCGACGCGACCCGAAATTTGGTCTGCGGTGTGTTGGGGATGTCGTATTCCAGGCTGGCCATGCCATAGCCACGGCTGAACTGGATCGCGCCGCCGCGCGCGAGCAGCACCGCGCCGCTGAAATCGCCGCGCTGGGTCATTGGCGCGAGGTAGGCATCCGCCTGCGCTTCCAGCGCCGAGGCGGGCGCTGGCGTCGCCGCCGCGGGCGGGCCGTTGGGCGCACCCCCGCAGGCCACCAACGCGAGTGTGAGCGCAATCAAACCAATGCGGCACAAACAAGATTGTTTCATAGGATTGTTCGTGTTACATCTAATGGAAGATGTAGATACTATGTTTGCGGGCGCACCGCCTCGATCACTGCGGCGAAGTCGGCATCATCGAGCCCCAGGTTGCGTGCGATGCGATAGACCTCGCGAGCGGCGGCGACGGTTGGCATCGGTACGCCATACTCATCGGCGGCGCGCAGGGCGTAGGTGGCATCCTTATGCATCCACTTTAACGCAAACTGGGTGTCTTCATAATCGTGGTGAGCCATGCGCGCAGCTTTACCCTTTACCAAAGGGCTTCCAGGGGCAGCATTGATAATAAATGCAACGACTTGTTCCATGTCGAGGCCGGCACGCTCGGCGAGCGCCAGCCCTTCACCAAGCACGACCGCCTGGACCCCGCCCATGAGGTTATTGATTAATTTGACCGTTGCACCAGCGCCAGTCGGGCCGAAGTGATCGATGCGCTTGCTGACCGCCTCAAGCGCCGGGCGGGCGCGCTCAAGAACGGCCGCATCGCCACCGATCATCAGCCGCAGTTCACCCGCCTCAGCCGCGTCTTTACTGCCGGTGACCGGGGCATCAAGAAAGGCCAGATTACGCGCCGCGGCCAGGCCGGCAAGCTCGCGCACCCACTCCAGCGAGAGCGTGCTGCACTCGACCACAATGGTATCGGGTTTCGCACCGCCGAGGGCGCCATCATTGCCAAGCCAGATCGCGCGCGATGCCGCATCGTCGCCAACCATCGCGATCACGATATCGGCGCTGGCCGCGGCCTCACGCGGCGTCGCCGCGACGCGCGCGCCCTTTGACGCGAGCGGCTCGGCTTTTGAACGGGTACGGTTATACACCGTCAGCGGGAATCCTGCTTTGAGAAGACTTTGGGCCATGCCATTGCCCATGATTCCTAGGCCAAGGAGCCCTACCTTGTTCATGCTTGCCTCGCATTATCTATTCGGCACCACCGGGTTTCCTACTAATCATACCATGTGTGGGAAAGTATCAGAAATAGCAAGAACGCTTCAGCATGACCCAAACCGAAAGAGGCCCGTTTCTCGCTCTTGAAGAGCAAAGCGGGCCTCTTTCTTTGCGCTACGAAGATTATCTGAAGTGCGGCAGAATCTCGCGCTGGTAGAAGTTGAAAAAGCCCTGCTGGTCTGGGCCGACCTGATGAATATATACATGATCGAAGCCGGCATCGACGTATTCTTTGATTGAGACTTGGTATACTGTTTGTCCTTCGCCGGCCTAATTATCTTTCGGCACAATCTCGCGCGGGTCGACGCCATGCGGCAGGTCTTTCGTGGCGGCCTTGGCCTCGGAAGCTAGGCGGATGTGCAGTTCTTTGAGCTGGCGATCGTCGACCGGCGATGGCGCGCTGGTCATCAGGTCGACGGCCTGCTGGGTCTTGGGGAAGGCCATGACTTCGCGGATGGTGCTCTCGTCGGCCAGCAGCATGGCCAGGCGATCGATGCCGGGGGCGATCCCGCCGTGCGGCGGCGCGCCGTACTCAAACGCCTCGAGCATATGGCCGAACTGCGCCTGGGCGGTCTCGCGGCTGATCCCCAGCAGGTCGAAGAGCTTTTGCTGCACATCGCGCTGGTGAATACGGATCGACCCGCCGCCGGCCTCGTAGCCGTTCAGAATCACGTCGTAGGCCTTGGCGCGCACGCGGCCGGGGTCGCTGTCCATCAGCGCCAGGTCTTCGTCCCTGGGGGCGGTGAACGGGTGATGGACGGCGTCCCAACGCTTTTCTTCCTCGTTCCACTCGACTAGCGGGAAGTCGACGATCCAGGCGAACGAGAGCAGGTTCGGGTCGGCCAGCTTCAGCCGCGCTGCCAGCTCGCGGCGCAGCTTATCGAGCGTGGCGGCGACGACCTTGGGCGCGTCGGCGACGATCAGTAGCATGTCGTCGAGTTGGCCGCCCAGCCGCTCGACAATCGCGCTTAGCTCCTCGGGCGCCATCTGCTTGCCGAAGCTCGATCGAATCTGATCGGGCGCGGCGCCCTGCTGGAGCGATGCCCACAGTAACCCCTTCGCGCCGGATTGCCTGGCGATCTCGACAAGCTCGTCGATCTGCTTGCGCGAGTAGCCGCCAATGCCGGGCACGCGCATGCCCTTGACCTGGCCGCCGCTTTCCAGCGCGCTGCGGAACACCGCGAACTGGCTATTCGCCACCACGTCGTCCAGGCTGATCAGCTCAAGATCGTAGCGCAGGTCGGGCTTGTCGGAGCCGTAGCGCTCCATGGCCTCGGCGTAGGTCAGGCGCGGGAAAGGCACGGCCAGGCGCTTGTGCGGCACGACCTCGCGGACCATTTCGATGAACAGACGCTCGATCAGGTTCAATACATCTTCCTGGTCGACAAAGCTCAACTCCATGTCGAGCTGGGTGAACTCGGGCTGGCGGTCGGCGCGCAGATCCTCGTCGCGGAAGCAGCGCGCGATCTGGAAGTAGCGATCGTACCCCGCCACCATCAGCAGCTGCTTGAGCTGCTGGGGCGACTGCGGCAGCGCGTAGAACTCGCCGGGGTGTACCCGGCTGGGCACCAGATAGTCGCGCGCGCCCTCGGGGGTCGACTTAATCAAAATCGGCGTCTCGATCTCGAGAAAGCCCTCGCGGTCGAGGAAATCGCGGATGAACTTAATCATACGGTGCCGCAGAACCAAATTGTTCTGCATGCGCTCGCGGCGCAGGTCGAGATAGCGATATTTCAACCGCAACATCTCATCCTCGCCGCCCTCTTTACTGATGTAGATCGGCGTGGTCTTAGCCGGGTTCAGCACTGTCGCAACGCTGGCGCGCACCTCGACGCCGCCGGTCGGCAGATCGGGGTTGAGCGACTCAGGCGGGCGCTGCCCGACCAGGCCGCGCACCTGCACGACATACTCGGAGCGCGCCTGGCTGGCGACGGCGTGCGCCTCCGGGGCGGTGGCGGAATCGAAGACCACCTGAGTGAGGCCATAGCGGTCGCGCAGATCGATAAAGATCAGCGGGCCGTGGTCACGGCGGCGGTGGACCCAGCCGGCCAGCAGCGTCTCTTGGCCGGCGTGCTCGGGCCGCAGCTCACCGCACGTGTGGGTGCGATACATGAGATCACTCCTCTTAACATAACGAATAAAATGAAGATAGAGGATGGAGGATAGAAGATGGCGGCCATCCTCTATCCTCCATCCTCGATCCGCATTGGTCGGGATAGCTGATTGTTCACTGTGGCCTATTATAGTCCAGCGTTTGGGGGCTGTCCAACCGAGGAGCGAACCACTCGTACACGAATGAAGTACAATATGAACTATAATAGCTGTGATCAGCAACTGATGGAGGGCAATGTGCTATCGGGATCATCACACTCGCAGGTTGCACTCCGACCATCAGTGCTGCGCTATGGTGTTGCTGTGGGATCTGTTGCCGTAGCACTGCTCTTGTCATTTCTGCTTCGCCCGGTTGTGGAGCCAAACCCGTTCATTTTCTTTTTTGCGGCAGTAGCACTGAGCGCAGGGTATGGAGGCCTCCGAGCCGGATTACTGGCAACGATCCTCGCCATTTTTCTCGCCGATTATTTCTTCATTCCATCATACATTCTGTTTGCATTTGATGCGGGTAACGTTGTCCGGCTGGGTATCTTTGCACTGATCGCTGTCCTGATTAGCTGGCTCAGTGTAGCGCGACAGCGAGCGGATATGTGGTGGCGCGTCACGCTCGCCAGCATCGGCGATGCAGTGATTGTCACCGATGCCCAAGCGCATGTGATATTCATGAACGCGGTGGCCGAATCGTTAACTGGCTGGATGTTCCATGAGGTCCAGGGTAAAGATCTGGCGCAGGTCTTTCAGATTGTCGATGCCGATACGCGCCAAGCGGTGGAGAGCCCGGTGACGCGCGTGTTGCGCGATGGAACGATCGTGGGGCTAGCAAACCATTCGCTGCTGATTGCGCGCGACGGCACCGAGCGATCAGTTGATGATAGTGGCGCTCCAATACGCGACCGCGATGGGAAAGTAAATCGCGTGATCTTGGTTTTTCGCGATGAGACCGAACGCGCCCAAGCGCAGGCGGCCATTCGCCAAAGCGATGAGCGCTATCGGGCGTTCATCGGGCAAAGTTCCGAGGGAATCTGGTGCTTCGAACTTGAGCAGCCGGTCGCGCCAGGGCTTCCGGCCGATGAGCAAATCGACGCTTTTTACCAGTATGCCTATTTAGCCGAATGTAACGATGCGATGGCCCGTATGTACGGTTTCTCCGAAGCGCGCGAGCTGATTGGCGCCCGCCTGGGCGATTTTCTTGTGCGCTCGGATCCACAGAATCTGGCCTATTTGCGGGCCTTTATTGAGGCCGACTATCGGCTCACCGATGCCGAATCACACGAGATCGATCGCTATGGGAATGCCCGTTATTTCCTTAATAATCTCGTCGGCAATTTCGGAGATGGGCTGCTCGTGCGGGCGTGGGGTATCCAGCGCGATATTACCGATCTGAAGCACGCCGCTGAGGCCCTGGAGAACGCCTACGCCGCGGAGCAAGCTGCCCGGCGTGAAGCGGAAGAGGCCTTACGCGTGCGCGAGCAGTTTCTTTCGGTGGCATCGCACGAACTGAAAACTCCGCTGACATCGCTGATCGGGAATCTCCAGCTGATGGAACGGCGTACGCAGCGCGAGGGCAGCATGGCCGCGCGGGAAGAGCGCGCCCTGCGAATTGCCGTTGCGCAGGCCGACCGATTGAATAAACTGATCACATCGCTGCTGGATATCTCGCGGATCGAGCAGGGGCAACTGACTATCCAACCGGTCGTGCTCGATATGTGTGCGCTCATTCGGCAGGTGGTGGACGAAATGCGCCCGACGTTGGAGCATCGCCCGCTCGCCTTGACATATCCGGATGTGCCGCTGATGATCCAGGGCGATCCGCTACGTTTGGAGCAGGTGCTCCAAAACCTGATCCAAAACGCGGCCAAGTATAGCCCGGAAGACGCGGCGATCACGGTCGACGTTGTGCGGCGGGATGGGCAGGTGGCGATCGCGGTGACCGATCAAGGCATTGGTATTCCGCCGGCCGCGCTGCCGCGCTTATTCCAACGATTCTTCCGCGCGACGAATGTGGAGGAACAGCATATCAGTGGTCTAGGCATTGGCCTGTATGTCATCAAGGAGATTGTGAGCCTGCATGGCGGCAACATCGTGGTGCAGAGTACGGAAGGCCAAGGCAGCACCTTTACCGTCGCTTTCTCACTGGTCGAAACGTAAGCGGAGCTCAAAGAGAGCGAGGAGCGTTACGCGCGGCTGGCCGACGCGGCGTTTGAGGGCATTGGGTTCTGTGAAAACAATATCATCTTCGACGCGAACGCGCGATTGGCCGCCATGCTGGGCTGCACTCCGAACGAATTGATCGGGATGCCGACCGAGCAGTTCATGACGATCTACCTGCCACGTAAGGTGCGGGCGGTGTTGGACAGTGCCGGGCGTCTTCCAGCGCGCACGTGTGGTGGGAGATAAATCATTGGGTATCTTCGATTGGAGCGCAAGCGATTCAGATGTATAATTCCCGGCCATGGACATGCCAGAACCTGCCATCTCATCCCTTGCGTTCGACCCTGCCGTGCTCACGCGTGCGGTCTGCGCGGCGCTTGGGAGTGATACGATCGCGATCGAGCGCTGGCAGGTGCGGCCGGCAGGCGCCAGCGCGGGCGCCGCGACGGCCGGGGTCTATCGCGTCTCTGGGACCGCCGATGACCGCGGCGCACTGGTGCAGTGGGCGATCATGCTGAAGGTCATCCGCCCAGCCGCCGCCGCATGGAACCCCGCCGCGCGCGCGATCGACCATCCGATCGATTGGAAGCGCGAGGCGCTGGCCTACGAATCCGGCCTGCTCGCCGACCTGCCGGGCGGTATCGTTGCGCCACGCTGCTTTGCCATCGAGGAGCGCGCCGACGAGTCGTGCTGGCTCTGGCTGGAGGAGGTCGGCGATCGCTACGGACCCCGCTGGCCCCTGGCGCAATACGCCCATGCCGCAGTCGCTCTGGGCCGCTTCAATGGCGCCTATCTCGCCGGGCGGCCACTCCCCGCCTATCCCTGGCTCGGGCCGCCGGGCGCGATGCGTGGCCTACTGCAGGCGTTCGCATTCGTCCAGGATGTGGTGTGTGATCCGGCGACCTGGCAGCATCCGCTGCTCCGGGCCGCCTTCCCGATCCCCATCGCCGACCGGCTCCTCGGGCTCTGGGCAGACCGCGCGCCTCTGCTCGCTGCCCTCGACCGGCTGCCGACAACGTTCAGCCACAAGGACGCCTTCCGACGCAATATGTTCGCATCATCGGATGCGCACGGCCAGAGCCAGCTCGTGCTGATCGACTGAGCGGCGGAAAGGGCATCGACTATCACCAGCTTGATTGTTTCCACCAAACAAACTATGGTTGTTCAAGAAGGCAAACAGCCGGCCAATTGGCCGGCTGTCCTGATGGTGGCGACGGCTGGACTCGCACCAGCACCCGCGACGTTGCGTTACTCAACTAGCTGAGCATCATCGCCATATACAGGCGAACGCTGCGCGCCGGGTACCGTACGTGTACGGGCACTCAAGGCGCCGCACAAGCGTAGGTCGTTGTATTGGTCCGCGCCGCCGCCTGTTTGTATCAGTATACTCCATTACAATTTGTTAATAATTAGTACTTTCATCCTATCCGCTGGTAGTACTGCAGCAGCGAAACTGTGACCTCACCCTATCGAAATCATGGTCGGCTGTCTTTGTGGCGGTACCGCATGCGCCTGTTGCCATGCTTGAATTGGATACAGAGGGACAGCTTACCGACCAACCAGAATTAAAACACCAGCAGCAATAGCGAGCAGTGCCAGAAGCGTACCTATCGCTGGAATGGGAATACTGGCTATCTGCACGAGACCGGTCAGGATAAGCCAGATGCCAAGTAAGAGCATCCCCATGTTCCTTGTCAGTGTCAGTCTCATGGTGCCCACCTCATTTGGGGGATATAGCCGCTATGCTGGCTGCTTTTTCGGTCGCCCGCCCTTCCGTTTTGCGGGTGCCGGTTCCGGCTCGGGTTCCGCAGCTGATGGCTGCTCGTCCGCATGGCCGTTCTCGACAACTTTGAAGCGGAGCAGGTTATCGGACGTACGCCGAAATTCGAGCGTAAGACCTTGCCGTGTTGCTGCTGCCTTGAAGCGATTCCGGACTGTCAGCCGGTTTTCCCCCGGCTCCAGCACTGCCTCACCATATTCACCGGCACTGAAGTCACGTAAAATCGCATCGTACTGTTCCTCCACTAACTTTCGCTGCCCTTTGCCCTTGTTTTGCAGCTCCTGCACCTCTTCGGGTGCGAGTTTGCGCACCTGTGGCATTGCCTTGCCTCCTTTCCGATATAATAATCGCACTGCGCCTATCCTACCGCTGTTGTCACTCTTGTGCAAGTTTTTAGTTTGAGTGAGCCATGACCTTATTTGTCAAACCGCAAGCCTCGCTGTCGAAGCGATAGCCATTTCCCCTGCCCAATTATCAAATGATCGAGCACTTCAACCTCAAGAAGCTTACCGACCGCAACAATTTCCCGTGTTATCAGTACATCTTACCTTGATAAGTACTTATGAAGACCAGAAAGCCCCGGCAGTGAGTATGCCAGGGCTCTCTACACACTCTGAAGCGATCAGGATTTTACCAATTGTGATCAGGGAAAACGTCACGTTGCTCTGCACTGAATACTACTTCTTGGACGCCGACCGTAGTATACCGTCAAAGACATTGTCCAGTTCATACTACTTGAAGATCCGCTGGCCGCTCATCTGTGTGGCGACGATTGAAAAACTCCACGATATCAACGCGGGAGAAGTGTAAGGGATTATCCCAGTCTGCCCGAAGCTTTTTGACGAACCCGAGAAACTGTTCCACATCCTTTCCATAGGCGCGAATCGTCCGCTCAGAGTAGTTGTTCCCAACAAGAGCTTTTTGAAAAAGGTCTGTGGCCTGGGTGGTGGTGCGCTGCAACATGGATGTACTGTAGCGCACTTTTTCCTGATTGAAAAGGGGCAAAACGCCTGCCAAAAGCATTTCCGATAACCATCTGCATTTCGATTATCCGGCAACGCACGAGCCCTGTCGCTAGGCGTGCGCGCGCCAGCCCATTGCCGATAATCCATGGTTATGGGAACCAGGGAGCAATTAGTAAGCTAGCAGTACGTTTACGGTTGCAACAACGGCGACATTGGGATGTGTATTCTCATGCCTCCTCATGGACAAGAACCGTCCTCCAAAAGAAACCGTTCTGAAAAGCAAGTGCAAGCACGGGTAATGACAGGCCACGCCATTTGAATTGCTGGTAGAACCCGGCAAA
>Ga0137368_10008015_pt1 | contig 10932 bp, 9 predicted proteins | sample SagtaG_13_FD_104917 | JGI IMG/M metagenome (GOLD analysis project Ga0137368, IMG submission 104917) | Vadose zone soil microbial communities from Sagehorn Ranch, Mendocino, California, USA - Sage1_L_100_16 metaG | ecosystem: Environmental > Terrestrial > Soil > Vadose zone | place: USA...
CGTGGAGCCGGAACCGGAGCCGGCGGACCTTCCAAGCAAATCCATAATCGAATCGACGCCGGTCGCGCCGTTGCAGCCGAAGCGGGAGCAGCCGGTCCCGGCAGAGCTCAAGCAGCCGGCAGCAGGCGGAGAATCACCGCGAACTCCAGTCGCCCCGATCACGGACACCGCGACGCAGCCGCGAGTGGCCGCAGCGCCGACGGTCGAAGCTTCCGACATGGACCTCTTCCCGACCCGGATAGACGAGGTGATGATCTGCTCGGTCGAAGGCGAAGTGTTGTACGAGTGGCAATGCCGCAACAGCGAACTTTGGATCAATCTACTGGAGTTTGTTTCGCAAAAATCGCGTCAACTCGGCGAAGGGTTGGCGCTCGGTCCATTTAACCGGCTGGAAGTCGAAGCGCCGAAATCGAGAATCGTCGCGCAAATTACTTCGGCGCACGGAATCCTGGTTCGTGCCAGCAAGACTGCGCCCGACCTGGCCGCGGCCCGGGCGGCATGAACAACGCCTACAAAACGTGGATGGCACAGAACCCGCGGGTCGAGGGCGTGCTGGCCCGCGGCGTGCGGCTTCCCGACAAAACGACGCTGAACGAATCGTACTCGAAGGATTTTCCGCTCGCGGTGCTGGACAATGTCTGGCGCTCCGTTGCGGACGCCTACCAGGTGTTCACGATGCACCGCTTACCGACGGTGCGGATGCGATGGGTCTATGAGAAGGCGCTCGTGCAGTGCGTGCGCCGGAATGATGGCGTCATTCTCGGCCTTTTCACGAGTCCCAACCGCGACCAGGTGGACGTGGAGGGTTTGGAACGGCTATTCGCGAGTTTTGAGGCATTGCCGGGATCACGCTCTGAAGGTGGCCGAGCTGCTCGGACAATCGGTTGACGCGACTTTGGGATCGCTTTTCGCACGCGATCGATGACAGTTCCACCAATGCCGGACAACGAAGTCAATCCATTCGATGCGCCCGTGCCGCCAGTCGAGCTGATGGCCGCCCTTTCATCGCTTCTGGTCCACGATTTCTCCAATCATCTTTCGATAATCAGCGGCAACACTCAGTTTGCGCAGCTCGTTGCCAACGATCCGGAGAAGCTCGGGCTGGCGTTGAAATCCATCATGCAAGCGAGTGAAATGGCAGCCGATCTGCTGAAACGCTGCGGTGACCTCCGCCGGAAGGTGAAAGGCGGTTTTGAACAGGGAGACATCGCGGCACTGCGAAATCTCCTGCGCCGTCACCTGGACGCGTGTGGGGCCTGGACCATGGACATACCGCCCGCGTTGTCGGGTCGGATTGCTTTGCCCTCCGCTTGGGTCGCGCTCGCGGCGCGGGAAATCATTCGCGAATCGGCCGCGCCATCGGGAGAAGTCTCGCTGCGCTCAAGCGAACGTTCCAAACCTCGTTCCGCGCCCGCGAGCGGGTCATTTGGGCACGTACTGGAAATCCGAATGACGTATCAGGGGAGCCACTCGTTTCCCTTCGCTAAAATTCGGTCCAAATGCACCAACCTCCTGTTGCTTGCGGCCTACGAGCTCATTTTGAACTCCGGCGGGTGGGCAGACTTTGATCGCAGCCAGGACAAGCAGCGGCAACCCACGCTTTTCGTGCCCATGGCGATCCATCATTGACCGCAGAAAGGGGTGTCTCGTCTGGTTATAGATTGCTTCGCAAGTGCGGAAATCTCCAACTGACTACGGCGTCTGCCGCGGCGTTTCCAGCAGTTGCCGTTTGCGTTCCACGGGCAGGGATGAACCGAGAATCCAGGTGCGGGCAGCCGATTCATCCACCTCCATCCATCGCCGCGCGGAGTTCACGACAGCACTGTACCGCATACTCTCGTCACCCAGGGTTTCCGCCCACTGCGTCGCGAGGTCCGGTTGATAGCCATCCACGCTCTGAACGAATCCGGACACCGCCATGTCACGGGAGTGACCCGCGGGAAGGCCTTGCAGCCAGTTTGCGACTCGGGTCGGGTCTTCGAACGTCCAATGCCGGGCAACATCATACAATGCGCGCTCGCGCAAGTGCCCCTCCGGAAACGTGGTCGCCCAGTCGGCGGCAGATCGAGGTTCACCCTGCATCCACTGCGCCACCACCGCCAACGCAGCGGTCTCCTGCTCTTCACCTGGAGGAAGCCGGGCGACAAATCCGGCCGCTTCGCGCGGTGAATTCCCAGCCCAACTCGCGGCAATGTTTGAATAGATCCGCTCTCGGTCCCCGTCGGGGAGCTTGGCCGCCCATGCCAGGGCCTGTTTGTGGTCAGTGGCCGCCCATTGGTCGGCAATATGCCGCAAAAGATTGTCCCTTGCATTGCCCGGTGGCAGGGTCGCCGCGTACGCCGCGGCCCCTTGCGGATCGGACTGCGCCCACTGGTGGCTGATATTCTGCAAGGCGTTCTCCTTCGCTGATCCTTCCGGTAATTGCTGCATCCAAGTAACGGCCGGCGCCAAATCGACGTTAAACAGATGCACGGCTATGTTACCGATCATTTCATTTTGCGTCTGACCTGGCGGCAGCGACATCGCGATCTCCATCGCCTGTTTTGGGTCGGCGTTGACCAGCGGAGAAATCAGGTTGCGCATCGCGTTGCGTCGCCCCGAGCCGGCCGGCAGACCGTTGGCCCAGGCCACGGCAGCTTCAACGTCCACCTGCACCCATTGGCTGGCGACGGTGCTCAGGGCCTGGCTCCGGAGGCTGCCTTCGGGCAGTTTCATGGCGTAACCGGCGGCGGATTGTGGATCCGAATTGGCCCAGTTTGAAATCAAGGTTGGCACCGCCATCGCGCGGGCACGCCCGGAAGGAAGGGTGTCAATCCAAGCCGCAGCAGCCTGGGGATCGTTCTGGGCCCATTGGCCCGCGACGTTGGCCAGGAAACTGTTTCGCGCGTCGCTGGCGGGCAAGCTTTGTGCATATGCCGCTGCGGCCTGCGGGTCGGCCTGCGCCCATTGCCAGCTTATGCTGTTCACCGCATTTTCTTTGGCTTTGCCTGCGGGTAACTGTTGCACCCAGCCAACTGCGCCAGCCAGATCACTGTTCGCCCAGGTCGAAGCGACGCCCGCGACCGCCTCGTCTCGCCTCTGTCCGGCCGGCAAAGACAGCGCAAAAGCCGCCGCCCGTTGCGGCTCTGCAGTGGCCAGTCCCTCAACCAGACTTTGGGTCGCGGACTGCTTGCCATTGCCATCTGGCAGACTTGCCACCCAGGCGATCGCAGCGTCGGGATCTCTCGACACCCAACGGGAAGCTATCGAAGCCAAAATCCTGTCTCGCCGGCCACCGAGTTTTATCTCTTCCGCTTTCGCCGCCGCGGAAGCAGTGTCCTTATCGGACCAGCGCGCAAAAATCTCTTCGTAGAAGTTCTGCTTGTCAGTGTTGTTGGGAAGAACCGCGACGAAGGCCAGCGCCTTCTCAGGCCTCTCCTGGGCCATAGCCGAAAGGATTCTGTAGGTCGTCTGAATCCGAAGTTGACCGGCAGGCAATTGCTGATACCAGGCGGTCGCGCCGACGGGGTCCTGGTTGGCCCAGATGCCGATCACATCCAGGATTGCGCGGGTTCGTTGGTCGGAGTTGCGAAAGCTCTGAGCGTAAGCCATCGCCTCGGTCGGCGCAACGTCGGCCCAACGTGCCAGGAGATGGTTGGCCAGATGATACCGCAGGTCAGGGCTGGAGATCGCCTCCGCAAACGCCAGTGCCTTGGGGATGTCAGCGATCGACACCGAACTCGCGATCTCCTGCAGCGCTTCATAACGCGCCGCGTCATCCGTTTCGGTGAGTGCTGTTTGGATCGCGGTCGGCAGTTCTTCGATTGCCAGTTCTTGGGCGGGATCAGGGATGGCAGAGCGTGAGCCGTGCGCGTTCGGACCAGCGGATCGGTCGTCCGAAGTCTGAGTTGAATTGGAACCGCGATCGGCCGTTGTTCGTTTGGGCGGAAAAAGTTTGCGATCGACTGCAACACCACCCGCGACTCCAAGCGCAAGCAGCAGGATCGCTTGCAGTAGGGATTTGGCACTCATACCAACATGTAGCACAACCGTTAGCTGCCTGCCGTTTTGGGACAAGCTCTAGCTACGTGGCGAGAGCATCGCGCTTAAGGATGCCGGTCGCGATGCAATCGCTTCCTACCGTCGCGAGGCACCTTTTATGCCCTCCAAGGCGCGCATCGCGGCCGGATCGCCGGCCGCCGCCTTGGCGGCCAACTCCCTCTCGACGGCGAGTCTTGCGTTCGCCACGGCAGTGTACTGGTCAAGGGTCAACGTGGGCGCCGCCTGAACCGCTTTCAAGGCGACAAACGCTTCGAGGTAACCGTTCGTCTTCAAGGCGGAAACCGCTTGGGAAACGGTTTGTTGGACGTGATCGCTTTGACCTTGGGTCGGGCCGCCAGAATTGGCCGCGTCCGGTTTTGGTGCCTCGGCTGCGCGCACTCCTGCCGCAAAAGCCTTTTCTAACTCGGCGGCGTTGCGCGCCTGTTCATTCTTGCCGCAACCGGCAATCGCCAGTCCCACGCTGAACGCAAGAATCGCTGTGGTTCGTTTCATAGAATTCGCTCATGTTTGGTTCCTATGACCGACGCGCTGTCACAATATTCAGGGAACACAATAAAAGCGGCCCTTTTTTCCGCGTTCACTGATTTCGAGCGCTCGGTAAATTCGATATTTCATGAATTCGACGTGGCCGTCCACCACGCCGAAAGGACTCCCATCATTGTGAAGCTGGGAGATCGGTTCATCCGGGGAATTCGACCCGTCGTTGTAGTTCACGCTGTCCGGTCCCATCCAAAGCAGGAGAGCGTCCTGCCTGAATTGACTGGCTTTGTACCACTTGTTATTGGGGGGATCGGTGTAATTGCATGCCGCCCCGTTCATGATGTAGTCGCTCAACTTGTTTCCGCGACTCCGGAAGGTTGGGGTGTTGGTTTTTACCGAAGGGCAACGCCAGAGCGCGTAGTTCTTCAGGTAAATCCAGAGCACGCCCTTCTCGATATTCGTCCGCACGTCGTTGGCGTTGTACGGGGCGGCGGTCAACCATCCCGGAACGGCAAGCGAGCCCGATTCCCAATTCGGAAACGGCCAGTAATCGCGATTGTCCTGGCCGTAAAGATGACAGGCCAACGTCAGTTGCTTTAGATTATTGACACACGAGATCTGGCGGCCCTTGGCTTTTGCCTTGGCCAGCGCGGGAAGCAGCAGGCCGGCCAGGATCGCAATAATTGCAATCACGACGAGCAACTCGATCAGTGTAAAGCCGCCACGGCCACCCCGGCGCTGCGGACCCGGCTTTAGAGCTGGAATTTGCGTCTTGGTCATCATGGTTACTCCAGTTGTTGGTCAGATTGTCGGTTCCCTACGGTTCATGCTAGATCTCTTAGAGCGGCGGTCAACCGCTATTCCAACTGTGCATTCAAAAGCACATTGCGCGTTTCCGACGGATTCTCGAGTGCAGAAACTCGGCGGGTCCCAATTTGCCGCCGGAGCGCTTGCGAGTCCACCGACAAGGCGTGTGAGGCAGATACCCTTTTCCGCTGCAGGCATGCGGTTGGAGGGATTCCACATCCCGCCACCGGGCAGCTTCGAGTTGAAAGAAAGGATTCCCCTTTTCGCTTGCGGACGCCTGTCGATCGGTTATCTTCTCCCTAATAGTGGCTAAGATGTTCAAGCTCCGCCGCCCATCCACTCTGGCGCTGCGCCGGCGCAAGGCTGCCCTCCTGCGAGGACTCGCCGTTCCCGCCGATTTGGTGCGCGGTTCGTACGTCGAGCGGGTGACCACTTGCGGCAAACCGAACTGCTGCTGTACCAAGGGCCGGCGCCACGGGCCATTTTACTATCTGGTCTCCAACCTAGCGCCCGGCCATATTTTAAAGTTTCTGCTCAAGGATCCACTTCAACAAGCCACGGCACGGCAAGCCATCCAACATTACCAACGCCACTGGGAAGGACTTGAGGAACTTTCACAAATCAATGCCGAGTTGCTGCGTCGCCGCGAACGATTGAACTCGCCTGATCCCGCCACCGCGGCTCGCAGCGCACCAACGAGGTGTTCGACCGAATAAAACAATTGGTAGATCCTGACGCTTGTGATTTAAACTGGGGACGCTCGTGGAACCAAGCGTGGCAAAGTTACGTCTCCGATTCGAGTCACCTAATGATGGCGGACAGGAATGTTCACTTATCCAAAGAAATATGACGTGATTGTGGTAGGTGCCGGACACGCCGGAGTGGAAGCTGCTCTGGCGTCCTCCAGGATTGGCTGCAGCACATTGATGCTGTCGATCAACTTAGACACGATCGGTCAAATGTCGTGTAATCCTGCGATTGGTGGTCTGGCGAAGGGACACCTGGTTCGAGAGACTGACGCGCTTGGCGGTGAGATGGGTAAGGCGGCGGATATGACCGGGCTGCAGTTCAGGATGCTGAACACAAAGAAGGGTCCGGCCGTCTGGGCTCCGCGTGCGCAGTGTGATAAGAAGGCCTATCAATTCCGATTGAAATGGATCTGCGAACGCGAGCCAAACCTTGATGTGAGACAAGGGCAGGCGTCCAAGCTGCTTTGCAAGGACGGATGTGTATTCGGGATTGAGACCAATCTTGGAGTTACATATCTTACACAAACCGTTATAGTTACGACTGGAACGTTTCTGCGCGGGCTGATGCATATCGGTCAAAGTCAGCAGTCCGGCGGCCGAGCTGGAGAGTCAGCTGCGATGACACTATCCGATTCACTGATTGGAATCGGCATCGAGCTTGGCAGGCTGAAGACCGGCACACCACCGCGCATTTTGAAGCGGACAATCGACTTCGAAAAGACCGAACCTCAACCGGGCGACCATCCGATCCCGTACTTCAGCTATTGGAAGGACGAATTGTTCCACGTGGAACAGCCGAATTCGAGTGCGAATCGATCCGAACACGGAAGTGCCATTTACCCGCCAGGTTCGATTCTGGAGCGACTGAACGGACAACTTCCTTGTTTCATCACATACACGACGGATGCGACGGCGAAGATCATTCGAGACAACCTGCACAAGTCTCCGATGTATTCGGGGGTAATCGAAGGAGTCGGACCCCGATATTGTCCATCAATTGAGGATAAGATCGTAAAATTTCAAGAGAAGGAACGGCACCAAATCTTCCTTGAGCCTGAGGGCATCGCCACGGACGAGATTTATATTAACGGCTTTTCTACGTGTCTGCCGTTCGAGGTTCAAGTTGATCTCGTCAAAACTATCATCGGCTGTGAACGCGCAGAGATCATGCGTCCGGCATATGCTGTTGAGTACGACTTTGCTTTCCCGACCCAACTTTACCCTTCTCTGGAATCGAAGGTGTGTCGAAACTTGTTTCTGGCTGGTCAGATAAACGGAACGTCTGGTTATGAGGAAGCGGCGGCTCAGGGGCTGATTGCCGGCATAAACGCCTCCAGACGTGTCCAGAACGACGAGCCAGTCGTGCTGAGGCGCGACGAGGCGTACATCGGCGTTTTGATTGATGATTTGGTTACGAAAGGGACCATTGAGCCATATCGAATGTTCACTTCGCGAGCTGAGTACCGACTGCTATTGCGTCAGGATAATGCCGATATGAGGCTATCGGATGTTGGATTCAAGGTTGGTTTGCTGCCGTCAAACAATTTCAAAAAGTTCTTGGCTAAGCGCGAAGCGATTAACAACGAGCTTTCTCGCTTGGGGACGACTCGAATCGGCGCGGATACGTTGATGCAAATGTTGCGACGACCGGATGTTTCATACAAGGACCTCCCAGGTAGAGACGACCGACTATCGGCCGATGTGATTCAGGAGGTCGAGATTGAAGCCAAGTATTCCGGATACATCAATCGCCAGCATGTTGAAATTGGCAGGCTAAAGGAGATCGAGGAAAAACGAATTCCAGAATGGCTTGATTACCAGGCAATCCCAAGCCTTAGAACCGAGGCACGCCAAAAACTTACGCGGATTCGCCCAGCAACGATCGGACAAGCCTCCCGCGTATCCGGAGTCTCACCTGCGGACATTAGCCTTGTGATCGTATGGATGAAGCGAGGAGAAAAACACAATGAAGATTAGTGAGTGAACTCCTCCACGCGCCAAGGTCGTGGCTCGTACTTCTGCGTGTCTGCACGAAGGATGCGGGGCCGCACGTGTGTCGATGATTCGATGTACTGGTAGGTCTAGTCGAAAGCGTGGCCGGCACAGCAGAGCACATCTCTAACTTTATGGCGTACAAGGTCTTTAACTCTTGACCTCGCTGGTCCGAGGTACTTTCTAGGATCGAATTCCTTGGGCGATTCAAACATTACTTTGCGGATTCCGGCGGTCATCGCCAGGCGCAAGTCAGTGTCGATATTCACCTTGGTACAACCCACACGCCGGGCGATTTCAATGTCGGCCTCGGGTACTCCGGCGGTGTCTTCGCCTAACTTTCCACCGTATTTGTTTATCTCATGCACGAGATCTTTTGGGACGCTCGACGCTCCGTGAAGAACTAATGGATAATCGCCGAGCCCGGCCGTCATGAGTGCCTTCTTGATCGCCTTAAGGCGTTCCAGGTTAAGATGTTGATCGCCCTTAAACTTATATGCGCCGTGCGAGTTACCGATGGCAACCGCCAGTGAGTCAACGCCTGTCGCCTTGACGAACTCGACCGCCTCCTCCGGATGGGTATATGCCCCTCCCTTTGAATAAGCGCCTCCTTCTTCACCTTCATCGTGCTGTGCTCCCACAAGCATTCCAAGTTCACCTTCCACCACGCAATTATGTTTGTGCGCGTAATCGACGACCCTCTTGCAGACGGCCACATTCTCTTCGAACGGCAGATGGCTTCCGTCGATCATGACGCTGGTGAAGCCTTCGTCGATGCACTCCTTGCACAGCTCGAACGAATCGCCGTGATCCAAATGAACGGCGATGGGGATGTTTGAAAGACTGACCGCGGCTTCAATCAGCTTTTTGAGGTAAACGGGATTGGCATATTGCCTGGCGCCTTTGGAGATCTGGAGCAACACCGGCGCTTTTTCTTCCTCGCAGGCCTCAATAATGGCCTGCAGCAGTTCCATATTATTCACGTTGAACGCCCCAATTGCATATTTGCCCTTCAAGGCTTTCGCAAACAGCTCTTTGGTGTGGGTCAGTGGCATAGCTCAAGGTCTGATTAGTTGTTCAAAGCAAGCGAAGATGATAGGAACCAACCCGACAAAAGAAAACAAAATTAAGCGGCGCCTCAGGGCGCGCAGTGCGCGGCTTGACGCGATTTTGAGACCCAGGAATTGATAAGAAGGCGGATATTTAAGGAGCCGCAACTGCGCGCCTCACCACACTCGTCCGCGGCTGATGCCGCGCGATCAGCTTTCTTCGTCGGACAGTTTACGGTAGAGCGTCGCAAGACTAATTCCGAGAAGTTCCGCCGCTTTCTCCTTGTCGCCGTCGCTGTGCGCCAAAGCCCGATTCAGATAGGCCAACTCCTGCTCGCGGAGAAACGTCTTCAGCGGGCCCATCGGCGCTGTGGAGACTGCTTCGGCTGCCGCAGAACTAATTCTAGTTTCATTCCCCTGCAACGGGAAGAGGGTTCCGCGTTCGGCCGGGATCACATGGCCTGTGTTCGGATCGCGGATGGCGAAAATGGTGTCCGACGATGTCCCCTGTGCATGCTGATGGAGAACCGGCGGCAAATCGGCGACGCGGAGGATATTCTCTTCGCACAGGGCGCAGGCACGCTCAATGGCGTTTTCAAGTTCCCGCACGTTACCGGGCCAGTCATGAGCACAGAGCACATCCATCGTCTGACGGGTAACCTGGAACTGCCTGCCGTTGCGGGCGTGAATTTTATCCTTCAGAAAATGGCCGACGAGAAGCGGAATGTCATCGCGGCGTTCGCGCAAGCTTGGCAGGTGAATAGGAATCACATTGAGCCGATAATAGAGATCTTCGCGAAAAGTCCCTTCCTTGATTTTCTTTTCCAGCGGCTCATTGCTGGCGGCCACGACGCGTACATTGACGTAGATAGGAACGTTGTCACCCACTCGTCGAACCTCCTGCTCCTGCAGCACACGCAGCAGACGGCTCTGGAGAAGCGACGACATCGATCCGACTTCGTCGAGGAAAATGGTGCCCCCATCGGCTTCCTGAAAAAGTCCTTTCTTGTCGTTAATCGCACCCGTGAAAGCGCCTTTGCGATGACCGAAAAGCTCCGATTCCAACAGGTTCTCTGGCAGCGCGCTGCAGTTGACGGGTACAAACGGCGCGAACTGTCGGCGGCTGTTAAAGTGCAAAGCCTTGGCAACCAGTTCCTTACCAGTCCCGCTCTCGCCAAGAATAAGGATGGTACTGTCGGTGTCAGCGACGCGTTCAATCATTTTAAACACTTCCTGCATCCTGACTGAGGCACCGATGATCTGGCTGAACTGATATTTCTTCTTTAGCTGCTTCCGTAGATAAGCGTTTTCGGAAATGGCATCGTTGTAGGAAAGAGCGCGCTGGATGCACAGCTTGAGTTCGTCGAGTTTGAACGGTTTTTCCAGGTAATCATAAGCGCCGTTTTTCATCGCTTCGACTGCAGTGTCGATCGATCCGAAACCCGTGATAACGATCACGACGGCAGGAGGATTCAAGGACCTTGCCTTTTGGAGGATTTCCAGCCCTTGCGCGCGCGTCTTGTCCAGGTAGAGATCCGTGATGACCAATTCCGGGGCCACGGTTTCGACCGCTTCCAGCGCCGCGTTGCCACTCGTGTACGGGAAGACTTCGTGACCATCGGCGCGGAGCACTTCGGTGACCATCTGCACCATGGTTATCTCGTCATCTGCCAGGAAGACTTTGGCCATCGCTGAAGGCTAATTCGAAGTTTCACTCAGGCGCAAGCCTGATTCGTGCAGCCTGACACTTGAAACACGGCTGATTCAAGAAGGAGCGCGGACACCTTTATCCGCGCGGTGATCTGGCGAAATTC
>Ga0137368_10008038_pt1 | contig 10922 bp, 10 predicted proteins | sample SagtaG_13_FD_104917 | JGI IMG/M metagenome (GOLD analysis project Ga0137368, IMG submission 104917) | Vadose zone soil microbial communities from Sagehorn Ranch, Mendocino, California, USA - Sage1_L_100_16 metaG | ecosystem: Environmental > Terrestrial > Soil > Vadose zone | place: USA...
CAATCCAACCGACACCGCTGGCGTGACGTTCTTCGGCCAGTTCCTCGACCATGATATGACCTTTGACCAGAGGTCCCGACTCGGATGCTCGACTCAGCATATCATTTCACAAAACGCTCGCACTCCCACCTTTGATCTGGACTCCGTTTACGCCGGTGGACCGGGCGGTAACCCGGAGTTATACGATCCGGCTGATACAATCAAATTCCTGATCGAAAGCGGCGGTCAGTACGAGGACTTGCCGCGAGATCCGATTACCCACGTGGCGATTATCGGTGACCCACGCAACGATGAGAACATGATGATCGCCGGCCTGCACGCTGCCTTTCTCTTGTTTCATAATCATGCAGTGGATCTCATTCGATCACAGAACCCGGGAATCCCCGACAGTGATGCTTACCTTCAAGCCCATCGCCTGACCGTGTGGCATTACGAGTGGATGATCCTTCACGAGTTCCTGCCACACATTGTTGGCCAACCAGTGATAGATGATGTACTAACAAACGGTCGCCATTTCTATAACCCGTTACATGGCAACGCGTTTATTCCGGTAGAGTACCAGATCACCTACCGGTTTGGGCACAGTATGGTGCGGCCCTCATACCGTGCCAACCTCCACGGTGATAATGCACAACCATTCTTTGGGATGATTTTCGACCCGGCGGGGGAAGGCAGCCCCGACCCGGTGGACTTGCGTGGCGGCACGAGAGCTCAGAGGCGCTTTATCGGATGGCAGACTTTCTTCGACTTCGGCGGCGCTTACAGTGCCGATGTACGCCCGAACAAAAGGATCGACACAATAGTTTCCACGCCACTCTTCCGCCTTCCGCTGGGGACGATATTCAATGGGATGCCGCCGGACTCGTTGATGCAGCGCAATTTATTAAGGTGTCTGACTTGGCAGCTCCCCTCGGGTCAACGCATCGCGCAAGAAATGGGCATCCCGCCACTCAGCAACGCCGAGCTGGCCGAGTTGCAGCCGATTCGTGCTTCGTTTGTCGAATCGACTCCGCTTTTCTATTACATCTTGAAAGAAGCTCAGTTGAGGGAGGACGGATTACGTCTCGGTCCTGTGGGTGCGCGTATCGTAGCCGAAGTATTCATCGGATTACTCCAGCTCGACCCTGACTCTTACCTCACCGCACAGCCCGATTGGTTACCGACACTGCCGACACATGACGGGACGCCGCAAAGTTTTCGCATGATCGACTTTTTGACTTTTGCCGGTGTGGATCCGACAAGCCGCGGTCAATAATCGAATCTGGCAAACGGGCTGGAATTTATACTGCACACGCCTGATGGATCGCCAATTTTTCAGCGGCGTTATGCGGGATCATTTTCTGCGCGGCGGTCTCGCTGTTGTGGGCAATCGAGTGCCTTTCTCAAGCCCGTCCGATGCAATAAATCTTTTCTGCGTCGGCCTAAGCCATCACACGGCCAACGTGGAGACACGCGAACGGTACTTACCGAGGCGACCGGGGGAATCGTTGCGTACGGACTGTGGTTGCACCGAGGCGGTGATGCTGGCGACGTGCAATCGCGTGGAACTTTATGCGGCAGCGCGTGACACCGTCACCACGGAACAGGTCGCCCATTGTCTGGCGCGGAGAGAAGCATCGCCCGGCGAGGATGGCAGCGGGTTTTATCGGTACGAAGGGAAGGAATGTGTGCGGCATCTTTTCCGAGTCGTGTGCGGGCTGGATTCCATGGTCATTGGCGAGACGGAAATCCTCGGCCAGGTGAAAAAGGCGTACGCGCTCGCGCGCGAATCGGGGAGCGCCGGGCCGCTGCTGCATCGTCTTTTTCAACGCGCCTTTCGTGTTGCGAAGCAAGTGCGCAGCGGGACGGAGATCACGCGCGGCGCAGTGTCGGTGGGGTCGGTGGTGGTTGATCTCGCGCTCAAGATTTTCCGAGATCTGGCGGAGCGCAAAGTGCTCCTTCTCGGTGCGGGCGAAATGAGCGAGCGCACGGCGCGGGCGTTGTGCGCGCGCGGGGTGAGCGATATTCTGGTGAGCAATCGCTCGTTCGAGCGGGCGGAACGTCTGGCGGCATTGGTGCGGGGGCGCGCGGTTGCATTCCAGCATTGGCCTAACGAATGCCGCGAGATCGACATTTTGATTTCGTCCACGGCGGCGCACGAGCCTCTGCTCACCCCGGAAATTTTGGGGCCGATGATCCGGGAACGATTGGACCGGCCGCTATTCATCATCGACATCGCGGTACCCCGCGATATCGCGCCGGAGGTGAATGAAATGGATGGCGTTTTTGTTTACGACATCGATGCATTGCAATCAATCGCCGAACAATCACTTGCTTTGCGCCGCCTCCAGATTGCGCCGGCCGATGCGATCATCGCGGAGCATGTGGCCGATTTTCGCGCGTGCTATGCTGGCGCGAGTTTGCAGTTGGCGAGCGCAGCTTAAAGGTTGCGCCATGTTTAGTAGCGCTCGATGTGCGCGAGCATTTCGACAATTATTTGCCACCGCTTGCGCCGCCAACGGATGCGGTGCGTGACGCGCGCTTATCGAGCTCGATCGAGCTGATGGGATTCTGGATGCAGCCGACGATCTGGCTGCGGGTCCGATAGCACTGATAACGGATCCCAATCTTCAACTCATTAACCGGAACAATCCCACTCATACCGCAGGAGTAACGTTCCTGGGCCAGTTCCTTGACCATGATATGACCTTCGATCTGGCATCGCGAATCTCCACGGTGATAATGGACAGCCGTTCTTCGGTATGATCTTTGACCCGGCGGGCGACAATAGCCCCGATCTCATTGATCTGCGTGGCTTTGCCAGAGCGCCGAGGCGCTTTGTTGGCTGGCAGACCTTCTTCGATTTCGGCGGCGCTTTCACCGCCGACACATGACGGGACGCCGCAAAGTTTTCGGATGATCGATTTCCTGACCTTTGCCGGTGTGGATCCCACGAGCCGTGGTCAATAGTCGATAGCTAAAGAAACTAAGAAAAGCAAACCATCGGAACAAAGTGGCTGCGGACCCAATTCTAACTGAGAATCTTTGGCGCCTTCTGTAGGAATTCGAAATTTCCGCGTGCCGCATCGTGTTTGATACTGACACGGGGACACCCGCCTTCGTCATCCTTCGGCGTGGCAGGCAGCGCCGTGGCTACAGTCTGAGCTTGTCGTTTGTGGATCTCTGCCAGCGGTGAACCTCGCCGGCAAGCCGAGAAATTACTGAGGCATATTGTCGATCAGGGTACAAATTGCCTGTCTCAAACGGATCGTTCTTTAGGTTGTTTAGCTCGTTTGAATCCTTGTCGCGTAAACAAAGCTTCCACCCATCTGGAGTAACGATCGTTCTCGTGGACTCTTCGACTGCGCGCTTCACCATCCGTCGCCGAGCTAATCGCGTTCCCTTTTTTATTTTCGTGCGGTTTGGAGCCCACTCGATGAAGACGTTCTCCGGTGCCGGGGCGCCTTCGTTGATTAATGGAAGGAGACTTTTGCCTGAGCACTGAGAATGTCTGGGCTGGCCGAGCAGATCGAGTAACGTTGGCACAAAATCGATGTGACTGACTGGTTGCTGAATGGTTTTGCCCCGTGTTTGACCTGGCAGCCGGACCAAGAATGGGACGCGCGTAGCTTCTTCGAACATTGTTTCTTTTCCAAAGAGATGATGCGCGCCGAGGCTGTCGCCGTGGTCGCTCGTGTGCACGACGATCGTATCGCCAGCCAGGTTGCATCGTTCAAGGCAACCAAGAATCGTGCCGATGCTTTGATCAACGAGCGTAACCAGGCCGAGATAGCGCTGTTTGATGCTGCGATATTCTTCCGGCGTGATCCCAAAGAATAATTGAGTGGGCAAGCGCTCCCGATCGAGGATCGCTTCGGCTTGCTGCCATTCGCGCATTAATCGATAACGCAGCGGAATATCTTCGCTTTCAGGAAGCGTCGCCGTCACATCGAGGTCCACATCATCCAGCGGATGCTCATCATTGAGAGGGCCGTTATAAGGCGAATGCGGTTCCACGAAACCAACGACCAGAATGAAAGGATCGCGCTGATGTTTTTCGATAAAGTCGCATGCATGTTTCTCAAGGAATTTTGGCCGCGAGAGTTCGAGCGGCAGGTTGCTGATGGCCAGTTCTGAGAATCGCCCGTTTTGTTTATCCGGCGTGATGCCCTTTGAGATTAGGAAATTTGTGTAGTCGCCGTGACCCGCCTGCAACGCCCCGCCTGCATCGCTAGCATTGCGGGCAGGTGTAGCACTGCGGGCAGGGTCGTCAGTTGAAATCCATTCGTCAAATCCGCGTCCTGCCGGTCCTTCCTCGCCGAGATGCCACTTTCCGATATACGCGGTGCGATAATCCCGATCCTCCATCAGCTCAGGGAAAACATGGAATCGGCGATCGAGTGGCACGCTGTTCCGTGTACATCCGTTGATGTGCGGCCAGGTTCCGGTCATAAGTGAAGAGCGTGACGGTGTGCAAACCGGATGAGTGACATAGGTCCGCTCGAATACCACGGATTCAGAGGCAAGCTTGTTGAGGTTTGGCGCGTGAACTTTGACCCCTCCGTAGCAAGCGATCGTGTCAGCTCTCTGCTGATCGGGCAGGAAAAGAATCAGGTTTGGCTTTCGTTGCGGAGCCATGCGTTATAAGTCGCAGCACTAAATCAGTCTTGCCCAATCTCTGCAATCGCGGGACTCAGTTCGCCTCTCCCTTTTTGAAGGGAGAGGGCTAGGGTGAGGGTTGGCATCTGAGAAGCACCAATTCGCCGATCCCCTCACCTCAATCCTCTCCCCTTGTGAAGGTGAGAGGCGGATAATCTGCGGCTGCGTAAACGATCCCAACTGGGGAGCGCACGCGCCTCGCGTGCGCTCCCCAGAAAGCCAATGTTTCGCGTCGCAACCTTCCTAAACTCGGTGTTTGATGTTTGCATGAAACGGTTTTTGATCTTGCTCGTATTCGGCGCGTTACTCGTTGCGATGGCGCATGGGGCGACAAACTTTCAGCTGGCAGCGAAGGCGACAAACGAGCTCGCAGTCGATCTTCACCGCCAGCTCGCGACGGGTGATGAGAATCTTTGCATCTCACCGTACTCAATTGAAAGCGCTCTCGCCATGACGTTCGCCGGCGCTGACAGCGAGACGCGCACGGAGATGGCGCGTGTTCTGCATCTCACAAACGATAGCAACGCGCCCGCCTCGTTCGCCGCGCTTCAGCATTCGCTGGAAGAAATGAGCACGAAGACAGCTGAGCTCGCAAAACAATCTAAGAAATTTGGTGGTCCTAGTGAACCGATCACATTGAACATCGCCAATCGCCTCTTTGCCCAAAAGGGGTATGCGTTTCGCGAGGCTTTCCTTTCATTGGTGAAACAAAATTTCGGCGGGGCATTTGAACCTCTCGATTTCATTGCCAATCCTGCAGCCGCTACGCAGCACATCAACAAATGGGTCGCAGACCAGACGCATGATCGAATTCGCGACCTGATTCCCGGAGAGGCGCTCGACAAGACAACGCGCCTCGTCCTGACGAACGCGCTGTATTTGAAGGCACCATGGGCTAACGACTTCTTTGAGAATGCAACACAGTCAGAGACGTTCCTGGTGCACGGCAACGCACCTGCAGATGTTCCAATGATGCGAAAGACCGATAAGCGCTTCGGCTACGCAAAGCGCGATGGATTTACCGCCGTGAGTCTTCCCTACGCCGGTGACGACCTCCAGTTCCTGGTTCTTCTTCCGGACGACGTCAACGGCCTGCATGCGCTCGAATCAAAGCTGACAGCCGACATGCTGGCCGGGTACGCAAACCTCGAAAAACGCGACGTCGATCTGCATCTCCCAAAATTCAAACTCCAGCCGCCAACAATTACGTTGGCCGAGAAGTTCGAAGCGCTCGGAATGAAGACTGCATTCGATAAACCAAAGGGCAGCGCGAATTTCGACAAGATTGCGCCACGCACACCGACGGAGTACCTCTACATCTCGCAGATATTTCACAAGACTTTTATCGCGGTAGATGAAAAGGGAACTGAAGCAGCAGCGGCAACCGCCGTGGCCATGCTGGCAGGGAGCGCTCTAAGGTCCCCTCCTCCACCGCCGATCGAAGTGAAAGTCGATCGGCCATTCCTGTATGCAATTCAGCACATCCCGAGTGGCGTCTGCCTCTTTCTTGGGCGCGTAACCGATCCTCGTTGAAATGGATCTCTCGACTCTGGCAAATCTAATTAACGCGTTTGCGGTGACAGCCGCTCTCATCTTCACAGCCGCGCAAATCGGTTATTACCGTCAGCGGAGACGCAGGGAAGCAATGCTCGAGCTGGTGCGGTCGTTCCAAAGCCCCGCCTTCACCAGTGCCCTGCGTCGTGTGTTGTCGCTGCCGGATGGGGCGGATACACGGAAAATACGCGAAGTGCTCGGGCCTGATGGCGAAGATGCGGTGTACCTGGTTTCGCTGACTTGGGAGAGTATCGGTGTATTGCTGTTTCGCCGCGAACTCACACTTGATCTGGTGGATGATTTCTTTAGCGGTCCGATTCTTCTCTCGTGGAAGAAGCTTCAGGTTTGGGCCGAGGAATGGCGTCGCGAGCTAAACCGGGAGACGGGCTCCGAATGGTTTCACTGGTTGGCTGAAAGAATGATGGAGCGGGAGAAACTTGTGCCACCGGTACCGGCATATATCGCACATCGGGATTGGCGTGAACCGCGCCGGCGTTTAGCCAGGGATGGATCAACCGCGTCCGATTCCGATTAAATCAAACGATCTTCCTCGCTCGCGTAACTTAGCGCGCCGTTGATGATGCGCGCCGCGGACGTAAATGGATGCGGCTCAGCCTTGTTTGCATCGAGAATGTGCATCACCTCAATGCCGCGCGCCTTCAAATAATCTGAGATCAACGAACGATGACACCGCCACCAGACTGCTTCCGCACACATGATCGCAGTCTCACCAACTTCGTTCGCAAGATTGAGAAGCCGCTCGATCCCTTTGCGGAACTCCTCTGTCTCCATGTAATCGGCGTAGCCGCGAAATGATGCATTGCGCCAGGCGGTGTTGCGTGAGTCAGGCTTCGGTTTTCGTCTTCCGCCCAGCTCAGGGAGATGTTGATAGCGTATTCGCGGCGCGTTCAGCGATTCCACGAGCGCTTCTTTATTAAACTGCGTATAACGCTTCGACCCCGGAAAGGTCCGCACATCGACAAGCAACCTGATTCCGTTCTCGTCCAGTGCCGCAATGAAATCCTCGATCGGACGTGTTGAATGTCCGATTGTCCAGATGCGTGCGATCAACGTGGCGTTTTTGGTGGAGCAGATGCTTCAGTCATTGACTTCAGCAATCGGCCGAGATCGCTGTTGGTGGAGATTACAGCGGTCGTGTCTTTCTCAAACGCAGCGCGCATCACATCGAGGCTGCGAAGAAACGAATAAAGCTCTTGCGAATCAGGTGGATTGAATGCTGCGGCATAGATTGAAGCCGCTTCGGCGTCGGCTTTCCCTTCAATCTCGAGCGCGTTCTTCGTCGCGGTGGAACTGATTGAGGCGACATCGCTTTCCTTTTGACCGCTGATGTTCGCCGCCTCACCGCGTCCCTCGGAACGGAACCGCGCAGCGATTTGATGTCGCTCGCTCGACATGCGCTCAATAATCTTCTCTGCAACCGCTGGATTGTATTTGCTGCGCTTGAAACGTTCGTCGAGCAATTCGATTCCGAAATCGGCGATTTTTTGCCGGGTGCGTTCCGTAATCTGTTTCTCAATTTCGCCGCGCCCGAATTCAATGTCGGGAATTGTGCTGGGCAGAAGCGTGCCGCTTTTCTCCAGCTCCTCGTCCCGTAACGGCTTTCGCCCTTTTGTTACCCGAATGATTTCCACAAGATCATGCGTGGCGACGGCAGTGCGGGTCTCGCTGCCGAGGATGTCATCGAGGCGCGAAAGCGCGCTGCGCTCGTCATTTAGCCGATTGTAGTAGAGGAAGGGGTCGCTGATCCGCCACCGGGCGAAGCAATCGACAATGATGTAGAGCTTGTCCTTCGTCGGGCATTCAGTCGGTGGCCCGTCCCAAGCCAGGATGCGCTTATCGAAGCGGTGCACCTTGTCGATCACCGGTAGCTTGATCTTCAATCCGGGGTTCGTGACGGTGCGAACGATTTTGCCAAAACGCGTGATGATGACGTTTTCGTATTGATGGACGACGAATAGTAGCGTTCCCCATTTGAGCGCAGTCAAAATGAAAAGAATCCCGAGGATCGACATCAACGGGCTCTGTAAAAAGCGTACCAGGGCCGAGACAGCGGCCGGTCGCGGAGTGACATCGATAACCTTCATGGCGAGGTCCGGGTTTGATCTGCCGGCAGCAGCGGCAACGTCTGGAGAATGTTCTTCAAACTGTCATCGACAATGATTTTCTTTTGCAAACTGGGAAGGATCGCCTGCATCGCTTCGAGATAAAGACGGCGCCGCGTCACTTCCGGCGCTTTCCGGTATTCGGCGAGCAACAGTGAAAATTTTTGCGTTTCGCCCTTTGCCTCATTCACGCGGCGGAACGCGTACGCTTCGGCCTGTTTCTCGCGCTCTTTTGCCTGGCCACGCGCGTTTGGCACGGCATCGTTGTACACCGACCAGGCCTGATTAATCGCAGTCTGCTTTTCCTGTTGCGCCTGGTTGACTTCGTTGAACGCAGCCTGCACCGCCGGCGGCGGACGCACCGTGGCCAGTTGTACTTGTTGGATCTGAATTCCCAGGCCGTACTGCGAACAGAGATCGGCCAAACGTTTCAAAGTTGACGTCTCAATGTCATGTCGGCCGATCGTAAGAACTTCGTCCACCGTGCGATCGCCGATGACTTCCCGCATAACGCTTTCGGAAAGATCACGGAGAGTTTTTTCCGGTTCGCGCGCACCGAACAAATACATCTTTGGATCAGTAACGCGGTACTGCACCACCCACGGGACGAGCGCGGTGTTAAGATCGCCCGTGATCATCGTTTCTGTTTCCCCGGGTTCCGGATCGCCCTGGTAAATATTCGTGGCGTTCAGCGTAGAAAAACCGAACTCGAGTTTCAACAAACGCTGCGTCGGCACAACGTGAATTTCCTCGATATAGGGAATGGCATAGGCAAGTCCGGGATTGACGATATCGTGGTAGGCGCCGAAGCGCGTTTTCACCCCAACGGAGTTTGCCGGAATTGTCGTGAACCCGAATAACAGGGTGAAAAATGTAAGAACAAGCCCGATGCAGCCAATCAAGCCGAGAATCAGCCGCATCGGTTTCACTTCGGCATGTGGCGATGCGATCATTTGAGCCATGCGGCACAGTTTTGCCTCAAATGCACAATCGCGCGCAAGCCTTTCCTTTCAATGAGTCACGCCTTCCCGGGCGCCGCGTTTTTGATTCGAACCGAAAAGCTTTCCAGCATCGTTTCTTGACTAGCTGCCTTTGCACTCGAAAACTGGAAGATAAGTATGAAAAACATGATCTTGTCAGCACTTATCAGTCTTGGCACGTTCGGGTTGATGGCAGCAGCGCAAACGCAACCCGAAGTCGGTAAACCCGCGCCGGATTTTAGTTTAACCACCGGCGACGGTTCGCAGGTGAATCTGAAAGATTATCGCGGCAAATGGGTGGTGCTTTATTTTTATCCAAAGGATTTCACCAGTGGGTGCACCTTGGAAGCGCGCAATTTCCAGCGCGACTTGATGAAATATGAGCAGACGGACGCAGTGATTCTCGGCGTAAGCGTGGACACTGCGCAGTCTCACAAAGATTTTTGCGCCAAGGAAGGACTCAATTTCAAATTGCTGGCCGATCCGGACGCGAAAGTGTCGACCGAATACGGGTCGATTATGGATTACAAAGGGAGCAAACTCGCCGCCCGGAACACCTTCATCATTAATCCGAAAGGCGAAATCGCCAAGGTGTACACGGGGGTCAAACCGGCCGAGCACAGCGAGCAAGTCCTGAAAGATTTGCCCGAATTAAAAAAGAGTTAATTAAATCGGAGGTCACAATGGCAGCCCAAAGAAAATCGATCGATTGCAGAGATTATCCGAGCGAGAAAAATTGCTCGCTCAAAATTTCCGGTACCGAACAAGAAGTCCTTGACGCAGCGGTGCAGCATGCCGTATCCGTGCATGGACAGGAAGAAACGCCGGACTTGCGCGAGCAGATTAAATCGATGCTCCAAGTTGAGGCCGATTAGCGTACCGCGGCGGGAACCAATTTGACCTCGGTTTAGCACTTCCGCCTTTTCATTCGGCGCATCTGCGCTTGCGCTTCGGTTTCCAGTTCAGCAAGCAAGTGTCTCGAAATATTCGAAAGCTTGCCCGACCACGATGCGGCTACGACGACGGAGGGAAAATCTGGCAACTCCAAAACGCGCACGCCTTTGGCTGGCTTGAAGCCTGGGACCGCCACTGCCAAACCGATTCCATAACCGCTCGCGACATAACGCTCGATCAAGCGAGCCGAATTGACCTCGATACCACAAAACCATTCCACTCCGAACCGCTCAAGACCGCGCTGAAAGGAAGCGTGAATGGGGTCCGTTCGTGGGAAACTAATTAGCGTTTCCTCAATCTTATCGCGCTTCCACAGCTCTTCCGCGCGAGCGAGCCGGGAATTTTTCCGGACGAGTAGAAGCAACGGCAGTTTAAGTAACGGTCGAACCTGAATCCCGGCGCGCGATTTTTTCTCGACGAGAGTGATGGCTAGATCGACATCTCGGACCAGAAGTAGCCTCTCGGCTTCGGCGCGCGCTGCTTCGTGCAAGTAAAGGCGAAATTCGGGAAACTTAGTTCGAAGCTTCTGCAGCAACTCCGGGATATAGTCGTGCAACACGATCGATGGCGCGGCAATGCGCAATTGCGGCGATTTGTTCTGACGTAGCTTTTCAGCGACGATCTCAACGTTGTCGAAGAACGGTTTGATAAACTCGAATAGCTCCATGCCTGC
>Ga0137368_10008055_pt1 | contig 10909 bp, 10 predicted proteins | sample SagtaG_13_FD_104917 | JGI IMG/M metagenome (GOLD analysis project Ga0137368, IMG submission 104917) | Vadose zone soil microbial communities from Sagehorn Ranch, Mendocino, California, USA - Sage1_L_100_16 metaG | ecosystem: Environmental > Terrestrial > Soil > Vadose zone | place: USA...
CCATGTCCACGAGCGCGCTGAGGACGCCTCCGTGCACGGGCGCGCCCGTGGAGTTCCGGAGCGGGTCCCGGACGGGCACGCGCAGGCGCACCCAGCCCTCGCCGGCATCGTCGACCTGCACGTCCAGGTGGCGCCAGAAGAGATTGGCGTGGGCGCGCTCGCGCGCGAGGGTCAGAAGGTCGGTGGGCATGGAAACCTACTTATACCCAAAACTCGCGCGGGACTCAAACGCCCGCCGCGACAATGGTAGACTCCTGACCTGGCTCGGGACGTGTTCGCATTCACCAACTATCGCAGGGGGAGATATGGCGACCAGGATCGGCATCATAGGGGCAGGAGCCATCGGCTCTGTCGTCGGCGGCATGCTGACCAAGGCCGGCCACGACGTCACGCTCATGGAGCAGTGGCCAGAGCACGTCGAGGCCATGAAGAAGGTGGGGCTCCGGCTGTCGGGTACCTGCGGCGAGCACGTGGTGCCGGTGAAGGCGCTCCACATTCACGAGATCCAGGGCCTCCGCGAGCCCTTCGACTATGTCTTCATCTCGGTGAAGAGCTATGACACGGAGTGGGCGACGGCCATGGCTCTCGCGAATCTCCGCACGCCGGACGGTGTCGTCGTGGACTTCCAGAACGGCATCAACGACGAGCGCGTGGCGGCGGTGGCGGGCAGGGAGCGCACGCTCGGCTGCGTCATCACCATCAGCGCCGGCATGTACGAAGCGGGCCACGCCATCCGCACCGACCGGGGCGCCATCGGCTTCAAGATCGGCGAGCACGACGGCAAGGACACCCCGAGGGCGCGGGAGATCGCGCGCATCATGAATGACGTCGCTCCCACCAAGGTCACGACCAACCTCTGGGGCGAGCGCTGGTCCAAGCTGGCCGTCAACTGCATGGTCAACCCGATCTCCGGCCTCTCCGGCTTCGACTCCGCTGAGGCCAGGACGGACCACGTGCCGAGACGCATCGCCGTCTTCGCGGCGGCCGAGGTGATCCAGGTCGGGCGCGCGCGCGGCTACGAGGTCGAGCCTATCTACAGCATCGACGCCCAGCGCTTCGTCGACGCCGCGGCGGGCAAAGGGCTCGTGGAGGTGGAGGCCGACATGGCGCGCGACGCCAAGAGCCGCGTGGGGGGGCGCCCCTCCATGCTGCAGGACGTGATGAAGGGCCGCCGCACCGAGATCAACTACCTGAACGGTTATGTCTCGGAGCAGGGCAAGCAGGTCGGGGTGAAGACCCCCATCAACGACAAGATCGTCGAGCTGGTGAATGCTCCCGGGGTGGGCCTGCTCAAGCCCGACCGTAAGAACCTCGATCCGTTGTGGGCCCTCGTGCCGCACTAGTCAATGGACAAGATCGAGCGCGTGGGACCGCCGGAGGCGGTCGGCGTGCCGGATGGCCTCTATTCCTTCGTGGTCAAGCTGAACGAGCCTCCGGCTGGTCACTGGATCTATGTGTTCAGGATTGTCGCCAGCCCCTCGAAGGGGGAGATCGACTCGGACCGCGTGGTCTTCGATCGCGAGCGCGGCCTTCTCTTCGCCAGCGAGGAGCAACTGGTGCCGGAATGGATCCGGTACATAGACCTCTGGATCACCGAAGCCAACGCGCAGGTGGCCGCCGACGAAGCCGCCGAGGAGAAGCGCAGAGCGGAGACGGCGGGCCACATTGCGAGCCAGACGAGGCCCGAGGGAGGCCGCAGCCCGAGACGTACGTGGCCATTCGAACCGAGAGACCCTGCCACGAGGCGAGGGCCGAGTGAGTCGTACCGGTGAGGGCTGCGGCCGACCGAGAACGTGGCCGTTCGAGTTGAGCGGCCCACCCGCGAGACGAGGGCTGGGTAGATCTGGCGCCGTCAGGTTGGTCCGGGACTAGCTGGCTGCGAGAGGGGGACGCCGTCCCACGAGGCCGGCAGCGTTTTCCCAGGCGCCGGCCGCGGCGAGTACCGTGGATTCCGCGAAGGGCCGGCCCATGAGCTGTAGAGCAATGGGAAGGCCGGCGGCGGTGAAGCCGCACGGCACCGAAATCGCGGGCACTCCCGCGAGACTGGCGGGGGTGGTGTAGGAGCGACGACCGAAGAAGCGCCGCGCCGCCTCCTCCTTGCCCGTGACGGGGGCCGTGTGGAAGGTGATGGCGGGTGCCGGATGAGGCGAAGTGGGCGCGAGGAGGAGGTCGAACTTCCCGAGCGCCTCCAGGATCTGCTCGCGGATCAGGGCGCGGGCTCGCGCGGCTCGGTGGAGGGGTACGGCGGGAATGAGGCCGGCGGCCACGAGCCGCCGCCGCGTGCCCACGTCGTATTCCTCGGGGCGCGTGGCGAGCCAGAGTTTGTGCCGGCCCGCCGCCTCCGAGTCGCAGAGGGCCATGAAGACGCCGCCCGCGTGAGGAATGAGGGGGAGCGAGATGTCCTCCAGCCTCGCGCCCAGCGTGGCGAGCCCTCGCGCCGCTTCCCTCACGCCTTCGCGCACCTCGGCCTGAGTATCGGCGCCGTCTACCAGCTCGGTGATGACGGCGATTCGCAGGCCCTTCACGCCGGCGGCGAGGGCGGCGCGGTAGTCCGGCACTGCGCGGCGGCTCGTGGTCGGATCCTTGGCGTCATAGCCCGCGATGAGCGCGAGCACGAGCGCAGTGTCTTCCACGGTGCGGGTCAGGGGGCCTACCTGGTCCATGGACCACGCGGCGGGAAAGCAGCCGTGGCGCGAGACGCGTCCCCACGTCGGCCGGAGCCCGACGGCGCCACAGTACGAAGCGGGACTTCGCACCGAGCCGCCCGTGTCCTCCCCGAGCGTGAGCGAGCAGAGGGCGGCCGCGGCGGCGATGCCTGATCCGGAGGACGAGCCACCTGGGTCATGCTCCGGATTCCAGGGATTGCGCGGTTGTCCATAGGGGAAGCGGAGCGTGCCGCCCAAGGCGAACTCGGTCAGGTTGAGCTTGCCCATGAGAATTCCCCCGGCGGCCCGGAGCTTCGCCACCACCGTCGAGTCTTCCGAGGGGACATTGCCCTTCAGGAGAGCCGAGCCGGACGTGGTCAGGATCCCCGCCGTGTCGAGCTGGTCTTTCACCGCGAACGGAATGCCGTGGAGCGGGCCGCGCCACGCCCCGGTGGCCGCCTCGGCCTGCGCCCGCTCGGCCTCGGCGAGCGCGCTCTCGCTACAGACGGTGATGAAGGCGCGCAGGCGGCCGTCGAGCCGCCCGATGCGATCGAGATAGGTGGTGACCAGCTCGACCGGTGAGATTCGCTTCTCGCGAATGAGCGAGGCCTGGCGCGCGGCGCCCGCGAAAGCGAGATCGTCGGCCGCGGTGCTCATGCGTAACCGTCGGGGCGGGTGGGCCACAGCTCCACTCGCTCCAGGGGCAGCGCGTCGAGCGCCGCCAACGCGTCGAGGAAGGCATTCAATCGGTGGGCGATCTCCGTGGCGTCTTCACCGTTCAGGGGCAGGGACAGCGACGCGGCAAGTCGGAGAACGTCGTCCGGTCCGAGGTCGGCCATGGCTGGAGGTTATAGCATCATTTGACGCCCTCGACCGCTTGGGCTAGGCTCGGCGCGTGCTCGATCTCGTGATCCGCGGCGGCCGCGTCATCACTCCCCAAGGCGTCGGCGCCTGGGACGTGGGCGTGCAGGAAGGACGCATCGCGGTGCTGGGCGCTCCCGGCACGCTACCCAGCGAGGCGACTCGCGTCATCGACGCCACCGGACTCATCGTGGCTCCGGGGGGCGTCGAGCCACACACCCACCTTGCCCACGGCATCATGTCACACCCCGAGTCGCCGGCCATCACCCTCGGCCCCGAGGAAGACACGCGGGGTATGGCCTGCGGCGGCACCACGACCCACATCGACTTCTGCTATGTCCGCCCGGGCGGCGAGATCATGCCCGTGCTCGAGCAGCGTGCCGAGAGGTGGAAAGGACAGTCGTACGTGGACTACGCCTTTCACATCACCCTGGCCGGCGCGCTCTCCCTGCGCGTCTTCGACCAGATCCCCGAGGCGATACAGGCGGGTCACCCGTCCTTCAAGGTTTTCACCACCAATGTGTTGCCCCCGCATCCGAAGCGCGCGGGCAATCGTCTCGACTTCGGGCGCATCGGCCTCGCCATGGAGAAAGTCGCCCAGCACGGCGGCATCATGGTCGTCCACGGGGAGGACGAGGACCTCGTCCAGTTCAACTACGAGCGCTTTCGTGAAGAAGGGCGGCTGGACGGCACGAACATGCACTTGGTGCACACCAAGCTGTCCGAGCTCCTGGCCTTCCGGCGCACCATCGCGCTCGCCAAGGCCATGGACGCCACCGTGTACTTTGTCCACACCTCGGCCCGGGAGGGCGTGGACGCGATCGGGGAGGCGCGCTCCCTCGGCATGCCCGTCTACGGGGAGACCCTGCATCAGTACGCCTGCTTCAACGCCGAGTACTACAAGACGCCGCGCGGCTTCTGCTCGCACACCTATCCGTCTTTGAAGTTTCCCGAGGACCAGAAGGCGCTGTGGGACGGGCTGGTGGACGGGGGGCTGTCCACCCTCGCCACGGACGAGTACCCGACGAGTCTCGAGCTCAAGCTGCGCGGACGCACCATCGAGGACGTCACGGGCGGGAACGTGGGCGCGGAGGCGCGCCTCGGTATCGCCTTCACGGAGGGCGTGGGCAAGCGCGGCATGACCCTCGAGCGCTTCGCCGACGTCACCGCCACCAATGCCGCGAAGATCTTCGGCCTCTACCCCCGCAAAGGTGTGATCGCCCCGGGGAGCGACGCCGACTTCGCCCTGATGGATCCTACGATCAGGAAGACGCTCGTCAAGGAGGACTTCCACGTGACGGACTACAGTCCGTGGGAAGGTTGGCAGGTATCGGGCTGGCCCGTGCTCACCATCCTGCGCGGCTGCGTCATCGCAGAGCGCGGCAAGCTCCTGGGGTCGACCTCCGACGGCCAGCTCCTGCTCCGCAAGCTCGATCCCCAGGTTCTCCAGCGCCCCGTCTGCTGACCGGAGGATTTCCATGGCCGGCAAGCTCTTCGAAGAGCTCCTGGTCGGACAGGTGTTCCAGCACCAGCCCGGCCGCACCGTCACCGAGGCCGACAACGTCTTCTTCTCGTGCCTCACCATGAATCCCCAGCCGCTGCACGTCGACTTTCACGCCGCGGCCAAAGCCGAATTCGGCAAGCCCTTGGTCAATAGCCTGTTCACCCTGGGGGTCGCGGTGGGGCTCTCGGTGAGCGACACCACGCTGGGGACGACCGTGGGCAATCTCGGCTTCGAGAAGGTCGAGTTCCCCCAGCCCGTCTTCCACGGCGACACGATCTATTCAGAGACGGAAGTGGTGGAGAAGCGCGAGTCGAAGTCGCGCCCCGAATGGGGCATCGTCACCTTCGAGCATCGGGCCCGGAACCAGCACGGCGATCTCGTCATGCGCTGCCGGCGGGCGGCCATGCTGCGCCGGAAGAAAGGCTGAGCGTGCGCCGCTCGCTCCACTTCGTTCCCGGCGGTCAGGAGAGGATGATGGCCAAGGCCCTGACTCTTCCCGCCGACGGGCTCATTCTGGATCTCGAAGACGCGGTGCCGCCGCCCTTGAAGTCCGCCACGCGACCCGTGGTCAGGCGCTGGCTGGAGACCCTGGACTTCGGCGGGCGCGAGCGCTGGATCAGGATGAATCCCATCTTCACCGAGCACGCCGTGCCCGACCTCGAGGAGACCATCGCGGCGCGCCCCGATGGCTATCTCGTGCCCAAGCCGCGCACCGCCGCCGACGTGCGTCGGGTCGGCGCCGAGCTCGAGCGCCTGGAGGACAAGCACGGGCTGCCCTTCGGGTCGACCAAGCTCATCCTGATCGCCACGGAGACGCCGCAGGGCCTTCTCAACATCGCCGAGGTGGCCACGGCGAGCCCGCGCATCGCCGCCATCTCCTGGGGCATCGAGGATCTCTCGGCGGCCATGGGGCTGCCGCGCGTGCGTGACGAGGCGGGGCGCTACCTCGACATCCCGCGCCACGCCCGCGTCATGTGCGCGGTGGCGGCGTCCGCGGCGGGCGTGGAGTGGCTGGACACCGTCTACACCGATATTCCTGATCTCGATGGGCTCCGCCGGGAGTGTCGCGAGGGCGTGGCCATGGGGTTCAGCGGCAAGATGTCCATACACCCGGGGCAGATCGAGGTGATCAACCAGGAGTTCACGCCCGGGAAGGCGGAAGCGGAGGACGCGCTTGCCCTCATCGCCGCCTTCGCGGAACACGCGACGAAGGGTGCGGGCGCCTTCGCCTGGAAGGGCCAGATGATGGACCAGCCCCATCTCTCCCGCGCGAAGAAGATCGCAGACCGCGCGCGACGTGCGGGCGTGATCTGAAGCGAGGCGTCACCAGGCGCCACGCCGCCAAGCGCCGCGTCACCGCGCGCGACGTGGTCCTGGCTCTGGCCGCGCTCCTCCTCGTGAGCGCCGTGATCTACGCCCTGCCGTTGGGCCGGCGTCCCCTCGACAATCAGGACGAGGCTCGCTATGGCCTGCTTGCGCGCGAGGCGGCCGAGCACGGCCACTGGATACTGCCTCGGGTTCGTGACGAGGTGTATCTCAACAAGCCGCCGCTCTTCTTCTGGACGGTGGCGCTCTTCGCCTTGCCCTTCCGCGCGGTCACCGACGCCACCGCGCCGATCGCCTCGGTCGTTTCCGCTCTCGTGGGGCTGCTCGCCGTCTTCGCCATCGGCCGTCTGCTCTGGGGCGCGGCCGTCGGCCTCGCCTCCGCGCTCGTGCTCGCCACCAGCCCCTTCTACTTCTTCATGGCCCACCAGGTGCTGACCGACATGATGCTGACGGCCTGGATGAGCTGGGCCTTCTACTTCTATCTCGCGGCCGGCCGCGCGCGGAGTCCGCGGGGGCCGCTCATCTGCTTCTACCTGTGCGTGGCGGGCGGTGTCGCGAGCAAAGGGCCGGCCGCCCTCATGGTGCTGGCGGCCGCGGTGGTCACGTCACTGACCACCGGCGGCTGGAGCGGCCTCAAGCGGCTGCGGCTCGCCTGGGGCCTGGCCCTCATCGCGCTGACGGCCCTGCCGTGGCTCCTGCCCTATCTCCTCCAGGGCGAGAAGAGCTACGGCCGCACCGTGGTGATGACGGACTACCTCGGCTGGTACTTCAGGAGCGCGGTCACCTCCCGTCTCCAGGAGGTGGCCGTCCATCTCGCGCGCTTCCTGCCGTGGGCCTTCTTTCTCCTTCCCGCGGCATGGTGGTGGACCCGCGACCCCGACCCTGACCGAAAGAGGCTCCTGCTGTGGGCGGCGGCGCTCATGGCGCTCCTGAGTTTGTCCGGGGAGCAGCGGGCGCGCTATTTCTTGCCGCTCTGGCCGCTCTTCGCTCTCCTCGTCGCGGAGTTCTGTGTGCGCGGCGCGGAGCGGGCGCGCGGTCTCCTGGACTGGGCGGCCGCCGTCTATCTCGTGGTGATGATGGGGATGGGAGCCTTCCTGCTCTGGGGCACCGTCTCGGGCACCGACGCGGTCTTCCTTCCTGCCGCCCCGTGGGAGCGCTGGACGGTGGCGGTGGCGATCGTGGCCGGCGCGGCGGCGGCACTCCTGAGCCTCCGCGTCGATCAGAGCGGTCTCGCCGCCTCGGCCTGGCTCGCCGCCGGCCTCGGCATCGCGCTCACGGTGACGGCGCTCGAATACCCACCCCGCTTCACCCGAGTCAATGACTACCCTGGGGTGGCACGGCGGGTGGCCACCAAGCTCGATCTCGCGCAGCCCCTGCTCGCCTATCCCGACGCCAATCTCGCCTGGGACTTCTATCTGCGAGTTCCCGTGCGTGAGATCAGGAGTGAGAAGGAGGCGACGGCATTGCTCGCCGCTTCGCCCACGGGCCGGGTCTTGATGCGGTCCGACGATTGGCAGCGGCTCAAACCCCGGGCAGATGCGGCCTGGCGCGCGCTCGACGAAGGGCAGGTCGGCCGCCGCCGCTTCGTGCTCCTCGGCGGATAACGGACAAGGAGATCGACATGGAATTCCAGCTCCGGAAGATCGGGCACGTCGTGCTCAACGTCAGCGATCTCGACGTCTCCACGCGTTTCTACACGGACGTGCTCGGCCTGCGCGTCACCGACCGCTATCCGGACAGCATGATGCCCGGCGGCATGGTCTTTCTCTGCGTCAATGTCGACCATCATGGGATCGCCCTGGTCGGAGGCGGCACGAAGGCCGCGGGCGACCGCGAGGCGACCAAGGCGGCGGGGGGTAGCCTCAATCACTTTGCCTTCGAGGTGGGATCACTCGACGAGGTGTTCCGTGCCCGCGCCTGGCTACGGCAGCACGGCGTGCCCATCGTCTTCGAGGGGCGTCGCCGCGCGGGCTGCCAGATCGCCATCGAGTTCACGGACCCGGACGGCAACAACCTGGAGATCTACTGGAGCATCGACCAGATCGGCACCGAGGGCCACGTTCGCCCGGCGAGCCAGTGGCGGCAGGCGCGCACCCTCGAGGCCGCCGTCGCCGATCCCGTGGAGGGTCAGACTCTGCCCGCGAGCCTCGCTGTCAGGTCCTGACGAGGGGCCGCGTCACCGAGCCGGACCATCGAGACAGGCGCGGATGCAGCGCCCCAGCTCGCGCGCGTGAGTGGTGATGCAGGAGAGATGCTCTCCCGGAATTGCGTGAGTCTCCACGCGGGCGGCGAGGCGCGACCAAGGCCCCCTCGGATCTGAAGCGGCACGGGCGGTGACGGGGCGCGTATGGAGCAGGGTGACCGTGCCCGGGTAGGGCCGAGGCCAGTAGGTCCGCATGCGGCGCGAATACTCGACGGTGAGCCGGTCTCGAGCTGCGTCCGCCGCCGCCACTGCCGGGTGGCTGCTCCGAGGCGGGAGAGGGATCCGGCCTGGCCGTCGCGAGGGAAGACTCCTCAGGCGCCACGCCAGTCCGTCACGCACGCGCGCGGGCAGCTCACGGAGCGACACGCCTCTCAGGCGACCGAAGCTCTCCAGGGAGGCGAGGGGCGGGAAGACGACGGGAGTGACGAGCACGAGCCGCTCCACGCGCTCGCCTTTCTCCCAGAGCTGCCGCGCCATCTCGAAGGCGACGATGGCGCCATTGCAGTAGCCGCCCAGGAGGTACGGTCCGGTGGGCTGGAGCGCACGAAGCGTCCCGAGCCGCTCCGCGGCCATGGCTTCGATGCTGGGAGGCAGCGTCTCGCCGTCGAGCCCGTGGGGCGCGATCGCGTAGAGCGGCTGGTCGCGGCCGAGATAAACGGCGAGCTGAAGGCAGTAGAGCCCGCCTCCGCCGTAGTCACCATGCAGGAAGAAAAACGGCGGTCGGGTCGCGCGCGGGTCCACATTGCGCGCTATGTAGGGACGTCGGCCCTGCGCGGCTTCGCGCGCCGGTCCCTGCAGCCCCGCCGCGAGCTCTTCGACGGTCACCGCCATTCGGCGGAGCTCCGGCGGAATGGGTCGCCCGCAAACCTCGGCCGCGCGGTCGACCATCTGCTCGAGCCGTTCCGGGGTGCCTCTGACGCTGGCGAAGCTCTGGCCGATCCCGATGGTCTCGATCTCGAGCACGCTCTTCCACACGTCCAGCAGCATGACCTGCAGGGGCTCGAGCGGCCTCGAGCGCGGTCTCACGAGGCGACCTGAGGAACCGGCGACTCGAGGAGCCCGATGCATGCGGTCCTGTCGATCTTCCCGCTCGTCATCCTCGGCAGCGCGGAAGTCTCCCGGATCACCTGGGGCTGATGCGACGCGGGGAGCACCCGTGCCGCGTGGCTTCTGAGCGAGGCAGGATCGAGCGCGCCATCGGCCACCACGAGGGCACCGATGACCGCCCCCGTCGAGGCGTGCAGAGGCACCACGGCCACGTCGACCACGACGGGGTGGCGGCGCAGGGCCATGGCCACCTCCGCCGGATTGACCAGATAGCCGGCCTGCGTCTTGAAGCAGTCGTCGATGCGTCCGAGCAGGGTCAAGGCGCCCGCCGCGTCCAGCACGCCGAGGTCACTCGTGGGATACCAGCCCGCGATCTCCTCGCGCGGCTCGAGCGCGCCCGGGAAGCCGTAGCCTTCCATGTACCAGGGCGAGGAGTACCAGACGCGCCCCGACGTGCCGGTCGACGCCGGACGGCGCGGATCATCGCCGATCCTGACCTCGACGCCGGGGGCGGGACGGCCCACGCAGTCTGGCTGTTCCGGGTCACCGGGCCGGACCGCGCAGACGAGATTCCCCTCCGTAGAGCCGTAGGTTCCTCGGGGCCCTTCGCCGAAGCGCTTCTTGAAGGCGCGGAACACGGCCGGAGGCAGGTGTCCGGCGCTCGAAATTACGGCGGACGGAGGCGGCGGGGGCGGCCCGTCGAGTGGGCAACGGCTGAGGATGTCCGCCATCAGCGGCGTCGCCGAGAAGAAGTGGAACTCGCGCGAGCCGAAGTGCGAGAGCACGATGCGGTGGTCGAAGCGCTCGAGCAGAGCGAGCTGGCCGCCGACGGCAGTGGCGAGCGCGAGGCCGGAGAGGAAGCCGTAGTTCGTGCTCAAGGGCAGCGCCCCGATGATACCGGCGCCCCGCGGAACGCCTTGCAGCTCGGCGGTCGCCCTCGCCGATCGAAACATGCCCGCGATAGCCTTGTAGGCGGGCTTGGGCAAGCCGGTGGTTCCCGAGCTCGTGAAGATGAGAGCAGGGAGAGTGAAGATCGAGAGGCCTGCCCCGTCCGAGGTTGCGCCGCCCTTCGGCACGATCACGGGCCGGAAGCCGTACGCCTGAGCGGGTTCGGCCAATTGTCCCTGTTCAGGGGTGAGGACAAGCGGCGTATGGGCGGGGATGGGCGGCGAGGTCCGCCAGGCTCGCGGATCCTCGGAGAGAACCATGGCGACGGCCGAGCCCGCCGTGAGGGCGAGAAAGAGAGCGACGGAGTCCGGACGGTTGGCGAGCGGTATTGCCACGAGGGCCGGAGGCGGGACGAGCGCCCGGACGAGATACCCG
>Ga0137368_10008062_pt1 | contig 10904 bp, 7 predicted proteins | sample SagtaG_13_FD_104917 | JGI IMG/M metagenome (GOLD analysis project Ga0137368, IMG submission 104917) | Vadose zone soil microbial communities from Sagehorn Ranch, Mendocino, California, USA - Sage1_L_100_16 metaG | ecosystem: Environmental > Terrestrial > Soil > Vadose zone | place: USA...
GACGCCGATAATCGGGCTTCGCCTGCTCGCCCTCGCCGCCGGGCTTCGGCATAACGCCGAGATCGGTCAACCTGGCCTGTGTTTCAGCGCCTACGGCCACAAATTCGGAATCAACCATCTAGGACGCTTAGGGGATCGCGAACTCGGGCCCTCACGAGACCTACCAGGTCTTGAGGCGAGGCGGCCGCTCCGGGTGTTGCACCCGCACCCGAGCGTCGACCACGAGGCAGCCTTCCGGGAGCGCGATCACGGGATTGAGGTCGAGCTCGGCGATCTCCGGCAGATCCTCTCCCAGCCGCGAGAGGTGATGCAGCAGGCCGGTAAGGGCGGCCACGTTCGCCGGGCGAGCGCCGCGGTAGCCGGCGACGAGCTTCCCCGTCTTGCCGGAGTGAACGAGCTCGTCCGCGTCTGCGTCCGTCAGCGGAGCGATGCGGAAGCCCGCCTCTCCGATCAGCTCCGCGAGAACGCCTCCGGGGCCGAACGCGACCAGCGGGCCGAACGTCGCGTCTTGTACGACCCCGGCGAGCAGCTCCACACCGTCCTCAACCATGCGCTGGACGAGTACCGGCGGGCCGATCCGCTCCGCCGCCGCCCGCACCGCGGGCTCGTCGGCGAGCCCGAGCGCGACCCCTCCTGTCTCGGTCTTGTGAGCTCCTGCCGCTGCCGATTTGACGGCGACCGGGAAGCCGAGCTTGAGGGCCGCGGCGGCGGCCTCGTCCCCGGTCGCGGCCAGACGCTCGGGGACGAGGGGGATGCCGTACGCCTCGAGCAGCTCCCGCGTCCCGGCCGGGTCGAGCCAGAGGTCATCCGCGACGCCGAGCGCGTCGGCGGCGACCGCGCGCGCCTTCGCAGTGTCGATGTCGACGAGAGCGGGGACCGTTCCCGCTGGGCGCCGTAGCCACTCGGCTCGCTCGGCGGCGAGCCCGAGCGCGTGCGCTGCGGACTCCGGATACGTGAAGAGCGCCACCGGCGCGGGCGCGCGTTGCAGGGCGGCCGGTGTTCCCTCTGCGCTGAGCAGCGCCGCGAGCACGGGCTTGTCGCCCGAGGCGCCTTCGAGCGCACGGCCGATGGCTTCCGCTACCTCCTCCACGCCCGCCGTCGCGGGAGGGACGAAGAGGACGATGAGAGCGTCCACGTGAGGATCGCGAAGAATGAGCGGTAGCGCGGCCTCGTAGCTCGCGGCCGTCGCGGAGCCGAGCAGGTCGACCGGGTTTGCCAGGCTTGCCTCGGCGGGGAGCAGACGGGCGAGCTCCTCCCTCGTCTCTGCGGTCAGATTCCTCAGCTCGAGGCCCGCCGCATCGCAGGCATCGGCGCAGAGGATCCCGAGGCCGCCCGCGTTAGTCAGGACGGCGACACGGCGCCCCTTCGGTAGCGGTTGCGTCGAGAGCAGCGCGGCGGCGTCGATCAGCTCCTCGAGCGTGGCCGCGCGGAGCACGCCCGCCTGATGGAACAGCGCATCGACAGCCTCCTCGGAGCCGGCGAGCGCCGCCGTGTGCGAGCCTGCGGCTCGCGCCCCCGCGCTTGTCGTTCCGCTCTTCATAGCGAGGATCGGCTTCTGGCGTGCGACGCGCCGCGCGATGCGGCCGAACCTGCGGGGGTTGCCGAACGACTCGAGGTAGAGGACGACGAGGCCGGTCTCAGGGTCGTCCTCCCAGTATTCGAGCAGGTCGTTCGAGGAGACGTCGGCCTTGTTGCCGATCGAGATGAACGACGAAAAGCCGAGACTCCGCTCGGCCGCCTTCTCGAGCAGAGCGAGGCCGAGCGCGCCGCTCTGTGATGAGAATCCGATTGTCCCGGGTGGCAGCGGACGCGGGCCGAACGTCGCATTCAGGTGCGGGCCCGCGATCGCGACACCGAGACAATTCGGTCCGATCAGGCGTCCTCCGTGCGCCCGGACGAGCGAGAGCAGCCGCTCCTGGCGCTCGCGTCCCTCTTGCCCGGTCTCGGCGAATCCCGCCGAGATGACGCAGAGCGCACGCACGCCACCGCGAAGGGCCGACTCCGCCGCCTCGAGCACGTGCGCGGCCGGGAGGCAGACGACGGCGAGGTCGACCTGCTCGGGCAGCTCGTCGAGTGAGCGGTAGGCTCGCACGCCGGCGACGGGCTCGCCGGTTCGGTTCACCGGATACGCCGCCCCGGTGAACTCGGCGGCGAGCACATTTCGGAACAGGCGGCCGCCGATCGACTCTGATCGCGGCGAGGCGCCTACGACGGCGAGGCTCGAGGGCGCGAAGAACGGCCGCAGGGAGGCGACGACGGCGAGGTGGTCACGCTCGTCCACGTGCGCGAGGTACTCCTCGGTCGGCTCGATGGGGAAGGCGACCTCGACGGTGCCCTGCTCGAGCACCCGGGTGACCTTGAAGCCCGCCTCCCCGAACACGCTCAGCATCGCCCGGTTCTCAGGCATTACCTCCGCGACGAAGCGTTCGATCCCGGCGGACGCCCCACGTTCGGCGAGCCGTTCGAGCAGCCTCGTGCCAATGCCGCGGCCTTGATGCTCGTCGGCGACAGCGAATGCGACCTCCGCTGCGGCCGGGTCACGAAGGCGCGCGTAGCTCGCAAGCGCGACGACGCGCTCTTCTTCCTCGTCCTCGAGCGTGCCGACGAGCGATCCTCGCTCGAGCCAGTTCGGCTCGACGAAGGGCTCGACGAGCGCGGGGCGCAGCGTCGGCGCTCCGTGGAACCGGAGGTAGAAACTCCGCTCGGACAGGCGCGAGAGGAAGTCGATCAGTGCGGCGGCCTCGCCGGCCCGAGGCGGACGCAAGCGCAAAGTGCCGCCGTCGCGGAGGATGACGTCGACGAACTGCGAGCTGTCCTCGGCCGGGTTCAGTCCGTCGTCGTGGTGGTCCCGGGCGCGTGAGTGGCGGCCGGCTCGGGGAGAGCTAGGCGGCTGATCCGACACGGGCCACTCCCCTTTCGCCGGCGGGATAGACGAGCGCGTTCATCGATCGTCCTCCATTCTCGCGCGCGGAGAGGGCCCGCCGGAGCGGGCCCTCTCTCTTCGGCAGTCAGCCTGCCGGCTCCCTTCGATTAGGGAGTCGGCGTGATTGCCGTCCGCTCCCAGGTCGGGTTCGACTTGAATGCCTTGTCGAACGTGAGCTGCGTGAGCGGACGCGCGATCGGGTTGAGCTGCAGGGTTGGAACTCCGATGGTGAAGATCTCGGTTGCCCCCTAGACGCATTGGCGCGGGACAGCCTTCAGCTCGGTGCCGAGCCTCCAGAGGCTCGGCACCGTTCGACGGCCTAATCGAGGCCAGGTGCGTGGATGAGCAACGGCCGAGGTCCGTCCTCGAGGTCCTCTCTCAGCCCGAGAAGGAACCGGACGAGCGCGGGGTTTACGCTCATGTCACTTCGCAGGCCCATCAGCAGGCAGCCCTCGTCCCAGAAGGGGCACTGCTGTCCGGGACAGGGCTCCTCGAGGTCGACCGCCGACAGGAGGTGACAGGAACCTGGTCTCATGGATGAATCGTTGCGGGGGCCGCAATGCGAGCCATCGGGGAGTACGCTGGTCTCGGGCGCGGCTTTCTACGGACGCCGGGCGATCCCTAGAGACGAGACCAGGTGCCTTGTCCCCGCTTGAGTTCTACCTCCACCTCGACCGCCTTGCCCTCCTCCATTCGAGGGGGAGTCACCGAGAGGCCCATGTGTGAGGCAAGGAAGGGAGCCAGATGGCGGCCGACGATCTTCGCGGGAGGCCACCAGAGCGACTCCGTGTCGGCCGTTGACAGCTTCCCCTCGCTCTCCGCACGGAGGTAACGGGGGGTCAGCCCGGTGAGCAGCAGCCCACGCAGAACGGGCCTGAACGGCGTCGGCTCGATCGGTGCGCCTGCGCGCGCAGCGATCGACTCGGCGGCCGCATCGGCCTGTTGCGTTGCCACACCGCCCTGCTTGAACGGGGAGGAGGTGAGGTCACCCGCCGCCCAGACGTCGTCCACCCCCTCGACGCAACCGTGCTCGTCGGTAGGGACGAATCCGTCGTCGTCGTGCGGAACGCCTTCCGGGCGGGGCCCCTCGAGGCGGGGCAGGGCGATCACCCGCTCGGCTTCGACTCGAGCGTCGGAGGCGAGGCGAAGCTGGCCGTTCTCAAAAGCAACCGGGGTGCTTCCGAGCCGGACGGCGATGGAGCGGATCTCGAGGAGCTCGCCGATCGCCTCGCTGGCCGCCGGCCCGAACAGCTCCAAGGGCCGTGTCTCTGGCGTCACGATCTCGAGCGAGACCCCGTCGACGCCGGCTGTGGCGAGATGAATGCCCGTCAGGAGGGCTAGCTCGTAGAGCGGCAGGGGCCACGTCGCCTCGCCGGGCATAGCAAAGACGAGCTTGTGAACCCGGCCGGTGCGTGCCTCTTCGAGCAGCGAGGAGACCGCGGGGCCGTCCTCCGGGCCGCGAAACGTGAGCGCTCCGGGAACCGCTTCGAGCGGCCGTGCGCCGAGCGCCAGTAGCAGGACGTCGTAGTCGAGCTCCTCGCCCTTCTCCGTAACGACGACCTTGCGCTCGGCGTCGACGCGAAGGAAGGAGCCCTGTCTGAGCTCTGCGCCGGCGGCTCGCGCGAGCGCGAGGAGCGGGAAGCGCCGAACCTCGCCCACGCGAAATGGCTCCGCCACAGCTAGGGGCCGGTAGGAAAACTCCGTCTCGGGCGCGACGAGCTCGACGGCCACCCGCTCCTCGGCGAGGGCGTGGAGCGCGAGCGCGGCCTCGAGCGCCGCGACTCCGGCTCCGGCGACGAGCACGCGGGTGGGATGTCCTCCTGACATGACGCCAGAGTCTCACACCCGGCCGGGTCGCGGGCAATCCGGGCCGGCGCGGATCGCCTCGCGGCTTTCCCGCAGCGCGATCAGTCGCTCCCCCGATGCCCGCAGGAGCGTCGGGCACGACTCTCCTAAGTGGACAAGGAACTAGACAAGGAGGCCCAATGAAGCGCTTGCTCGTTGCAGTCGACGGCTCCGACGGGAGCAACGCAGCCGTCGAGGAGGCGCTCGCGCTCGCAGCCGACCTCCGTGCGGCCGTCACCTTCGCCTACGTTCGCAGGCCGCCGTCCCTCTTGCTCGGCGACCCCTTCTACCAGCGCGTCCTGACCGGAGAATTCGCCGAGGCATGCAGTGCCGTCGCAGAGGCGATGGAAGCCGCGGCGGCCGTCGGGATCGAGGCCGACTCAGAGATCCTGGAAGGAGATCCCTGCGACGAGATCGTGAGCCTCGCAGACAACCGAGGCGCCGACCTGATCGTCGTCGGCTCGCGCGGCTTCGGAGCGTTGGCCGGAGCGCTGCTCGGAAGCGTCTCACGGGCGGTCCTTCAGCACGCACACCGGCCCGTGCTCGTGGCGAAGCAGGTCGGGGCCCGAGAGCGGCAGGTCGCATAGTCTCGGAGGAGCGCCCGCGATCGCGGGCGCTCCACTCGAATGGACGTGCTCTGGCTCTTCCTCGCCGCCGGTGCCACGGCGCTCGCAACCGGCCTCGGCGCGGTGCCGGTCTTCTTCCTCGGCTCGAAGGCGGAGATGCTCCGCCCGATCCTCCTCGGCGGCGCGATCGGAGCGATGACGGTTGCGTCCCTCGCCGGGCTCCTGCGACCGGCTCTTCAGGAAGGGGGGAGGCTCTCAGTCGCGGGCGGGCTCACCGCGGGAGCCCTGTTTCTGATCGGCGCCGGCTTCCTCCTCGGCCGCCGCGAGGTGCACGTCGGCGAGTTGCGGGGGACGGGCGTCCGCCTCTCGGTGCTCGTCTTCGGCGTGCTCCTCGTCCATAGCCTGCCCGAGGGCCTCGCGATCGGGACCGCGTACGCGTCCGATCGAGCCGGCCTGAGCCTTTTCGTCATCCTCGCAATCGGGCTCCAGAACATTCCGGAAGGAACGAGCGTCGCCGTACCGATGGAGACGGCAGGATTCCGGAGGTCGAGCCAGTTCTGGGCGGCTGTCCTGACGAGCGCGCCCCAGCCGGTGGGCGCGGTCGTCGCCTACCTTCTCGTCGAGAGGATCGAGGGCCTGCTTCCCTTTTCGTTCGCCTTCGCGGCCGGCGCGATGCTGACTCTCGTCGCCGTCGAGCTGGTGCCGCAGGCCTTTACGCGCTGGCGCTGGGCAGGCGCCGCCGCCGGCACGCTCGCGGGAGCGGGAGTCATGCTCGCTCTCGCTGTCGCCCTCCAGGTCTAACGTCTAACGCGCGTTGCGGCTCGTCCGGATCGGCGTGCCGGAATCCCGCAGACGCTCGGCGGGCGCCCACGGATGGCGGCGAGAGCGCCTCAATCGAGACTCCGTTCGATGGTCATTTCCGAGAAAAGGAGTCGCAATGCGTAAGTACTTCAAGTACGGCGGCATCGCCGCCAGCGTGGTTCTCATCGCCTTCGGCGCCGGATCGATCGCGGTCGGCGCCTGGGGCATCAACAACGTCCGGGACAACCTCGGGCTCGAGAAGATCGTCGGCTCACCCGACATGACCAGGGGCGCGATCGCGGCCGAGGCCCAGAAGGCCGGCCTGACCGGCGTCAAGCTTCCGAGCTGCGACGTCGCCGGCAAGACGATCGACACCGGGAGCGAGGCGAGGTGCTTCGCGAGCTACATGCGCATTCACGCGCTCGAGGCGACCGGTGGACAGCCGTACGCCGAGATGGGCCGCTTCCTCGACGCAAAGGGCAACCCGACCTCGGACGAGGCGCTCGCCGCCAAGGATCCGAAGACGGGCCAGCCGGTCGAGAACGCGAAGCGCAACATCTGGGTGACCGAGACGGCGCTCTCGACGGCTCTGAACCAGGCCTACTTCGGTGAGCGAGTCGGCATCTTCGGGATCGTCATGGGCATCGCCCTGCTGTTGACGGGGATCGGATTCCTCGTCCTGACGCTCGGCGGCGCACTGGAGCCGAAGCCCGCCGTCGTCAAGACGGCGCAGCATCCGGTTACCGCCACGAACTGAGCGGCGACTCCGCTCGGAGCAAGAGGGCGGCCCTCGGGCCGCCCTCTTCGTCTCCAGCTCGCAAGGTCGGCTTACGCTCCTGAGGTGAAGGCCGTTGAGCAGGAGCCCGTTGCACCGGATGCGGCCGCCGGCTGGCTCACTCGCGGCGTCGCCGCGATCGGGGGCGCGAGCTTCCTCGACGACGTCGGGCACGAGGTGCCGACGGCGCTGCTGCCTGCGTTCTTGACGACGACGCTCGGCGCTCCGGCCGCGGCGCTCGGCGCCATCGAGGGCTTCGCGGACGGCTTCGGCGGAGCCGCGCGCCTCGCCGGCGGGGCGCTCGCCGACGACCCGCAGCGGAGGCGGGTCACGGCGGTGGGCGGCTACACGGCAACCGCGGTCCTGAGCGCCCTCATCGGCGTGACGACCGCCGCGTGGCAAGTGGGGGTCCTCCGTGCGGGCAGCTGGATGACGAGGGGGCTGCGCAGCCCGGCGCGCAACGCGCTGATGGCCGACGTGGTGCCGGAGAGCGCGTTCGGCCGGGCATACGGGTTCGAGCGCGCGATGGACAACCTCGGTGCGATCGTCGGCCCGCTCCTCGCGCTCGGGCTGGTCGCCGTGGTCGGCGTGCGGACGGCCATCCTTCTCTCGGTCGTTCCCGGACTGCTCGCGGCACTCGCCATCGTCGCGGCCGTCCGTGCAGCGCCGCGACTCGTCGAGCGTGAGCGGCAGCCGATCCGACTGCGCATCCGGCCGGTGGTTCACGGCCGGCTCGGCCGTCTTCTCGTCGGCGTGTCCGCGTTCGAGCTCGGCAACGCCGCCGCGACCCTCCTCATCCTTCGAGCGACAGACCTCCTCACCCCGGGTCGGGGACACGACTCCGCGGTCAAGGTCGCCCTGCTCCTCTATGCCGGCTACAACCTCGCGGCTACGGTCGCCAGCATCCCGGGCGGTCGAGTGGCCGACCGGCGCGGCGGCGTCCGCGTTCTTCTCGCCGGCGTCGCGGCCTTCCTCGTGGCCTACGTCGGCCTGGCCTTCGCGGGTGAGGCCCTTGTCCCGCTGGCTCTGCTCTTTGCTGCGGCCGGCGTCGGCATCGGGCTCGCGGAGACGGCGGAGCATGCGGCGGTCGCCTCGCTTGCGCCGGCGCACCTGCGGGGCTCGGCCTTCGGTGCCCTTGCCGCCGTCCAGAGCTTCGGCAACCTCGCCGCGTCAGCGACGGCCGGTCTCCTCTGGACGCTCGTGTCTCCGCGCGTGGCCTTCCTCTACCTCGCTGCGTGGATGCTCGTCAGCCTCGTTGCCCTCGTCGCCGCCCGCGTCCGGTAGGACGCTACGCGCGAACGACGCGGCTGACGTTCGCGAGGTGCTCGCGGTCCGCCGCGATCCTGGCGCGGAACTTGCTGCGCGTCTTCGCGGCCTTCCGGACGAGCCTGAAGATCGACTTTCGCGACGTCCGCACCTTGGCGAATGTGACCCAGCGCGAGCCCTTGCGGCGCTGAATGACGACGACACGGCGCGGGTGGCGCGGTCCGATCTTGCCGCGCAGGTACATCTTGCCGCCCTTCCGGAAGCCGGCGAGGGTGATCAGGTGCTTGACCGCCACGGCTACCCTCGGCTCGGTCGGGAGGCCGGTGAGACCCGCCTTGTAGGTGGTCTTCTTGGTCGGCCTGACGAGGGCGCTGTACCTGCCGGCGGCGTCGGTCGTGGCCGGCGGGAGGGCGGCGAACGCCGGCGCGCCGAAGGGCTGCGCGCCAAGCGCGACCGGCTGGCCCACGAGCGGGGCGCCCGACCGCGTGGCCGTCCCCGAGAGTGTCACGGCTTTGCCGAAGACGATCGTCTTCGCCGACGCTGCAAGCGTCAGCGCTGGAGCGGCCACAGCGGCCGCGCTGTCGTAGAGGACCTTGAACGCCTGGACCCGAGGCGTCGCCTGTCCGTCGGCCGACTGGAGGTCGAAGGCCACGCGAAGGGACTGGTGCGCCGAGACGGCGACCCCTGCGAGGTCGAGTGTCGTATCGCCCGTGTTCAGCACCGCGGTCGCCACCTGCTCGCCGGTCGTCGCGTCGAGCACACGCGCCGTCCCCGTGCCCGTTCCACCGCCCAGGGGCGAGAAGAGAGTCATCGTGGCGGTGAAGGAGTGCCAGGCGGTCACGGTCCGCCCCACGGAGGGGCCGATCGAGGTCGAGGAGGCGCTGCCGGATGGAGAGAAGCTCACCGGCGCGTGCGTCAGCTCGACCTTGTCGAGGAGCGGGGTGCCGCCCGGGCCGGAGAGTCGCGCCTGCCAGCGGACGCCGTGGACGGTCAGCAGGAAGTTGAGGGCCTCGCTCGCGCTCGCGGCGGTGACGGGGAAGTAATCGGACCAGAACTCGTTCCCGCCCGAGGAATACGGCTGCAGGAAGCTGAGCCAGAGCGTCACCGAGCTTCCGCTCGAGGTGCGCGCGATCTGGCGAAAGTCGCGCACGCTCGTCGACGAGTCGCCGAGCTGGTAGGTAGCCCAGCCGCTGGGAATGCCCGGCTGCGCGCTCCCCGGGGTGGGGTAGGCAATCGTGGCATGGTCACCCCGGGTGCGTCCGCTCCGATCGACGCCGCTCGTCCAGACGTGCAGCGTCGACCCGTCGATCAGCATTCCACTCGGCTCGACACCCGTCTCGTCGACGGCGTACGCGTTCAGGCTCGGGTCGAGGACGACGCCACGCTTTGTCCAGGTGAGGCCGTCGACGGAGGTCGCGTAGCCGGCGCGCTCGATCGTCTTGCCCTCGAGCGTCTCGACGCCGGTGTAGAGCATGCGGTAGTCGCCGGCGCCGGCCTTGATCACGACCGGGTCCTTGACGGAGGTCGCGTCGAACTCGTTCGCAGCGCCGAGATCGAGGACCTGGCTCACGCCGCGGGTGAAGGTGCCGTTCGGCGAGCTCGCCGTCGCGCGGCCGATCCTCGCCGCGCCTCCATTATCGACCCCTTCGTAGTACATGACGTAGGTCGTCCCGTCCTTGATCACCGACGGATGGGCGACCGCGCTCGCGTCGAAGCCGGAGCCGTCTCCGGCGAGCAGCTGGCTCCGGGCCGACCAGGAGTTGTTGTTCGGCTGCTTCGTTCCCGCGTCTTCCGGCGCGGAGGCGAAGCCGATCGACCGCGTGCCGCTCGAGCTCAAGCCGGTGAAGTAGACGTAGTACGTGGCGGCGTCGTAGAGCGGGCTCGGGTCGCCCTGGCCGCCGTTGTCGAAGGAGGCGGGAATCCCGAGGCCGAAGAGCGCACCGCCGTTGCCTGCGGAGACGGCAACCTTCGTCCAGGCGCTCCCGTTCGTTGAGACGGCCTCGCCGAGGCGGGGCTTGAAGTCGCTTCCGCGCGTGCCCCAGTAGAAGCCGGCGAGCTTCGGCGACGCCCCGGCAGGCGCGACAGCCGCGACGCCCGACGACTGGCGCGCGTCGAACGCCGTTCCGAGCGCGCCGACGTCCAGCAAGGAGCCGCCCGTCTGCGCGCCGTTCACCTTGTTGAAGGAGTTGCCGTCGTTCGAGGTGGCGAGGCCGATGCGGGTGTGGAAGTTCCCGTTCGCGTCGATCGTGTTGCCGGAGTAATAGAGCTTGAACGGAGAGGCCGTTCCTGGGTCCTGCAGCAGCTCGGGGGAGTTGAGGTTCGAGTAGTCGAAGTTCGTGTTCGACCCCGAAGGGTTGAGAGCCGGGCTCGGTCCCGACCACGCTAGCCCGTCGCTCGAGGTCGAGGACATGATCTTCGTCTGGAAGACGCCGCCGCCGACAAGCTTGCGCCCGGTGAGGAGCATCGAGTAGCCGCTGGCCGTCCTCCAGACCGTCGGCGCGAAGGCCCCGAACGCGATGTTCGCGCTTGCGCCGGGGTCCTCCGGGGCGATGACCTTACCGCCCTTCGCCCAGGTGCTGCCGTCGACGGAGGTCGCGTAGGCGATCCGCTTCTTGCTCGAGTCGTCGCCCGTGTACCACATCTTCCAGGTCGAGCCGTCCTTCATGACGGTCGGATCCGCAGCGCTGAAGCTGTCGGCCGAGCCGGCGGGCCCGTGGGCGAGGACAGC
>Ga0137368_10008068_pt1 | contig 10902 bp, 14 predicted proteins | sample SagtaG_13_FD_104917 | JGI IMG/M metagenome (GOLD analysis project Ga0137368, IMG submission 104917) | Vadose zone soil microbial communities from Sagehorn Ranch, Mendocino, California, USA - Sage1_L_100_16 metaG | ecosystem: Environmental > Terrestrial > Soil > Vadose zone | place: USA...
CTCGGCTTCGAGCTTGAGCTCCCGCCGGAACGTCTCGCCCGCTCCATCGACGAGCTGGGCTTCGGCTTCCTCTTCGCGCCGACCCATCATCCCGCGATGCGCCATGCGGCACCCGTCCGACGCGAGCTCGCGACCCGAACGGTCTTCAACGTCCTCGGCCCGTTGACGAACCCGGCGGGCGCCCGCGCGCAGGTGGTCGGCGTCTACTCGCCAGAGCTCGTGCCCACGATCGCCCAGGTTCTGGCGAGGCTCGGAGCGCGGCGAGCCTTCGTCGTCCACGGGGCCAACGGCATCGACGAGCTCTCACCGGCCGGGCCGAACCTCGTCTGCGAGGTGGTGGGAGGCCGCGTGCGGAAGCGCGAGATCGACCCGCTCGAGCTCGGCGTCCCCCGCTGCGCGCCGGATGAGCTCCGCGGCGGCTCCCCGGACGAGAACGCGGCCACGATCCGCAGGATCTTCGAGGGCGCGGACGGCGGCGCGCGCGACGCCGTGCTCCTGAACGCGGCGGGGGCTATTGCCGCCTCCGGGCAAGCTCGGAATCTCCGCGAGGGTCTCGGCTACGCAAGAGAGGCGATCGACTCGGGCGCGGCGGGGGAGCGCCTCGGGGAGCTGATCGACTTCACGCGCGCGGAGGTCGTGGCATGACCTTTCGAGACGCCCTCGCCGGACCCGGCCTCGCGGCTGTTGCGGAGATCAAGCGCCGATCGCCTTCGGCGGGCGACCTGCGACCGGACGCCGATCCCGCCCTGCTCGCCCGCGGCTTCGAGCAAGCCGGGGCCGCCGCGATCTCCGTCCTCGTCGACGGGCGCTTCGGCGGCTCGACGGAGGACCTCCTCGCGGCGCGCAGCGCGACCCGGATTCCCATCCTCGCCAAGGGCTTCTTCCGCGCTGAGGCCGAGCTGGCGGCGCTGAGCCGCGCGGGGGCGGACGCCGTCCTGCTCCTTCTCCGCGACCTCGATGACCAGCATGCGGCACGGCTGATGGCCGCGTCCGGCGAGCTGGGGCTCGATGCCCTCGTCGAAGCGCACTCATCCACCGAGCTCGACCGGGCGGTCAAGCTCGGAGCCGCCTGCATCGGCCTCAACGCGCGCGATCTCGACACCTTCCGGATCGATCGCCGCGCGCAGCACGACCTCGTGGCCCGTGCGCCCCGTGACCGTGTCGTAGTCGCCGAGAGCGGCATCGAGTCACGGGCACAGGCCGCAGCCGCGGAGCTCGCCGGAGCGGACGCGGTGCTCGTGGGCTCGGCGCTCATGCGCGCAGCTGAACCGCCGGCTGCGCTCCGAGCGCTGCTGGCTCGCCCGCTCGTGAAGGTCTGCGGCCTCACACGTAGAGAAGACGTGGCCGCAGCGGCGGAAGCGGGTGCAGACTTGGCCGGCTTCATCCTGGCCGAGGAGAGCCCACGCCGAGCCGAGCGGGTCTTGCCGGTCCCGGAGACGATGCTCTCGGTCGCCGTGCTCGTCGGAGAGCTCCGGGAAGAGCCGGCCGATCTCGTCCAGCTCTACCCCCGCGAGAACGGCCACCGCGGCCGCGACGCCGTCCTCCTCCGCGACGGGGAGCCCGTGGCGCGGGTCGCCGACCTCCCCTGGGAGTAGCAGGAACCGACACACCTCAGGCGGGCCGCTCAGGTCGAGGGCAGGCTCGTGCTCGCCGGCAAGCTCGCTCCCGAGAACGTGCGGGCGGCGATCGAGACCGTCCGTCCCTGGGCGGTCGACGCCAGCTCGCAGCTCGAGCTCGCGCCCGGCGTCAAGGACCACGCTCGTATCCGCGCCTTCGTGGAAGCGGTGCGATCGTGACCGTCGGGCTCTATGGGCCCTACGGCGGCCGCTACGTGCCCGAAACCCTCGTCCCGGCCCTCGACGAGCTGGCAGCCGCATGGGCCGAGGCCAGGCTGGATGAGAGCTACCGTGCCGAGCTCGACCAGCTCCTCGGGAGCTACGCGGGCCGGCCGACCCCGCTGACACGGGCGGATCGCTTCGCGCCGGGTAAGCGGCTCTACCTCAAGCGCGAAGATCTCCTGCACACGGGCGCGCACAAGCTGAACAACGCGCTCGGCCAGGCCCTGCTCGCGATCCGGCTCGGCAAGCGGCGGATCGTCGCGGAGACCGGTGCCGGCCAGCACGGGGTGGCGGTGGCGACCGTCTGTGCCCGCTTCGGCCTCGAGTGCGTCGTGCACATGGGCGCGGAGGACATGCGGCGCCAGCGGCCCAACGTCGAGCGCATGCGTCTGCTCGGGGCGGAGGTGCGACCGGTCGAGTTCGGCACGCGGACGCTCAAGGAGGCGACGAGCGAGGCGGTACGCGACTGGCTTTCGACTGTCGAATCGAGCTACTACCTGATCGGCTCCTGCGTCGGCCCGCACCCGTATCCCGAGATCGTGCGCGAGCTGCAGGCGGTGATCGGGACCGAGGCGCGCGCACAGTTCATCGAGGCCGAGGGACGGTTGCCGGAGGTCGCGATCGCCTGCGTCGGCGGAGGCTCGAACGCGATCGGGCTCTTCGCCGCCTTCGTCGACGACGATGTGCGGCTCGTCGGGGTGGAGGCGGAGGGCGCAGCCAGCCTCGTCCGCGGCCGGACGGGTGTGCTGCACGGCGCACGCTCGTCGCTGCTGGCGGACGAGGACGGGCAAGTGCTCGACGCGCATTCGTCGGCGCCCGGCCTGGACTATCCGGGGGTGGGGCCGGAGCACGCTTTCCTCCGCGACACCGGTCGCGCCGAGTACGTCTCGGTCGACGACGCCGAGGCGCTGGAGGCCTTCCGGCGGCTCGCGCGCACGGAAGGCATCATCCCCGCGCTCGAGCCCGCACACGCGCTTGCGCATCTGCCGAATCTGGACGCGGAGCTGGTCGTCCTCTGTCTCTCAGGCCGTGGGGACAAGGACCTGGAGGCGCTTTGAAGGCACTCGCGATCTACCTCATGTGCGGGCTCGAGACGCCGGAGCTCGCGGCCGCGGCCGTCGACGGAGGCGCCGATCTCGTCGAGCTCGGCTTTCCATTCTCCGATCCTCTGGCCGACGGGCCTGTGATCCGGCGGGCGGCCGAGCGCGCGCTCGCTGAGGGCATGCGCACCGCGGCGTGTCTCGAGTGCCTGGCCGAGGTGCGGGAGCTGGTCGAGGTTCGGTTGGTGCCGATGACCTACGCCTCGCTGCTCGAGGCCTACGGCTACGAGCGCTTCGCCGACGACGCCGTGGCGGCGGGAGCCACGAGCCTGATCGTCGCCGACCTCCCCGTGGGCGATCGGCCCGAGCTTCGCCGCATCCAGCTCGTGGCGCCGACTTCCACGGACGAGCGCCTGCACCTAGCCGCCGACCAGACCGACGGCTGGTTGTACCTCGTCACGCTCACGGGAACGACTGGGGCCCGCGATCGCCTCTCCCCTGCTTTCGCCGGACTCGTCGCCCGGGCGCGAGCCGTGACCGACCTGCCCCTCTACGCCGGCTTCGGCATCGCCACTCCCGAGCAGGCAGCTTCCGCAGCGAAGCTCGCGGACGGTGTCGTCGTCGGGTCCCGGGCTGTCGAAGTGGCCGAGGCCGGCCCGGAGGCGCTGCGCGAGTACGTGCGCTCGCTGCGCGCCGCTATCGACGCCGCGGTCCCGGCGATAATCGACTGATGCGCATCTTCTCTGGCATCCGCGCTTCCGGTGACAAGACGCTCGGCAACTACAGCGGCGGCTTTCGGCAGTACGTCGCGACCCAAGAGCAGGGGGACGCGTTCTTCTGCGTCGTCGATCTCCACTCGATCACGACGCCGTTCGAACCCGAGGTGCTGCGCGAGTCCACGTTGGCCGTCGCCGCGTGGCTCTTCGCCACGGGCCTCGACCCAGACCGCTCGACGGTCTTCGTCCAGAGCCACGTGCAGGCCCACGCGGAGGCGGCGTGGCTGCTCAGCGCCGTGACGAGCTTCGGCGAGCTCCGGCGCATGACCCAGTTCAAGGAGCGCGCCGAGGAGCAGGAGTTCGTCTCTGCCGGGCTGTTCAACTACCCCGTGCTGATGGCCGGCGACATCCTGCTCTACCAGGCCGACATCGTCCCGATCGGCGACGATCAGCGACAGCACCTCGAGCTCGCGCGCAACGTCGCCGAGCGCTTCAACGCCCGTTTCGGTGTGACGTTCAAGGTGCCCGAGGGCGTCTATCCGGAAGAGGGCGCGCGGATCAAGAACCTGCAGGAGCCCGAGCGGCTGATGTCGACGACCCGCGGAGCACCGCAGGGCGTCGTCCGCATGATCGATCCACCCGACGTCGTCCGAAAGAAGTTCAAGACGGCGGTGACCGACTCCGGGACCGAGGTCCGCCACGACCCCGACGAGAAGCCTGGGGTTTCGAATCTGATCGAGATCATGGCCGTCGCCACCGGCCGTTCGATCTCCGAAGTCGAGAGTCAGTTCGACGGCCAGGGGTACGGCGCGTTCAAAGAGGGGGTCGCAGAGGCCGTGGTCGACCTGTTCGCCCCGATCAAGCGGCGCTACGAGGAACTGCGTGCGGACGAGGGCGAGCTGCGACGCCTGCTGGCCCACGGCGCCGAGAAGGCGCGCGAGGCCTCGGCCCCCACGCTCGAGACCATGTACGAGCGCATGGGCTTTGTCCGCCCGTAAGCGAACGTTCGGAGTCTTCGGCGGGATTCTTGCCGTGTGCGTGGTCACCGGCGTGCTGCATTTCGCCGACGCAGAGCCGGTCGTCGTCTTCCTGCTCGCCGCCGCCGCGCTCGCGGGGCTGGCCTGGGCGATTGGCGTCGCGACAGAGGCGGTCGGAGCCCGCTTCGGCCCCGGCCTGACCGGCCTGCTTCAGTCCACGCTCGGCAACCTTCCGGAGCTCTTCGTCGTCGTCTTCGCGCTCTCCGCCGGCGAGGTGGTCGTTGCGCAGACCTCAATCCTCGGCTCGCTCTTCGCCAACGCACTGCTCGTACTCGGCCTCGCCATCGTCGCCGGTTCCTTCACGGCCAGGGACGGCGTCATGCGGTTCCGCAGCCGCTTGCCGAACGACACAGCCACCCTGCTCCTGCTCGCCATCTTCATCATCGTCCTGCTTGGCCTCTCGGACACGGTCGGTGACCGCGCGAGCGAGCACGCGGTCGCCATCTCGGCGGTCGGCGCGGTCTGCCTGCTCGTCGTCTATGCCCTCTGGCTCTGGGGCTACCTGCGCAGCGAGGAGCGGGAGCCGGCCATCGAGCACGGCACGCACTCGCGGTTCTCCTTCGGCGCCGGGATCGCCGTGCTGGCAGTCGCCGGGGTCGGCGCCGCACTCGTCTCCGACTGGTTCGTCGATGCGCTCGACCCTGCGGTGAAGTCACTCGGGATCTCGAAGGCGTTCACCGGGCTCGTAATCGTTGCGATCGCCGGTAACGCGGTCGAGAACCTCGTCGGCATCACCCTGGCGGCGAAGGGCCGATCCGACCTCGCGATCTCCGTGATCAAGAACTCCGTCGCTCAGATCGCAGTCTTCCTCTTCCCGGCGCTCGTGTTGCTCTCGCTCTTCCTCGAGCACCGGCTGACGTTCGTGCTCGCGCCGGTGTACATCGGGGCGCTCGTGCTGATGGCGCTCGCCGTCTGGCAGATCACCGGCGACGGCGAGGCGGTCGCGTTCGAAGGGTGGGCGCTCGTCGCGATCTACATCGTGCTCGCCGTGCTCACGTTCTACGAGTGAGCTCGCGGAGCGAGGCGACTTCTTCGTTGCGGAGCTCACGCCACTCTCCGGGCTCGAGGCCTTCGGTAGTGAGGCCCGCATAGCGGCGGCGATGGAGGCGGCGCACGGGATGGCCGACGGCCTCGAGCATCCGCTTGACCTGGTGTTTGCGCCCCTCGTGGATCGAGAGCTCGAGATGTGAGGGTCCCAGCCGGCGGGCGCGGGCCGGTGCGGTCGGCCCGTCGTCAAGGTCGAGGCCCTGCTCGAGCGCGGCGAGCGCCTCGTCGGAGGGCTCGCCTTCGACCTCGGCCTCGTAGACCTTCTCCACCTCGTAGCGCGGGTGCGCGAGGCGGTGTGCGAGCTCGCCGTCGTTGGTCAGCAGGAGCACGCCGGTCGTGTCGGCGTCGAGGCGGCCGACCGGAACGACGCGGGCCTCGTGCTCGACGAGCCCGACCACGGTCGCGCGGCCGTGCGGATCGCTTGCAGTCGTGACGACCCCGGCCGGCTTGTGCAGGAGGACGTAGGCGAGCGGCTGCGGTACAAGGAGCCGACCATCGAGGTCGACGACGTCGCCTACGCCGACGAAGGTGTTCAGCTCTCCGCGCTTGCCGTTCACACGCACCCGGCCCCTCTTGATCAGTTCGTCGGCCCCGCGCCGCGAGGCGACACCGGTCCGAGCGAGGTACGCGTTCAACCGCATCCGGGGATTTTCGCTTCTGTCACAGTCGTGTCACCCACGCGCGCGGATTTCCCGACTACGATCGCATTGGGGAGGAGGTCTCGGGTACCGGAGGGGCGCGGTGAAACGAGGTCTTGCGCTGTTCGTTCGGGAGGCCGCCGGGAAGAGCTAGGCGGGCCGGCGCTCGGCCAGCGCTTCGAGCCGGCCGCGGAGCTCTTCCTCGTCCCCGCCGAGGTCCTCGAGCCGCGGTAGCGCAGCCAGACTCTCGAGGCCGAACACGCGCTCGAAGAGCGGCGTGACCCGGTAGCGCACCGCCCCCGCGCCGGCGGATTCCCGCCCCGCCTCGGCGATCAGGCCGCGCTCGACGAGCCCCGCGACGACCGAGTCGACGGCAACACCGCGCCAGCGCGCGATTTCCGGTCGCGAGCACGGGCCCATGTAGGCGACGACTGCGAGCGTCTCGAGCGCCGCCTGCGAGAGGTTGCGCTCGACTGGCCGCTCGAACAAGCGGCCGCAGGCCTCGGCCGCCTCGCGCGAGGCGCGAAAGGCCCAACCGCCCGCGACCTGCTCGAGCACGATCCCACTCCGCCCCTCCCGGTAGCGGTCGCCGAGGAGTCCGAGCGCGGTCTCGATGCGTTCGGCTTCGTCCCCGGCCGCCTCGGCCAGGTCTCCAACGGACAGCGGTTGAGAGGCGACGACAAGCAGGGCCTCGACCGTCCGCGCGAGCGAGTCGAGCGGGTTGGCGGCGATCAGGCGGAGCGGGCGCTCCATGCGGCCACCTCCTCTCGCCTCTCCGAAGCACGCGCGACGCGGATCGGCGCAAACGGCGCCGCCTGCTCGAGTGAGACCTCGCCGGCGCGCCGCAGCTCCAGCAACGCGAGGAAGGCGACCGCCTGCTCGATGCGCGAGAGCCCGACGACCTCGTGCTCGAAGTCGAACCGCTGGCGGCGGCCGAGGACTGCGCGAAACCGCTCGAGGAACTGCGACACCGGTGGAAGCCGCAACTCGAGATGCGAGAGCGACACCTCCGGCGGCTCGGCCGCCAGCATGCGTAACGCCGCCGCCAGCGCCTCGGGATCCTGCTGCGCAAGCCTCCGCTCACCGCGCGGGGCAAGCGGCGCGGGCCCGAGCCTGAAGAAGCGGTCCCGCTCGCCGGCGAGGCGCTCAGCGAGCCACTCGGCCGCGCCCTTGATCCGGCGATACTCCTCCAACCGTCGCGCGAGCTCCTCGGCGGCCTCCTCGGGCTCGAGGTCCTCGAGCTCGGCCTCACCCGCAAGCAGTCCGCGCGACTTCAGCTCGAGCAGCGCGGCGACGAGGACGAGGAACTCACCGCAGGCGTCGAGATCGAGCTCATCCCGCTCCGCGAAGCGCTCGACGAACGCAAGGACGATGCCGGCGACGTCGATCTCGGCCAGCGGCACCTCCTCCCGCAGCACCAGGGTGAGCAGCAGGTCGAACGGGCCCTCGAACGCGTCGAGGTCCAGCTCCAGCTCGTGGACGCTCATGCCAAGGACGCTAACGGGAGGGCCGGACGCGGCCCCAAGGCACCGCTTGCGGTGCCGCCTAGAGGCCTTGCGGGCTTGGCCCGCGCGGCCGTCTAACCGCGCTGCACTAGCCGTGGCAATAAGCCTCAAGAGCGAGCCCGGCCCTTCGGGATCGCCATCCGCGGTCCGCGCGGTTTGGGTTTGCGTTTTCGTTCGCCGCCGCCCTTTTCCCTGCCGCGCAGGAACTGCCACCAGATGAAGAACGAAGTCGAGCAGATGAAGACGACGATCGACACCCACGCGTTGAGCCGCAGGCCGCCGAAGTCGTGCGCCGGATCGATCCGGAGCAGCTCCTCGAAGAAGCGGCCGAACGTATAGAAGGACACGTAGAGGGCGAAGAGCCCGGGCGGGCGGATCCGAAACCGCCGGCCGATGAGGATCAGCACAGCGGCCAGCACTGTGTCGTAGATGAGCTCGTAGAGGAAGGTCGGATGGAAGGTGTCGTGGGTCTCGTAGCCCGGCACGCGGTGCTGGACGTCGATCTCGAGCCCCCAAGGGCGGTCGGTCGGCTTTCCGTAGAGCTCCTGATTCCACCAATTGCCGATCCGGCCGATCCCTTGAGCCAACAGCAGGCCGGGCGCGGCTGCGTCCGCCAGCTCGCTGACGCTGCGGCCCGAGCGCCTGACGACGATCGCGCCGGCGATCGACCCAAACAGGATCCCGCCCCAGACGCCGAGACCGCCCTTCCAGACCTCGAAGACGCCTTTCCACTTGGGATCGGGGACCTCGTTCCAGCTCGTGATGTCGTGATAGGCGCGCGCGCCGACGATGCCGGCCGCGACGCCCCATACGGCAACCCGCAGCACGAGATCCCAGTCGCCGCCCCGCCGCACGTAGCGAATCCCGGTCAGCCCGACACAGGCCGCGATCGCGAGCAGCAGCATCAGGCCGTACATGTGGAGGACGAGCGGCCCGAGATCGATCGTGCCGGTGTCCGGAGAGGGGATCGACGCGAGCACGGGCCGTGATTCTGCCCGCCTGGCCAAGACCCTGCCGCCTGGAAGGCGCTAGAGCAGAATCTTCAGAGCCAGGTCGATCGAGCAGCCGCGCTGGAGCAGGTCAATCGCCAAGTGGAGGTCGACGTCGTGCCGCACCGCCAGACGACCGGCCGCACGCGGCTCGTACCCGGCGCGCTCGAGCTCCTCAGCACGCCAGCGCTCGATCCGCTCCATCTCCGTCGGATCCGCCAGATAGATGTCAGTCGCCGCCACGTTGTCCTTTCTCGCCGATTGACCTCATTGTTCGGTCAGACGACGAGAGCGGATCTCCCCATAGAGGGTGATTTCCAGAATTCACAAAAGTTTTACGGAGCTGCGAGCGTGGCTTCAGCGAGCTGAACGGGCGATTCGCAGCGCCTCTTGCTTGGAGAAATCGCCCTCCAGCCGCAAGGTGACCTCCCCGCGCTGCCAGAGCAGCGTCTTGCCGGCGAGCCGGGACGTGTCCTCTCGCACGAGCCCATTCCGGTCGCGATAGACGAGGACGTGGGAGCCGCCGACCCAGGCGCCGCGGCTGCCGTCGACCTGCAAGAGCTCCACCTTCGCGCCCGGCTCGACGAGCTTCTCGATGAAGGCCTCGCCGCGGAACTCGGTCAGGAGCAGGTGTACGTCCCGACGCGTGCCCCAAAGCAGGGTGATCTTGCCGCCCGGGATCGCGGCGCTGAACGAGACGAGATCGGGCGCGCCGACCCTCTCCGCGCTCGGGACGAGCAGCCACGGTGCGCGCCGGCGCGCCTCCCTGAGTGTGATCCGCCGGCCGAGATCGAGGTTGCCGACCGCCGGGGCCGGGGGCAGCTTCTCGACGCGGGTGATCCGCGCGCCCCTGATCCCGAGCCAATCGAGCACCGCGGTTCGAGCCGGCGGCACCGCAAGCACTGCGCCGATCGCGACACCGAGGACGGCGAGCGCGATCACGAGTGGCCGCTGCCACCAGATCCGGCGCCTTTCCGCGAGCCGTCGTCGAACGCCCGAAGCGAGATCGGGTGTTGGTGGAAACTCCACGTGCCGACCGAGCTCCCGAAGGGCAAGATCGAGCTCAGCCATGCGCTTCTCCCAGTCCTTCGCGCAGGTGCGCGAGCGCGCGGGAGGTGCGGGACTTGACCGTCCCGGCGCGCACGCCCAGGGTCGCGGCCGTCTCCTCTTCCGAGAGCTCGAGGAAGTAGCGGCAGGCGATCACGAGCCGTTCCTCCTCGCGCAGCCCGTTGACCGCCTCGAGGAGCTGCCCACGCTCCTCCCCGGCGAGCACGATTCCCTCGGGGGACGGAGCCGCGCCCCCCGAGGATCCTTCTTCGCCCGCGCGCAGGGCGAGGGCCGCGCGGCGGCCGGCGGACCGGCGGCGGTTCCGCGCCTCGTTGGCGACGATCTGCAGGAGCCAGGGCCGGAAGGGCGCGCCGCGACGAAAGCGGCCGAGCGCGCAGTAAGCCTTGACGAACCCCTCCTGGGCCGCATCCTCGGCCTCGGCCGAATTACCGGCGACGAGGTATGCGATCCGGAAGGCGATCCCCTGGTGTGCGCGCACGAGTTCCTCATAGGCGGCTTCGTCGCCGTTGCGGGCCTGCTCGACGAGCTGGCTCTCTGTTGGCGGTCGGCTCACCACCGCTGCTTCTACACCTCAGGCGCAGCTAGGGTTCCAATGTGTACGCACGCGTCGCGCGCTACGAGGTCGAGGGAGAACGCATGAATGCGGCCGCCGAGGCGTTCCGCGAGGCCGCGAGCCGGCTGGCGAGCCTGCCCGGTTTCCAGGGCGGTTACGTGTTCACCGCCTCGGAAGACGGCGTGATCATGTCGATGACCCTCTGGGAGAGCCGTTCCGCGATGGAGAACAGCGAGGTGCCGGCTGCCCGCCTGCGGCAGGAAGCCACCCGTCAGGTCGATGGCGAGGTCACCTCGGTGCAATGCTTCGAGGTCGCCGTCGACATCGGCAGCCCCCCGGTCGACTAGCTGTAGTTCCTAAGAAGGTTGTTCATCCGGGCCTCCCTGGAGGCTGGTGGTTGTCGATGCCCCCAGCTCCAGAGGAGGACCCAGATGAGGCTTCACGGTAACGCTAGGACCTGCCTGCACTCCC